>Ga0136604_1000017_pt1 | contig 96929 bp, 99 predicted proteins | sample AntRauFillE10628_FD_104928 | JGI IMG/M metagenome (GOLD analysis project Ga0136604, IMG submission 104928) | Saline lake microbial communities from Rauer Islands, Antarctica - Metagenome Filla E10 #628 | ecosystem: Environmental > Aquatic > Non-marine Saline and Alkaline > Saline | place...
CAATGACGGTAGCATCTACAGGTTCGATAAGAGCAGTGGTTTATCTGTTCGGTGTGTCCACTAGTATTCGCCTAGGGACTAGATTTCGCAGAAATCTACTGTCCCGCCATTCTACATCTTACATACTCTCGTACATAATTTGGTGATAGCCAAATATGTATCGAGAGTTGGGGTGGATATAAAAGAGTAATGAACATCATGAACATAACCCCCTAAAACTAGTTCCAATAACGTACCATCCTGCGCGCAAACTCAGCGCAAGTTAAAAAAACACTCTAGAGATAGGGTGTTTTTTGGTTTAGAAAAAGTTATAATTTGATTATTAATAAATAAACTTAATATATTATGAAATATTATATTTTGGCACTTGAAAAGTATTTTGATTTTAATACCACATCAACCAGATTGGAGTTTTGGCTCTTTTCTTTCTTTAATTCAATATTTTCAATTGCTTTTGCTTTTCTAGACACTATTTTAGGAACTTGGCCATTATTAAATATTGCTTATGTTGTACTTCTATTTATACCAGGTATTTCAATTGGGGTAAGAAGAATGCACGATACTGGACGTAGTGGTTGGCACCTACTTGCTGGCCTAATACCTATTATTGGATGGTTGTATATTTTCGCTATTTTCTTAATAGGTAGTAAAAGACAAAATAATAAATATAGGAATTATGCAGAAAATGATAATCAAGAAGTTCAAAATATTAACAAGGTATGGATTGTTATAGAAATTATTATTTCTATAATTATTGTAATTGTCTTATTTTTCATTTCTATAAGTTCTATGATGTTTGGATCAATTGATTCTTCTACTCAAAAAATGCTAGACCATGAAGGTATTCAAAAAAAACTAGATTATGAAAAAGATTTTGGTTATATACCATCGGAAAATTTACAACAAATTATATATTATGAAGAAACCTCAGATGGACAAACTATGTACTATTTAGAGGGTAAATATAATGACGGTGGAATAAGAAAAAGCGGTTCAGGAAACAAGAATATCGGTCTATTCAAAAATAAATATATAAATAAATCAGAAGCTACATTGGTTACAGACCAGCCAATAGATAGGTCAGGAGAAGAAAAATGGAGTCAATTTTCCGAATATTGGGATTATTATTATGGTTATGCTTCCAATTTTATGAATGAAAAAATTTACTTTACTTATTATGGAGATAAAGAAGGTATTAGTGCAATCTACAACATTTGGGAGATAAGTGATGATGATCCAGTCGAATATTATAAGGCAGTCACTAAAGGTAGCTGGATTGAATCATTAGGTGATCTAAAGGAGGAAGCAGAAAATAAAAATATGACAGTTGAGGAATTAGAAGATACATATTTGAGTCGTATCAATTTCATTGAAAAGGAAGAATATTTGATTGGGTGGATACGTGGTCAAGCGCCAGAATTTTCACCTGAATCAGTATTAATTTTTGGAGATACTCTTACTAATTAGATCAACTTAGTTCCAGCAACGTCCACCAGCACGCGCTAGCATACGGCACGCAAAAGGCACCTTTATAAACAAAGTGTTTTTTGTTTGAGAAAAGTTATAATTATTTTATGAAAACAGAAGCTTTACTTGTAAATCCTACCTTTAAAATTCCCCTATGGTTTTTAATTTTAAATAACATTATTCCTATATTAGGTTTGTTATTTTGGAATTGGAGAATTTTAGATGTTGTTCTTGTTATGGCTTTAGAGGTTGTAGTATTTAGTCTGATATCTGTGATTAAAATTATTTTTATAAGAAATAGCATTATCAATAGTTATACTAAAATAACTACAGTAAGCAGAAGTAGTTATTCTATTTTTCGATCAAAAAAAAGAGAAAAAAGGAAAATTGAAAAAGAAATAACTAATCCTATTCATATAAAAATTAACGCAATTTCTTTTATTTTTATATTGGTGTTTATGGGAGTCTTTCTTTTAGCAATAGCCTTGATAGATAAACTAAATGTTAATTTCGATTACAACCTTCTTTATTGGGGGTTAATTCCTTTAATTAGTCATACGATTTCATTTATAAAAAACTATATTTTAGGAAAAGAATATTTAAAAAAACAGCCTATGGATATTGTAAATAAGGTAGGACATAGAATAGCTACCATAATGATTGTATTATGGGTTGGCGTAGCATTTGGCTCAGAAATTTTATTAGTATGGTTATTGTGGTTTAGAACTTTCATTGATTATAATTTGCATATAAAAGAACATAAAACTGTCTATTTATCAAAATAAAAATCTTTCTAATTATTTATATAATTGAATTTATAAAATATTATATTCAGTTCCAACAACGTCCACGAGCCCGCGCATAGAGCATATAGCACGCAAAAGACACCTTTATAAATAGGGTGTTTTTGTTTGATAAGGATTATAATTTTAAAAATTAATTTCTTTTAGTCTATTCTTGATGATGCCTGAATAGACATCATAATTATAATGGTGATCTTTCTTCTTTTTTATTAACTCTTTCTTAACATAACCATCTTTATTTAAAATTTCTGAATCAAGATTTAAATAATTTACACCGATCTCGTTACATTTCCTTTGCATTTCTTTGTTAAATAAAACAGATAATTTTATTCTTGTATTTAAATTTGCTTTTATTTTTGATCTTAAATTATAATCAGTTTCTCTAAAATCATTGTTTTGCATGAAGGGCAGTGGGCAGCTTATACACAACACATCTTTATTTTTAGAGATTTTATTAATAAAATTAAAGTAATAATTTATAGTTTTTTTAATTGATTGTTCAATTGGTATTTTATTTTTTTCGTGTCTGTAAAAAATAACAAACCCAAAGTCAACTTCTCCTAAATTTATGATTACTTTATTACCTAAGAAAGAAAACAAACATCAATAAAAAAAATTGTAAACATTTGTTTTTGATTTAAGATTTGGATTGCTTAATCCTGAAGCAGTGGCACCGGGAATAGAAATTAATATGAATTTTTTTTTCTTAAATTTAATTCTTGTAAAGACCTCAGAATGAGAGTCACCTAAAACTAGTATAGGTTCTTTACCTGAAATCTTATATATAAGACTTTTTACAAATACACGAAGAGATATTTTTATAATTTTGACTATTTTTTTAAATTTATTTTTTAAAGAGAAGCTCATAATTGTTTATTTTTATATAAATGACTTCGTGGTTTTGGAATTAAGACAAGCATAAATTAATTATATATATTTTTTTTAAAAATAAAATGTTTACATGATCTAGTTCCAACAACGCCCCGAGAGCCCGCGCAAACTCAGCGCAAGTTAAAAACACTCTAGAGATAGGATGTTTTTTGGTTTAAGAAAAGTTATAATTTAAATATGAAAAAAATTTTTCTATATCTACTGATCCTTTTTATTTTAATCGGACTTTTTAATATCTATAAACCTCTACCTGATGGTTTATCTAAAGAAGGTAAAATATATAAAGTATCAAACGATTCGGTAACTTTCTTATCAGACAAAACCTATCTTGATGAAAATTTAGAAAGACAGTCTGAACAGCAAATTTTCGATGAAGTTTTTAATATGATTAACAATGCTGAAAATTTTATACTGATTGATATGTTTCTTTTTAATGAGTTTCAGGGTAAGGAAAAAAATGCGTATAGAAACTTATCTGGTGAGTTAGTTGAAAATCTTATTAATAAAAAAAGTGAGAATGAAAGCTTAGGGGTAGTATTAATAACAGATCCAATAAACCAAATTTACGGTACATTTGATTCAGAAGTCTTCAATGAGATGGAAAAAGTTGGCATTAAAATTATTGAAACAAAAATTAAAAAATTAAGAGATAGTAATCCGACTTATTCATCTCCATGGAGAACAGTCTTACAATTCCTACCGGTTGGATTTATTAAATTACCAAATCCATTCTCAGAAGTTCATGAAAAAGTAGGTCTGGATTCATACTTAACGTTAATTAATTTTAAGGCGAACCACAGAAAAGTTATAGTTTCTGATTATTTAGATGAAAATGGTCAATTGAAGATGTCTTCTCTGGTTACATCTGCAAACCCACACGATGGTTCTAGTGCTCATCATAATGTAGCAATCAAAATAGATGATTTTATTTGGAGGGACATAATAGATAGTGAATATTCAGTTATAGATTTTTCATCAAACCTAGATATTGAAAAACCCTCAGAGGATAACTATATAGATGAGTCTGGTGACGTAAACGTCCAACTTTTAACAGAGGAAAAAATAAGAAAATCTATAATTAATGAAATTAATAATGCATCTGAAGGAGATAACATAAAAATGGTTATGTTTTATATCTCAGATAGGAAAATAATTAAATCTATAAAGAGGGCTTATGACAGAGGAGTTGATATTGAAATAATACTTGATCCAAACAAAGACGCATTTGGTCGTGAGAAAAATGGTGTACCAAACGTTTCTGTAGCAAGAGAATTCAAAAATGTGGATGAAGATTTTAAAATAAAATGGTGTAACACTCATGGTGAACAGTGTCACAGTAAGTTACTTATAATTAATAAGAATGAATCAAATATAATGTTCATAGGCTCTGCTAATTTTACAAAAAGAAATATTGGGGACTACAACCTAGAGACAAACATCAAAGTTTGGGGTACTGATGTGAGTTCGATTAATGAAGCTAATAACTATTTCAGTGAATTATGGAATAATAAAAATAGGGAATACACAGTTGATTATGGAGCCTATAAAGATGAGTCACTATTAAAATATATTCAATATAGATTTATGGAGAAAACAGGTATAAGCTCCTTTTAGTTTTGATATACACATAATAAACATAGTAACTAAAGTTAAAAATTGTTATTATTAAATGAAATTATGTCAAAGAAACTTTCTTTAAAAAATTTATCAATAAAAATAAAAATCTATTCAGGGTTGATTTTTATTTTTATTACAATTAGTGCCGCCGTATTTTTCGTATTTCTACACTTCAGTCATGTAGTAGATGTAGACATCCCCAAAGAAGAAGCTTTTCTTGAAATGGAGATAAACACCACAGAGTCCTTGCTCGGTATATATAGAAAAGAGCTAATTTTAGATAAAATATATAGCGATAATTGGGAGAAGGATGTATCTGAATAGAAGCAATTCGTTAGATTTATAATATATTCTATATAAACTACAAAAAACACCTTGATAAGTTAGGTGTTTTTTGTTTTAAGGGAGGTTATAATATAAGTTATATTAGATAAACAAAAAACATGGAAAAATTTGAAGACATAAAAAAACAAACAGAAGGTATTGAAACAGAGACTGAAGAAATGAATACCAATAATCAAAATATTGATAATAATTCAGTTTTAAATAACGAAGAAGGAGGAAAAAGTGGTAATAATATTGTAAAAATTTTAATAGCTTTAGTTATACTTGTTGGAGTTGGTGCAGGCTCAGTATTTGCTTATATGCAGGTAAACCCATTCTTCTTGAAGAGTAAAGAAGATATTTTTAAAGAAATATTAACTAATACGTTCGATAGAATGTCTCAAGGTAATTTTATAGCTGATAATAATATGAAGGTTAACTTCAAGGAGGATAGTGAAGAAATTAATTTTGAGTTGCCTTTCGTTTTAACTATTTCAGAAATAGAAGAAAATAATATGCCAAATATTGGTATTTCTATTGGTGAGGTAGACATCTCTCCTTTGGTCTACTATTCCTTTGGAGGTTTCTTTCCAGTAAGTGGAAACAATAATTTATCTGTTGATTTTAGAGTGGTTGATGAATCTGCTCACGTTAGAGTTGGTTCTGTACCAGAAATATTAACAACCTTTTTCCCGGTAGAAGATTTAGTTACTAAATATGAAGGGAAATGGATATCTTCTACGCTTGATGAAGTAGAATCTGTAACAGGTGTTGAAGTTGATAATGAAGATGTAATAACAGATGAGCAGCTCGTTTATATTTTTGACAGATTATCTCAAGTCGTAATTGAAGATGCAAAACCTGTTATAGAATCAGAAAAGGAAGGTGATTTTACAAAAATAACTTACACTTCTGACTTCACTAATTTTAGTAAAGCTATAGAATCTGCATCTGCTGATATAGATAATTATTTAGGTGCTGAGGAATCACAATTAGGAAATTATTCAGAAAGTTATGAAAACCTAACTGGAGTAATTGAGCAAGTAATTTACGTAGATAACTCGTTAGTAATTAATAGAGTAGACGGTGAAATTATTCTGGTAGATAACTCAGATGGAAATGAATTAGAGACAAGAACATCCGTTACATCCGAATATACTTACCATGACAACGTTGAGATTGATGTTCCAGTATCAGACTTCACTATTGAGGAGTTAATGGGAGATGTAATGATGGCGATGTTTATGGGGTTTGGAGGTAATATGGGTGGAACTATTCTAGAAGGAGAAGCAACCGATGATTGGACAGATACTCCAGGTGTAGAAGAACCATTTCTTGAGATGATGGAAATGAGTTTATAATAAAATAAACAACAAAAAACATCTTTAATAAAGGTGTTTTTTGTTGTTTAAAATAAGGGAATTTATCTGTTGAAAACTTTTCATAAATAGGTAATTTGTAGTGTATAATTTATAGTATGAATAAAACATTTTTATCAGGAGCATTAGTAGTATTAATAGGAGTTTTAACATCATATTTTATAACGAAAATAGCTGCATCAGGTGATGCGTTAGCAATTGAAAAATATTTTAACAATTCAATTATAATTTTTGTTGTTGTTTTAGCGGCACTTTCTGTCTCAAGTTTCATTGTTTCAAAGGTTTCAAAGAAATAGAGAGTAAGTATAATAAAACGTTAAAATAAAAAAGAGACAAGTAAAATTACTTGTCTCTTTTTTATTTAGTTGAATTTTCTATATAATATTGATTCGTTTTAAAAGATCCATTTTCTCATCTTGAAATAATGGGCGACTCTCTCCAGATTTTAAACTTGAAAGTTTAATGTTCATTATTCTTAATCTATTCAAGTTTTGTACCTGATAACCAAGAGCCATACACATTCTTCTGATTTGATGTTTTTTCCCTTCAGTTAAAATAATTCTAAATGATTTTGGACCTGTCTGTGTTACTTTTGCAGGTTTTGTGAAGTATCCTTCGATATCAACTCCTTCAGACATTCTTTTAATAAATCTTGTTTTAATTTCTTTATCTACACGAATAGAATATTCCTTCTCGTGTTCATTTTTTGGGTTTAACATTTTATCAATAATTCTCCCGTCATTAGTTAGTAGCATTAATCCTTCAGATTTTTTATCCAACCTTCCAACAGGTGAAAGCTTTTTGTTTTTAGGTAAAAACTCCTCGACACTTTTTTCACCCTCTTGAGGGTTGTGTGATACTACACCAGTTGGTTTATTAAAGATGAAATATTCGTAATTTTGTTTAAGCTTTTTCATTTCTGATCCGACTTCAACTTTGTCATTCAATTCAACTTTTTGACCTAGTACAGCATTCTTTCCGTTTACGGTAACTTGTCCTTTTTCAATCATCTCGTCTGCTTTTCTACGAGAACAGTAATTTTTTAGATAGAGGTAGCGGTTTATCCGAATAGGGTATTCAACCATTCCATCATTTTGTTTGTTGTTATTCATAGTTACTAATCTAACAGATTTTCAGCTTTTGATAAGGGGGTTTCATCAAACGCTAAAATTTTATAGAATATACTAAATGGTTGTTGAAAATAACAAAGAACTAATTGAAGAAGCTAAAGAAGAAAGTTTAAAACTTTTGAAGAGCTTGATTACACCAAAAGGTTTTGTAGCATCTTCAAATGACGTAGATAATTATAAAAGAGTTTTTTCACGCGATGGTATTATTGCTGGAATAGCGTCTATTAAATTTAAGGACGATGAATTGAAAGAGGCTTTTAAACAAACACTGCTTACTCTAAAAAGAAACCAAGACAAGACTGGTAGGATTGCTAGTAATGTCTCTATTGATGAAGAGAAAATTAGTTATGGAACAACAGTAGGAAGAGTAGACTCATCTATTTGGTATGTTATTGGGTGTTGTTTTTATTTTTTGGAAACTGGAGATAAAGATTTTTTAGTGGAAGTGTCTGAGTCGGTTGAAAAGACTGTTTTCTATTTAGAATGTTTAGAGCTTAATGGTAGAGGACTTCTTTATATCCCACCTGGTGGTGATTGGGCTGATGAATATATTAATGAAGGATACGTATTGTTTGATCAGATGTTATATGTGCATGCGTTAGAATTTTATTATAAAGTTTTTCGCATCTCCGATATTCAAGATAAAATTAATGATCTTAAAAATATTATAAAAGTAAATTATTTTCCTAATAAAGATAACCTTAAAAGTCAGTACATATATCAGGAAAAATTAATGGAAAAGATTTCTTCTAAATATAAAACTAACACTCCAATAGCTTCGTTCTCTTCTTTCGGTGCTAAATATTATTATGACCTTTTTGCTATATCACTTTTGTTTAATTCAAACTTGATAGATAACAATAAGAAAGATGACATTAATCTAGAATTAGAATCTACTTATGGTCCTGAATTACCGGTTTATCCTGCTTTTTATCCTGTAATAGATGAGAAGAGCCATAATTGGGATAAGTTAAATAGTAATTATCTTTTTAGGTTCAAGAATAAACCCAATGAATACCACAACGGCGGATTATGGGGCGTATCATATGGATTTTATCTAGGATCTTTAGATAAGCTTAAAGAAGAAAAAATTATTGAATTTGCTAAAATATTAAAGAGAGATGCCTATGAATTCCCTGAGTTTTATCACGGTCTAACTTTTGAAGGACTTGGAACCAAAAAACTTGGTTTTACAGCTGCTGGTTATTTATTGGCTTATCAAAATTTTATTAATAAAAATAAACCCCTAGATATATGATTATAGTTTGTGATTTAGACAGAACACTTATACCAAATGGAAATGAAGAATATGATAATAGTTTGGAAGAATTTTATAATAGAGTCTCTGATTTAAAAGATGTGGTTTTAGTTTATGCGACTGGACGAAATTTAGAATTATTTAAAGAAGCAGAGGGGGAGTATGGAATCAAAAAACCAGATTATTTCTTGGGATCTGTTGGGACAGAAGTCTATGTAAACAAGAAAAGTTTTTTTACTAGAAAGAATAAATTAGTGCCAGATTCTGATTGGAATTCATATGTTAAGAAAAAACATCCTAATTGGGACAGGGAATCTATAGTTGAGTATGTTGAAAAAATTTCTGGAGAGACTTTTGATCAAAATGCAGAGCAGAAAGAGTTTTACTTACAGGAAGACTCTGTTCAAAATAAAAATAAAATTAGTTACTACTTGAAGGATGAATCACAGTCAGATGTTATTGTTGGTAAAATATCAGAATACATTAGAGGTAACCAAATTAATGCAGAAGTAGTTTATAGCTTTGATCCTCATAAGGATTTAGGATTAGTTGATATCTTACCCAAAAATGCCACTAAATTAGGTGCACTAGAGTTTTTAATTGAAAAACTAAGGGAAGATAGTGAGAATGTAGTTTATTGTGGTGATAGTGGTAATGATCTTTTACCACTTACTTCTGGAATTAAATCTGTGCTAGTTAAAAATGCTCGTGATGATGTAAAAGAAAAGGCTCAGAAAATTGTCGAAGAAAAAGGTGTAAAGGACAAGCTCTACATCGCTAAAGGTGAGGGTAGATTGAACGGCAATTATTCGTCAGGTGTTATTGAAGGTCTTGAGTATTTTGGTTTTCTGAATTAGTCTCTTCTTTATTTCCTTTATCTTTTTTTGAGAAGGATGTCTTCTTCAAGTACTTTTCTGCTTTTTCAGTTTTGATACCTAATTTATTCAATAGTTCAAGAAATTTCATATCGTATTCTAGAATGTGAATACCTATAAAGAATAATAAGAAAAATGGAACAAGTGGTATTGGTATTAACCAGCCGAATGCACCGATTACTAATATTATCCAACCTGCCGTTTTTCTCATTAATTTGTTTATGATTCTCATGTTTAAATGATAACAAAATTTATTTATAAAAAAACTACCCGACTATTCGTCGGGTAGGGTTGGTTCAGGGAGATTGAGTGTAAGATCAACTTCTGAAGCTACTATTGAACTAGGTTCTTGAGGGAAAATTCTAGCGAATTCCTTAAAATGAGATATGGCGGTAATTTGTAGGTCACTGGTTCTCCTCATTGTGAAAGCTCCAAATCTAAACTCCCCAACATCTCCTTTTGTGAAAGGATAGAAATCAGCAGTGTCTTCTGTGACAACAGCAAATCTGTAGAGTAAAAATTTCCGTAGAAATTCCTGTTGATTTTTTGCTAGTTCACCGAATTCTCCGTTACTCTTGTTTTCTACTTGATCTTGTTCGATTACTGTATTTTCTTCAATCATCGTATTTTAAATAAGGTTCGTATTATTGGTTCAGATTTAACATTACCCATAAAAACTATTTTGTCAAATAAGACCATATATACTTTAAATCTGTTAAAATAAGATAAATGTCTGAAGACAAAAAAATACAAATCAAAAACCGTATTGCAGAAATCGAACAAAAAATGTCCGAGACAGATTTTTGGCAAGATTCAGTGAAAGCGCAAGAAATAATAAAAGAGATGCAGAGTCTAAAAGATGACTTAGATGGCGTTAGTAAATTTGATCGTGGTAATTCTATTGTTAATATTTTCTCTGGGGTTGGTGGTGACGATGCTGAAGATTTTGTAAGGATGCTGATGGAGATGTATATAAAATTTGCACAGATTAAAAATTGGCAAATTAATTTTCTTGATGAAAGTGCTAATACTGAAAGTGGTTATAAATCAATTACTTTTGAAGTTGTTGGTAATGGGTCATACGGTGATTTAAAAAATGAATCTGGTGTTCATCGGTTAGTTAGAAAATCACCATTTAACTCTGCAGGTAAAAGACAAACTAGTTTTGCTATGGTCGAGGTCTTGCCAATCTTTAAAAATAAAACTGACAAAGACAATTTCAAGATACCTGAAGATGAACTTGAAATAAGTTTTACAAAATCATCTGGACCTGGAGGCCAAAATGTTAACAAAAGAGAGACTGCTGTTAGAATTATCCACAAGCCAACAAAAATTTCAGCTTTTGTTTCGTCGGAGCGAAGTCAGGCACAAAATCGTGAAAAAGCTATGGAAATGGTCTACGGAAAAATCTATAATCTTAGAAAAGAACAGGAAAAAGAGGCTGAAAAAGCCGGTTCGATATCTTCAACAACTCAGGCTAAATGGGGGAGTCAGATTAGGTCATACGTACTCCATCCTTATAAATTAGTAAAAGACCATAGAAGTAATTATGAGTCTAGTGATGTGGATTCTGTATTAAATGGTAAAATAGAAGGATTCGTAGAAAGCTTAAAAGAAAATTAAAATGATATATTTCGAAAAAGTTTCAAAAATTTATTCAGACAACACAAAAGCCCTTGAGGATATTACATTAAAAATCGAACCTAATGAATTCGTTTCTATTGTTGGGCATTCAGGAGCTGGAAAAACAACTCTCATTAGAATGTTATTAGCAGAAGAAAGTCCAACAGACGGTAATGTTTATTTTGGTTCAACAGATATTCATTCTTTAAATAAAAGAAATATGAACAAGCTTCGTAGAAAAATCGGAACAATTTTTCAAGACTTCCGTCTTCTGCCTCATAAAAATGTTTATGAAAATATTGCTTTCGCTATGGAGGCTGCTGGAAAAACAGATGAAGAAATTGCGGCTGATGTTCCTCATGTTCTAGAACTTGTTGATCTTCCTAAAAAAGCCTGGAATTTTCCTCATGAATTGTCTGGAGGTGAGCAACAACGCGTAGCGATTGCTCGCGCTATCGTTAATCAGCCTGATGTTATTGTAGCTGATGAACCTACAGGTAATCTAGACCCACTGAATGCTTATGATGTTGTTCAAATTCTTAGAAAGATAAATGACCTAGGAACAACTGTTATAATGACTACACACAACAAAGGAATTATTGATGAAATTGGTAAGAGGGTTATTACCATGGAAGATGGTAAGATTATTAGAGACGATGCAAGCGGTAGATATGCAATTTAATTTTAAATAAAATGTTTTGGCTAAATTTCAAAAGAATAATTAAATCAGGTTTCGTTAATTTTTGGAGAAACGGGATTGTTTCTCTTTCTGCAATTTTAGTAATGGTTATAACACTAATGATTATAAGTACTGTCATTTTTGGTGGTGCATTACTTGATCATACATTGGCGGAATTAAGAGATCGTGTTGATGTTAATGTGAATATTTCAACAGATGTAATGGAAGATGAAGCATTAGCGCTTAAAACACAAATAGAAAACCTGCCAGAAGTATCCGAAGTTGAATATGTATCCGCAGAAGAAGCACTTGAGAGATACAAGGAACGTCATGCAGAAGATCAAAAAATCCTAGCAGCATTAGATGAATTAAATGATAATCCACTTGGTGCAGTTTTAAATATTAAAGCAAAGGATCCTTCTCAATATGAAAGTATTCAACTTTTCTTGGAACAAAATTATCCAGAAGGTGAAATTGGTTCTGTAATTGAAAATGTTAATTACGCACGTAAAGAAGCGGCAATTAATAGTTTGAATCTTATAATTAGCGCAGGTGAAAGATTCGGGACACTACTAACTTCAGTATTTGTAGTTTTATCTGTAATTATTACGTTAAACACAATACGACTAGCGATGTATATTTCACGTGATGAAATCAGAGTTATGAATTTGGTCGGTGCAGATCACAGTTATATTAGCGGACCATTCATAGTTACTGGAAGTCTTTATGGTATTTTCTCAGCTATATTAGTTTTAATTTTCCTTTATCCAGTAACATTTTATATCGGACCAGAGATTGCTCCAATATTCTTCGGACTTAATTTGTTTAGTTATTATGTAAGTAATTTTGGACAATTATTCCTAATTTTGTTTGTGTCAGGTATGGCTATTGGATCAATCTCAAGTTTCCTAGCAGTTAGTCGATACCTAAAGAGGAGAAAATAAAATATGAATAAATTTCTGAAATTCCCAGAAGGGTTTCTATGGGGTGCAGCTTCAGCATCATATCAAGTAGAAGGGGGCATTTATAATAATGATTGGGCAAAGGCAGCTATTGATACTGGGAAAGTTCCGCCTGCAGATTCTGCTTGTGATCACTATAATAAATATGAACAAGATTTTGATATCGCAAAATCATTAGGTCAAAACTGTCAGAGGATTTCAATTGAATGGTCTCGAATTGAGCCAGAAGATGGAATATTTAATCAAGATGAAATAGCTCATTATAGGAAAGTCCTACAATCTATGAATGATCGAGGACTTAAGTCGTTTGTTACACTTTGGCATTTTACTATACCAGCATGGTTTTCAGAAGAAGGAGGGTTTGAACAAAAAGATGCACCAGAAAAATTTGCTCGCTACTGTAATTTTGTAGTTGGTCAATTAAATGATTTGTGTCAGAATTTTAGTACAATTAATGAACCACTAGTCATTACTGGTATCGGCTATCATAGAGGTGAATGGCCACCTTTTAAAAAGAGCAAGATAAAAGCATTCAAAGTAGTTAATCAATTGATAAGGTCACATAACCTAGCTTACAAGGAGATTAAAAGAGAGAATGAAAATATAAATGTAGGTATTGTAAAGCATAATATTTGTTTTGTTTCTAATTGGAATCCTTGGAATAAAATTAAAGCAGCTTTTGCTGATTACGCTTGGAATTGCTACTTCTTAAATAGAACAATGAAAAATTCTGATTCAATTGGGATCAATTACTATACTTGCCGATTTTTTGGAGTTAAAAATGATGTACCAAAAAGTGATATGGGTTGGCCTTTAAACCCAGAAGGATTGGCCAAGGTTCTTGTTGGTGTTAAAAAATATAATAAACCAGTCTATGTAACAGAGGCAGGTATCGCAGATGAAAAAGATCAGTACCGATCAGAATATATAAAAGGACTTGTTAAATCGGTACATGAAGCAATAGAAAGTGGCGTTGATGTTCGTGGTTTTATGTACTGGTCAATATTAGATAATTTTGAATGGGCAGAAGGGTTTTGGCCTCGTTTTGGTTTAGTTGAGATTGATTATAAGTCACCAGACAAAACTAGAACCATTAGAAAGAGCGCTTATACTTATAAAACTGTTTGTGAAAACAACGGTTTAAAGATAGAATAATAGTATGCCAACATGGTTACTCATTGTAATAATTGCCCAGTTCTTTTACGCGATCTCAGCAATAGTTGATAAATTTATTATCACATCTAAAAAGGTTTCAAAGCCTTTTATTTATGCTTTCTATGTAACTATATTATCTTTCTTACCAATAATTATTTTCTTTTTTGGAGGAATAGAGATTGGAGGTTTTACATTTCCATCAATTGATAATGTAACCCGACCAACTATCTCACTTTTATCCATGGCTCTTCTCTCTGCGTTTACAGGTTTTCATGCTTTAGTTTCACTTTATTCAGCGCTAAGGGAAGCAGATGCTTCAGATGTTATACCTGTGGTAGGTTCTGTGAGTGCTGTAGGGACCTTACTTCTTAGCTATCTTGTTATAGATAATACTTTGAGTTGGACATTCTTGGTTGCACTTGGGTATATTATTCTAGGTACAGCTCTAATTTCAAAACTTAGATTTAGTAAGGAAGTGCTACTTTTAGCATTACATGCAGGTATTTTATTTTCTATAAAAGCAACAGTTATAAAAAAGATGTTTGTCGATACATCTTTTGATCAAGCATTCTTTTGGACAAGAATTGCTTTGGTTATCTTCGTATTTTCATTATTGTTGATTCCTCGTTACGCTAGTAAAGTTAAATTTAACACTAAAAAACAGAAAAAAAGCGGTGGTTTGTGGGTGTTAGGAAACGCTATGATTGGCGGTACAGCGGCATTCCTTACATTAAAAGCAATTGATTTAGGTAATGTAACCATTGTTCAAGCGCTTGGTGGTCTTCAATTTATTTTCTTAATTATAATATCATTCTTCTTTGGTAAGTTTATTCCAAAAAAATGTGGTGAAAATAATTCAGTTATGGATGTTGTTCAAAAAATTATAGCAATCACTCTTTTTGTACTTGGTTTTTATTTCTTATTTATATAAAAGATGCTCTCTAAAATAATAAAAAACAAAATATCTATAACAATTTCAATTCTAGTAATAATTTTTATTATTGGCTGGAATTGGCCATCAAAAGAGACAAAATATGATTACGGAGTTACCTTTAGTTCAAAATATGCTCGTGAATTAGGTGTTGATCCTGAATCTGTTTTTGATTCGATGGTTAGCGAACTAGGAATTAAAAAAGTTAGATTAGTTGCTTATTGGGATGAAATAGAGAAAGTACAAGGTCAATATGATTTCAGTGATTTAGATTGGCAAGTTGAAAAAGCAGAAGAACTTGATTTAGATGTGATATTTACACTAGGGCGTCGTGTTCCACGCTGGCCAGAATGTCATAATCCAGAATGGGTACAGAATAAAAACTGGGAAGAATATAAAAATAATCTTTTAGTTTATATGACCGAGGTTGTAAATAGATATAAAGATTATGATTCAATAAAAATTTGGCAAGTTGAAAATGAGCCATTCTTAACTGTTTATGTTCCAGAAATTTGTGGAGATAATTTAGATGAAGATTTATTTGATAGAGAAATAGAATTGGTTAGACAATTAGATGAACAGAATCGTCCGATACTTACAACTGATAGTGGTAATTTGGGTGCTTGGTGGGGTGCATACAAAAGAGGAGATATGTTTGGATCAACTTTTTATGTTTATCTTGCGAATGAAACAATAGGTGGATTCAAGACAATAGTTAATCATAATTTTTATAAATTTAAGCGGACAATAATGAGTGTATTTCATGGTAGTAAGCCTACTTATTTAATTGAGATTTCTATGGAGCCTTGGTTGACTAAACCAATACCACAAGCAACTATTGAGGAGCAACTACAATTTATGAATATTGAAAGACTTGAGGAGACAATTGAGATGGGTGCAAAAACTAATTTCGATGAGCAATATTTATGGGGGGTGGAATGGTGGTACTATCTTAGAGAAAAAGGGCACCCAGAAATTTGGAATTTTCTAGATGATAGAATCTTTAATGGTGTATCAAAAGTTGAGTAGTCAGTGGAATAATATATAATTGATTATATGTATATAGCTTGTGATATTGGTGGAACAAAATTTAGAATAGCAAGATCTGAAGATTGTGTTAATTTTGATGACCCGATAATTGAAGAAACTCCAGATAATCCTAGAGAAGGTATTGAATTTATTATTAATACAATCAGAAATGTTGCTGATGGAAATAGTATTAAGGCCATCTGTATTGGTATAGCTGGTGTTCTAGATCAAAACCATAATCAACTTTTAAAATCACCACATCTTCCTGACTGGGAAAGGATAGATTTAAAAAGCAAATTCGAAACCGCATTAAACACTAAAGTATATATTGAAAATGATACTGATATTGTTGGACTAGGAGAGGCAGTCTCTGGGGCAGGGCGTGGATTTGATATATGCACTTATATTACAATCTCTACAGGTATTGGTGGAGTTAAAATAAATAAAGGTGAATTTGAAAAAAATCGTTATGGTTTTGAGCCCGGCTTTCAAATAATTAATAATGAAACAGGAGAGAATTTTGAAGATTTATGCTCAGGAACTGCAGTTGAACATAGATTTAATATGCACCCGAAAGATGTAGCTCAAACAGATGACTGGGAAGAGATTGAAAAAAATATAGCTGTAGGTTTACATAATTCAATTATTCATTGGTCTCCTGATGTTTTAGTTATTGGAGGATCAATGTCAAAAGATTTAGAAGCTGATAGGATACATGGCTTGATTTTAAGTATTATGAAAATTCACCCAGAATTACCAGAAATAAGAATCGCAGAGCTTGGTTCTATTGGTGGAATACATGGAGGACTCGCTTTTTTGAAGCAGAAGTTTGATTTATAAGATATTTAATACTACTATAAAAATATGGAAGGATTTAACCCAAAACAAGAAGTAAAAGTAGATTATGAGAAAGAAGAATTCAAAGACCCAGCTTTGACTGAAATTATCTCAGGTCTTGATGATTCAAATGAAAATGTTCAAAAAATAAAAAAACTAGAAAACAACGATCTAAAAAGTCTTTCAGAAGTCGCGAGTGGTACTTATGCAGATATTCCATTAGATGTTTTTCTGGAGGATTTAATTGAAAATACAGAGTTGGCTGATGAAGTTGTTGGATTACTGAGAGAGTGGAGTGCTATTACAAAAAAAGAATCAGAGACTACTAATATTCCTGAAATAAATTCACTAAGAGAAGAGAGAAACAATATTACAAAAAGAATGTCTGGTATTTTCGATAATCTTTAAGGTTTAATATTTATGCCAGATCGTCTAATGGTAGGACGACCGGTTCTGGTCCGGTTAATCTTGGTTCGAGTCCAAGTCTGGCAGCATGAATAATTTAATATATATATACGGGCAAAACGCAATAATAGAAGCATTAAAAAAAAGACCAGACACTGTCTCTGAGGTTTTTTTACTTGAAAAAAATAAAGACACTGAACTTCAAAAACTTATTAAAAATTTAAATATAAAAACTTCCGAACTAAATAGTAAGAATCTTCCAGGTAAATTAGAAAGTCATGTGACCCACCAAGGTGTTGTCGCTTCAATTTTTGCTGACAAACTAGTATTACCATATAAAGATTTTATTAATGATCTAGAGGTTACAGATAGGACAGCACTACTGATATTCGGTGAAGTGCAGGATCCGCAGAATGTTGGTGCTGCTATTCGCTCAGCAGCAGCTTTTGGGCTCTCTGGGGTACTAATACCTTCACATAATCAGGCACCAATTAACGGAACAGTAGTTAAAGTGTCCGCTGGTATGGCTTTTAATATTCCGCTAGTTTCAGTCAGTAACATTAATAATACAATCCAAGATTTAAAGAAGAAAGGATTTTGGGTGTACGGTCTTGATGGAGGAGGGGAGACATCTTTACCAGATGAATCTTTTGGTAAACCAACTGTTTTTGTTATTGGTAATGAAGGTGAAGGACTGCGTAAACTTACTGCAGAATCATGTGATACTTTACTTTCAATTCCTATAGATCCAAAATGTGAATCTATGAATGCATCGACGTCTGTTGCGGTCGCTCTTTATGATTGGAGTACTAAGAGGTAGTTATAATCTATACTAAATATCCACAGTTCTATTTTGATATTGTTCTGTGCTTTGATATAATAGTATTAACATATTGTAATATGTTAATACTATGACTGATAAAGAATATGAAAAAGCGATAAAATCAATCTGTAATATAAACAGAAAGAACATAATTGAATTATTATTTGATTCAAAAAGTGAAGTATGTGTTAATCACATATCAGGTTCTTTGGGTATATCTCAGTCTCTAACATCTCAACAATTAAAGCATTTAGAATCAGCTGATATTATTTGCGGTAATAGAGTAGGTAAGACAATTTGTTATAAGCTTTGTAAAAACGATTTTACAAAAAAAATTATTAAAATAATTAAAATATTAAAATAAGAATTATGAAAAAAATAGTAATAGCCCTAGTAATATTAATAGTTGGAGTAGTTATTTTTACTAACGGTAGTGAGAACGAAACAGTGCAAGATGATTTAAATACACAAACACAAGAAACAAATACTCAAAATGAAGACACAAGTCCAGAAGTAAATGATGCAAGTGGTATATACACTGAATATGCTGGAAACCTTAGCCAATACGAAGGTAAAGATATTATATTATTTTTTAAAGCTAGCTGGTGTCCATCATGTAGAGTTCTAGATAGTAACATTAAAGAAAACTTAAACGATGTGCCGGAAGATGTTGTACTACTTGAACTAGATTATGACAAGGAAACTGATTTGAAGAAACAATATGGAGTTACAACTCAGCATACATTAGTATATGTTGATTCTGAAGGAAATATGATTAAAAAATGGTCTGGAGGAAATAGGTTACAAGACGTACTTAATCAAATAAGATAAAATGTTTTTCTTCCTAATTTCAATTTTAGCAGGCTTATTAACAATTTTGGCACCGTGTGTCTTACCTCTGCTGCCAATAATAATAGGTTCAAGTTCGACAGAAGAAAAAAAAGAGATTTCTAGAAAATCACTTAGGATAATATTCTCTTTAGCTGCTTCAGTTGTAGTATTTACTCTTCTACTAAAGACATCAACTTTGCTAATTGATATACCACAATCTTTCTGGACTTGGTTCTCTGGTGGGATTATAACAATACTTGGTCTTGTGATGATCTTTCCAAAGGTGTGGGCTAATAATTCACTTGTAAAAAAATTCAAGAATGCTGGTGACAAAGGTCTGGCTAAAGGTCATAAAAAAGAAAGTGTAGTTGGCGATTACATCGTAGGTGTGTCACTTGGACCTGTCTTTTCAACTTGTAGTCCAACATACTTATTTATCATTGCTACAGTACTACCTGCTAGTTATTTTGTTGGTCTTACATACTTACTTGGGTTTGTAATTGGGCTTATATTCTCATTGTTGATAGTTGCTTATTTCGGGCAAGCAATAGTTAATAAAATTACTGTGAATAGTAATAAGACGGATCTAATTAAAAAAATATTTGGGGTTATTATATTGCTGGTAGGTTTAGCTATAATCACAGGAGTAGATAAAAAAATTGAGACTTGGATTCTAGATTCTGGTTATGGCGCAACAATAAACCTCGAGTATAACTTAATAAATAAATTTGGAGATGGTATGGATGAAGGTGAAAACAATACAGAAAATAGTGATGTGAATGTTAGTTCAAGGCTAAAATCGTCATTTCCAAACACAAATTGGTCAAAGGTAAATCCTGATATTGAAAAAGCTCTATCTGGTGGTCCTGGTAAGGATGGTATACCTTCTATTGATGATCCTAAATTTGAAAGTATAAATGAATTTGCTTATTCAAATGATATTCAAGCTGTAGTTATGAAAGATAATGAGCTTGTTAAAGTTTATCCTTATAATATTTTGATATGGCATGAAATAGTTAATGATGAAATTGGAGATAAAAAAGTTTCTGTAACTTTCTGTCCGCTTTGTGGTAGCGCAGTTGTTTTTGATAGAGAATTAGATAAAGGTTTAACAACTCTTGGTGTTAGTGGATTTTTGATTGAAAGTAATATGGTTATGTATGACAGAGATACGGAAAGTCTATGGCAACAAAGTACAGGCGAGTCTATCGCGGGTGACTATCTTGGAACTGAATTAGAACATGAAAAGTTTCAGCTTTTAACTATTGGTGAAGTAAAAAATAAATATCCTAACGCCATTGTTTTGAGTGATGATACTGGCTTTAGTAGAGATTACTCTAGAAATCCATATTCTGGTTATGGGGATAATGACAGACTATTATTTGACACATCTTCTAAAAGTAATACTTTTGAAATGAAAGAAATTATGGTCGTGTTCAAAATCGATGATAATCACTTAACAATTCCTATGAATCAGATAGGAGATAATGAGTCAATTTCGAAAGATACAGAAGCAGGATCTGTAAATATTTCAAAAAAAACAGGAGAAATATTTATTTCAGACAGCGATAGTAAAGAAATACCTTTCTATTTTGAAATGTGGTTTAGTGTTTATGCTCAGCACGGGGAAGAGTTATTAATAATTAAATAAAATAAAGATATGAAAAAAATTGCAGTAGTTTTAGGGACAGCAAGAGAAAATAATTTCTCAGAAAAAGTTGCAGGGGTTGTTAATAAATTTTTAGAGACAAAAGATATTGAAACAGAATATGTTGATGTTTCAGATTATTTATTTTCAAATACTATATCTTCAGAGGATGAAAAAGTTAGTAAGTGGAAAGAGATTGTTGAAAGTGTTGATGGAATGATATTTGTTTCACCAGAGTATAATAATTCTTATCCTGGAGAACTTAAAATATTGATTGATTCTCTGTTTAATGAATATAAAGGAAAGACTGCAGGAATCGTTAGTGTTTCAGCAGGAGGATACGGGGGTGTAAGAGTAGCAGAAAAATTAAATGATTTATTACTAACTGTTAACTTTAGAATAATTAATAAATCAGTAAATGTCTCTGGTGTACAGAAGGAGATTGATGAAGAGAAGATTAATAAACACTTAGAAACAGTTTATTCAGAAATGGTACAATAGTATTATTATGAAAAAAGGATACAAACAAAATATTGAAGAATTAACAGTAGAAAATAATAATTTTAGAAAAGTAGAATATACAGGGGAACAAATCCAACTCGTTCTAATGTCGCTTAAGCCTGGTGAAGACATTGGTTCAGAAATACATCCAGAAAATGACCAATTCTTTCGTATCGATGCAGGAGAAGGGAAGGCAGTAATTAATGATACAGAATATGAAATAAAGGATGGTGATGCTGTGGTTGTGCCAAAGGGTGCTGAACATAATATCATCAATACATCTGATAGTGCGGATTTAAAACTTTACACAATTTACGCACCATCACATCATAAGGATGGGATTGTTAGAGCTACAAAACAGGAAGCACTTGAAAATGAAGAAGATTTTGATGGAAAAACTACTGAGTAATTTAATTAATAAAAGTAAGAAATACTTTACACAAAAGTAATAAAAAAGTATAATAAACATTATGATTTCAAAAATAAAAGAACAACCACTATTATTAATTAGACTAGCACTTGGTGTGTCGTTTATCGCGCACGGTATTGCTAAACTATCAGATGTAGCTGGAACAGCTGAAATGTTACAAATGTCAGTATCATTAACAGTAGTTCTATCTATCTTAGAATTACTCGCTGGTATTGGTATATTAGTTAATAGATATGCAAAATATGCTGCATACACTATCGCTATTATAATGATTGGAGCAATCTTCACTGTTAAATTAAAGATGGGATATCTGGGTGGTTACGAGCTTGATATTGCTTACATCGCTATGGCATTAACAATCGCAATGATGTCATGTACTAGCTGTAGTAGTGGAACTTGTAAGGTAGATCATGGACAAGAATCAACTCCAAATCACAATTAATAATAATTTGTTATAGATTGTAATAAAAAAGAGACTCGGCTAAACAGCTGAGTCTCTTATAGAATTGTGAGATAGTTATAGTTCTGTATTGATTAATATATAATTTATGATATAAATTAACCTGAACTATAAACAAAAACCCCTAAAAGAGAGGCAAACAATGGAGACTATTAACTTTCCAACTTCAATTATAGAGATTGTTCCTTACAGTAGTAATTCTAAAATGATAGAAGCCATAAAAGACCGTTGTGGTCCTCGGGCTTTTAAAAATCCAGACAGAATTGGATTAACGAGTATTGATAAAATACTTACTAGCGAAGAAATAATCAGACAAGATTATTTTAATTGCGAACCTAAAGAAATAAGAGTCTGCACAGTTAATCCTCAGGATGTCGGTCTGATTGATGGTGAAACATTTTATCAATTTACTAACAGAATGAAGAGTGAACATGACTTAGAAATGTTGCCTACAGGTTCTTTCTCAGGTCTCTGTATTTCTTTTAATCAGAGATTATTCATGAGACAAGCAGTTTTAACTAAAATAATTGAGTTGAAATATAAAGATCAATGGATTCACGCAGTCATAAGTATGATTGTAGGACAGGATCAATGTCCTAAGATTCGACTGATTCAGTTTGATGTTGAAAGAGAGCTTAATACAGATTTCAATTATCTGTTTAAGGTTTCTTAGTTTGTGAATTACTTATTACAGCTCCACCTTAGGGTGGGGCTTTTTTATTGGTATTTTCACTTCAAAGCTAGTACCTTTTTTAATTTCACTTTTTACTTTAATTGACCCATTTAATTCCATTAATATTTTTTTAGTAGTTTTCATTCCTATACCAAAACCACTTTTCTTTTTTGAATTTTTATTATTAAAAATATTTACTATTTCTTTATCGTTCATGCCACAACCGTTGTCTGAGAAATAGATATTAAGAGTATCTTTACATTTTTTGATATCTATTTGTATAATTCTTTTTCTTCCATCATTAACATTTTGAAATGAATCTATTGAATTTGAGAGTAAGTTTATTATTAATTGATAAAATTTTATTTTAGAAATATTTGTAGTTATTTTATTTTCTTCTACAATTGTTATTGAAACTTTACTCTTTTTTGCTTTGTAGTAATTTAATGAAATTATCTCCTTTATTTCTTTATTAATATTAATTATTTCATCCTCACTTTTCTCTATTAGATTTTTTTGAAAAAGTCTAATTAGTTGTATTGTTTTACTATTTATTTCATTAATCTCATTTATATCTTTCCCGATATCTTTTTCTTTGATGTAGTTCTCCTTCAGGACTTCTAGCTGTAATAGAATGCTTGATATTGGATTCAGTATGTCATGTAAGAATTCATGGGATATTTTTCCAAATTGAGCATACATCTCAATCTCTGAATCTCTACTACTTTTAGTTTTTATTTTATTAATAATTAGTTCTTTCATTTTAATAAGGGGTATTTACTTTGTATCCTCGACCAGGAATATTCTGAATGATTCTCTTCTTAGTGTCACCAATTTTATATCTTATATTTCTAATATGAGCTTCTATTGTATTTGAAAAGGGATCCACATTTGAATCCCATACTAGTTCCATAATCATTCCTCTTGATACAACTTGTCCTATATTGTCGACTAATAAGTTTAATAATGTGAATTCCTTCCTGGTTAAATATATTTTTTTGTTATTTTTCTTTATTTCAAAATTACTAGAGTCTATTTCTATATTACCTACCTTAGTTAACTTGCTTTTTATTACCTCAGGCCTTCTAGTTAATGCCTTAATCCTTGATTTAAGTTCTTCAAAAGAAAAAGGTTTAGTCATGTAATCGTCAGCCCCATTATCTAATAGTTCTATTTTAGAATTTACATCGGATTTAGCTGATAATAATAAAACGGGAGTTGTTACTCCCGCTTCTCTAATTTCTTTACAAACTTGGTTACCCATCTTTTTGGGTAAGACATTATCTAATATTATTAAATTATACTTGTTAATTCTGGCAAAATAAGAGCCTCGATCACCGTCAGATACATCGTCAACTATGTATCCCTCAGCTTCGAGGCCTATTCGCAAAACATTTTTTACTGAAATGTTGTCTTCAATGATTAATATCTTCATTGGGATTTATTTTTAGCAGAATAGTTTAACAAAAGCAACTTTACAAATTCGTAAAAGATGTGGAAATTACTTTAGAAAGATTTTATTATGTTAAGATAAAACTATGAAAAATATAATATTTTACTCAAAAACAGGTTGCCCTTGGTGTGATGAAATGAGGGATTTCTTGAATGAGAAAGCTTTAGATTTTGAAGAGAGAGAAGTTCTAGAAAATTCTAATTACTTTGAAGAGTTGAAGGTAAAATCAGGGCAATCAAAAGCACCTACTCTAGATATAGACGGAAAGATTTATGCTGATGTCGGTGTAGATGATGTTAAAAAACTATTCGATTAGTATTACTTATTTAGTGTCTTTAATTGATAAACTAAAGAATATTCCTGTAAGACATATAATTCCTAGAACTATAAATAGGTGGCTTAATTCAAAGAAAGCAAATAATAATAATAGAGAAGCAAAAAGAGGACTTATTATATATACAATAGGCCTCATTGCTCTGTAGAAACTAATTATATTAAGACTATCGTCATCAACTCTTTTGAAGATGTGTGTTTCATTAGCAACTTCAACAAAGCTAGCACCTATTCTTCCTATAAATAAAATCGTAGCCCAAAATGCTAATGAGTTTATATCTGTGAAAAAAGACATTGATACAGTTGCAAGACCTAATATTATTAAACCTATTGTCATTATTTCTTTTTCTCCTAAGTATTTATCAGAAATCCTTCCTGTAGGTATTTGAAGAATAATGAAGGAAATTAAGGCGATACTTATAATTAATGTTGCCTGACTAATTGAAAAACCAATTGTTTTTGTTAGAAAGATAGGGAAATAAATGACCATCCATGAGTAGAAGAATCTTAAAATAAAGTTAACTGAAAAAGTCATTCTAAGGTCTTTATTTTTGTATATCTCAATAAATGTATCCCAAATCCCAATTTTTTTATAGTAGGAATCTTTAAAATTACTTAAAAATCTTACCGTCATAATAAATACAGGGATTAATATAAACAACCCCAGAATATAAACTTTACCTGCTTCTACAATATCGGTAATTAAAATTCCAGCCATGAATGGTCCTATAATCAGAGCAGTATTAACTGCAGTTAAGGAAATACCTCTAACTCCGCCAGTCTCTTCGTTATTAGTCAGTTGTTCTAAAAAAATATCTAGGTTTAAAAAACAAATATTTCTCGATACAAAACCCATCACATAGGCTCCAATGAATAAGTAGGACCAAATACCACTAGTATAAAATAGGCTTAGTGACAATATACACAAACTTATTAAATCTAAAGTTAAAAAGAAAAGAAAGGTTTTATAATTACCTTTCTTCTTTAAAACACTTCTAATTACAATAAAGGAAACCAACGCTAATACTGATGCTGAAGAGAAAATGAAACCAACATAATCACTTCCGACAAATTGCTCTAGAAAAGTTGAGTTTATATATGTTGCTGGTGCAGCGTGTAATGCAAAAAGAAAAATTACAAGATAAATAATAAGCTTAGGCATTTCTTTTTTAGGAAAAGATAAAACTGGGTTCATGATATGCATTCACCTATTGTAACAATAAAAATGACTATTTTTATTAGATATCAACAGTTTAGATAAATCTAAACTCCAATAACAACTGGTATAACTAGAGGTTGCTTTGCTGTTTCTTGGAATAAGTATTTACTTAGTTCGTCTGTAATTCTTTTCTTGATCTTATCGAAATCAACAGGACCACTTTTTTTAGCGATTTCGTCTTCGATAATTCTCTTTGTGATAAAGCGAGCTTGTCTTAATAATTCTTGAGATTCCCGAAGGTAAACAAAACCACGAGAAATAATATCTGGAGATTTCTTTAGTTTACCAGTTCTAATTTGAACACTGGCAACGACAACAAATATTCCAGCCTCTGAAAGTAATTGTCTGTCTTCAAGAACAACATCTTGGATAGTTCCAACTACAGTTCCGTCGACAGTTACTGGATCGTGAGCTGCTCTTTCTTTTAGTTTTTCAATTTTTGTTCCATCTGCATTAATATCTATAATTGCTCCGTTATCTGGAATAATTATATTTTCTTCTGGAACGTCAAGTGTTTGTGCCATCTCACCATGTTGTTTAAGCATGTAGTGATTACCATGAACGGGGATAAAGAATTTGTATGGAATTTGTTGGTGAATCCATTTTAACTCATCTCTGTTACCATGACCTGATGCATGAACATCTGAATCAAGGTAGGTAATTATTTTCGCATCTGATCTGTAAAGTTTATCTTTTAGTTTGACAACAGAGGCGTGGTTTGTAGGAATGATAGATGAAGAAAGTAAAATTGTATCTTCTTTTCTCAACTTAACATGTTTATGATCTCCTTTGGCCATTCTCATTAAAGCAGCGAATTCTTCACCTTGTGCACCAGTTACTAGCATGATTAATCTATCTGGTGGAATATTATCAATCTCTGAGGTTGGAACAACATTATTAGTTTTAAGTAGATCAAGTTGTTTAACAATCTCCAGGTTAGATTTCATACTACGACCTTCGACGATAACTTTCTTACCGTACTTATCAGCGATATTTATAATCGCTAGAATTCTTTCTACCTGAGAGGCGAAGGTACCAATAATTAATCTGCCGTGTGTTTCTTTTACAATTTTTTCGATATTTTCAACTACCAGGTTCTCAGATATAGAGAATCCAGGCTTTTCAATAGACGTAGAGTCCATAGTTAGAAGAAGAACATTTCTGTCTTTAAATCTTTTATATTGCTCTACTTCTTCATTAGTTGGAACTCCTTCTACATTATCTACGCGAACGTCTTCAACAATAACGATGTCTCCTAAGTGAGTGTTGATGATAATACCCATTGAGTCGGGGATAGTGTGAGAGATTGCAAAAGTTTCAACTCTTAGTTTTCCAACAGTTACAACTTCATCTCCATCAATAATTCTCATGTCGGGTTTAGGTAGGTGAGGGAAGTCTTCCATCTTTTTAAGAATCATAATAGCTCCGAATTGACGAGAATAAACTGGTGGATTACCAAGCTTTTCTAAAACAAAAGGAATAGCACCGATATGATCAAGGTGACCATGGGTGATAAATATTCCGCGGATTCTATCTTTTCTTTCTTCTAGATATTTTGTGTTTGGAATAAGGTAGTCGATACCAGGAGTTGTTGCATCCTTGAATTGAAGACCAGCATCAACGATAATTATATCTTCGCCGATTTCAACAGCTAGCATGTTTTTACCAACTTCCTCTACACCACCAATAGGAACAATTCTGATATTGTCTCCTGCAGGAGGTATTGAAACTCTTCTATCATCCTGTCTGTTTCCTCTTTGTTGGCGGATAGTATTTCTCAGAGACTGACTTCTGTGTGGCATTTTCAACTTTCTTTTTCTTCTTTGTCCATTTTGACCTCCTGATCTATTCTGGTTATTTACGTTACTTCTACTTCTGTTACTACTACTATTATTATTGTTATTATTTTCCATATTATATTTGTTATTAAATTATTAATTATTAAAAATCTTCCAAACCTTATCCGTATTAATAAACCATTTACTAATATCTCTAAAACGGTCATCTGCCGTATTAATTTCATTCATTTCTACACCTTTTATTTTTTCAGAAGTTAAATAAATAAAACTTGGGCTATATAAAAAGATTGCAGGTGTATCATTCTTAATTTCTTCTATTAGTTCTTTAACTTTTTCCTCTTCAGTTTCATCCGGTAGAGAAGTTGCTAATTCTTCAAGTATATTATCTGTTTCGATATTTGCATAGTTAGTTATATTAAGTCCCGGATCATTTCTTCTTGAAGAATGCCAGAAGGAATATAAATCAGATGATGATTCAATTACTGTTCCAAACAGAAGCACTTCAAAGTTTCTTGGCCTTATTACATTTTGATTTAGGTCACTTACCTCAAAAATCTTAACAGAAACATCTACACCTATTTTCTTCCATTCGTTTGCAACTAATTCAGCTATACTAACTAATTCTGGAACGTTACTTGTTGAAATTGATGTAGATAAAATATAACTTTCATCATCTGTCTCTAGAATATAAATTCCATCCTCATTTTTAGTCCATCCAGCATCTTCTAGTATTTTTGTAGCTTCTTCTAGACTTTGTGAGAAACCTTCATCCTCAAATCCTGTGATTGGATTATTGACGACTTCAGCATACCCATTAAATATATCATCAACTATTTGTTGTTTAGGTGAAGCTATTTCCAATGCTTCTCTTGCTGAATCAATAGATAGGGCAGGAGATTCGCTCTGGTTTATAAATAGGCCAAAAATTCTAGGTAGAGTTGATGTATGTAAATTAAAATCTTCTGTATTAATTTTTTCTAGTGATTCTGGACTCAGTCCTGAAACAGAGTTTATTTCACCAGACTCTAGCATCGCAACTAATTCATTTTCATTTTTACTGAATTTGAATATCACTTTTTTAATTGATGGTTCGCCTAATGAATATTTATTATAAGAAGTAAGTGTGTAACTAGTAGGTATATCTATATTATCTTTTTTAATACTATCTATTTTATATGGTCCTGATCCAATTGGCTCTATATTATATAAATTTAAACTGAAAGCATCATTAGGGGTTTCTTGCCATAGATGTCTAGGTAATATACCAATGTTAGTTTTTTCAATAAAATTAGGGTTTGGTTGGTCTAATATAAATCTTATTTGTCTATCTGAAACTTTTTCAATAACTATTCCTTCCCAGTCTGAAATTTTAGGACTTCTAATTTCAGGGTCTTGAGCCTTTAATATTGTAAATATTACGTCGTCTGCGGTTACTAATCTGTTATCATGAAATGTAACATCAGATCTCAAGTAGAAATCATAGATTAATCCGTCGTCAGAAATTTCGTATCTATCTGCTAAGTCTGGTATTACTTCGTTATTCTGATTAATTTTAGTTAAACCTGAATAGATTAGAGAAGATATATCTTTATCTATATTGGAATTAGCAATAACTGGGTTGATAAATCTAGGTGTTCCAATTAGACCTTCTGTCAATGTCCCCCCATTGTCCGGTATTTCTACTAAAAATTTATTATTTATATTACTAAGTGCTGTAATTGAGGATATTATAAAAATTAGTGTAAAACAGTAGAAAATTAGTTTTTCTGTTGTAGAAAAGCTACTTATTGTATTACTTATTTTTTTAATTAAGTTTTTTAGTTTAGTTTTCACGTTTTTGTCTTTTTAAGTATCTATATAATACTTATGTATACAAAAAAGGTTTAGCCAATCAAAAATGAGATTATTGAAACAACAATAAATAGTATTGCAACAATAACTGTTCCGTTAAATAGCGTTTTTTCAGCCCCTCTTCTTGTATGATAACCAGCATCTACGTTGTCAGAACCACCACCAAGAGCACCACCCAGGCCTGCAGCGCTTGATTGAAGTAATATTCCAGCAACTAAAATCACTGAAAGAATTATTTGTATTATTGGTAAAATAGTGACCATAATTCCGTTGAGACAAATATAGCAGATTGGTATTAGATGTCAATCAATCGAGTGGATTAACTGCTTTTAATGCATAACTTGCATTTTAATTAAAAATAACTAATATGAATTAGATTATGAAAGAAAAGTTAAATAATCTGAAGGAAAGAATTTCAGAAAACAAAAAAAAGTCTATCGGCATTGCCGTATTAATAGTAATTTTAGTAATTTTAATGGCAACTGGTGTTATTGGTAACGGAGCAGGAAATCAACAAGCTAGTCTTGCTGAAAGTGATTTAGTTCAAGACCTCTTAAATGAAATTGAAAATCAAAATAAACAAGAGTCTTTTGATGGTTTAGATACGGAATTAGAAAAAGAGCCTAAAGTGCAAAATATATTAGATCCAGAGATAATAGATGGATTAGCATATTTCAGTACAGTTAGAGTTCCTGTTTTAGCAGATCCAGATTTATTTGATTATCAAGGTGAAAAAACAAATGTTTGTAATGAGGAAATAGTTTGGGTTACTGCAGATATCGAACCAACAAGAGCCCCGCTGACTGCTTCTGTTGAAAAACTGTTAAATCTTGAAAAAGATTTCGGTTTCGAACCAGCAAACTTTTTAGCTACTCAAAAAGATTTATCTCTTAATGAAATAATTATTGAGGATTCTATTGCAAAAATTTATCTTGATGGTGAATTTACTATAGTAGAAGACTGTGACTTATCTAGCATTTTTAATCAGCTAGAAAAAGTATCACTTCAATATACTTCTGTAAGCGGAGTTCAAATTTATCTAAATGATGAGCTTTTAAGATAGTCGATTCCAAATAAATCTAAAGATAAAACTAATTAATTATTGTTGAACTTAAATATTATTAAGTGGTTTTATGTTTAACTATTTTTGTAGTATAATTATTCCAATTATAGGTTGGTTAAAAAAATAAAAAATATGAAAAAAAATCAAAATAAATTTATACAAACATCAAAAATAGTAGTTTCAGCTTTCGTTCTATTATTTGGGTTCAGTTTCGTTGCAAATGCAGCGTGGTCTAACCCCGGGTCGGCGCCAACAGGTGGAAATACTGATGCACCAATAAATGTAGGTGGTAACAGTCAATCAAAAGCCGGAGGATTATCCATTGGAGGTAATTTATCTATTGGTTCCTTGATACAACTTAATAGTGTTGAGGGGTCTGTAAATGCTGATGAATTCACAGGAGCAGAATTTCTATATAATTCAGACCGCAGACTTAAAAAAGATATAAAACCTCTTACGGGTAATTTGGTAAATAACTTATTAAATTTACAAGGTGTAACATACAAATGGAAAGAAAATAACCAACAAGACATAGGATTTGTAGCTCAAGAAGTAGAAGAATTTTATCCAGAGATTGTTAAAACAGGTAGTGATGGTTATAAATCAGTAAAATATGCAAACCTAATTGCACCACTTGTTGAGATTACAAAACAACAGCAAGATCGTATCGAGTCACTTGAAGCTAGAATTAGTGAATTAGAAAAAGAATTATAATTTTATGAAAAAAAATAAATTAAATTATAAAATAATAAGTTTATTGGTTGTTGGACTACTTATGCCAGTGGTGGCTGGAGCTATTAATACTGTAGAAACCGGATATAAACTTGCACCTGGGGAAACCAAAAAAATAGATGCTCACGGTACATGTATGAGGGTTATTAATAATTCTAATAATCCTGATTTTGATACTTTAAAGACTTTCTTTATACCAACCAAAACATCTAACGAATGGAAGTCTTTTAGACAAAATAGACCGGAAGAGGTAGCCATAAATCCTTGTCCAGTCCCCATTGTTACACCGGTACCAACTTCAAGTAGTGGGCCAGATATATATTATCATTACTATAGAGGCGAAGAATTTGATGAGTTTTGGGATTAATAATTATAAGAAGTTTAAAATATGTGTTTTTTGACACAGAATATTAAATAAAATAATAATAAAAATGAATAAAAAAATAACAATATCAATCATAATAATTATTCTTGCGGGGGTCTTGTTTTTTATAGGAAGGCAACTTGAGATATTTAACTTTGAGCAAAAAAATGATAATGAAGAGCAGCAAGACGTAGACAATAACGATGACGTTGATACATACCAAGATGTTTTTGGCGAAGTAGTTGTTGAAGGTTACTTTTCAGTACCTGAAGATGTAACAGTTTCTTTTGGAGAAATTATAGATCAACCAGATCAAATTGGTGATTATGAAGAGAATGTTAAAAATAAAGAAGCATTGCTAGTTATGGAATATGAAGATGAGAATGATCAAATAAAAGAGGCCTACGCAAAATCATTAGAGTTAAATAATGAAAATATCTCATATATCTTAAGACATTACACAAATTATTTTGAAGTTGGAAACTTGTCACAGACTCAATATAGTTTCAAATTTAGTGTAGATAAAGATAAAAAAGAAGAATATCTTAGAGAAACTAATTCAGGAACAATTGTTATTTCAGATGATAAAATACTGGTTATTATGAGTAACGAAGATAGTATCGAGCCTTTCATGCAAATTTTTAGAGAATATAATGATGTTTCGTCAACATTTTTCGAGTATCTTGAAAATAATCCTGAAGTTCTACAAGAAATTGATAATACGGTTGCAGAGCTTAATCAAAAAACACAACAGGCACAAGAAAAAATATCAACTGAATTAGAAGCATTCGCTAATAATTTCTGGAGCGCATGGATTTCATTAGATACAGTAGAATTACCACAATACTATGCAAGTAATGTATGGTTCTATGCTGGCGATGAGTGGTTTGAAGAGTGGGAAATGGAGGACCAAATAAAAGATAAAGTACATGAATTCGTTAGTGTAGGGCAAGAAATGCTACTTGATGGTTATGTTGAACTTAAAGAAGAAGATTTTTTAGAAGATTTCGAAGAAGCTAAAAAAGCTACAGATACTCTAACTTTGTATCCAGTAGATGATTTTATGGATCTTTGTTATTCTGAAAATAAAACAGCTTTCTTTAATGATTTCGGCATAGTTGATGGTGATGTAATAATGACTGTTAGATTAGATAGTGGCGATAATTGTACTGTAGAAGGTAATTTCCTAGCTGGTGAAATAAGATTATTTGTTATCCGAGATGTTGCAGGATCATATAAAGTGGTTACTGACTTTACAGAGTAGGTCTGTATTGGTAATATCTGTATTCAGACGATTAAAAAAATCAAAATATGGAAACAGGACAAAAAAATCGATATTTTATTATATTCTTAGCTACTATACTATTGTTTTTTAGCTTTATTGAGCTTAAAGACATGTCATTCGACATACTTCCAGAGTTTCAAGAAAAGACAATTCAAGTACAAACAGAAGCCTTAGGTCTAGCTGCTTCTGAGGTTGAAAGCCTTGTTACTATTAATGCTGAGGAAATGCTTACAAATACTCCATGGATGGAAAAAATGGAGTCTAATTCAGTTAATGGATTATCGTCAGTTAATCTAACTTTTAAACCTGATACAGATATTATGGAAGCTAGGCAAATGGTTTCTGAAAACTTAGTATTATCTCAACAGATACCAAATGTTTCTCAGGAGTCTATAATTTTACAACCTCTTTCAACAGCAAATAGAGCTATGGCGATTGGCCTTACTTCCGAAAATCTTTCTCTTATTGATATATCAGAGCTTTCTCGTTGGAATATAAAGCCAGCTTTGATGAGTGTTCCTGGTGTTGCAAATGTTTCTATTTGGGGACATAGAGAAAGACAGATGCAGGTACAAGTAGATCAAGAAAAAATCAGATACACCGGTATTTCTCTAGAAGATATTATTAGTACTACAGGTAATTCTTTCTGGATGTCTAATTTAACTTTTCTTGAAGCATCTACACCGGGTTCTGGTGGTTGGATAGATACACCAAATCAAAGATTAGAAATACAGCATATTCTACCTATACGTGATGAAAACGATCTTTCACGTGTTACTTTTCCTGATAAAAATTATTTAACACTTGGTGATGTTGCAAATGTGGTAGAAGGGCATCAGCCACTTATTGGTGATGCAATATTAGATGATGGAAAAGGAATATTACTTGTTGTAGAAAAATACCCTTGGAGTAATTTACTTGAAGTTACTAATGGCGTAGAAGCAAAACTAAAAGATCTACAAGTAGGTCTCTCAGATATAGAAGTTGACACAGCAGTCTTCAGACCAGCTACGTTTATTGAGTCAATGTTAGATAATTTAATCAATATTATTGTATTAAGTTCTGTCCTGTTGCTTACTGGTCTTATTGTTTTTATATCCAAGTTTCGTGTTGCTGTTTTTGCTTTCTTATCGATAACTTTATCGTTAATAACAACATTATTTATATTAAACTTTTTTGGTAATACTTTTAATACAATATTGATTATAGGGATCATAGCATCAGTAGCTATAATTATAGACCAGGTCGTTAATGGTTTTGAGAAAAGTAATAGAGGAACTGTACAATCAGCTCTAATCACTATTTTATTAGTTTTTCCGGTATTCTTTTTAGATAACGAAATTGGTTTATTTTACCAACCGATGGCACTTTCTTTTGTAGTTTCAGTAGTTTCAGGTATGTTTTTTGCTTTGGTAGTATTTCCTTCTCTTGTTAAAACATTTTCATCTGAAATAAAAATAGAGAATAGAAACATATCAATGTTTAGAAGTTTAAAGAAACTTTATTCAAATATTTTAACAAAAATTATAAGAAGACCGATGAAACATTGTCTTTTTATGGTAATAATCTTAATAATCGGGAGTACTACTTGGTTAGCTTATGAAGATTATGATGTTACTCCAGAATATAAGGAACTTACTCTAATGATTGATTTAGAAAATGTTCCAGGAACATCTTTGCCGGAAATGAATAGGGTAGTAAGCCAAATCAGTGATGATTTGCAATCAATTGCGGGTGTTGATAATTTTGGTTCTCATATAGGTCGCGCAGTAACTGGAGATCAAATAAAAAACATTAATTCTGCACAAATCTGGGTGAGTATTGATAGTGAAGCTGATTACGAGATAGTTAAAGAAAAAATAAATGAAAGTCTTAATAATTATCCTGAAATTGTAGATAGTGTTAGAACATATTCTGAAGAGATAATAGATAGACATTTATCTAATACAGAAGAAGAAATTTTTGTTCGTGTGTATGGTCCAGACTTTGATATCTTAGAAGAGCAGGCTCAAGAAGTTAAAAGAAGTATTTCTCGTGTAGATGGAGTTATTAGTCCAATTGTAAATAAAAAAACATTTACAGAGGTGCCAGGTATACAAATAGAAGTTGATTCAGAAAAGGCAGGAATATATGGTTTGAAACCAGGAGATATACGTAGAGCCGCAGCAACTCTTGTTAATGGTATAGAAGTAGCCAACCGTTTTGAAGAACAAAAAGTATATCAAGTTGCTGTATGGAGTATTCCTGAAGAGAGAAGGAATATCGATGATGTAAAAAAAATACTAATAGACACACCAAACGGTGGATCGGTTCGACTAGAAGATGTTGCTAAGGTTAATATAGTTCCTATGATGAGTAGTATAGAAAGGGAAGGAATGTCTAGGTATTTAGATGTTACATTTGAAATTAGAGGTGATAAAAATGATATAATAAAAAACCTTGAAAAGGAGCTTGGAGACATGGAATTTGCGATGGAGTATCACGCAGCAGTAAAAAGTAATATAGAAGAAAATAAAGGTATCTTGGTAGTTATTTTAACTGTGTTAATTGGTATTTTGCTTCTTCTGCAATCTGTATTTAATAGCTGGAAATTGGCAATTTTAAATTTTGTAATAATACCAATTTCTTTAATTGGCGGTCTATTAAGTGTTTACATATTTGATCTAGGAATTTTATCATTAGGTTCTATTGTGGGCTTAATTATTGTTATTGCAATATCATATAGAAACAGTATTGCTTCTATTAGTCATTTTCAAGATTTAAAAAATGAAGGTATAAACAATGTAGATCTTGTGTTACTTGGTTCAAGAGAGCGTTTCGATCTAATTATTCTGAATGTATTTTTGACCTTGTTAATTTTTATTCCTTTATTATTGATGGGAAAAACATTAGGATTTGAATTAGGATACTCAATGTCAGTCGTTATAATCGGTGGAATAATATCATCAGCACTTCTAAACGTATTTGTACTTCCAAAATTATATTTATGGGCCTGTAATAAAAACAACTATGAATCGTAAAATATTTTTAATTATATTAATATTTGCATCTCTTTCTGTTTACTTGGTATCTGGTAGTGAGGATGAGAAAGCGGATTACCACATTGAACCTGCACATATTGAAGAGTCAGAAAACGAGGGCTTACCATTTGTAGTCTTAACAGAAAAAGCCGTTGAAAGACTTAATATACAAACTATTAGAACATACGAAAATCAATTCGTGATACCGTATTCAACAGTAAGATATGACATACATGGTGATACATGGGTTTACACAAATCCAGAACCATTAAAATACCTTAGAGAACAAATTAAAATTGATTATGTAGAAAATGACGAAGTAATTTTATTAGAACCAATAGCTTCAGATAAAAACATAGTAATCGTAGGAGTGCCAGAATTATCTGGTGTTGAACATGGGATAGGACAAGGAGGAGGTGGGTATTAATAATATATTTATTTTATGATACGTTGGTTAATTAACAAAAGTCTGCAATTTAGGTATCTCGTTGTTTTTATAACGGTAATTATTTTATTTGCCGGTATTAATCATATTCGAAATGTACCAATGGATGTCTTTCCAGAGTTTGCTCCGCCGATGATCGAAATTCAGACAGAGGGTCCAGGTATGTCAGCTACAGAAGTTGAAAACCTTGTTACTGTTCAAATTGAAGAAGCTTTAAATAATGTGCCAGGATTGGAAACTATACGTTCTAAATCGGTTCAAGGTCTATCTTCTGTCAGGTTGTGGTTTGAAAGGGGAAGTGACCCTATCCTTATTAGACAACTTACAAGAGAACGTTTGGAGACAGTAACACCTAATCTTTTACCGCCAGCAGATGCACCAATTATATTACCGCCATTTTCATCAACGAGTCGTGTACTAAAAATTGGTTTATCGTCTGATGTTTATTCTCTAGAGGATCTTTCAATGATTGCATATTGGAAAATAGTAGTTCAATTAAAGCAGGTTCCTGGAGTTGCAGATGTTTATATATGGGGTGAAAGATGGAAGATGCTTACAGCAGAAGCTGATCCTGCATTAATGAAATATAATAATGTTTCATTAGATGAGGTAATGGAATCTGTATCGGAAGCAATGGACTTTGGTTTACTACAATATACTCCTGGAGCAAAAAGCCACTCTAATGGTTTTATAGATACACCAAATAATAGATTGTATTTAATGAATGATATATCTTCTAGTATGGATCCAGATAAATTTGCTGGGATTCCTATTGGCGGTAAGAAAAAACTAGATGGTACACCCTTATTGCTTGGTGATGTGGCAAATACAACTTGGGCTCATCAGCCACTCATAGGTGATGCTGTTATCGATGGTGAAGAAGGACTTCTCCTTGTTGTATCTAAGATGCCATGGGGCAACACGTTAGAAGTAACTAAAGGTGTCGAGAAAGCATTAGAAGAGATGAAGCCTGGACTTTCAAATATAAAAATAGATACCACTATTTTTAGGCCTGCAACTTATATTGATATGTCTATTAATAACCTTATGAAATCTCTGGTTATTGGTTCGATATTAGTATTTTTAGCTATCTTATTTTTCTTATACGAATGGCGTATTGCATTGATAAGTACTTTAATTATTCCAATATCTCTAATTAGTACATTGTTTGTACTAAGTACTTATGGAGCAACAATTAATATTATGGTTCTTACGGGTATGATTGTTGCTATAGGTGTAGTTGTTGATGACGCCATTGTTGATGTGGAAAATGTTATCCGTCGCTCTAGACAAATGCGTAATGATAATAAAAAGTCACTAAAAGAAGTTATCCGTGATGCGTCATTAGAGATTCGTGGAGTTGTTATTTATTCATCTTTAATAGAAATAGCAGTATTGCTACCAGTATTTTTCTTTGGTGGTCTATCAGGGGCATTCTTTAATCCATTAGCAACAGTTTATGTTTTGGCTGCCCTCGTTTCTCCTTTTATTGCTATGACTGTGACACCTGCATTGATTTATATTCTTTTATCGAACTTTTCAATAAAAGAAAAAGAGTCTCCAATTTTGCCATGGTTAAGATTAAAATATGGAAATATTCTTTCCGTTTTAATTAAGTTAAAAGGTAAATTTCATATTTCAATTCTTGGTTTTTCAATATTAATTATTTTGACCGTTGTACCATTTTTAGGTAGAGAATTACTACCATCTTTTAAAGAAAATGATTTTCTAATGCATTGGTTGCTTGAGCCGGGGGTATCAAGAGAAGAGGTAGTACGTACTAGTAAGGATGTAGGTAATGAACTACTTGAAATTCCAGGAGTTAGAAATTTTGGTATGCATACAGGTCGCGCTGTTGGAGCTGATGAAATTGTTGGTATGTACTTTGCCGAAAATTGGGTAAGTATAGATCCAAATGTAGATTATGATGAAACCCTTAGTGCTATTGAAGAAACAGTTTATGGATACCCAGGTTTAATCAGGGATGTCCAGACATACTTAAAAGAAAGAATTAGAGAAGTTTTGTCTGGTTCTAGTCACGCTCTAGTTCTTCGTATATATGGACCAGACCTTAAAGGTTTACGTGAAGTAGCTGAAAATGTAAGACAAAAAGTTTCTGAAGATGTTGAAGGACTGTCTGAATTATATACAAGTCTCCAGACTGATGTGCCTCAAATACAAATTGAAGTTGATTTAAATAAAGCACAAATCTATGGAATCAAGCCAGGTGATGTTCGTAGAACAGTTTCAGTCTTAATAAATGGTGTTGAGGTAAGTGATAGACATGATAGCGATAAGGTTTACGAAATAATGATGTGGAGTTCACCAGAGATACGGAATAGTCCTGGCGATTTAGAAAAACTTCTTATAGATGTGCCTTCTGGTGGTTATGTTGAACTAGGAAAAATCGCAGATATAAATATAGTACCTACTCCAAATGTTATTCAACGTGAAAATAATTCAAGATATATTGATGTTGAAGCTGATATTTCAGATCGTGATATTACTGCTGTCGCAAATAATATTAAAGATTTATTGCAAGAAATGAAACTCCCGCTTGGGTATCACGTCGAATTAATAGGGGAATCAAAAGAAATTAAAGATAGTCAGCAAAATATACTTATCGCTAGCATTGTTGCTGTCATAATTGTTTTCTTCCTTTTATATGCAACGTTTAATAGTTGGAGACTGGCTATAATTACTTTTATAACAATTCCCACTGGTCTTACTGGAGGTGTATTCGCGGTATATCTTTTTGATGGAGGTATATTATCACTCGGGTCTTTGGTTGGATTTTTAACTGTCCTCGGTGTTGCTACTAGAAATGGAATTATGTTAATAAGTCATTACCAGAATTTAGAATATAAAGAAGGTCAGTCGTTTGGTCCAGAATTAATTATTCGCGGAGCAAGGGAACGTATAACACCTATTCTTATGACTACTTTTACAACTGGTTTAGCACTCGTTCCAATTATGATAGCAGGAAAAGTTGCGGGTCATGAAATAGAATATCCTATGGCTATAGTAATTATTGGAGGTCTAATTACATCGACTTTACTTAATATTTTTATTGTCCCTGCCTTATATTATTGGTTTGGTAAGAAAAAAAATGATGCAAAATAATTTATGATATAATAAATTATATGAAAATATTTAAAACTGTATTAAATAAAGACGTATTAATAACTCTTTTTGTTTTAGTTACTGTTTTTAGTTTAAATTTTAATGAAACAAAAACAACCAATGCAGAATCTCATCTTAAAGAATTATCAGGATATGCATGGTCTTCTAATGTGGGTTGGATATCTATGAATTGTAGAAACAATAGTAGTTGTTCTAGTGCTGAATACAAAGTTATTTTTAACGAAACAACGCGTAATTTATCAGGTTATGCATGGTCATCTAATGTAGGCTGGTTACAGTTCGGTGGGTTGTCTGGTTTTCCTTCAGGTGCCGGAAGAACGGTATCAGAAAATTCTTATATAGATGAAGACGGTAACTTAAAGGGTTGGGCAAGATTTATTGGTTACGATCGTAATGAATCAGGGACACCTTTTTGGGATGGATGGGTATCTCTTTCAGATGGCACTGGTACATATGGGCCACGAGAAAAAGATAATGAAATATCTGGATATTCATGGGGAAGTAATGTTGTTGGGTGGATTACTTTTAATCATAGTTATGGACAAGTAACAATTGAAGATGCAACAGCTCAGTGTGGACCAGCAGACGAGGATGGAAATACGGTAGATAGTATTAATGAACTAACATCTGATAGTTATCTATGTAATATAGGTGATCCAACTGAAGTACTACAATCTAATCAAGACACTTGGGATTGGAACTGTGTGTCTGATAAATTAGACCCGTCAAAAAATAGTAGCTGTAATGTTAGTTGTGAAATTGGTAAATGGATTTGTGATGATAGTTGTATACCTCTAGATCAATCATGTGGTGACGGAGGTTGTCCTGAAGGGTATGTATTTGTAGACGGGGAATGTTCTCTTCCAGGTCCAGTAGATCCAAACAACACATCTACAGCAGTAATATCTCAATTTGAAGTTGTACCATCAATAATAAAACCAGGAGAATCTTGTAATCTAGAATGGACTATTCAAACAACAAATGCAAACTTAATAAGATGTAGTATAACTTCAGATTACGCTGCACATTATGAAGATAATATAGATTCAATATTACCAGTTGATGGTTCTGGAATAATAAAAGGAAAAAATTCATTTAATAATGTAGATGCTACAACGCAATATACATTGGCATGTATAGATATTGAGACAGGAGCTTCACTTGATACACCTCAAACCGCAAGATGTCTCATTAATCCTAATTTTCAAGATTTTTAAAAACATTAACAAAAAACCACTCTATAATAAATGAGTGGTTTTTTAATATTAAATTGATATAATTTACTTAATTATTAAGTAATTTAAAAATATGACATTAGTATATATATTAATTGCTGTTATTGCCTTGATCGTAATATGGTCAATTGCAGCTTATAACAAATTTGTTCGTTTAGTGACTCGTTCAGAAGAAGCGTGGTCAGATATCGATGTTCAATTGAAACGTCGTTATGATCTTATTCCTAATCTGATTGAAACAGTGAAGGGATACATGAATCATGAAAGACAAACTCTAGAAGCAGTTACACAAGCTAGAACTGCTGCTATGGGTGCTGGGAATCCTCATGAGCAAGCAGAAGCTGAAAATATGCTTACAGGTGCTTTGAAATCATTGTTTGCAGTCTCAGAATCTTATCCAGATTTGAAGGCTAACGAAAATTTTCTTGAACTTCAAAGAGAATTGACTGATACAGAAAATAAAATTCAAGCAGCTCGTCGTTTCTATAACACAAACGTTCGCGACCTAAATATTGCTACGGAATCTTTTCCAACAAATATTATTGCTAATATGTTCAACTTCGATAAGAGAGAATTCTTCGAACTTGCAGAAGATGAACAAGAAGCAAAAGATCCAGTTAAAGTTGATTTCTAAATATGGAAATCAAAGATCGAGAACTTCACAGAATTGCAGTAACAGCAATTATCTATAATGAAGATGGTAAATTTCTGATTACCAAGAGAAGCCCTCATAAAAAAGTCTTTCCTGACTTATGGACAGTTCCAGGTGGAGGAATGGAAGTTGATGACTATATTCATAATGAACCAAACGGTAATAAACAATGGTACGGTGCCATTGAAAAAACACTACGTCGTGAGGTGGAGGAGGAAGTAAATGTTGAAATAGAGAAACCGGAATATTTATGTGACGTAGCTTTTATTCGTCCTGACAATGTTCCAGTTCTTGTTCTTAGTTATTTTGCGAAATATAAAAGTGGTGAAGTAAAACTAGATGACGATGCTGTGGAGTATTCATGGGTTTCTGTAGATGAAATTGATGATTATGAATTCATTCAAGGAATCGATCAAGAAATAAAAGACGTTAATAAAATTTTAGAGTCTAGAAAATAAAATGGCAGCAAACCTTTATAAAAATCAATCTGAAAATATCACTAAAACGTGGATGCTAATGTCAGCATTTTTTGTCCTTATTATTTTCTTAGGTTGGTTTTCTAGTTACTATTTTAATGACCCAATTATTTTATATTTCGCTGTAGGATTCAGTGTGATAATGCCAATTATTAGTTATTGGAACTCTGCTTCTATTGTATTGAAGATTTCAGGTGCAAAACCAGCTTCTAAAGAGGAGTATTACGATTTATATACATTAACTGAGAATCTTTCTATTGCCGCTGGCCTACCAATGCCGAAATTATATGTGATTAATGACTCTGTTCCTAATGCATTCGCAACAGGACGTAACAAAGAGCATGGTGTAGTTGCTGTAACAACTGGTCTTTTAAAAATTTTAGAAAAAAATGAATTAGAAGGAGTTATTGCTCATGAACTTGCTCATATTGGTAATAGGGATATATTACTTCAGACTGTAGTAGTTATTTTAGTTGGGCTTGTAACTTTATTAGCTGATATATTTTTGAGAGCATCTTTTTTTGGTGGAGGAGATAATAAAAAAGGCGGAGGTATTATTTTAGTAATTGGGATTGTTTTAATGATTCTTTCTCCGATAATTGCAACAATTATACAGTTGATGATATCTCGTAAGAGAGAGTTTTTAGCTGATGCAACTGGGGCAATGATTACTCGTTACCCAGAAGGTCTTGCAAGTGCATTAGAAAAAATTTCAAGAACTTCATCTGGTCGTAAGATGAAAAAAGCTAACCATGCAACTGCACATATGTTTTTGGCTAATCCATTTGGAGAGCATAGTAAAAAACATAAAGGAATTATGAATAGCTTATTTTCTACACATCCACCCACAGAGTTGAGGGTTGCAAAATTAAGAGGACAAAAGATTGAATAATATTTTAGATTAATTTTAATAAAAAATAATAAAAACTTCATGACAATATGTCATGATTTTTTTATGCAAAAACTTAAAATAAATAATAAGCAGAAAATACTTTTTATAGGTATTGGCGGAAAGGGTCTCAATGGTATTGCTAAAATTTGTATTCAAAAGGGCTATGGGGTATGCGGAGTTGATATAAATAGAAAAAGAGAAACTATTGATCTAGAAAAAATTGGTACAGAGATTTTTTATAGTCATTCTAGTAAGAACGTTACTGAGGATATTGATTTAGTGGTCTATTCTTCCGTTATAAAAAAATGCCCAGAAATTATTAAAGCCAAAAAAATAGGTATTAAAATAATGAAAAGATCGGAATTTTTAGGAGAGATAACTAAAAATGATTATCGTCTTTGTGTTTCAGGTAGTCATGGTAAAAGTACTACAACTGCAATTTTAGGCCTTAGTATGATCAATTCAGGAATCGATGCGACAATTTTTGGTGGAGCATACACAAAGGAGATTAATGGTTATAATCACTTAGGAAAAACAAACTACTCCATCTTAGAATCATGTGAATTTGATAGATCCTTTTTTAATTTGGTTGGTAGAGCAACTATACTAACATCAGTGGAAAAAAGTCATATGGAATACTATAAGGATGAAAACGAAATGAAACAGGCCTTTAGAGATTATTTTAAGATGCACAAGAGCGATTCATTAGTTGTAGCTAATGGTGATGATTTGAATGTAAGAATGGTAACTTTTGAGTCACAAGCTAAAGTTAAATATTTTGGTTTTAATCAGCAAAATGATTTTGTTATTAAAGTCGATCAACAAAACCAGGATGGATCGATATTTTCAGTTTATGAGAATGACAAATTAATATTAGGTAATATAAAAATTTATATACCGGGAGAGTATAATATTAAAAATTTTGCAGCAGCAGCAATTATGATGTATGAACTAGGTCTACCACTTGGTGGTATTCACGAAACAGCAAAAGTGTTTAGTGGTGTTGGTCGACGTTTTGAAGTTAATCGATCTAGAACTGGACAAATACTAGTTGATGACTTTGCTCATCACCCAAGTCAGGTTAAAAGTTTGTTTGATGGTATCAAACAGTTTTATCCAGATAAGAAAGTATATGCAGTTTTTGAACCTAGGCAATTTAATTTAATTAAAAATTTCATAAGAGAGTACGGACAATCTTTTAAAATGGCAGATGAAATTATTGTCACTGATATTTTACCGGCATTAAATGATACAAAATCAGATATCTCTAGTGTGTCAGTAAATGATATCCAAAATTCGATAAAGCTTTATTCTGGAAAGTCAGTAATAAAAATCAATAATTACAATAAAATTTACGAGTATCTAAAACATCGTACAGATCAAGATTCATTAATAACTACAATAGGTGCTGGTGATATTTACAAGGTTAGAGATAAATTTTTAGTTTGATATAATATTTTATAATGAAAAAAGTAGCAATAATTGGATTTGGAGTAAGTGGGCAGGCGTTAGCTAGATATTTCGACAATAAAGAATTTAAAATATCAGTTTTTGATTCAAAAAAAGAAACTGATTTTGGAAGTAATTTATTTGATAATTTTCCTAATGTTGATTTTAATTTTGAAAAAGATGATTTTAACGAAGAAGATTTTGATTTAATTGCAATTAGCCCTGGTGTACCAAGAAAACTACCAGTTTTAATTAGGGCGCAAGAAAAAGGAATTAGAATAGAAAATGACATAACTATCTTTATTGATCACTGGAGAGGCAGGGGAAAGATAGTTGGAGTTACAGGATCAAACGGAAAGACGACAATAGTTAATCTAATACATGGATATTTAAAAAGTATAAATTCTGATTCTGTATTAGCTGGTAATGTGGGTAATTCACCCTTAGACTTATTAGAGGAATATAAAGATAAAAAAGATGTTACGGCTGTTTTAGAGTTATCTAGTTATCAGCTAGAAACTTTTAGAGAAAAACATTATTTGGATGTCTGCGTTATATCAAATCTAAGCTCAAATCATTTAGATAGGTATGATGGCAGTATGCAGAAATATAGTGACGCTAAAATGAATGGTATAGATTTTAATAAAACAGAGATAATTTTAGACTTGGATGATGAGGGAATTAAAAAATATGTTTTACCAAAAATAAAAAGCAAAAAAATTACTTCGGTTTCTTTTGAACAATCACTAGACCAAGTAATAAATAAGGGGGTATATATTGATTCGGACAACGATCTTGTTTTAGGTAGTAATGATAATTTTGAAAAAATATTTGTTGATGTAGGAAATAGAAAATTAATTGGAATTCATAATTTGTATAATATAGCGATGAGTTTTGCTGTTATAGACCTTCTTAATTTAGATATATGTAATGATAATTTCTTTCGTGATTTTGAAGGCCTTGAACATAGAATTGAATTTGTTAGAGAATTTGAAGGTATTAAATACATTAACGATTCAAAATCATCTAGTCCCTCAGCTACAAAAGCGGCAATTGAATCAGTTTCTAAAACAAAAAATTTGATCTTAATAATGGGAGGAAATGATAAAGGAATGAATTTAGATGTTTTGGAGGAAGTTATTCAGGATAACGTCAAGGAAATTATTTTATTACCTGGAGATATAGATAATAAAATAATGAGTAACTTTTCAGATATTTTAAAAATAGAAAAAGTAAAGAATCTAGAGGAGGCAATTAATATTTCAAAAAATATCTCAAACGCTGGATGTATAGTTTTATTGTCTCCCTCTGCTACCAGTTTTAAACTCTATAAAAATTATGAAGAAAGAGGAGAACACTTTAAAGAGTTAGTTAATAATTTATAGAATGTTAAATTTCATAAAAAAGAACATTTGGAAAATTATAAAATGGTTGAGAGTATTTATAATTTATAGGTTATTAAATAGAACTACTTATGGAGTTAGAATTTTACTAGTAGATGAAAATAAAGTTTTTTTAATAAAACATCCTTATGATAATTTCTGGGTCCTACCTGGTGGTGGTCAAAAAAAGAATGAAGATATTTTCTGTACTGCAAAAAGAGAAATCTTAGAAGAAGGCCAAATAGAAATTAGTGGTGATTTAAAAAAACTTGGTCAATATTTTAATACTGAAGTATATAAAAAAGATTATATTTCAATAGTGGTTGCAGAAGAGTGGAAAAATTCAAATGAAAGTAAAAGAATAATAGACAAAATAGAGGTTCAGAAAACTAATTGGTTTTCTTTTGATGATCTACCTATTGTTTCAATAGCAACTAAAGAAAGAATAAAAGAATATTTAAATAATGATTATAGTGATGAGTTAAGGGATTGGTCATAATTTATATAGAATGATATATTTCTATTATGAACATCTTGCAAATTAGCACTACAGATAATAAGGGGGGAGCAGCAGGAATTGCTTGGTCTATAAAAAAATATCTTGATTCACAAGGTATTAATAATTCAATGTTTGTTAGAGATAAATATTCAAATGACCCAAAAGTTTTTAAAATACCAAATAAATTTTCGAGATTGTCTAAAATATTTAAATATATTATGTCAAATGATATAGAACATAGTAATTCTGATTGGATCTTAAATACAAAAGAATACAAAGAAGCAGATATTATACATTGCCATAACCTTCATGGTTATTATTTTAATTTAGATACATTACATAAGATGTCATTAGAAAAGAAAATAGTTTGGACTTTTCATGATATGTGGCCTTTAACTAGTCATTGTTCTTATATGTTCGATACTAATATAGTAGAAAATGATTTTTTTGTGTGTCCTTCAAAAAAAATATATCCACCGATTTTATTTAATAGAGATAATTATTTGATCAAAAAAAAGAATTATGTTTACAATAAAACAAATTTCCATATCGTGTGTCCATCAAAATGGATTTTAAATAAAGTAGATAGGACGATACTAAAATACAAAGAGAAGACTTTAATTTATAATGGTGTAGATCGTTCAGTATTTAAAAAATATGACAAAGAAGAGTCTAGAAAAACTCTGGATTTACCGCAAGATAAAAAAATAATTTTATTCATAGCAGCTGGAGGTAAAAAAAATCCATTTAAGGGTGGTAGTTTTTTTGATGAATTAGTGTACCAATATAGAGATAATGACAAAGTAATTTTCTTAAGTGTTGGTTCTAATATAAAAAAAAGAGTAGTTAAGAAAAATTCTATATTTATCCCAAGTATTAAAGAAAAAGAATTATTGGCCAAATTATATTCTGCTGCGGATATACTTTTAAATCCAACGCTCGCAGATAATCTTCCGACAGTAATATTGGAGGCCTATAATTGTGGTCTGCCGGCTGTAACCTTTAATACTGGTGGTACTCCAGAAATAGTTGATGATAATATTAATGGTTATATTGCCAAGTATAAAGATTCTAACGATTTAAAAGATTGTTTAGATAAGATGATTAAATTAGAACCAGAAAAATATGATAAATTTTCTAAAAATGCACTTGCTAAGTCATCACAATTCAACAAGAAAGAAATGTTCGAATCTTATTTAAGATTGTATAATGATATGATATGAAATTTTCTATAATTACACCAACATACAATAGTGAAAAAACCATTAGAGATACACTTGTGTCTATTTCTAGTCAGACATATAAAAATTTTGAGCATATTGTAGTAGATGGATTATCAGATGATGATACTTGTAATATTATAAGAAATGAAAGCCCTGAATCAATTATATCATCAGAAAGGGATGAGGGAATTTATTATGCTATGAATAAGGGGCTTAAAAGATCTACTGGAGATGTTATATCTATATTAAATTCCGATGATGTTTATTTTGAAAATAATGTATTGGATGTAGTGGCTAATGAATTCAATAATTCCGATATTGATGTTTTGTATGGTCATATATTATTTTTTGATTATAGAGATAAATCTAGAATTATACGTGTCTGGAGAACTGGACCAATAAAAACGATATTAATTTGGTTAGGTTGGATTATGCCACACCCAGCAGTGTTTGTTAAAAGAAAAGTTTATGAAGATATAGGTTATTTTGATACTTTGTATAAAAATTCAGCTGATTATGACTTTTTACTTCGTATTATGAAATCTAAAAAATATAAGATAAATTTTTGTGATGATTTCTTTGTTAAGATGAGAAACGGTGGAACAAGCGATTTAAAATTTTTTGCAAAAATAAAGGAGTGGTGGGTATTAATTAAGATATTTAGAAAAAACTATAAAATATATCCGATTTGGTTTTTTGTAACTAGGCCTCTAACTAAAATATTCCAATTTTTAAACTTTTTTAATTATTAAAACTAAAATTAGATAGCATGTTATAATTATCAATATGAGTAATTTTTATAAACCACACAGACATATTAATTGGAATTACGGTGGCCCAAACTGGCGTCTTAGTCGTTCTAAAATAGATTTATTTATCGAATGTCCTAGATGTTTTTATATCGATAATAAGCTTGGTACGGCGAGACCTAGAGGTTTCCCAATGAATCTTAATACTGCCGTAGATACACTTCTAAAAAAGGAGTTTGATTCATATCGTTCTAAAAAACAACCTCATCCTTTGATGGAAAAATTTAATGTCGATGCTATCCCCCTAGATCATCCAAAAATGGATACTTGGAGAGAAAATTTTGAAGGTGTTGATTACTTTCACGAGCCGACAGGTATGACAATTTGTGGTGCAATTGATGATCTATGGGTTAACAAAAGGGGGGAGGTCTATGTTGTTGATTATAAATCTACTTCTAAAGAAGAAAAAGTAACACTTGATGCAGATTGGCAGATTTCATACAAAAGACAAATGGAAATCTATCAATGGCTTTTAAGGAAAAATGATTTTGATGTTTCACCTATAGGTTATTTTGTATATGCAAACGGGAAAACGGACGCTGATGCTTTTAATGCAAAAATTGAATTTGATATTGACGTCATTCCTTATGAAGAGCAAGGACTTTTTAATGAGGATATTTTATTTAAAATAAAAGAGACTTTGGATGGTGAAATGATACCTAAGGCAGGACATGATTGTGATTACTGTGTTCATTTCAATGCAAGATCAGAAGTAGATAAGAGCGGAGGAGAACCTACCATAAATATATAATATCTTGTGTAAAATAAACTTTACATTTATATAATACTTAATATAATTAATTATGTTAAAATTTAATTAGTTATGAAAGAAAAACACCCAATAATTTTCACTATATTTGGAGCCACAGGTGATTTAGCTCAAAGAAAGATAATTCCAGCCTTGATGGATTTATATTGTAGAGATCTTCTACCAGAAAATTTTAATGTAGTTGGTTTTTCAAGAAAAGATTTATCAGATGAAAATTACAGAGAATTTGCTAAAAATTCTATTGATGGAAAAGATGAGGACTATTCAGAAAGTAAGGTAAAGGAGTTTCTTACAAAAATTTCATATAAACAAGGTGATTTAACTAATATAGACAGTTATGATTCATTATCTAAATATTTAAAGAGTAAAGATGAGGAATTATCAGATTGTTCAAATAAACTTTTTTATCTTGCTGTGCCACCATCTCTTTACAATTCATCTTTTGAGAATTTATCAAAATCTGGTTTAGGAACACCGTGCTTTGTTGAAGGAGAAAAAAGATGGGCTAGGATTTTAGTTGAAAAACCATTTGGGTCAGATAAGGATGAAGCAAAAAAATTAGATAAAACTTTAGGTAAACTTTTTGATGAGGATCAGATTTTCAGAATCGATCACTATCTTGCAAAAGAAACTATTCAAAATATATTAGCTTTTCGTTTTGCTAATGCAATTTTTGAACCAATTTGGAATAATAAATATATTGAAAAGGTTGAATTAAAACTCTATGAAACAGTTGACGCTGATGATAGAGCTTCTTTTTATGATGGAATTGGTGCTCTACGTGATGTAGGTCAGAATCATTTACTTCAAATGCTGGCTTTGGTTGCTATGGAAGATCCTATGTCTTTAGATTCAAAAATGGTTAGAAAATCAAGAGGAGATGTTTTTTCAAATATATCTGTAAATAAAAAGGATTTACCAGAATTTTCACGAGGACAATATGAGGGATATACAAACAACGATGATATAGACTCTAAATCTAAAACTGAGACTTATTTCAAAATTAAGTTAGGTGTTAAGAATAAAAGATGGAGTGGTGTGCCGTTTTATCTTGAGAGTGGTAAAGCACTAAACGAAAAAAGAACTGAAATTAAAATTACCTTTAAGGATAAAGAAAGTTCAGTATGTCCAATTGATGGTATTTGTAAATATAATAATGTTTTAACTATTAATACAGAACCTGATAAAAAAATATCTATCTGTTTTTGGTCAAAGAAGCCTGGACTAGATATGAACCTAGAAGAAAAAAAACTTTCATTTGATTTTGATGAAAACCCATTAAATGTTACTGATGCTTACGAAAAAGTCCTATATGATTGCATTAAAGGAGACCAGACTCTATTTGCAAGCACTTATGAAATTTCTACACAGTGGGGAATCATATCTAATATATTTAAGTTGTGGAAAAACATACCTCTATTAGAGTATAAAAAAGGATCAGCAGTTAACGATTTATCAAATAAAAAATAAATTATGAAATTAGGATACATAGGTTTAGGAAAAATGGGATTTAATATGGTTGAAAGACTTCTGGATAAAAAATACGAGGTCGTCGCTAATAATCGTTCTTCAGATCCAATAGATGAAATAGCAAAAAAAGGTGCGATACCAGCATATAGTATTTCGGAATTAGTAGAAAAAATTGATTCTGATTCACGTTTAATTTGGTTGATGGTTCCACATCAAGCTGTTGATGATGTTTTGTCAGAACTTGTGCCACTTTTAAAAGAAGGAGACACTGTGATTGATGGAGGTAATTCTCCTTATGTGGAAACTGTTCGCCGCTCAAAGGATCTACTTGAAAAGAAAATTAATTTTATTGATATAGGTGTTTCTGGTGGCCCTAGCGGAGCCCGTAATGGAGCTTGTATGATGATTGGGGGTCATCGTGGAGACTATGAAAAGTATGAACAATTGTTTGACGACCTATCATCAAAAAAAGAAAATGGTGAATCAGCTTATGGTTACATGGGTAATCATGGAGCAGGTCATTTTGTTAAGATGGTCCATAATGGAATTGAGTATGGAATGATGCAGGCAATTGGGGAGGGATTTGAAGTCATGAAAAAAGCAGAAGAGTTTGATTTAAATCTTCAAGAAATTTCACGTGTTTATAATAACCGCTCTGTTATTGAATCTCGTCTTGTAGGTTGGTTAAAAAGTTCTTTTGAAAAGAATGGTACAGATCTAGACAATATTTCAGGAGAAGTTTCTCATTCTGGTGAAGGGCAATGGACAGTTGAGGCAGCAAAGAAATTAGGAGTCCCAGTTAAAATTATTGAAGAATCACTACAATTCAGAAAAGATTCACAAGGAAAACCAAGTTACACCGGACAAGTTGTCTCAGCGCTTAGAAATGAATTTGGTGGTCACGATGTTAGTAAGAAAGATGAAAATTAAAATATGAAAATATACGATATATCAATTGAAATAAATAATGAAACAGTAGTTTATCCAGGAAATGCTTCAGTTAATATAACTGATTATGCCAGAATTCCAGAAGCTAGTTCCAATCTTTCAAAAATTGAAATGGGTTCACATACAGGGACTCATATAGATGCTCCTTTCCATGTTGCAAATGACGGTGAGAAGCTTGGAAAGTTCCCATTGAATTATATGGTTGGAGAAGCTAAGGTTTTTGATCTCTCATATTTGCAGCCTGGTGAGGCCATTAAAATTGAGGATTTTGAAAAAACTTTAGATTCAGTTAATGGTATTAATAATGGTGATCGCATATTAGTTAAGACTTCTAACTCGGAAAGAGGTTACAAGGAATTTTACGATGACTTTGTTTATTTGGACGGAGATGCAGCTGGCTGGCTTGCGGAAAAAGGTATTGTCTTTTTTGGAATTGATTATCTATCAATTAAACAAAAAGGATCAAAAGATAATCGTCCACATACAGAATTATTAGATAAAAATATTCCAATCGCAGAAGGTGTTAACTTAAAAGATGTACCAGAGGGAATATATCAATTAGTATTTCTTCCATTAAAAATTTCTGAAATAGATGGAGCACCAGCAAGGGCAATTTTAATAGATAATAAATAAAAACATGAAAGATTCAATTTTAGATTTTGCAAAACAATTTTCTTATAAACCAGAAGTTCAAAATAAGGAAAATATAAAAGAGAATTATAATAATTATATTCTAGCGGGTATGGGCGGTTCTCATTTGGCTGCAGGAATATTGCATGCACACACACCAGGAATTAATCTATATATCCATCGTGATTATGGTATTCCTTCATATAGTGAGGAATTTAATAAAGAAAGTTTATTCATTGCTAGTTCATATTCAGGTAATACAGAAGAAGTTTTGGACTTTGCTGATGAAGCTTATTCAAAAGGTTATGATATTTTAGTTATTACAACAGGTGGAAAATTATTGGAATTTGCTAAAGAAAATAATCTAGCTTTTATTCAGTTGCCAGATGACGGAATTCAACCACGTTTAGCAATTGGTTATTCTACAATGGCATTGACTTCAATTGTTGCTCCAAATCTAGTTTCAGAATTAAATTCTCTTGAAGGTACTATTTCTCCAGAATCAATTAATAGTGATGGAATAGAATTAGCTGGTCTTTTAAAAAATAAGATACCAGTTATCTTTTCTTCAAATAAAAACAGATCAATTGCTTATAACTGGAAAATAAAAATGAATGAAACAGGAAAGATACCCTCTTTTTATAATGTATTTCCTGAACTAAATCATAATGAGATGCAGGGGTATGATTTTGTGGATGTTAACCAAGAGCTCTCTAAGAATTTTCATTTTATTTTTATTAAAGATAAAAACGAACATCCAAGAGTTCTAAAAAGAATGGAAGTTTTAGAAGGGCAATTTCAAGAAAAAGGTTTTTCAGTAAATACTATTTTATTAACTGGGGAAAGTCGTTTTGAACAGATTTTCCAATCACTAATTTTAGCAGATTGGACTGCACTAGGTCTTTCAGAAATTTATGAAACAGAGCCAGAACAAGTTCCACTTATTGAGGAATTCAAGAAGAGAATTAAATAATTTATGTTAGAATAAATGATATGTCAGCAAATATCTGGACAGATGTAACAAAAAGTGATCAATATAGAGCCGTTAATGATTTAATTGTGGAAAGTAATCCAGGTAGTAATTACTTTACCTTGTTAATTTTATCATCTGTGATTATTTCAGCGGGACTCCTTCTAGCTAACTCTGCAATTTTGATTGGTGGAATGTTAGTGACTCCACTTTTGACACCGATTCTTCTCATTTCTTTAGGAATAACATTAGGTAGACCTTTCCTTTTAAAAAGAATTTCAAAGGTTATTTTAAAATCGGTCTTCGTAATATTTGTGGTTGCGTTTTTATTTGGATTAATTTTTTCTGTTCCAGAAGATAAAGAATTTTTTAGTTCAGTTATATTTAATAACACTATTTCTTCAGCCTTTCTTTATTTTGTGGTTGCGTTTTCTTCTGGTATTGCCGCTACTTTTGCGTGGGTACGTAAAAAAGTAACTAATATGCTCCCCGGAATTTCCATTGCTGTTTCATTGGTTCCACCAATAGCGCTTGTTGGTATATGGTTGGCACAACTTGATGTTAATCATGCCAGGTTTTTTCTAATGGTTTTCTTATTCAACCTAATTGGAATAATTATGGGTAGTATAATTGTTTTTTCAATGCTTAAATTTTACAAAACTGATTCTGAGGTTACTGCAAACCTACATACATTAGAAAAACAGGAAAGAATGGAAAAAGTTTTAGAAGAAAAAGAGAATGAAGAAAAAAAAATTGAACAAAGAGAACAATATGAAAATATTGAAAAAATTAAATAAAAAAATAATAATCTACTTATTAATTTCTGTTACTGCCTTACTTCTAATAATTAGTGGACTAAATTTAAAAAATGATTTTGATCATACTAATGGTCAAATAAAAATCCTAGAAGAAAAACCAACTTGGAATATATACACTAATACAGATTATGGCTTTGAAATTGCTTATCCATCAGATTGGGAGCTTAATGAAAATTTTAAGGATGTGAGTCCAACTATTAATATTTATTTATCTAATAGTGAAATCAAGCCGCCATTTGACCAGTTTGCAAAAATAAACAATGTCTCTATTTTCCCGAAGGGGTTGCAAACAGAGGCTGTTATAGGTCAATCAAGAGAATCTAATTTAGAAATTAATTTTGGTTATGAATCAGCTATAGATTATATCTTAAAGGATGAAACTATATGGGCTACATATATAAATCCAAAAGGCTTAGAAGAACCTTGGAAATCATGGGGTTTTATATGGTCTAGAAATGTTATAGAAAATGTTGAATACGGATGCATTAGTTCGGGTGTAGAAATATCACTTGATTCATGTAATCCATTTGAAGGTGACGAGTTTACAAGAATAGGTAATGTGGATCCAGAAATAAGAGAGATACAAGAAGAAATTATTAAAAGTTTTAATATTATAGAAAAATAATTATGCAAAGAGAATGGTATCGTGAAGATATAAAAAAAGTTTTTAATCATTTTGGAACCTCAGAAAGAGGTCTAACTGATTCTCGTGTAAAAGAAAATAAAGAAAAATTCGGAGATAACACCTTATCAGAATCAAAAAAGAGAACTTTTTTTGATATTTTAATGTCCCAATTAAATAACCCATTAGTGTACGTACTTATAGCTGCTGATTTAATTGTTTTTGCTTTAGGTGATTATATTGATGGTTTCATAATACTCTTTATAATTTTATTAAATACAATAATAGGTATTTTCCAGGAAGGTAAGGCTGAAGATACACTTGCTGCTTTGAAGAAAGTTGTTAAAACATACGCAACAGTAATTAGAAATGGAAAGGAAGTCAGAATACCAGATTATGAAGTTGTGGCTGGTGATATTTTAGTTTTAAAAGATGGAGATCCAATAGCTGCTGATGCTAGAATTTTTGAAAATAACACTATTAAAGTTAATGAAGCTGCTTTAACAGGGGAATCTGAAACTGTTCTAAAGACATCTAACCCTATTTCATCCACAGGCGTTAAGGTTTCAGATCAGAAAAGTATGCTATTTAAGGGTACATATGTTGCCTCGGGTCTTGGTAAGGCTGTAGTAGTAGCTACTGGCTTAAAAACAGTTATTGGTCAGATATCAAAACAGCTTGTAGACCTTAAGATGGACGTTCCTCTTAAAAAAAATATTTATAATCTATCTAAAATAATTGTCTATGTTATTGGTGTAGTATCGTTGATTTTATTTTTGTACGGAATATCAACAGGTTATGAAGTAAAGGAAATGTTTATTACTGTTGTAGCAATTGTTGTATCTGCTATTCCAGAATCTTTACCAGTAGTAGTAACTTTAGTTTTAGCTACTGGTGTATGGAGAATGAGTCAAAAAAATGTCCTTGTTAAAAGGTTGCAAGCAGTTGAAGCTCTTGGACAAGCAAATGTTATAGCTCTTGATAAGACTGGAACAATTACAAAAAATCAGATGGCAGTTGAGAGAGTTTACGTAGGTGGTAGATATATAGATATTTCTGGTAATGGTTATGAACCTGAAGGAGAAGCAACCGAAAATGGTAAAAAAATAAATCCTGCAGATGATAAAGATCTAGATATGGCAATTAAAGCTAGTGTATTTACATCAGTTTCTCAAATAGAATATTCTGATGAAAAGAAAGAATGGCTTTTGAAATACGGAGACCCAACTGAGGCTGCACTTCTTGTTTTAGGTAAGAAGTTTGGTTATGAAAAAGAAAGTCTTGAAGAGAAATATTCAAAAATATTAGAATTACCATTTGAATTAGAAACAAAGCACCATAGTACTATTAATAAAATTGACGGAAAAAATGTCTTATCTGTTGCAGGTAGTCCAGAGGTTGTAATTTCTCATTCTAATCAGATTTGGAAGGATGGTAAGAGTAAAAAAATGTCACAGACAGAAAAGGCAGAGTTAGAAGAGGTTATTAAAAAATTATCTAAAGATGGCTATCGTATTCTTGCACTAGGAGTGAATATGAATCCGTCACTTGATATTGACGCAAAAAAACTACCGAACCTTACTTTCCTAGGCTTTGTTGCTATATTGGATGCAATACGACCAGAAGTTAATGAATCTGTTAAAGCGGTGAAGGATGCAGGAATGCAGGTAGTCATGATAACCGGTGACCATGTTGAGACAGCTAAATCAATTGCACAAAAAGTTGGTATTTTTAATCAGGGTGACATGGTTATGTCTGGTAATGACATGTCTGGAATGTCAGATGAACAATTAATTGATTCTATTGGTAAAGTTACAGTATTTGCTCGAGTAACTCCAAAAGATAAATTAAGAATAATCGAATTATATAAAAAGAAGGGAGATACTATTGCCATGACGGGGGATGGTGTTAATGATGCACTTTCGTTAGTTTCTGCTGACTTAGGTGTTTCTATGGGTAAAATTGGTACTGAGGTAGCTCGGGAAGCCTCTGATATTATTCTATTAGATGATAAGTTTGGAAATATAATTGAAGCAGCAGAGGAGGGTAGAAATATCTATTGGACAATCCGAAAATCAATTCTCTATCTTTTGTCTACTAACATTGGGGAGTTGCTTGTTATCACTATAGCCATATTTGCTGGTATGCCACTTCCTTTGGTCGCAGCACAGATTATATGGCTAAACCTTGTGACAGATACTTTTTTGGTTGCTGCTCTTGCGGTTGATCCAAAAGAAAAAGGTCTATTGAATGAATCTTTTAAAAGACCTAGTAAATATTTAGTTGATTGGTTTATGGGTCTTAGGATACTTTTATTGGGGGGTATTATGACTATTGTTACATTAATAATGTTTAGTCAGTATTTCGAAAACGATATGGTAAAAGCAACAACAATTTCATTAACTATTCTTACCATATTCCAGTGGTATAACATATTCAATATTAGATCTCATAAAGACAGTATTTTCTCTATGAGTCTCTTTAATAATAAATATCTTATCGGGGCACTGTTACTAACTATAGGTTTGCATTTGTTTGCGATATATAATCCATTTATGCAAAAAATACTTCATACAACTAGCCTATCTCTTGAGGAGTGGATCTACATGATAATAATAGGGTCATCTATTGTATTAATTGAAGAAATAAGAAAACTATTCTATAGGTTTAATTTAAAGAAAATATTTATAAGAAAATAGGTATTATTTATTTTCTTTCAGTGAATCTCTAATTTCAGTAAGTAATTTAATGTCTTGCGGAACTGTTGCAACTTTCTCTTCTTCTGGTGCCTCTTCCTCTTTTCTTCTAAGTTTATTTATTTGCTTAATAACAATAAATATTACAAAAGCAACTATTATAAAATCTAATAAATTATTAATAAACATACCGTAATTTAATGTAATAGCTTCTGATGATTCAGTAGCTTTCTTCAGTGTCATTGCCTTGTCAGCAAAGTCGACATTACCGGTAAGTAGACCAATTGGGGGCATAATAACGTCATTTACCAATGAGGATACTATCTTACCAAAAGCACCACCAATAATTATACCGACTGCCATATCAGTCATATTTCCTTTAATTGCAAATTCTTTAAATTCTTTTGTTATTTTCATATGGTTAATTAAACCATATTTATATATTTTTTAAAATATACTTAAGCGAGTTTGGGTTTTTTAATGACTTGGATCACTTTGCCATTTATCATAAAACTATCGTCTTCATGAATGTAGATTGGCGGTATGTCTTTTGTGGATTCAGAGACTAAAACAATTTGATTATTTGCTTCATCCCAGACGTATTTTTTGATATTAGCCATCTCGTCGATAACCGATAGAACAACATCACCATCTAGTGGGGAAGTATCACTACTATCGATTATGAGATAGTCACCATCTTCTATTGTATTACCATTTACTACTGACTTATTCATTGAAAGGCCTTGTGCGCGAATTGCAAAAATATTTTGACATTTCTTTAATAAACTTTTTGAAATTTTTATATAACCTTCTATATTTTCGTTTGCAAAAATAGTTGCAGGACCACAGTTCGCTGAACCAACAATAGGAACACTTAATATACCTGGAGTTAAATTATTGTATTGTTTCTTCTCTATAGTCTTATTTTTTTTATCAACAGATATAAAACCTTTCTTTTCTAGTTGGTCTATATGGTGTTTTATTTTTTGAGGAAATTTTTCACCTATCTGGTCTCCTATTTCCCTAAGTGTTAATCCGTTAATATTCTTGCTGTCTATTAATTTTAGTATTTGTTCTTGTATATTATGCATATTGTTTTATTAAGCCCTTTAATAGTACTATTATTACATTTTTCTAGAATTTTTCAATAAGTTATCCACATATACTTAAAACTAGAAAAGTTGACAAAAAATGAAGTACATATAAAATGTAAATATGTATAGAGATTTTTTAAAAAAAGAAGACAGATTAAAAATAAAAAAACAACATAATAAAATTGTTTATAAATTTGTTAAATACTTTAAAACAGCAAATAATTTCAAATTGATTGTTTAATACAATTATTTATTTGGTAAAATCTTTTTTACTTGATAAAATGATTACATATGAACAATATTGAGAACCTTAAAAAGTATTTTAGAGCAGTTAATTATTTAAGTACTGCACAAATTTTTTTACAAGATAATTTTTTATTAGAAGAGCCGCTTAAACCAGAGCATATTAAAAGGCGTCTGTTAGGTCACTGGGGTACTTGTCCTGGTATAAGTTTCGTTTATACGTTTCTTAATCAGTTAGTAATAGAGAATGATTCTAACATTTTATATGTAGTAGGACCTGGGCATGGATATCCTGCAGTTCAAGCTAATCTTTTTCTTGAAGGAACATTAGGGGAATATTATCCCGAAGCTTCAGTAGATTTTAAAGGTATATCGTATATCTCTAATCAATTTAGTTGGCCTTATGGTTTTCCTAGTCACTCAAGTCCACATACACCAGGTGTAATTCTTGAAGGAGGAGAGTTAGGCTATTCTTTATCTACTTCCTATGGTGCCGTTTTAGATAATCCAGATTTGATCGTTGCTTGTTTAGTAGGTGATGGTGAAGCTGAAACAGGACCAATCGCAACAGCTTGGCATGGAAATAAATTTATAAATCCAAAAACTGACGGTGCTGTTTTGCCAATTCTTCATTTGAACGGATATAAAATATCTGGGCCAACGATTTTTGGTAGGATGACTGATGATGAGCTTCAGAAACTTTTTGAAGGTTATGGTTATAACGTTTATTTTGTTGATGCAGGTGAAGATGGCGATGGTGGAGAAAAAGGCGATCCGTTTATTCAAATGAATGAAGTTATGAATAAATGTCATGATGAAATAAAAGGGATTCAAGATGTTGCTAGAGGTGGAGAAGAAAAGGATACTCCTAAATGGCCTATGATTGTTCTTAGAAGTCCAAAAGGTTGGACTGGTATTGAGTCAGTAAAAGGTAAAAAAGTAGAGGGAAACCACTGGTCTCACCAAGTTGTAACTAAAAACGCTAGAATTGATGATGAGGAACTCAAGGCATTAGAAGTTTGGTTTAAATCTTATAAATTTGAGGAACTCTTTGATAAGGAAAAAGGCTTTATTGATGAGGTTCTAGACACTACTCCAAAGGGTAATAAGAGAATTGGTAAAAACAAACACGCATTTGGAGGTCCAGATGTTTACAAAGAATTAAATCTTCCTGATCCTAGAGATTTTCAAGAGGATTGCTCAGAGCCTGGTTCTATGGAATCTAGTTCAATGAGAAGAATTGGAGAATATATGAATGCTATTATGAAAAATAATGATAATTTCAGATTATTTTCACCAGATGAAACTTATTCAAATAAATTAGACAAAGTATTCGAATCAACAAAGAGACAATTCCAGATGCCTTTAAAAGACTGGGATGATGATTTAGCAAAAGAAGGTAAGGTAATTGAAATGCTTTCTGAACATACACTTCAAGGAATGGCACAGGGGTATGTGTTAACTGGGCGTCATGCTGTCTTCGCTTCTTATGAAGCATTTATACAGATTGTTTCATCTATGGCTGATCAGTATGCTAAGTTCCTAAATCAAGCAAAAGAAGTTAATTGGAGAGGTCAAATTCCTTCACTAACATACATCCTATCTTCTTCAGGTTGGAGACAAGACCATAATGGTTTTTCACATCAAAATCCAGGTTTCATAGATAATATGCTTCAAAGACAGGGAGATTTTATAAATATTTACCTTCCTGCGGATGGTAGTTCAGCTCTTTCTATATATGATAAATGTATGAAATCTTCATACGGTATCAATGTTATAGTTGCTGGAAAACAAACAGAACCAAGATGGATTAATGTTGACCAAGCCCAAGAACAACTAGAAGACGGAATTGGGATTTGGAAATTTGCTAGTGATGACGATCCAGATATTGTATTTGCTGGTGCCGGTGATTACGTAACAAAGGAAGCACTCGCAGGATTAGAGTTAGTTAAAAAAGAATTACCAGAAGTTAAGTGTCGCTTTGTGAATGTTATGACAATGTCACCGTCTGGTTTTGGTAGCGCTGGTAATGTTGTGTCTAGAAAAGATTTCAATAGTTACTTTACAGAAGATAAGCCAGTTATTTTTAACTATCATGGTTACCCTCAAACAATAAAACAAATATTATTTGATTACTGTGAAGATCCAACTCGTTTTGACATTAACGGTTATATTGAAAATGGTTCTACAACTACGCCGTTTGATATGCAGGTAAGAAATAAAATAAGTAGATATCATGTTGTTATGGACGCATGTCGTAAATTATCTGGTACTGGAAAAATTACTAATGAAAAATCTGATGAAGTAATTAAAAAGTATGAAGACAAATTAGAAGAACATCTTGGATACATTAAAGAACACGGTGTGGATATGGATGAAATTGAAAATTGGAAATGGAATAATTAATTATGATAAATCTTATAGTAAATAATGGAAGTGCTTCAAAAAAATACTCATTCTATAACGAGGACGGTCTAATTATTAGTGTTCATTATGAAAAGGAAGATGATAATTATATAAAAACAGAGAACTTAAACGGAAGCAAAGAAAAAACAGAAATTACAATTGATAAATTTAAAAATTCTTTTGAGGATTTAATAAAATCAGTTATAGATAAAAAAATAATCGCGTCAGAGGATGAGATTAATAAGGTGGGTATTAGAGTTGTTTCTCCTGGAACTTATTTCCAAGAACATAGAAAAATAGATAGTATTTTTATGGAAAATTTAGAAGAGAAAAAAAATATGTCACCGTTACATATAGAACCTGTTCAACAAGAAATAAACGAAGTACTAGATAGGCTGCCTAAGATACCGTTCTATGCAATATCTGACAGTAATTTCCATAAAGATAAGCCTGATTACGCTAGTATATACTCTTACCCTAAAAAGATATCTAAAGAAATGGATATATATAGATTTGGTTATCATGGTTTATCTGTATCTTCAATTGTTGAAAAACTTAAAGAAGGTGGATTGCCAGAAAAAATAATAGTTTGCCATTTAGGTGGTGGTTCTAGTATTTCTGCAGTAAAAAATGGAGTTAGTATTGAAAACTCGATGGGTTACTCACCAGTTGAAGGGGTACCAATGGCTACTAGGTCGGGAGATTTAGATCCAAATTCAATTTTCTCTATAATGGATTACGAAGGATACGATACAAAAGATATGCAAAATATTATATACAAAGAATCTGGTATAAAAGGTATCAGTGGCATTTCTAGTGATACAAGGGTTATTCTTGCGGAAGCGAATAAAGGTAATAAAGATGCCGAACTTGCTTTAGATTATTATACTTACAAAATTAAAAAGATAATTGGTTCATACTATGTCGTTTTAGGCGGATTGGATGCAGTAGTTTTTACAGGGACCATTGGAAACAGAGCATCCGAGGTCAGAAGGAGAGTTTGTGAAGGGTTGGAATCAATAGGTTTAGATATAGATCAATCTAAGAATAAAATGTTAGTTCAAGATGAGGGTGTAATTAGTAAAACTGATTCAAAAGTCGTAGCTTATGTACTGGAAACTGCTGAAATGGATGAAATGAACAATATATTGAATGATATTTCATTGTAGTCTATTTTTTTAAAATAAAAAGAGTCAAATTACTTTTTAATGTTATAATCTTTTCTATGAAGAATTTATATATATCAATTATAATTTTAATTATATTCGGTTTAGCATTTTGGTTATTAAAAGATAATAATATTGAAAATAAAAATATGTCAGAAGAAAAAGTAGTAGAACAAGAAATTATTAATGTAACAATGAATACAAATTTAGGTGAAATTAAATTAGAAATGTATCCAAGCGAAGCTCCTAAGACTGTTGAGAGCTTTGTTAAGTTATCAAAAGATGGTTTTTATAATGGAACAAAATTCCATAGAATTATAAATGATTTTATGATTCAAGGAGGTGACCCATTGTCAAAAGAGGAAGAAAATAGACAGTATTGGGGTACAGGTGGTCCTGGTTATTCATTTGAAGACGAACCTAACAATGTTGATTTAGTTAAAGGAGTTATTGCTATGGCTAACTCAGGTCCAAATACTAATGGTAGTCAATTCTTTATTATAACTGCAGAAGAAACTCCTTGGTTACAAGGTAAACATACAGGTTTTGGAAAGGTTATTTCGGGTATGGACATAATTGAAAAAATTGAAAATACAGAGGTTGGTCCAACTGATCAACCTCTAGAAGATATTGTTCTAGAATCTGTAAAAATTATTGAATAACTAGAGAATTTTTTTAGAGAATTTTTCTCCTAACTTAAAACATTTTTTAAGAATTTTTGGATTTTCAAATGCCTTGGTGTCGCCACTATAGTATGAATTCATCTTGTAGGATCCATAGTACATAAAAACTATTCTCAGCCAGAAAGCGGGGTATAAAAAGAAAAGTATTTTCTGAGCATATTTTGGAGTACCACCCGTAACAAGAAAAAAGAATCTGTGTTTTTTAAAGTTACCTACAGGTTGTCCAAGAATATTTTCTTTTTCTAAGTCTAATGCAATAAATCTAATCCTATCTACTAAATTTTTTAAACTAGCTGGAACTGAAAAATTATAAGTTGGTGTCGCTATGATGATACCTTCAGCGTCGTTCATTTTTAATGCCAGCTCTCTAAAGTCACTTTCTTTTTCTGTTGGACCTAATCTATTTCCGTAATCATAATGATCAAAATAAATATCATCTAAGTAAAATTTTTCTATTTCTATTAAATCATTTCCGTAATTTTCTACTCCTGAGACAAAATGGTCTAACATGGTGTCAGAGTTTCTTCCTTTTGATGGTGAAGAGGAGATTGCTATTATTTTTTTTATTTCTTTATCTTCCATTTTTAAATTATAAGTAAGTTCGTATCTCTTTTGTATTTTTGGTATTCAGGATCATCACCATATTTTTTGTCGTACCTCTTTTCTAGTGGCGGTATACCCGATACAAACAATAGTAGACCTATAATATATATAGGACTTATTATAGCAATTAGAATATCAGGCATTGTTGAATATATTGATGAATATATGAAAATACCAACCCATACTAGCATTTCTCCAAAATAATTTGGATGTCTAGACCTTTTCCATAGGCCAGTATTGGTCCACTTACCTTTGTTATCTGGATTATTTTTAAATTGATACTTTTGGTAATCAGCAACTGTTTCTATTAGTAATCCTATTAACCATACTGCTATACCTAATATATGAATACTTGAAAAGCTTATTTCAGATCCACCGAATGAGATAGTAGAAGATAGTAAAATTACCCAAACACTAATACCTTGTAGTAACCAGAAACCTATAAATTTCCAAAACTTTTCTCTCATCCCATCGAACCTGCTATCTTTACCGGTTTTATTTATCCTTATAAATAAATAAGTACCGAGTCTAATTGCCCAAAGTAATACCATTATTAATAGTATTATATGTACTATATTTTGACTTGAATTTAAGAATAAAAATATCGCTGCTGCTATAAAAGATATTGAGTATGATAAATCAGTTAATTTATCCGTTTTAAATATAAAAGCCGGTACGAACATCAATAAATTGAATCCAACTAAAAATATAAAAGTTGTAAGTAATAATTCCATAGTTTTATTTTATTAAAATTAATAATTTAATCAAACAATTCAGCAATATATTTATCTATATCTCTTTGTGATAAATCGTAGAAATATTCATTGTCATCATGTAAGTCGTCTGCTAAATCTTTCCCAACAAATCTCCAGTGCCATGGTTCAAATTGATAGTACTGATTATTTTCTGGGTAAGAAAGTGTAAATCCCCAACGGTGTGCATTGTCCTGTAACCACTCATATGTTTCTGTTTGTGCAAATCCAGAGAAAGTACCTCCTACTTGAGAGTTTGTAAAATCAATAGTTGTACCAAGTTGATGTTCTGAATAACCCTGGTCAGCAGAGAAAAGGTTTGCACCTGAACCGTAGGTGACAGTGTAAGCACCTTTTAGTTGTTCTTGTTCATTAAAAGATCTGAAAGCAGAAATTACTTTTATATCAATCTTATCGTCCTCTGCTTCTTCTAATAGATCCATTAGAAAAGGGTAAACTTCTTCATGCACCTCGTAATCTCTATCTTCATTATAAGTATATTTATTAGGAATATCCTTTAGATCAGATGGTACATAATGTTCATTTAGAAAGAAAACTTTTGAATATTTTTGTAGTAGTTCAGGGTCTGTTTTGGCGATTTTTTCCAGTTCATCAACATTATCGTTAACCTTATCAAATTCTCTCTCAAGATCTTCAGATCTTTCCCTTGATTCTTCTAACGCTTTTCCAAGTGCTTCTTCTAGGGTTGTATTTTGTTCTTGTGTAGATAGTAGTACGATTTCCAAATCATCAGTTTTTTTAGATAATTCTGAAAATTTATTGTTAATTTCCTCTGAGGCTTGGTATTGCTCATTAATATTAATTTGCTGGTATGCTACAAAAACGATTATAGCTACAACTATCAATGTCTGACTAGAGTCTATAAAGTTAACCTTATAGTGTATTAATCTGTCTAATATTTTATTTCTCATTAATTGTTATTCTATCAGAAAAGCATATAAATTCCATTTTTATTTTTTTTCTGATAATATTTAAATATGTTTGGTTTTAAGAAAAAAACTACAATAGGACGTCTTGAAAGAGTTAATATACCGACTCTTGGACTTACTAATGTTGATGCAAAAATAGATACTGGTGCTTACCGAGGTTCTATTCATGCTACTGACATTAAGGTGGAGAAAGAAAATGGTAAAAAAATTCTAAAATTCAAAATCCTTGATGAAAAACATCCAGAATATAGAAATGAAACCTACTCCTTTAAAAAATATAAAAAACGTAAATTTAAAAGCGTTCGCTTCAAGGATCATTATAGATTTGTTATTCCAATTGAAATCGAAATCTCTGGAAGAAAAATAAAATCTGAACTCAGCTTGACTGACAGATCAGATATGAGGTTCCCAGTCTTATTAGGCCGTAGATCGTTAAAAAATAAATTTTTGGTTGATGTTGACCGAAAAAATATTTAGTTTCTTAATTATTTATTAGTGGACTTTTTTATTTTATGAGAATATAATCAAAAAGCTACTTATCCGTTCTTATTGAATGGAGAACACAAGAGAAAAAAGAATTGTGTTTAGGAAGTGAGGTTAAAATCCTCCGCTGTGCCGCAACGGTGATATTTCTAAAAAGAAATTAAGTCCGATCTTTAAGTAGTTTCAATTTCCGAGCAGAAACTTTTAATAGAGAAAACTTTTAAACTTCTGCCAAACCAGGAGATTTTTTATGTCTAAAAAACAAATTAAAAATAAAATAGGAATATTATTTATCGCTTTGGCAGGATTATTTTTTGTCTTAACTATAAATAAAATTACTACACCCACTTTAGAAGAACACAATTCCGAGAGTGAATTAGTTGCTCAGGTTACTAACCACCAAGAAAGGGAATTAAAGAATGATGAGGTAGAAATTTCAGCTAATCAGAATATGGAAGAAGATAATCAATCTGATTTAGAAAATGATAATAAAAATATTGTCGAAAAGATTTCTAACAAAAAAGAAGTTTATGGAGATAGTGAATTTATTTTTAATGTTTTAGGTGAAGAACAATTAGTTTATTTTAACGAAGGAGAGACATTGCACGATGTTATGAGTGTAATGAAGGAAAATAATCTAATTGTTTTTCAAGAAAAAAGCTTTTCTGGTATAGGCTCTTATATTTATTCAATAAATGATATTGAAGAAAATAAAAAAGAAGGAAAGTATTGGATTTACTATGTAAATGATGAAATGGCTAATGTGGGTATTTCAAATTACGTTTTAAACCCAGGTGATGAGATTGAATGGCGATTAGAAAACAATAATTATTAACATGAAAAAAATCTTATACATATCAATCTTTATATTCTTTTTAAATACTAATTTTATATTTGCAGAGGCACCACCATCACCTGGTAATCCAAATGGTAATCCAAATGGTAATCCTAATGCCTCCTCTACAGACCAAGTAGAACTTAATATAATAAACGGTGATGACGACATATTCAATGAGCAAATTGAAATAAATGAAGAAACCATAGATGTGATTGATAATTCTACAACTACAAAAGATAGTGTAAATGAGGATACTTCCGCAACATCCACAGATCAAATTAATCTTTATATAATAAATAGTGATGATGACATAGATAATCCTATATTCAGAGAATGGGTAGAAATAAGCGAAGAAACTATAGATGTAGTTGATAACACTAGCGCTACACGCTCTATAAGTAGAAATAATGTATTAGGAGCTCTTGCGTTCACTGACAGTAGTAATGATCATTTTGAAGTTACTGATATGAGTTACAGCTTAGTTTTAGGCTTTTATGTAAATTGTATTACTACTAATTCAGAAGAACTCTGTAATGGTCCAAAAGGTAACTGGCAATTTGTTGTTAATGATGAATATGCTTCAGTTAGTATGGATAATTATTCATTAGAAGATGACGATACTGTTTATATTTATTTCGGACAACCAAAGAGATTAGTTACACCAGAAACTGTGGTTGTAAATGAAAATTTCGACATAAAAGCACAAGAGTATAATTATAAAAATGGTGATTGGGATACATTATTGTCTGATTATACTATTGGATTTCTTCAAGATAACCAAGATAAACCCTGGTCTCCAGACGTTATTGCAACTTCAACTATTTCTGGAGGAAGGACTACTTTTAGTTTAGATTCTGAAGGAACTTATAAAGTTGGTTTTGAGGTTGATAAAATTTACTATACTCAAACTCATGAATTTGAAGTGGTTGCCACGTCAACGTCAGATGATAATGGTAATTCAGATGGTTCAGATAACGGAAATGGAAATTCAGGTGGTGGAAACTCTAATAATGAAAGTTTATTTGATATAGAAGCTGCTATTGATTTCTTAATTTCTTCACAAGATGAAGATGGAGGATATGGTGCTGATTTGTACACAGATTGGTCAGCTATAGCATTATCTTCAGTTGTTGCAGTTAATGGTGATCTAAAGCGTAATGTTGAAGATTCTTCTGTAGGATCAAATCTATATGATGTATTAAGAAAATCAATGGCTTTGATGTCACTTGGACTAGACCCACAAGAAGATTACGAACAGAACTTAATTGAAAAAATATTAGATGAATATAATGAAGATGATGAAGATGATGAAGATGATGAAGATAGTGGTGGTCAATTTGGTGATCCGGGTTTCTTTAATGATGACGTGTTTGCTTTAATCGTCTTACAAAAATTTGGTTTTAATGAAGACGACGAGCGAATTTCAAATTCCATTGATTTTATTTTAAATGAACAGTCTAGTAATGGTAGTTGGGAAGGTGTTGATTTAACAGCAGCTACAATTCAGGCTTTGTATGAATTTGATAATTACGAAGAAGTTTCTAGTTCAATCTCTAGTGCAGAAGATTATCTAAGAGATAAACAGGATCCTGATGGAGGTTGGTCTGACGTATATGCTACTGCTTGGACTATGATGGCTATGTCTGCCTTAGGTGATGATTTTGATAGCTGGGATGGCGACCCGATGGAATATTTAGGTGATTTACAAGCAGAGGATGGAGGTTTATTAGAAGATGATACAGATGGTAATAGGGTTTGGTCTACTGCTTATGCTGTTGCTGCAGCCTCAGAGAAAACATGGATTGAAATATTAGATAACTTTTCTTTAATTGGGGAAGATAATAATGATACAAATGACGTAGATGAAGAAAATGAATCAAATACGTCAGGTGGGGGTGGTAATGATTTCTTGTCCGAAAATGATGATTTAAGTGAAGGAGATGAATCAGAGGGTTTTAATGACCAATTAGAAGGAGAAGAAATTAATTCTAGTATAAGCGGTCGCTTTGTAAATAATTTAGATCAGATATTGTCATTCCTTGATCAAGGAGAACAAGTTAATAATCAATTTACTAGTACACAATCTGAAGATAATAATGTTCAAGAAGAAGATAATGGAATCGAATTTATAAATACTCTAGAAAGTATAGAAGATCGTACGTCTAATCAAAATAATCAAGAGTCTGCATCTCAAAATAACCAAAAAAATCAAAATAATGATAATTCTCAAACAGCTTCAGTTCTAGATGCTCTAGATTTTAGTGGGTGGGTATATCTACTGTCTGGAATTATGGCTCTCGTAATTTCTGTTATAATGTTTAGAAGAAATAAAATATGAAAAACGAAATGACAACAAAAAATAAAATATTAATAGCAATAGCCTTAATTGCTCTAGCAGTTATAACTAGATTTATGCCACACCTTTGGAACTTCACAGCCTTAACTGCTGTGGCACTATTTGCAGGTAATTATCTTGGTCCAAGATATGTGGTAGGTGTAGTATTTTTAACTATGTTAATTTCTGACCTATTTATAGGATTCTACGATTGGAAGCTAATGGCTACCGTTTATGGATCATTTGCATTGGTCGGGTTTATTCCTTCGTTGATTGGAAAGGTTGGTAGTGCAAGAAAACAAAAAACTAAACTTTTACAAAACAGTAGTAAGGTTTTAGGTATGTCATTACTAGGTTCAGTGATTTTCTTTCTGGTCACAAATTGGGCGGTTTGGTTTTTTGGAACAATGTATCCAGCAAGTTTCTCAGGATTGGTTAGTTCATATGCTGCAGGCCTACCATTTTTCAGAAATGCAGTCCTAGGTAATCTTTGGTATACAGGTGTTTTCTTCGGTGTTTATGAGTACTCACTTTACCTAAAAGTAAAACTAGCTTCTAGCGAAAAGTTTTCAAAAAAGTTTGCTAGAAATTAATTATTTATAATAACTTAATAAAAAAACGGTGAGCTCATGCAGAGCTCACCGTTGTTTTTAAAGAAATTAATAAATAACTCCTCTAAAAAAGTTTTCTTTACCTTCTACTGACTGTTCAAGCAGTCCAGATCCATGTTTCCAACCAAATTCTGACCAGTTTTCCAGATCTGAACTATGTTCAATCTTGATCAAATCATTTTCATTAATCGATTCAAAACTGAAATTGATATCAAACACATTATCGCTTTCTGAATTTGACGAAACACCAATTGATATTATCTTATTAATCAAATTCTGGTCAATTTCTTTCTCAGCTTTGTAGACAATTTTCGTGTCTGTTATTGTTCCAGGACTACCATCAGAATGTTCAAACGGTATTTCTAGAACGAAGCGGAAACGATATTTACCATCTAAAAGACCATGATGAGTCATATTTACATAATATTCTTCGTTTAGCTTATTTGTAGTTGGGGGAGGAGGCGGAAGAAAATTAATACCATTTGAACTGAAAATAAAAGATTCAGTTGGCAGAGTATTATCAGAAACTTCCACATCATCTTCTGTTCCAGGCGTATTATCGGTACCATTGGTAAAAGACTGTACAATGACAGTTTGGTCACTTAAATCAGCCGATTCAGTTTTTAGAATTACCCAGCCAAGCGCTATATTATAATCATATTTTTCAATATGAGTAGTTATAGAAACATCCTCTGGAACAAAAGTTGCTCCTAATGTAGATGTTATCCATACTATTTCATTCCACATATGACCTTTTTCAACTGGGTAGATGTTTTCTATATCTAGAAACTTACCTTCCCAATAAGCATTAATTTCTGTTCCTAGTACTCCAAAATATTCACCAAGGTTATCCTTGATAATAACTTTGTCGTTGGATGCTGAGTCTAGAGAAAAATTAATAATGTCTCCATTATTAATGACTTCGTCACTAACTCCAGAATCAGTTTCTTGTCCATTAACTAAGACTATCCAGTAAGTATTATTTTCTGGGTCGTGGTTTATGTCATTAATGGATTCAATAAAGAAGCCAAAATCGAATTGTTTACCTGAATAACTAAAGTCGCCAGTGGCTACTTTACTATCCATTAATTCAAGAATTGTGCTTCCATTTGATAAGTCAGAAATAAGGCTAAAAGTAGTCGCTTGTGTATCGTAACTGTTGAGATTATTTTTTACAGCAATTATTACATTGCTACGATAATTATCCCAAGAATCACTTTGCCAAACGTCATTTCGGGGTCCAGAAGAACCGCCAACCCAGTCTATTTTTATTGGGCTAGCTTCTGTGTTTGGTCCAGAAAGAACCAGTAGAGTAAAGATGGTGGAATAAACCACCATTGATGTGATTTTAAAGAACTTTTTCATTTTCATTTCGGTTAAGTTTAGGTTTTCAGTTAAAGAATTTCAGTATTAATTCTACTGGTTATACTACAAAATAACCAATAATAGTCAATCAAAAAGCAATATAAATATGTTAGAATTCGATTAATGCATAAAATAAATTACAATCGAGTCAGACTTTTAAATAAGGAAAAGATTGATAATTATGTTTTTCCTGTGAGTGATTTAGTCGATGGCCCGGTCATTTATTGGATGAATCGTGAGATTAGAACAGAAGATAACTGGTCGCTACTTTTTGCACAAAATTTAGCAGAAAAAAATAACCAACCTCTATTAGTTGTTTATAATTTAATTCCTGGTTTTTTTGGTGGTCAAAATAGACACCTTACTTTTAAGGTGGGAGGCTTAAAAGAGGTTGAAGAGTCGCTTGATAAAAAGAATATACCATTCAAGATTTTACTTGATAAAAAAGGCAGTGAAATAGAAAATACAAAAAGTTCAAAATTGATTTTGAATTACTGTAAAAAAAATAAAGCTGGTGCATTGGTTACAGATTTCTACCCATTAAATATTAGTAAAAAATGGATAAAAGAAATTATTAAAGAAATTAATATTCCTTTCTTTGAAGCAGATTCACATAATATCGTTCCTGTTTGGATTGCTTCAGAAAAAAAAGAGTATGCTGCCTACACTATTAGACCTAAAATACACAAAAACTTAGAAGAGTATTTAGATGAGTTTCCTAAACTTAAAAAACAAGATAAGAAGATATTAGAAGGACTTAAAAAAAGTGAGTTAAAAAATACTAATAAGGAATGGCAGGAATTTTTACCTAAAAAAAGTATTGCAGAAATGGATTGGATCAAACCAGGACAAAGTGAAGCAAAGAAGAATTTAAATAAGTTTATAAAAGACAAATTAAATTCTTATGCAATAGATCGAAACGATGCAAATAAGGACAGCCAATCAAACCTCTCACCTTATTTTCATTATGGAATGATTTCATCGCAGAGGGTTGCTTTAGAGGTCGTTGATTGGACAGGTAAAACAATCGAAAAGATAATAGATGAAAGGAAAAATAAAGCAAAAGTTGATTTGGATAATAAAATGACAAAACTAGATAATTCCGGTGCATTTCTAGAAGAATTAATAGTACGCAAGGAGCTCTCAGATAATTTTTGTTATTACGAAGAAAATTATGATTCCTCTGATGGTTTCCCAGATTGGGCACAAAAAACACTCAGAAGATCAAAATCTGACAAAAGGGAGTATATTTATTCTAAAAAAGAATTTGAAGATGCTAAAACTCATGATGATCTATGGAATGCAGCTCAAACTGAAATGAAAGAAAAAGGGAAGATGCATGGGTATATGCGGATGTACTGGGCTAAGAAAATTTTAGAATGGACCAGTACTCCGCAATTTGCACAAGAGGTTGCAATCTATTTAAATGACAAATATGAGCTAGATGGTCGTGATCCTAATGGTTATTCTGGGATTGCATGGTCAATTGGTGGTGTTCATGATCGTCCATGGTTTGATAGACCAATTTTTGGGCAGGTTCGCTATATGGCTAGGTCTGGATGTGATAAAAAGTTTGATACAAAGGCCTATATTGAAAAGTGGATAAACTAGCTTAAATTGTTGATATAATAGCTATTAAATGTATAATAAACCAACTAATCATAAATTATGAAAATAGCCATCCTATCCAAAGGACCAAACCTTTATTCAACAAAGAGACTAGTTGAAGCAGGTAAAAAAAGAGGTCATGAAGTTTCAGTTATAGACCATTCAATATGTAGTTTAGTAATGGAAAAAGCCAATCCTAGTATTCTTATTAATAGTGAGAAAATAGATGATGTTGATATAATCATTCCAAGAATTGGTGCTTCTCTTACACAATACGGTGCCGCTGTAATACAGCATTTTGATATTCAAGGCGTTCCTTCTGTTCTTTCATCAATTGCTCTTATTAGATCAAGAGACAAGTTGAGAAGTATGCAATATCTTTCAAAGTCAGGTATTGGAATACCTAAAACTGTTTTTGCTAGACATCCAAATGCAGAGAACGTTAAACATTTAATAAATGAAATTGGAAAGACTCCTGTAATTTTAAAACTACTTGAAAGTACACATGGTAACGGTGTCATAAAAGCTGATTCAGTCTCATCTGCAAAATCAGCATTAGAGGCATTCTCTGGCATTAAAAAAGATATTATTATTCAAGAATTTATTGAAGAGGCTGATGGTAAGGACCTAAGGGTTATAGTTGTTGATGGTGAAATTGTTGCTGCAATGGAAAGATCTGGAGCTGAGGGGGAATTCAGATCAAACATGCATAAAGGAGGCTCTGCAAAAACAATAGAATTAAATAAAAAGACAGAGATGGCAGCTATTGAATCTGCAAAACTTCTTGGGCTGACAGTCGCTGGTGTTGATCTGCTTGAGTCAGAAAGAGGGCCACTTGTAATTGAAGTTAATTCTTCACCTGGTTTACAGGGGATTGAAAAGGCTACTGGAATTGATGTTGCTGAAAAAATTATTGAAGCAGCTGAGAAGAAATTTGAGAAAAAACAAAAACTAAGAGCTAAAACAAAAGCTAAAAAGAAAAAGAAGAAAATCAAAAAAAGCATCAAAAGACAGATTGAAAGATTGATGCTCTAGTCTACTTTATTACCTCACAAAAGTAATAAAATAATGATATAATTTAATTATGTCAAAAAGAAATGTTCTATTAATTTCAGTAGTAATAGTTGTTTTAGCTATAGTTATTTTTAGTATAAATAAAAATGGTGATTATGATACTTACTCTGTTGAGAGAGGCCAGTTCACAGATACTACGGAAATTGCAGGTAAAATTGTTCCAGCACAAGAATTAGATCTAGCTTTTGAGATTGTTGGTAAAATTAAAAATATTAATGTTGATACGGGCGATTTTGTCGAGGCTGGTGATGTTTTACTTGAGTTAGATACATCTGAAATTTCGAATGAATTATCAGAAGTTATCGCCAACCTGGAGAAAGAACAATCACGTTTGGCTGAAGTTTCTGGCGATATAACTTCACAGAATAAATTACAGAATTCAGGAGAGAAGCTTTTACAGAATATTAAAAAATCCTATGTAACAGCTGATGATATAGTTAAAAACAAAGTTGATGTTTTCTTTGATAACCCCAATTCAAGAATACCAGAATTCACAAATGCTCTAAGTGATTATTTTTTAAGAATAGATATTAGAAAAATAAGATACGACGTTGGTCAGATGCTAATTGAATGGGAGAGTGATATTGCTAATTTAGATCCACTTATTGTTGATAATTCTGATGCTAATAATTCAATTGAAAATCTTAGATTAGTAGAAGATTTATTAGCTCTTATTACATCCGATGTAGACGAATATAAACCAACAGGTGATATTACAGAATCAGAGATTGACTCATTTCTTACATCCATCAGTAATTCTAGAAACAGCATTTCTTTACTAGTTGCTGATTTAAATAATGCTTATAATGATTTTAGGTCCGTCCAAGCAGAATTACCAGTTCTGGAATCATCGGTAAATAATGCACGCGCTTCTGTTGGAAAAATTTCAGCTAGACAAGACAAATATGTTTTAAGAGCTCCTTTTAGTGGTGTAATAACTGAGCAAGAACTAGAAAGAGGACAGGTTGTTTCAGCTAATGAAACTGTAGTTTCCATGATTAGTGATGAAGCATTTGAGGTTGAAGGTTTTGTACCGGAACTTAATATAATCGGAGTAAATGTCGGTGATCAGTCTGTGCTACATCTAGATGCTTTTGGTGACGATGTTAATTTCCTTGCGGAGGTATCACATGTTGATCCAAGAGAAACTATTAAAGATGGCGTTACAACTTATAGAATTCTATTAACACCATTTGAAAGTGACGATGAAATAAGATCTGGTATGACAGTTGATATAGAAATTATTAAAGAAGTTATTGATAATCAGATTATTATTCCAAGATATTTAGTATTAGAAAATGACGAAGGCAGTTACGTTGAAATATATATGGATGGTGAGATTGTAAATAAAAAAATTGTACTTGGAAAAACCGATGGCAAGGGTGGAGTAGTAGTGCTAGATGGTATATCAGAGGGAGATAAGATAATTATTAAAGAATAATATGTTTGATTTGAAATCAATAAAAGTAGGTTGGTTTCTAGGCTATAGACAATTAAAAAGGTCTTCATGGTGGTCAAATACATTAATTGTTTTGATAATGGTCCTAACTTTTCTTAATCTGGTTGTTATCTCTGGGTTACTTGTAGGACTTATTCAAGGGGCTTCAAATGCTGTTAAGGAACATTATATTGGAGATATAATTATTTCAAAACTTCCAGAAAATTCTTTTATTGAAAATACACCTCAGATAATAAATACAATTGAAAATACTCCTCAAATTAAATCGTATACAGCAAGGTACCTTACTTCTGGTACTTTAGAATCAAACTACAAAGAACGTTCAGACTTTGAGGAGAACCCTGAAAAGGTTTCAACTGTTATCGCTGGTATTGATCCTGATAATGAACATAGTGTTACAGAAATAAAAGATAAATTAGTTGAAGGGGAATTTTTAGAGGATGATGATTTTGATAAAATTGTTTTAGGTGCATTTTTACTTGAAAAATATTTACAAATAGACTCTCCTGGTTTCCTAGTTTTAAAAGATGTTGAAATTGGTTCAAAGGTCAGGGTAGATATAAACGGAAGTACTAGAGAAATGATAGTTAAGGGTATATTGAAAAGTAAAACAGATGAGATAGATCGACGCGCTTTTATTGTGGATTCACAATTACGTTCTATGATGGGTCGCGATGATAAAAATGTCGGGGAAATTTCTATGAGAATAGCAGACGGACAAGATCCAAATTTTGTAAAATCTATTTTAGTTGATAATGGGATTGGTAAATTTGCAAAAGTTCAAACCTTTGAAGAAGGACGTCCAAAGTTTTTAGATGATATAACAAAAACCTTTAATTTACTTGGAACAATTATTTCTTCAATTGGTTTAGCTGTCGCAGCCATTACTGTATTCATTGTCATTTTCATTAATGCTATTACACGCAGAAAATACATTGGGATTATGAAGGCAATTGGCGCTAACGGTAAGACACTTGAACTTTCATATATTTTCCAATCTCTCGTATATGCAATAATAGGTTCTATACTAGGTCTAATTCTCGTTTACTTTATATTGATTCCGTATGTTGATGCAAATCCAATTAATTTTCCATTTAGTGACGGTATATTAGTTGCTCCAGCATTTTCAACTTCAATTAGGGTCGCTATACTTATTGTGGTAACTGCACTCGCCGGATATATACCATCTAGGATAATTATTAGAAAGAATACTCTAGATTCAATTTTAGGTAGAAATTAATTATGAGAAATATAATCGAAGCAAAAGGAATAAAGAAAACATACATCAGCGGAAAAATTGAAACGCCTGTTCTTAAAGGTATTGATATAAGTGTTAGAGAAGGAGAATTTTTATCTATTATGGGTCGCTCCGGTGCCGGTAAGAGTACTTTGATGTACCAATTAAGTTTGCTAGACGAACCAACAGAAGGAGAAATTAATGTTGATGGTACAGATATACTTTCACTTAAAAATCGTGAAAAAACATTGTTTAGATTAAATCATTTAGGATACGTTTTTCAAGATTATGCATTAGTGCCAGAGTTAACTGCAGTAGAGAATGTTGCGCTACCACTTTTACTTAGAGGAATAGCACAAATAGACGCGATCAAGACTGCTGAGGAAACGTTAAAGAAGCTAGGATTAGAAAGACAGGTTAATAATCTACCTAGTCAACTTTCTGGTGGTGAACAACAAAGAGTTTCTATTGCTCGTGCAATTGTTGATGAACCAAAGATAATTTTCTCTGACGAACCAACTGCTAATCTAGATGCAGAATCTGCTAGAGTTGTTATTGATTTACTAAAAGATTTAAATAAAAAAGGTCAAACAATTGTTATGGTTACTCATGAAGAAGAGTACGGTAAGGAGACAGACAGGATATTACATATATCAGATGGTCTTATTGATAGAGAAGATATTATTAATAAAGGAAGGTTTATATAAAAATTTATATAGCAAAAAACCACTTACATAAATGTAAGTGGTTTTTTGGTTAAAGAGATTAAACTCTTTTAACTTGTGTAGCGTTTGGACCTTTTTGACCTTCAGCGATTTCGAATTCTACTTCGTCACCTTCTTTTAGATCATCAAAGTTTGTATCAACTAATTCATTCATGTGAAAGAATAAGTCTTTATCACTTCCTTCGTAAGTAATGAAACCAAAACCTTTGTCCATTACACGAGCAATTTTTCCTGTTTGCATCTATCTTAAATTAAACTAATAAACCCAAATAAATACAAAAGAAATTACTTCAAAAAAAACTTTAAACGAAACTCTTCCTATAATTATTTGATGTATAGTAATATAGCACTATTTAATTAAAAAGTCAATGAATTTTAGTATGATATAATAATAATCATGAATGAAAAAGTATCAAAAAAAATAGGAGAAGCATATGCTTTCTCAGTAGTATTAAATAATATTAATGAAAAAACCCCTAAGGTTTTAAAAGAGTTATTAGGAGATTTAGCAGATAATGTAAATGAAGTATCAAATTCTCAGATTTCAGTATTAGATGAAATTATTGATGAAGCTGGTACAACTGAAATAGTAAAATTAAAAGCAGATAAGACATCTAAAAAAATTAATGAAATGGGAGATTTCTATGTTGGTGATGATTGGGATGATTCAGCAGAAGTTTTAGAATGGCTTAGTTTCTTTTTAGGTGCAGCTATTATCCATTGGCAATTAATTTCTGGTTCTGGAAAAGAATTATCAAATGATAAATTAATTGAAGTATCAGAGTCAGGAGTTAAATATTTTGAAGGTTTGTTAAATATTTCAAAAGATGCTGCTACAAAAATTGGTGTAGATAGAGCAAAAAATTAATTTAATTGTCCAGCCACATAACCTGTAGTCCAACAGAGTTGTAGAGAGTATCCTCCTGAAGGCCTATTAACATGTAAGATATCTCCAGTTAGGTAAAGATTGCTATATATCTTTGACTTCATTGTTTTTGTATCAACTTCAGAGAGTGGAATTCCACCATCAGAAATAACTGCTCGATCCATTCCCATTAAGCCTGTAATATTTACTGGCATTGCTTTTAGTAGTTGTACAATTTGTTTTCTTTCATCCTTGGTAATACTGTGAACTTTTGTATCAACATCTGGGACTATGTGAAATTCAATTAATGCATTTTCTAATCCTGGAGGTGTAATATCTTTAACTATATTTTTAAAGTCCTTGTTCTTATTTTTTTCGAATGTTTTTAATATGTTTTTTTCTAGTGATCCGTGGTCAGTGTCAGGATAACAATCAATTTCTGCAGTTACTTTTCCCTCGTGAAGTAAATCTCTTACTTTGTAAGCAGCATTTAAAATAAGTGGTCCAGATAAACCAAAATGAGTGAATAAGACTTTACCTGTCTCTGAAAAAGCCTTTTTATTATTAACAAAGAAAGTAATTTTCATGAATGAAAGGGAAGTACCTGATAAATCCTTGACCCATTTATCAGAAGATTTTAATGGAACAATGTTGGGGCTAGATTCTTTTACTGTATGACCAATTTTTTTAAGCCACTTAAATCCATCACCAGTTGTACCAGTTTCCGGATGAGAACTACCGCCAGTAGCGATTATAAAGTTATCTGCGTAATATTTTCCTTTGTCAGTCTCAACAAATTTTATAAGACCGTTGTCTTTATCTACTGAAATCTTGCGAACAGGGTTATCTGTAGAGGTGTTTATGTTACTTCCGCTAGCATATTTTCTCATAAACTTAACAACATCTGATGCTTTTTGAGATTTTGGAAATACACGATTTCTTGCTTCTGTAACTAGTGGTAAGCCTCTTTTTTCAAAGAAATCAAAACTATCTTGTATGTTAAATTGTGAAAAAGGAGAGAAAAGAAATTTTCCTGAATCCCCAAACTTTTTAAGAAATTCTCTCACGTCAAAAGTGGCGTTAGTGATGTTACATCTGCCGCCGCCTGTAATCGATAATTTCTTACCAAGCTCTCTATTTTTTTCTAATACTAGAACTTTTTTGCCATTTTCTGCAGCTGCACCAGCGGCCATTAAGCCAGATGCACCACCACCAATCACAATTACGTCATATTTTTCTTTGTTGTCCTTATACATGTCCTAAAACGATACCTTTTTAGTATTTTAAAAGCAAATCAAATAAATATAATGTCAAATTTATTTAGATATGATTGATATCGTAAAAATGTTAAAATGTAACCAAGTTATTAAATTTAAAACAAAAATATGGATCAAGATAAAACACCTGGAGAAAAATTAGACGAACTTATAGGTAAAGTAACTACTAAATATGAAGAACTAGAAGATTCATCTAAAGAAAAATATACTGAATCAGTTGATACTTTGAAAAAGGAGTATGAAGAAGCAAAAGATCAATTAGAAGATAGTAGTGAAGAAGCAAAAGAAAAAGTTGATGAATTAAGAGATAATATGACAACTAAGTGGAATGAATTATTGAGTAAGATGGAGATGTAGAATAAATAAAAGTATGAATAAAAAATAAAACCCTCAGTTAGAGGGTTTTATTTTTATGTTAAACTTGTTAATAATGAAACAGAAAGAGGCACTTAAAGTCCTTAAAATGGGTAATAATGTATTTTTAACTGGTCCAGCTGGTTCCGGTAAGACTCATGTATTAAACGAGTATATTACTTTTCTAAAAGAGCACGGCGTTGGTGTTGCTGTTACTGCATCAACTGGTATTGCAGCTACTCATCTAAAGGGCGTAACAATTCATTCGTGGGCTGGAATTGGTATCAAAGATCATTTAACTGATTATGATCTAGATAATCTAGAGCAAAAGGCATATCTTTGGAAAAGGTTTGAAAATACTCAGGTTCTAATAATTGATGAGATATCTATTCTTAGTTCAAAGACATTGGATTGTGTCGACATAGTCTGTAAGCAATTTAAAAGAAGTGAAGAACCGTTCGGTGGTATGCAAGTAATTTTCTCTGGAGATTTTTTTCAACTTCCTCCAATAGAAAAGAAAAGAGTACAAGATGAAAATATTATCTATTATGACGAGGAAGAAGTCTCAACTACACCTTTTGCATTTAAAGCAAAATCTTGGAAGGAGGCTGAGTTAAAGATTTGTTATTTAAGTGAGCAATTCAGACAAAACGACGAAACTCTCGTTGAAATCCTGGCTGAAATTAGAAGTGGTATTTTCTCTGATAAGCACAAGAAAACTCTCGAGAGTAGAATTATCGATAATCACGATGAAACTATTACAAAACTCTATACTCATAATTTGAATGTAGATAATTTTAACTTAAAAAAATTAGAATCACTTGATGCAGATACAAAAAAATACGACATGAAGAACAAAGGTAAAGACGTTCTTGTCGATGCCTTAAAAAGAGGAAGTTTAGTTTCTGAAAATTTAACAATTAAAAAAGGGGCTTTGGTTATGTTTGTTAAGAATAATCCACTTGTTGGGTATGTTAATGGAACAGTTGGGGAAGTTGTTGATTTTGAAGATAGTTTCCCAGTTGTCGAAACAAAGGAGGGAAAGAGATTTGTTGCGACACCTCAGACATGGAGTATCGAAGATGGTTCAAAGGTATTAGCTGAAATTACACAGGTACCACTAAAATTGGCTTGGGCAGTGACTATTCATAAAAGTCAGGGAATGACACTAGATAAAGCAGTTATTGACCTTTCGAAGTCATTTGTCGCAGGACAAGGTTATGTGGCCCTATCTCGTGTAAAGACACTAGATGGTTTGTATTTGTTAGGTTTCAACCATACATCCCTACAGGTTCATAACGAGGTTATTAATCTAGATGTTGAGTTGAAGGAAATTTCAAATATTTTATATAAAGAAATAAAAGATACCAAGGAGAAGGTTTATTTAGAAAAGCATAAAGAATTTTTTAATAAGGTTGGTGCAAAAAAATTCAAAGTTCTGAGTAGTTCAGGTAAGAAACTTTCAACACATGAAATTACTCTTAAACTAATAAAAGATAAAAAAACAATTGAAGAAATGATCGACGAGAGGGAATTAAAGTTAAATACAATTGTCTCGCATATTGAAAAACTACTACAAGAGGGTTCATTAAAAAAAAGAGACATACTATATTTAAAACCAAAATCTGAAGGATTTAAAGAAATGTTAGAAGAGGTTAAGGTAGAATCTAAAAAAATGAAAGAAATAAAACTAAGTCCAATTTTTAAATCTCTAGGTGGAGTTTATTCGTTCGAAGATATAAAATTTGCTTTACTCTTCTGTTAGGATTGCTTCAGATTTTCTCTTCAAAATTATTTGTGTCATTAGAGGGGAGATAATTGTTGTCACAATACTTAGGATAACAAAGGCAGTTACCACTTCTGAAGTTATAATATTTTGATTAAAGGCCGTGTAAACAACTGCTAGGGTAGTAGCTAATTGAGGAATACTGGTTACGGCAATTAATAAGCTGTCATACTTATTAAATTTTTCAAATCTAGAAATTGAATAACCACTAATGAATTTAGAGAGTATTAATCCGACAACTAATACAATTGTTAGCAGTAATGCACTTTTTAAGTCATTGAAAACTGTAAAATCAGTGTTGGCTCCAACTAATATAAAGAAGAATGGTATGAAGATTCCGTAACCAGTAGTGTGTAAGCTATTTTTAATTTTATTGTTATGTAGTGACTCTGATAAAACAAAACCAGTAAAGAAACCTGCGATGATGTGATGTAGTCCTAATAATGAAAATAGGACTACAACACCAATTAAGATAAATAAAATGAATTGAAATTCTTGATGAAATGAACCTTCTGTAATAAACCATTTCTTAATCCATCTTATTATTTTGTATAAGAAGTATATTAGTGCAGCAACAATTATATAAAATAGGAATAATGGAATTTGTGTAGTAGGGTCGTTAATTTGAAGAAAAACAGAAATTAAAATAAGGCTGGCAACATCTTGGATTATTGTAGACCCAATGATTATATGACCTAACGGTTTGTTGAGCATCTTTCTTTTGTCTAGTGTTGGCACAACAACAGCTACAGAAGAAGATACAAAGATTATTCCCATTAACACTGATACTGTTAAATCAAATCCAAAAAAGATACCAATTGAGAGACCAACTATTAGAGGAATAAAACTATTGAAGAATGCTAAGATACTTACCTTTTGGGCAGTTTTTTTGAAAGCACTAAGAGGTGTTTCAAGTCCAGCCATAAACATTAAAAATACGGCACCAATTTCTCCCATAAAACTTATTGTGTCATTAATCTCTATCCATCCAAATAAATTTGGTCCAGCTAGGACACCACCGATAATTAAAGCAACCGCCCATGGTAGATGGAACTTTTTAAAAAGAGTAGCAAAGAAGACTGCAACTAAAAGTACAATAAAAAATGCTGTAAATTGGGCTTCTATCATTCAGTAATTGTATCAAATAAGTGAGTCATGCAGAAGCCAATGTTACGATATTTTGTATTAATGTAGTTTTATATATTATAAAACTATGATAAATTTGTTTTATGAAAATAATAAGTAAAATTATAAAGATAGGAGTAATATTGTTACTAATTTTGGGGATATTAAAGATTGTTGATCTATTTAATTCTAATAATAAATTTGAGTTTAATTTAAATCAAACTGCCGTTGTAAAAGAAATTAGAGGTCTTAATAGGTTAGAATCAGCATCATTTACTATTGAAAAAATTATAGAAGCAAATAAAGATGCAGGAGTTTTTGGTGAAATACTATTTGGAGATAAAATACTCTTGATTGCTCATGCAGATATTATAGCTGGATTTGATTTTTCTAAGCTTGAAGAGGATGATATCAATATAGACAATAATATCTTAACAATAGATATGCCAGCAGCTGAAATTCTTGTCAGTAGATTAGATAATGAAAAGACTCGTGTTTATGATAGAAGTTTAGGATTCCTGACTAAGGGTGATTCACAACTGGAGTCACAGGCCAGATTGATGGCTGAAAATACCATAAGAAAGGCAGCATGTGAAGGCGGTATTATAGAGGTTGCAGAAGATAATGCTAGAAAACAAATAAGCACTATATTTAATTTAGCTGGATTTAATGAAGTTATTTTGAACATTCCGACTGGCGATTGTATATAGTTATCTTAAAAATATAAAACTTTACTCACTTACTTCATCAGAATTTTTAGTAGTGTATTTAAATTCTATTTTTGAAAGATCAATAAATTCAACATCTTCAATAGAATTTTTAGTTTCTCCATCTTGGATAATTTCTAAATCGTATCCATCTCTAATGTGACTTTTATCCCAGACAGAGAAAAAATGACTCATATTAAAATCCCGTACTCTTCCAGGTATGACAGATTCAATGTGAATTATCCCAGTGCTGTCATGAGTGTGAATTTCTGACATACAGTTGGAGTCTATACCAATATTTGAAGGTATAGTTTCTGGCTCTCCATCTATAGTTATTTCAAGTTCAGGGTGTATGTGATCAGCAAGACTTTGATGTCCATTTGTTAAACAATACACTTCTGTGTTTTTAAAATTAATAATTGCATTTTTTTGAGAATTATTACCCCAGGCAAATAGACCTATTATTGATACTGTTACTCCTATTGTTATTATAATTCCTTTATTCATTTAAGGATTATAACAAGATTATACATTAGATTAAAGGCAAAAAAATCTAATAAAATAATTTATGTTATTAATACTAATCGTTGATATGATATAATTATCATAATGAATGAGGAAGTAATAGGTTTTATAAAAGAAAATTCAGTCGGAGTTATCTCTACATGTGATGAAAATAATATACCTCATGGGGTACCGGTATATTATTATTTTTCTGAATCAGAAGAAAATTTATATTTTGTAACAAAAGATGAAACTAAAAAGTATAGTAATTTAAATAAAAACAATAAAGCAGCTTTTGTTATTTTTATTGAAAACCCTCAGACCGTATTTACTGCAGACTGTACTACAGAACTCATTGATCCTAAAAGTGATGGTTTTATTGATATAACTAATGAACTAATTAAAACTCATTCTAACCAAGATTATTATCCACCTCCTATTGATTTTTTAAAGGAGGGTTCTTTAAAACTTATTAAATTAAAAATCGAAAGCCATAATTTTACTATTTATAAAAATGGTACAGTTTAATATAATACATGATCAATTATAAAACTTTTTTCTTTGATATAGATGGAACAATAGCCGAAAGTAAGCAAAAAATAACCTCAGGTATAGCAAAGAAGTTATCTAAACTATCTATCAATAATAACGTTGCAATTATTTCAGGAGCCAGTCCCGAACAAATTTTAGATAAGGTAATAAGTCAGATAAAAAGTTCTGCAAAAAAAGAGAATATTTATTTACTTCCAACATCTGGAGCGTCACTTTATGTATATAAAGAGGGAAAGTGGAAGCAAATTTACAATAACGAAATTAAAAAAACTGATTTCAAAAAAATTAAATCATTTTTAAGAGATGGTTTTAAGAATGCAGAGGTTTCATTACCTAAAAAGGTATATGGACAAAGATTCGAATATAGAAATTCACAGATTACTTTTTCTGCTCATGGACAAGAGGCACCTTTAGATATTAAAGAAAAATGGGATCCAAACAGAAACAAGAGAAAAAAAGTATTGAAGGAGGTAAGTGATAGTCTAAAAGATTTTGAAGTTAAAATTGGAGGTACAACTTCAATAGATATAACTCAAAAAGGAATTGATAAAGAGTTTGGCATTAGAAAGTTATGTGATTATTTAAATATTAAACCATCGGAGGCATTATTTTTTGGAGACTCAATTTTTGAAGGTGGTAATGATTATTCAGCTCTTAAATCGGGTACTAATACTATAAACGTCCGTGACCATAATGAAACTTATAAAATTCTTAGACACATATTGTGTGAGCAATCATTCTGGTGCCGTAATTTTAATTTATTTCATATATTTAGAAAATATTTTGGAAAAAAAATAGAAGTAAAAATTAAAAGATTAGAAACAAATTCAATTAAAAATAGTGATCCTTACATAACAAGGTCGCATAAGAATCCTATTTTATCGCCAACAAGCTACAGTTGGGAAAGTGAAGGAGTTTTTAACCCGGCAGCAATTTACTTAAATGGCAGAGTTCATGTTCTGTATAGGGCAATAGGTGCAAATGGTGTTTCTACAATAGGTTATGCTTCAAGTGCTGACGGTATAAATTTTGATGAAAGACTAACTTATCCTGTATATTACCCAAGAGCAGATTTCGAACTTGATCCAGATAGTCGAAGTAAAGAATATAATGTTGATAAATTTTCTTCAGGTGGGGGATGGTGTGGATGCGAAGATCCAAAAATTTCTATTGTGGGAGATAGATTATTTTTATTCTACGTTGCTTTTTCTGGCTGGGATTCAGTACGTGTTGCTATGAGTTCTATTTCAATAAAAGATTTTTTAAATAAAAATTGGAATTGGACCGTACCGATACTTTGTTCACCAAAAGGTTTAATATCGAAATCAGGAGGTATTTTCCCGGAAAAGATAAACGGTAAGTATGTATTTTTCCAAAGAATTTTCCCTAATATTTTAATTGATTACCTAGATGATTTACGTTTTGATAATGAAAATGAATTACCAAAAGGAGAAAAATTTATTTCACCTAGTGATGTAGGTTGGGACAGTAGGAAAGTAAGCTTTGGATCAACTCCGATAAAAACTAAACATGGTTGGCTTGTTATCACTCATGGTGTAGATGATAGTAATGATAGTCAGTATCAAATAGGCGCCATGATTCTTGATTATAATAACCCAGAAAAAGTTATTAAAAGGTCTAAGAAACCTATTTTATCACCAGAGTTGTGGTATGAGAATGATTGGAAGCCGGGTATTTTATATCCGTGTGGGGCAGTTAATAAAGACGGTACACTTCTAATTTATTATGGTGGTGGTGATAAATATGTTTGTGTTGCTTCATCTCCTTTTGATTATTTTGTAGAATCAATGATGAAGGATGAGAAACCAAAATTGAAATTTAATAAAATAAAATTTAAAAAGAAATATGTTTAATGTAGAACAAGATAAAAATAACCCAATACTTCATCCGTATAGAGAGAATAAATGGGAAAGTGTTGCTGCTTGTAATGGTTGCCCAGTTAAAAAGGGTAAAGATAATTATATTGTGTATAGAGCTATTGGTAATCCGGACATCGTTAAAGCTCCTACATTGCATAAATCCATAATCGCTATCGCCAAAGAAACATCTAAAAATAATTATAGTGACAGATGTCAGCTGGTTACACCTCAAGAAAATTGGGACGATTATGGTTGTGAAGATCCTAGAGTTACTAAATTTGGAAAAAATTATTATATTTTTTATACTGCAATTTCTAGTGAAAATTTAGGGGCCGATTCTATTAGGTCAGCGGTCGCTGTCACTGATGATTTAAAAAACATAAAAGAAAGACATCTTGTAACACCTTTTAACTCTAAAGCAGCGACACTGTTTCCAGAAAAAATAAATGGTAAATATACAATGATATTAACAGTAGATACTGACAACCCACCTGTTAAAGTCTGTATTGCTCAATTTGATAAGATAGAAGATATTTGGGACCACAAAAAATGGTCTGAGTGGTATAAGAATATCGATAAACATACTGTTAATTTAAAAAGAGAAGATACTGATTTAACAGAGGTCGGTGCTACTCCCATAAAGACTAAAGATGGTTGGTTACTTATATATTCTCATATTCAAAACTACTTTACAGAATTTGAAAGAATATTTGGTGTTGAAGCTGTTTTGTTAGATTCTAAAAAACCTACAAAAATATTAGGTAGAACTGATTTTCCGATATTAGTTCCTGATCAGCTATATACAAAGTACGGTTTTGTATCAAATGTTTCTTTTCCTACAGGATCAAGTATTAATGGTGATGAATTAACAATCTACTATGGTGCTGCTGATACTACTACCTGCAAAGCTACTACAAAATTGAGTCTTCTTTTGAGAGAACTAAACAAAAAGACAAAAAATAAATTATTTAAAAGAGTGTCAGGGAATCCTGTTTTAAAACCAACTAAAAAAGCATGGGAGAACCTTAATGTTATGAACCCCGCAGCCATAGATATTGAAGGTGTTGTAAGAATACTTTATAGGGCACAATCAAAAGATAATACCTCTGTTATTGGTTATGCTGAAAGTAAAAATGGAAAGACTATAAATTATAGACATGATAAACCTTGTTATGTTCCAAGAATAAAAGATGAACTAAAAATAAACGAAGGTTCATTTTCTGGGTGTGAAGATCCGAGACTCACACTTATTGGTGATAAAATTTACATGTGTTATACAGCATATAATGGAGTTGAAGTACCTAAGATTGCTATTTCTAGTATTAAAAAAGAAGATCTTGCCGATAGAAAATTTAATTGGAGTAATCCTGTTGTGATATCTCCTGGTGGTTACGATGATAAGGATTCGTGTGTCCTGCCGAAAAAATTTAGAGATGGATATTTTATGATTCATAGAATATCCGGTCATATAACGGGTGATTATGTTAATGATCTATACTTTACAAAAAATGAAATAGATACATCTGTTGAGATTTTAGCTCCAAGAAAGGGTATGTGGGACGGATTAAAAGTTGGCCTAGCAAGTACACCTCATTTAGTTAAAGAAGGTTGGTTAATGTTTTATCATGGAGTATCTCACGATAAAGTCTATAGAGTTGGAGCTGTTTTATTAGACAAGAATGATCCAGAAAAAATAATTGGTAGATCGGCTTTACCTATACTTGAGCCAGAAACTACATATGAAAAAGTAGGAGAGGTTAATAATGTTGTGTTTCCGTGCGGAACTGTAATCAGAGATGATACAGTCTTTATGTACTACGGTTGTGCCGATAGAAGAGTTGGAATTGCAACAGGAAGTTTGAAAAGTATATTAGAAGGATTAAAATAATAAAACTTGTATTTTTCTATAAAATAAAAAGGCTCGTATAATACGAGCCTTTGTTTTTAAACTAGTCTGATCTAAATCAAATTAGTCACTGCGATTCTTACAGAAAAGCAGAATGCTATGGCGAATGTCGCGGAGAATGCATAATATGCAATCTTGTAAGGGACTTCCTTAATTTGGCGTGCCTTGAGTAGGAAACTAGTTCCATAAACAATACACATAAGGATGGCCATTACTGCAACAATCGCGATAGCGATTTCGGGTGCTGTAGCCGTGGTGTTCATCTGAAAAACATTTTATACATTAATTACAAAATGTCAAGGGTTACACTTGGTAGATGAAGTTGAACCAGTTTTTAATTTAAAATTACACTAATGTGATAATCATTACTATCGCCATTATCGCCATTAGTAAGTCTTCAAAAAGGGTCACTTTTGTCATTGGAAGTTTAAATACAACGCCAAGGCATGCGCAAGGAATCTCCTCTTTTTCTCTTATTTTAAGCCAAACCCCATAGCTACCAATAATCATTATTATTAATGTAATTATATTTGTAAAAAGTAAATTAAAAGCAAAGAAATATGCTAATCCAAGTCCTATTTCTATAAGAGGATACATGTAGGCATAAATAGTACTTTTTTTGGCAAGTAGGTCATATTTTTTGTAAGCCATAACAAAACCCTTCCATCTAACTAGTTTAAAGGCACCGAAAATAATAAAGAATCCTGACATGAACATTCTCATTCCATACATTAGATCAGGATTGGCGGCAGTACTTAACATATAAATAGTAAAAATAATAATTACAGTGATGATACTTATTAAAGGTAAAAAATCTTTTAAGTTGTTCTTTGTTTTTATATTTTCCATGCTGTGATTATATCAAAGTTCGAACCTACTTAATATCATTTGAACCATCAAAATAACCTTCAACCATCTCTATTTCAACAGGTTGATCAAAATATTTAATCTCATTATTACTAGACATTTTTCTAATCATTTCACCTGAGTAATACGGAACTACACCATCTGCACATGAAATCGTTATATGAGGATGAGAGTTTTCCGTTTTTTCGTTTTCAATTATTAAAGCGTCAGCTCTATCATCATACACTCTTCCTATTATTTTAATTATAACTTCTTTTCCAATCGATATGTCATCAATATTCTTAGGTTTAAATTTTATTGTTGAATGATGAGCAAATACATAATCGTGTATAGGAGGAAACATCTTCAATAGTTCTTCTTCGTCTTTAACAAAAAGCGCTGTATATATAATTTTCATATAAAAATTATAACAAGGTTCGAACCTCCTGTAGAGGGTATAAATAAAAAACTTTTAATCTATAATTATATTTGTTGTGGACGGAAGACCGTTCCTAATAATATCTAAGTCATGAGTAGAATATTCATTACCAGATAAGTTTAAAGTCTTAAGATTTTTAAGATTTACTAATTCATTAGGTAACCCAGTTAAATTATTATTTGAAAGGTTAAGAATTTCTAGTTTTTGTAATTGACCAATCTCGGCAGGCACTCCAGTCATATTGTTATTGCTAGCATCTAAAATTTTTAAATTATTTAAATTTCCTATTTGAGACTGGATGGACCCTGTTAGTGAATTATTAGATACATTAAGCACCTCTGTATTTGTTTTGTTGAAAACATAAGATGGTATTTGCTCTAGTCCTTCGTTACTTAAGTCTATTATTTCTTTATTCGTTTTTTCATCTACCTCTTCATTGAGTACTAAAACTCCATCTTCATTTGTTATATAAATATCATTATTTGTGAGATCAAATATATAAATTATTAAAAAGATAACTACTGCGAAGATTAATAAAATAATTAAGGTATTTTTTTCATCTATTAATTATAACAAGACTTTCGAAGCATTACTAAAGGGTTTAAATCAAGGGCTCCGCGTAGTGAAGGACGTTCGAACCTGTGTAAGTGTTAAGCACTAGATATGTATTGCTTATGTATTAGTCAGGGAGTATGTCGGGTTTATTGGGTTCCCATCCTGACTATATAAATATTAATAGAAAGCTAATCATTTATTACTAATGTGTAAATAATTAGATATCCAATCCTAGTCTTTTAGAAAAGAAATTTATTATTAGAGCTCTAGCTTTTATTTTTTTAGTCATTGGTTTTCCGGCACCATGTCCAGCATCAATCTCTGTATAAATTAGTACGTCATTTTCTTTGTTCGTATCTTGCAGGATTGCTGTCATTTTTCTTGCATGTAACGGGTCTACACGAGAATCCTTTTCTCCTGTAATAAATAAGAAACTAGGGTATTCAATGTTTTCTTTAATATTATGATAAGGACTCCACTTTATAATATTTTCCAAATCCTCCTTTTTATCAGGGTTTCCATATTCATGAGTCCATCTAACCGCCATTCCAAATTTAGAAAATCTAACCATATCTGTAAGTGGAACACTTGAACAAACAGAATTAAATAAATCTGGTCTTTGTGCTGCAACAGATGAAACTAGTAGACCTCCGTTACTTCCACCAAGTATCCCAAGATTTTGACTGCTGGTGTATTTAGTAGAGATTAAATGTTCAGCACATGCGATGAAATCATTATATGAGGTCTGTTTATTTTTACCAATACCACCTTTATGCCAATCTTTTCCAAACTCTCCACCACCCCTAATGTTTGATAAAGCATATATTCCCCCTCTTTCTATCCAAGGAATATAATTTTGTATAAAACCTGGAGTTTGAGGATGACCAAACCCACCATATCCATAAAGTACAGTAGGATTTGTGCCGTCCATTTTCAAGTCTTTTTTGTGAACTATAAACATTGGTATTTTTGTCCCGTCTTTTGATGTGCACCATTCCTGTTTTGATATGTATTCCTCAGGATTTATAGGGTTGTTCATCTTTTGGTACACTTCAAAAGTATCAGTTTCTGGATTAAGTCTGTATTTAATTGATGGATAAAGGAATGACGCGATATCATAGAAAAATTCCTTCTCATGAATGTTTGTTGTTATACTCTTTATTGAAGAATTCAATGAAAGGGGGAGGTCTCCTAAGGTATTTCCATCATGATCCAACATTTCTACTTTTGAATTTACATTATGAATATACTCTAGGATAACCTTATCTTTTGAACAACTCATTGATTTTAAGAGGTCTTCTTTTTCTGGAATAAACTCTTCCCATTTCTCAATAGGAGAAAATAGATCCTCATAAGTATTCCATAATACTCTGTTGTTATTGGCTTTGTAGTTTGTAAATATTAATACTTTATCTTTTAGAAAACGAACAAAAAACTTTGAATCGTAGTTTATTATTAACTCTACTGTTTCTTTCGTTTCAGTATTATATATAAATACGTCGTTTTTACCGCCTAGTTGTGAAACTCCAATAGCTAAGTATTTATCATCTTGAGATAGGGATGGTGATAATATGTCATCTTTAGGTCTATCCTTACCAAAAATCATTTCATCTTTTTCAGGATCTGTACCTATTACATGAAAATATAATTTAGAATGCATTGGCATTTCTGCTTCAGGAACGGTTCCTGGTCTTGCATTTCTCGTGTAATAAAAACCCGACTCATCATTGAGAGTTTTCACTCTTGAGTATCTGCAATTAGTTATATTTTCTAGTATTTTTCCTGTTGATATTTCTTTTATGTATAAGGTTGCTAGCTCATCTCCATTTTCTGAAATACCGTAGATAAGATACTTTCCCTTTAGTGTTACAAACCAGTAGTCTATAGACTCTGTCTTCTTATCTACTGACAGTATACATACCTCATTACCATCTAATCCTTCCTTGTAATATACTGACATCTGATCCTCACCAGCTAATTTTTTCCTATAATAATACTTCCCATTTAAAAGTACTGGGTTTGTGTAATTATCAACACTAATATTATCTACTAGTTCTTTTGATATTGTTTTAAAACTATCATCTACTAATTCAGATTCTGTTTGTTTATTTTGTTCTTCATTCCATTCTTTTACCTGAGGGTTAGTTATATCTTCAAGCCAACGATACGGATCGCTAATTTTAAAACCGTGGATATACTCTAGGAGGTCTTTTCTCTGGTTGTTTATCATAGAAGGTATTATATCAGATATAATTTCTAACATTAGAAATTGAGTTTATGTAATAAAAAAGCGTTTTAGTAGTTAACCTACTAAAACGCTGTGGGTGATATGGGTATTTCTAGTCCATATCATCATAATCTGGGCATCCTTCTTCGTCTGTTTCGAAGATAACACCAATCATGTACTTATTTGTATTCATAATAATTTTTGGAATTAATATGGTACTTATATGTAAACAAGAGTTGAATACATTACCAATGAAAATTGTAACATCGATTATTATGTCGTCAAGTATATTTCTATTTTACTAAAGAAAAAAGGCAGTATCTTAATGATACTGCCTTGGTTTTTTTATATTCTCATCTCCCACATCGGATCACCGTTGCGATATTTACCGTTCAGTATTAACTTTTTAAAGCCAAACTTCTTGTAAAATGAAACATGTGTATCTTTGTTGTACTCTCTAAAGGTTACTACCATTGGGAGTTTTTCATCAATAGACTTAATTTCACTAGATAATCTTTCAATCATCTGTTTCGCTAGACTTTCATTTCTAAACTCTTCATCTACCAATAGAGTAGCGAAGAGTCTGACATCTGGACGTTTTTCTGGAATCCAACTTTCTAAAAGTCCTATAACATGGCTTTCCGACTTGATAATAAAGATTAGTGCTTTATAACAATCCTTACTATATATATGTCTCTTAAATATTTTCCTGTGTTGTGCCTTTGGAAAGTTTAAGTTGTAGAAGGAGGTGATAGAGGATAATTCTTCCTCCATATTCTCAGACGTTATCTGTATTATTTTTTTCATCAGCTTTGTTCTCCTGTTAAAAATATTAACCACAATAATATTATTTGTCAATAAAAAGTTCGAACTTCCTCCAAAGGGTAAAAATAAAAACCCTATTTCTAGGGCTTAAATATCGGGCTCCGCGTAGTGAAGGACGTTCGAACCTATTTTGTGTAAAATGGGGAAGTTAATGTAATAAAAAAGCACGTACCTTTGGGTACGTGCAGAGTAACTAGCTACTGTTTTTTGGAAAAAGTAGTTCCATTGGTATGGAATTATCAGGTAATCTAGTTAGATGTCCTCCTATAAAAAACAAGTTAGAAATAGGAACTAGTATGTGTTTAATAGATGAGAATGATTTACCACTAATTACATCTTCAGGGTTTGCAAAAGAAATGGTCATCAAGCCTTTCGCTGGTCCTGTGTGATGTTCGCCAATGCTAATAATCTCAAGTCCTTTGTTTGGTAACTTAGGTCTTACTGCTTCTCCTGATAAATAACATTCTAGTATTAAACCGGTGTTACTTATTTTGCTAAGTAGTTTTACTGGAATCATTTTTTTATTTATTGTAGTTAAGGAGCGTTAATGCTATTTAAAACACTACAATAAAAAAGATATTTGTCAATAAAAAGTTCGAACTTCCTCCAAAGGGTAAAAATAAAAACCCTATTTCTAGGGCTTAAATATCGGGCTCCGCGTAGTGAAGGACGTTCGAACCTGTTTACTTAAAAATAGTTAAATTTCTCTGTCTGATTTACTCTTTAATAATAATGCAACTATATTAAGAGTAGGAATAATGAATAATATTAGTATAAGTTTTTGGTATAAACTTAGTCCAAAAGGAATGCTGTGAGTAAACCAAGCTAGTAGATCTAAAATATTTCCTGTGCCAGATGCTCCGTAATACATACTTGTCGCAATGGCACCAACGATAACGATGATGTTAATAGTTATAGCTATAATTTTTATAAATTTTTTCATAACAAAATTATACCAAGGTTCGAACTCACACCAAAGGGTAAAAATAAAAACCCTAAGAATAGGGTTTAAATAGTAGGCTCCCCGTAGTGGACAAGTTCAGAACTCTAAATTGGCAGAAGATTAAGAGGGAGGTTGAAGAAAGTGGGATTTTAGCTATGTTTCCAAGATTGGAACTTCAGAACTAGTTACCACAAATCAGTATTGCGTAATTAACAGACCAGCCAAAATTATCTTGTTCTACCCAAATACCACTAGTTTCTTCATTTTTTGATATTTTTATCAATTCAACAATTTCATCAGCTAACTCATTAGAAATATCGTATCTTTTTATAAAATCTTTTCTTTCAATTGACAATGGTTTTGTGGGTTGGTTTTCAGAAATACTAACCTTACTGAACACTTTTTTGTGAATATTTAGTAATTCATCGTAATCTTTCAAGTTCATAAACTTAGATACCAAAGAGTGTATCTTATACATTAAGTCCACTTCAGTTTTACTTGATAGATAAGGTGCTTCTGTAATAAAAAAACTATTTAGTTTCAAGACTCTTTTAATCTCGTCTAAAACTTTTAACTCTTCTTCATCTTCTTTTTCATAATGGGTAACGCTTCTAGCTACAACTATATCAAACTCTTTATCATAAAATGGCATAGATTTATTGTCCATCTCAACTACACTAACACCATCTTGTGTTTTAGTATCTTTGATAATTCTGTCGCTTATAGTTAAATTTACTTTCTTGTCGTATTTGTCTTCTAGAAGTTTTTTGACTGAATATTCTAAGTTACCTACACCTGAACCAATTCCTAAAACATTAACTTCATTTGGTAATTTATCAGCCACTTCATCAACAGCTAAGACAAAATTCTTAATAACATCTAAGTCTTCAAACCAAGAATAACTACTTGTTAATTTTTTACCTTCTCCTTTATTTATCATCATTTTTGTATTTTTTATATAACTTAAAAGATGGAGTATCCATCATTTGCTTATCTTTTACAATAACTGCACTTCCGTCTTCAATACCATAAAACTGCTGGACCACATCATTGGCAAACTTCTTGATTTTTTTCTTATCAAAGTATTCGTTAATCGTAGGTATTTGATTGGGATGTATTGAGAACTTAGCTGAAAATCTAAGATTTGATGTAAAACTACATTCTCTTTTAAGAATATCTAAATCTTCTGGTTGGTAATATCTACATACAGCATCAAATATTGGAATATCATGTCTCCTAGCTTTTGTATAAACTTGAAAAATTAAATGTGTAAGTGGATTAGTTGAAGATAAATCTAGAGGTCTTTCAATCTCTAATTCTGATGATAAGTCTTCGTATCCAACAACCACCACATCTTCTTCATTAAGGGTGCTTAATATTTCATTAATATTTTCAATTCCTGATATTGTCTCAATAGCAACAATTAAAGGCTTATTTGAAAAATATTTTTTAGCTTTTTTAATTTCTTTAGCGTTTTCAATTTTTGCTAGTAAAACCGCATCTGGATTTAATTTATTTATAATATCCTTATCTTTTTTGAAATAATCAGTACCTTCTTTGTTTGGTCTTATTACTGTATAGAAATCTCTAATTTGAGTGGTATTTTCAAACATATTGGCTAGAGTTTCTCTAGCGCTATCCTTAACTTCAGGAAGTACACTGTCTTCTAAATCAAAAACCAGAGAGTCTGGTTTAGTTTCAGAATTATTTATGATGTTTTTTAAGAAACTTTCCTTGTTAGCAGGTATAAAATGAATACTTCTTAAATCTCTTAATTTCATAAATATAATATTAACAAAAAATACAAAATAATCTATAGAGTTATAATCCTGTCAGGGGTAGGATAAATAACCCTTGTAAAATAAGTCTAAAATGATGGCTCCGATTAGTAGACAAGTTCAGAACCCTGAATTGGCAGAAATTCAAAAGGGAAGTTGAAGAAAGTGGGATTTTAGCTATGTTTCCAAGATTGGAACTTCAGAACTAGAAGTATTCTTGATATAATTTAAATTATGGAAAAATATGCACTTAATGCCTATGAAGGCACGGGTCCTGATAAGCAAGAAATAGTTAGGTTAAAAAATGAGAAATGGAGTCAAGTAATTTCTGCAAAATTTTTAGATAAAGTCATTAAAGAAGGGACAAAGGTTGTTGATATAGGTGCAGGAAGTTCTTTAGAGCTAGAAAAATGGATTAAAGCACGAGGTGGTGAGTATCTTGCTGTAGATTCATCAAACGAAATGTTAGATGCGCGTGCTGATTCAGGAGAACAGTTCGATGTAACAATGTTGGCTACCGCTGACGATCTTTCTGAAATTGAAGATCATCAGTTTGATATTTCTCATATGAAATTGGTTTTGATGCATCTATCAGAGGAAAAAAGATTAAAAGCTATATCTGAAGCTATTAGAGTAGCAAAAGAAAGAGCGTTTTTTCTGGATGCAGATTGGTCTAATTGGGGAGGAACTGAATCAGTTAATAATTTTGTAAATTTTTTGCAAGATAAAATAAATAAGTATAGAACAGTAGATAATTTCATTGGTAGGAAAATGTTACCAGAAATTGAAGGTGTGGCTAAAAAGCTTGGGGTAAAAATTGGAAGAGTTTTTGAATTTAAACAAGAAAAAGGGGATCATTATCATTATCTAATAAGTTTAGCTAGAGGTACTTATACTAAGCTTATTAATGAGAGAGTTGAAGATGATGAAGAAAAGGCAAATCTTCTGAGTGAGTTAGATATTTTGGTTAAGAGATTGGAATCAGATAGAGATGCTCAAATTCCAATTGAGATGGCATCTTTGGTTGGTGTTGAAGTTTTGATGAACACATTGTCCGAACAAGATTTTGAAGAAGTTATAAATATTCAAGATAATTTTTTGTTAGATAATATAGAGGATAGAATTGACATAGAAAGAAAAGGTTTTATCGTTAACTCTATAACAAAAGAAGATTTAAATTATTTGATTAAATACCCTGAAAGAACTTCCTCATTTGTTTATAGAAATAATGGAATTCAAGCATATGCCGTTGCTTTTGATATTGGTTTATGGAGAGAGTTACGACCTGAACTTTTTAAAAAAATGAAACTTCAAGAAGGGTTTTCATTAGAAGATTCTGATTATCATTTTATGATAGGTTCAACTGGTAAAGAAGTTGGTTCTGGTATGAAGGCTTCGCGAGAAATTTGCAATATCTTAAAAGATAAAGGGGTTGGTGTTGTATCAGGTAATATTGCCGAAAAACCATACTTGAATAAAGTTTCGCTTACTCTCCATAAGAGACTTAGGTTTGAAAGAGTTGGGGAAATTACTCAAGAAAGAAATGGGGAAGAGTATAATTTTGGAGTTTTTGCTAAGAAGGTTAATTAAATTAATATAAGTAATACTTTACTTTGCTTTACAAATGCTCCCCTTGTTGGACGAGTTCAGAACTCTGAATTGGGTTAAAATTAAAAGAGATATTGAAGAATTTAAGTTTTTTGAGTTTTTTGGAAAATTAGAACTTCAGAACCAATACTAATTTACTAG
>Ga0136604_1000018_pt1 | contig 94974 bp, 64 predicted proteins | sample AntRauFillE10628_FD_104928 | JGI IMG/M metagenome (GOLD analysis project Ga0136604, IMG submission 104928) | Saline lake microbial communities from Rauer Islands, Antarctica - Metagenome Filla E10 #628 | ecosystem: Environmental > Aquatic > Non-marine Saline and Alkaline > Saline | place...
GATCGCAATTGGCAGAAGAACATGTGCAGTTGTACCCCAATCCCGGATCTACAGGATTTCGATTGGCTAGCGACCAGTTAAGAATTGAGAAAGTGGAGTGTTTTACCTCCGTGGGACAAAGTGTGCGGACTTGGTCCGGTCAGCGCGATTGGTACTCTCTTTCAGATCTACCTTCAGGCTTGTATTGGATTCGGGTGGCGACAACAGAAGGTGCCCTGACCAAAAAATGGGTGAAATATTAAGGATAATGTGGGAGCGATAGCACTCTTAAAGTAAAAAAATATAATTTGGAACATAGCATTTGACAGATGATTTGGGCATACGCACTTGGAACTTCCTCCCTTTCGGCAAAGAAAATATTTGCCATTGATGCAATGGGCGCTCTCTTGACTGCCGTCATTCTCTACTGGGTGGGTCGGCACTATTCTGCCTATTTCGGGATGCCTGGTTCAATATTGCTTTTCCTGTCTTTTTTTGGTTTTGTGTTATTCATCTATTCTACACTCTGTTATATAATCGAGATGAACCGGGTGAAGTCATTTTTGAATCTGCTGATTCTCAGCAATATCACTTATTGCTTAATCACTCTTTTTACGATTATTGCCTTTGCTCAGAGTCTTACTACTCTCGGATTGATTTATTTTATTCTTGAAATTGCCATTGTTTCCATCCTTGTTGGATATGAAGGGCGGATTGTTAAGCAGGCGAGAGGGTGAGTAAAAAAGGGAGGAGCTGATTACAGAATATTAGGGCATACTTTCAAATACATTCAAGATGCATGTGTAGCCAAAAAGTATTCATATGCTATTAATAATATATTTGTCTAATTGGAGTGAAGACACTAGGCTCATCTAATTGCGTGGAGCAATGTCATTACTTGCCACTATGGTTGAAATATATATTATTGTAATGCTTCACTAACTGACTTACATATTATTAACAATAATAAGTGCTCCGAAGAAGCAAATTAATCCGCCAATTATTCCAGCTACTGCTAAGCCCTTGCCTGAAATGTTTTTTTGGATTCTTTTTAATTTGGTTAATGTCACCATGCCAATGATTACTGAAATAATTCCCAGAGGCATCCCAAATATGAATATTGAGGTAAAACCTAGGATAAAGCTAACGATGGCTCCCGTATGCGTTTTAGTAGTCTTTCCGCCCTCCTTAGTTAATAGATTCTTTAATGACTTAACATTTGTAGTAAATCGCTTGACTTTATTTTTAACCCAGGAAAGAAGCTGTCCCAACTTTTTTTGTCGTGATTTTCTTTCTGTGATGTCTGAGGTTTAAATGTAGAATGGGTAACGGGTTCTATGCGATTTATCGTGTGATTGGGTGTCGCATTTCCAGGTATTGTGATAAGCCATGAGAAAAGAAATACATGCAGCAAGGAAAATATTAAAAACTTCATACGGGAATTTATCTCTTGAATGGTAAATGATTTTAGTACACTATAAAAATATTAATCAGTTCGTTCTTCACAGGCAATCAACAATTTGACTTAAGCAAAAAGGCATGTATTTAGCCGATGTATTTTTTTGCTAAAAAAGAGTGGTGAAATGTATTGATTTCGTAGTGTATTTGCGAATTTCGAGGGATTATAGCCCCATCATTTTCTATTCTGTATCCATCAATTTTTGGTAGGCCGGGGACCAAACACTTTACTCCCAATACGGACCATAGTAGCTCCTTCATCTAATGCAACTTTATAATCACCAGTCATCCCCATGGAGAGTTCCTCAAATGAGGAGCCGAGCTCAAACCTGGACTTAACCTTTTCATAAAGATGTTTCAATCCGCGAAATTCATTTCGTATTTTCTCTTTATCATCAGTGAAAGTAGCCATGCCCATAAGACCACATATTTCTACGTTTTGATATTGCTCGTCTGGTTTTTTCTCGAGGAGTTGAATGAGCTCCTTTTCATCAAATCCAAACTTTTGCTCTTCTTCTGCAATGTGCACCTGGAGTAAAACCTTTATGGTCCGTTGGGCTTTTCGAGCCCTTTTGTTGATTTCTTTCAGTATCTTTTTTCGATCTACTGAATGCACCATATAAACGTAATCTGTAATATATTTCACTTTATTGCTTTGGAGCGGGCCGATCATATGCCATCGAATATCATTGGGTAAGACTTCTTGTTTTCCTTGCATTTCGCGAGCTCTATTTTCGCCAAAATCTCGATGCCCCCAAGCATAGGCTTCCTCTATTTTTTCTTTTGGGTGTACTTTACTTACAGCTACTAACAGTGCTTCATGATGATTGAGCTCTTCTATGAGCGAGCGATAATTAGATTCATTCATAGGCTTTGTGACTTTTATCTATACATTAAAGATGAGTGAAGGAGTAAAGTTTACCTTTGGCCATTCACTTTAACCTTCAGAAGGGAATAAGCCATTGAGACGGCTATCGATGAGGTCCAAAATTTGACCTAAATCCTCTGGGTTTTGAGTGAAATCAAGGCCATTGGATTCGACAATAAGAAGCGGTCCTTCTTTGTACTCGTCGATCCAATTTTCATATCGCTCATTCAGTTTACGCAGATAATCCAGACTCATATTGCCTTCGTAATCTCTGCCTCGGGTTTGAATATGTGAAACCAGTGTTGAGATATCCGCTTTGAGATAGATCAATAAGTCGGGAGCCGAAATCTGCTGGGTCATGGTCTCAAATAAGGAGCGGTAATTTTCAAAGTCCCTTTTCGACATGAGACCCATATCGTGCAAGTTTGGGGCAAAAATAAATGCATCTTCGTAAATTGTTCGATCCTGAACGACAGTTGTATTTCCCGATTGAATATTTACGATTTGTTTATAACGGTTGTGGAGGAAATGAATTTGCAAGTGAAACGCCCATCGTTTCATGTCATCGTAGAAATCTGGTAAATAAGGATTGTGTTCCTCATCTTCAAAGTGTACATTCCACTGATAGTGGTCTGAAAGTTTTTGACACAGTGTTGTTTTTCCTGCACCAATGTTGCCGGCAATAGCCACATGACGAAGAGGTTTTTTGGAATTCATGGTCATAAATTAGATATTTCATCGATAGAACTCATCGGCTCGAAATAGGTTTTAGTGGAAGATTTGCGGAAGTAGATAGAAAATCATTTTGCCTTCCTCTTAATGTAGTACATTCATCGAACATAATTGTTATCTTAGAATTCAAAACTAAGCATAATGTCTGAAATCATATCCATATCCAATATTAGTAAAAAATATTTACTCGGACAACTGGAAGTCCTCGCTTTGAAAGAAGTCTCCCTAGATATACACTACAATGAATATGTAGCCTTAATGGGTCCCTCAGGCTCCGGCAAGTCAACTTTAATGAATATTTTGGGTTGTTTAGATACAGCGACAAGTGGTTCGTACCAATTGAATGGTATTGACGTGAGTTCAATGACAGATTCAGAATTGGCTAGTGTGCGCAATGCGGAAATTGGATTTATTTTTCAGACCTTTAACCTATTGCCACGATTATCTGCCCTTGATAATGTGGCCCTTCCTCTCATATATGGGGGGCATAAAAAAAGGGAGCGAATTGAAAAGGCGGAAGCAGCTTTGGAACTCGTCGGCCTGAGTGATCGGATGACTCATAAACCCAATGAGCTTTCCGGTGGGCAGAGACAACGGGTGGCTATTGCCAGGGCCATTGTGGGAGATCCCGCCATCATATTGGCGGATGAGCCGACAGGGAACCTGGACACCACGACATCGATTGAAATTATGGCTATTTTGGAAGAAATACACAGGCGCGGAAATACCATTGTCTTAGTGACTCACGAACCTGATATTTCATTGCATGCCCATCGAATTATTCGCTTGCGTGACGGTGAGGTCGAATCTGATGTTGTAAATGATAATATTATTATGGTAGATGATCCGGAACACAGATATAAAACAAATTGAGCTATGAAAATTTATACAAAAACGGGTGATGAGGGAACCACCTCACTATTTGGAGGTAAAAAATTACCCAAATCTCATATGAGAATTGATGCGTATGGCACTATTGATGAACTTAATGGTTGGATGGGCTTGCTGAGAGATCAAACAGATATTTCAGAAGTTCAGGATCAACTTTTAACCATTCAACATCGATTATTTGATATGGGATCCTCTCTGGCTTCTGACCCGGACAAGAAGCCAACGCCTTCGCGGGTAATTGCTTCAGACATTGAGGCGATAGAACAAGCCATTGATAAGTTTAATGAGGAATTAGAGCCTTTGCGGAATTTTATTTTGCCCGGAGGCTCACCTTTAGTTTCACAAGCTCATATCGCTCGGGCCGTTGCACGACGAGCGGAACGCAAAGTTGTTGCCTTATCCATGAAGTCAACAGTAGAGCCAATCATTGTCCAATATCTCAATCGGCTTTCTGATTATATTTTTATTCTTTGTCGTTTATTTGCCGCGCGACAAGGTGTGTCAGAGGTTAAGTGGACATCAAGAAAACAATAGATAATGACATTTTTCCCCGAGGACAAAAAGACTCTATATGCCAACTTGCTGAACGTGGGCATGTTGATTGGACTGATTGTGTTTATTGCATTCTTGTTTCCTTATCAGTCGGGTACGAACTATGAGTATGAGATCAATAAGCCATGGCCATACGATGATTTAGTCTCCCCCACTTCATTTGGGGTAATAAAATCAGAAGATCAATTAGAGCGAGAAAGAGAAAAAACAGAAAATTCTTTTCTGCCCTACTTTGAGAAAGATACGGCTCAGTTTCATTCTTCGGTGGAAAAATTTTACCAACTATTGGACCAATTAGCCGAAGGCATGAGAGACACTTCAGGTGTTTCCGATTTAATGAGAAGAAAAGAGGCTTATCTAAATCTCGCCAGGCAGCAATATTTACAAATATACCGCACCGGACTTATTGACACTACGACACTGGGTGACAAATACAGACCCATAGAGGAGTTTCATCTCGTCGTAGGTGATCAGAGGAAAATTGCAGATATTAGTCGGGTGCTTACCCCCGCTGAAGCAAGGGCTTATATTCAAGGGCAATTGAGAGCTTCTGAAATGCCGGATGCTGATTTGATTTTGTCCCCATTGATTCAGTCCTTAAAGCCTAACATTCACTTTAGTCCTGAACGCACAAAGCGCTATTTGCAAATGGCGCTGGATGACCTTTCCGAAACAGAAGGAGTAGTAAAAGAAGGCGAGCTCATCGTTGAATCAGGAGAAATCATCAGTCCAAAGATTCACAGAAAAATTGATAGCTATCAAAGCCAATATCGCCCTACATTGGGGTCTCGTTTAGGATCCTGGTGGGTGTTTGCCGGCTATTTGTTGCTGACTGTATATCTGATTTTCCTCTTCTTATTGTTTCTTAAATCTAATGCCCGGAAAGTGTATTTCCATTTCAATCAACTCCTCTTTATGATTGTTTGGATTGCACTGTACAGTTATTTGGTAAGTGTTATAGATCCCATAGAAAACATAAGCACCTATATTATTCCTTTTTGTATTGTCCCAATTGTAGTCAAAAACTTTTTCAATGACAGGCTCGCACTATTTCTCCACCTTATAATAATACTTCTCGCTTCTTATTTGACGAGTCTGGGGTACGAGTTTATGTTTATTGAGATAGTTGCTGGTATAGCTACTGTTCTGTCGTTTAGGGTACAGGCGGTGTGGAATCGTCTGTTTACAACAGTTGGAATTATCTTTCTTTCCTATGCAGTGAGCTACATGGGTTTATCTCTGATCCGGGAGGGGAATATTAGCGCTGTCAATTACTCATATTTTCTCTGGTTCTTTCTGAGTGCCTTTCTTACTTTCCTTGCGTATCCCTTACTCCCCTTGTTAGAACGGGTTTTTCGCTTCACTTCTGATATAACGTTAGGAGAATTATCCGATATGAACCACCCCCTGCTCAAAAAATTATCAGTTGAAGCTCCGGGCACCTTGCAGCACTCTCTTCAGGTTTCCAATTTGGTAGAGGCCGCAGCAGTAGAAATTGGAGCGGATGCATTATCTGTAAAGGTCGCAGCGCTATATCACGATGTCGGTAAGATCAAACGTCCTGAATTTTTTATTGAGAATCAGAGTGGCCATAATCCACATGATAACTTGTCTCCAAAGGAAAGCGCTGAGATTATTATAGAGCACGTGACCCATGGTCTGGAATTGGCCAAAAAGCATGGCATACCAAAATTGATTCGAAATTTTATTGCTAGTCACCACGGCACTACACGCGTGGAATACTTTTACAGACAACATCTGGCCAACAACAGTCAGGAGGAAGTGGATGAAGAAGTTTTTGTTTACCCCGGTCCGAAGCCAAAATCAAAGGAAGAAGCAATTTTCATGTTGGCGGATTCTCTAGAAGCCAGTTGCAAATCCCTGGAACAGCCTAGCTATGAAGACTTAATGGAGATGATAGACCGCATCATTACTTTTAAAGTGAGTTCCGGCCAATTAGAAGAATCGCATTTGAGCTTTAAAGAATTGGAGATGTGTAAAGTTGTTTTCAGGAAAATGCTAAAAAGTATTCATCACGTGAGAGTGAGCTATGATAAAGATAAAAATAAAGAGGAAGAGTAAAATTTTAGTATTTATTACTCTCATAAAATATACTGCTTACTATGCATGCTAAAAATACCGAATTGAATGACTATATCCTTCAATGGAGAAGGTACTTTCATCAGCGACCTGAATTGAGTTATGAGGAGCATGAGACGCAAAAGGCTTTGATAAAAGAGCTGGCTCGTTTTCCAAATCTTGAGGTAAAGAAGCTTGCTCGAACTGGCGTTGTTGCTGACCTCAATCCGAAGGGCGAGGGGCCGCTGATTGCTATACGCGCCGATATGGATGCACTACCCATGGATGAAGAAACGGACTTACCATTTCGTTCCGAGCGTCCGGGTGTCATGCATGCCTGTGGGCACGATGCTCATATGGCAATATTATTAGGGACGATTCGATATTTGCACGATGAGAAAGATGCAGGGCGATTTCGATTTATCTTTCAACCTTCGGAGGAGAATAACTTTAATGATGATGAAGGTTGGTCGGGTGCAAAGAGAATGGTGTCTGAGGGGGCTTTAGACGGAGTAGATGTTACCATTGGTCTGCATCAAAGACCAGATTTACCTTCGGGTACCCTGGGCTTACAATCCGGAACTGTGATGGCATCTGCAGATATGTTCGAGTTAATTGTTCATGGAAAAAGCTCGCATGCCGGAGCCGCTCCTGAAAAGGGTATTGATGCCATTGTGATTGCTTCTGACTGGGTGCAGAGTTTGCAAACGATTATTTCTCGGAGAATTAGTCCGCGTTCTACGGGTGTTATTAGTGTAGGTACTATCGATGGGGGACAAATAGCTAATATAATCGCTGATCGCGTCCGAATGACAGGGACGATTCGAAGCCGAGACGCTGAAACTCGCGCTACAATCCTGCGTGAAGTGGAGACATTGAATCGTTCTTTAGAGCAGAGGTATAGTGCAAAATTGCGGTGGGAAGTCCTTCAGGAAGTTCCTTTGACACATAATTCAATAGCAATAAGTTCAACCATTACAAATGCGGTAAAAAAAGAACTGCCTATGATTTCTATTTTGACGGATGTGGATATGATGGCAGCAGAGGATTTCTCCTATTATGGCATGAATAGCCAAGCTTTTTTCGGATTTTTGGGCACCGGCTTGCCCGATGGCCCCGCTGCTTACGGATTACATCATCCAAAAATGGATTTGGACGAAGATGCCATGCTAGTGGGCGTGCAATTTTTTGTGACCGCAGCTCGTGCTCTTCAAAAGGATTTATCCACCGCTATGTAATACTCTTTTCTGCTTTTTTAAAGTCTGATTTTTTAAGGAGACACTTTCATTCGTGTTTTGCCGGATAATCCACAGATAGATAGCAAAAGTTGATATTGCTGAAATCAAAGTGTAAGTCGTAAGAAGTGTCGCTCCGTAAGATGTCTCGGCGATCGGCCAAACATGAGCCTGTGCGAAGAAAATAAAATAAATCCCCAAGCCCAACTTTAAGGCTTCGGTCAATCCGCTGCTAAAATGTCCATCCATCAGGGAGGTATAGGCAAACACGCCTAAAAACAGAAACACCCCCACGCCCAATAAGCCGCCAAAAGTAAAGGAGGCAATATTCAGCAAAACCCAAATCAAAATAAGATTGTGTGCTATCAACTGAAACCACGCGTAATATCGAACCAGGGTGAGATTCACACCTTCGTACTTGGGTCTATCATACACGCTTTCTTCAGAAGGATTTTCTTTTCTCAAATCGCGGGGCCGCCAGCCGGTTGGCTGAATCCACACCAACAACTTGTCTTTCCAGTATTTGGTGTTCCAGGCATCTTTCAATAAGTGCCAAAAATGAAAATAATTAATGAGTATGGGGTTCCAGGTTTTTACAGCTGTCTTCGTTCCGTAGACCGGAGGAATCTCGTTTTTTTCTTCCTGGAATGTGCCAAACCACTTATCCCATAGAATAAAAATCGCCGCATAGTTCTTGTCTATATACTCATCATTTATCGCGTGGTGCACTCTGTGGTGAGATGGGGTAACAATGATGTATTCTAACCATCCCATATTGTCGATGAGTCGGGTGTGATACCAAAATTGAGCAAAGAGGTGTAAGGGGGCTAATATGGCGATGACCTGACTGGGTATACCTATGAGTGCCAGGGGAATGTATAAAAAGAAGTAAATGGAAATCACATTTGAAATGGGCTGTCTGAGCGCACAACTCAGGTTAAACTCCTCACTGCTATGATGCACCAAATGCCGATTCCATAAAATATTTATCTCGTGATTGAATCGGTGGGACCAATAGGCAGCGAAATCGATGCCGATAAAAGCTAAGATATACATTGCGACAGAAGTATTCCATTCCCACAGACCCAATTGACCGACCATCCAATCATAACTTACGATAATAATGGATAATCCCAGAATATTTTTGATCGTGTTGGTCACGCCCGAACTAAGACTGGAAATGACGTCAAGATCTCGATTAATTTTTCTGCGTAAGTATCGCGCAGCGAGGGCTTCACCGATTATTAAAAGGAAAAAGCCGGGAATTGCGTACATCAGAACCTCAGCATATGCTTCCATAGATGTGTTTATCTAACGAATATAACAAGAAAACTTCCTGGCTTAGTTCAATTTTTTGGAGAACATTCTAGAGTCCCTTTACTCACTAAGATCTTTCAAATAGAGAAGGTGTAAAAGAAAGGCCCGCCAATAGATATCATATATCAAGATTTCTCGTTAAAGTAATAAATCCAAACCATGAAACTCTTATACCTGTTTGCTGTGTTATCTTTGTCCATTAATTTTGCTCATAGTCAACATCTTCGGCTGGAATTTGATAATAAGTCGAGTGATAAAGGCACTTTTGAGATTGGCGTTTTCACCTCAGCGGAGGGGTTTCCCAATGATCGGGATCCGGAACTCGGGTTCAGTTACACCGCCGACCAGTCTTACGTAGATATTCCGTTGGCGAAATTGAAATCTCAGACCATTGCCATTGCCATTTATCAAGATATTAATGAAAATGGGAAGATGGATAAAAACTTTTTAGGAATCCCCAAAGAGCCCTACGGCTTTTCTCTCAATCCGAGAATCATTAGCTCTGCTCCCTCATTTTCTGAATGTGAGGTGAATATTGCTACGACAGATGCCATTACAATCAAGTTTAAGTAGACTTTTTGGGCGTCGCCGCCCCCAACTCCTTGTGGGGCGGCCGCTACGCTTCATTACTCGTTCACTAGCACCGCTTTCGCCCCCGAGGTGGCTTCAGCGGGTTCACTCGGTCCTCACTTCGCTTCGGACACTCCAGCCTAAATAGCCTGGAGACCATTTGCATCGCTGACGCAAGAACTAATGCAGAGACCGGACATTTTTCATAACGCAAAGCGGCGTATCACAAAAATCTATACTATAGCCTTAAGTGTCATGCTTATCCCATGCTACTCTGCCTTTACAGTCACTTACTCATAGCTTATTGGAGTGTTTGTATTATAGAACAAGAATGACCATTTTTCGGCCTGCTCCTGAATGATTTTTGACGTCGGCTTTCCGGCCCCATGCCCTGCATCTACTTCGATGCGAATTAAAACGGGATCATCCCCTACATGTGCCTCCTGAAGACGAGCAGCAAACTTGAAAGAGTGCGCTGGAACTACTCGATCATCATGGTCTGCGGTTGTTACCATCGTAGCGGGGTAGGAGGTGCTATCCTTGAGCTGATGCAATGGAGAATAATTATATAAGTTATGAAAATCAATAGAATCTTCACTGCTACCATATTCTGGAATCCATCCCCAACCTACAGTAAATTTGTGATATCGCAGCATATCCATCACGCCTACTGCGGGAAATGCAACGGCGAATAAGTCGGGTCGCTGCGTCATGCAAGCTCCGACTAATAATCCTCCGTTTGAACCTCCGGCGATCGCCAATTTTGATGCTTGTGTGTAATTTTCATCAATGAGGTATTCGGCAGCTGCAATGAAATCATCAAAAACATTCTGCTTTTTAAGCAACATGCCGGCTTTGTGCCATTCTTCACCATATTCTCCTCCACCTCTCAGGTTTGGCATGGCAAAAACGCCATCATTTTCCAATAGAATCAGCCTCGAAGAACTAAAAGAAGGAGTCAAAGAAATATTAAATCCTCCGTATCCATAGAGGTATGTGGGATTTGTTCCATCGAGCTTTAATCCCTTTTTGTGGACGATAAACATGCTCACTGGAGTGCCGTCTTTGCTATTATAGGTCACTTGTCGCTCCACGAAATCATCTGGATTGAAATTGAGTTCTGTTTTGTAGAATAGTTCGCTTTCCCCTGTTTCTACATTATAGGTGAATATGCTCGGTGGCCGGGTGAAAGAGGTAAAGGTGTAAAAGAGCGTTTTCGTTTCCTCTCTTCCGGAAAATCCGCCAGCGGAGCCCACACCGGGAAGTTGAATTTCCTGGCGATTTGAGCCGTCGTAGTCCATTACATAGATGTGACTGGATGCTTTTTCCAAATAGTTCGCGAATAACCGCCCCCCACCGGTGTTGACGGAAGAAAGGAGATGTTCTGAGGCGGGAATAACTTCTTCAGCACCTTCCCAACTGAGTGACTCAACATCCACTTTTACCAGACGATAATTATCTGCATCCCTATTGGTTTTGACCCATAGCATACCCTCCTTATGGTGTACGATATTGTTTTTGTAATCAAATCCCGTCTGCAAAGGGCGAAACTTTGAATCCTCTTGATCTAATTCTTTAATATAGGTCTCGTAACCATCTGTACCTGTAGAGACTTGCAAAGAAAGAATTTTGCGATCCTCAGTCACTCCTGCAAAGTGATAGCGCTGTGGATTTTCTTGATCTTCGTACACCAGGCGGTCCTCTGCCTGGCTTTGGCCAACCTTATGGTAATAGACCGCATGCCCCCGATTGGCTGCTGAGTATTCCAGGCCGCTTGCCGGAGCGGGATAGCGACTATAGTAAAATCCATCATCCAGCCAGGAGGCACCTGAGAATTTCACCCAGCGCAATTCATCCTCCAGTGTGTTTCCTGTAGCTACCTCTTTGATGAAAAAGGTTTGCCAGTCAGATCCGGCTTCCTGCACTGAATAAGTGACGTATTTATAGTCTTCTGAGAAACCAACCAGCGAGACGGCGGTCGTTCCCTCTTCATTGAGTGCGTTGGGATCAATAAACACTTCAGGCTCGCCATCTAGCCCCTTCTGCCGATAGATGACAGATTGATTTTGAAGACCATCATTCTTATAAAAAAAGTAATAATCGCCTGCTTTGTATGGACTGCTCAATTTGGGGTAATTGTAGAGCTCTTCATATCGCTCTGCAATATCATCTGTATAGGGAATTTGTTCTAAATACTTATAGGTCACTTCATTCTGTCGTTTGACCCAATCTTCTACTTCTGCCGCTGTATCTATTTCTAACCAACGGTAAGGGTCTTCCACCTTCGTACCGTGATAGTCATCAACGACCTGTTGTTTTTTTGATTCGGGATATTCCACTTCTATGGTTGGATTTTGAACGGTTTTGGAGGATTCTTCACTTTTGGAGCACGAAAATAGAAATCCTATTGTTACTAGAAGGAATATAATTCTCATATTAGATTGCGTTTAGGTTAGGAATGTAAGATAAGAAAAAATCAATATGATTGCTAAATCATACTTTCTAGAAAAAATAGTGTGCATCCTGGTCCTTGTCGGATTAGGAACCTATTCACTGTCTGCTCAGTCACAGGCCAGAATATTGACCCATCGGGATGTAGAACCGGGAGCAGAAGTCTTGGTTAATGAATGGGATCCCGACGGCTTTGCCCGCGTGGCAGTAGTTGCTCATGCGGGATCTGTGTTGAGTGATGGCCGACATCTCGTCGATGCCCTGGTCGAGAAGAACTGGCCCATTTCCTTTATATATGCTCCTGAACACGGATTTCGATCGGATGCTGATGCAGGTGCTGCTATCAGTGATGGTCGCGACCCAACTTCTGGTTTACCGGTAAAGTCCCTGTACGGCTCCTCGAAACGCCCCAAGGCTGAAGATTTGCATAATGTGGATGTCATTCTTTTTGATTTGCAAGACGTGGGCGTTCGTTTTTATACCTATTTATCTACGTTGTATTACGTATTGGATGTTGCTGCTGAATGTGGAGTTCCCGTTATCGTACTGGACCGCCCTAACCCTAATGGATTCTATGTAGATGGCCCAATTTTGGACACAGTTTTTTCATCGTTCGTTGGGGCTCTTCCTGTTCCGGTGGTTCACGGAATGACATTGGGTGAAATGGCTCAAATGATTGTGGGTGAAAGGTGGGTTCAGCCTTCAGGCGCATTCAACTTACAAGTAGTCCCATGTAGGGGCTACAGAAAGCGAGATACTTATACACCTGCGGTTCCTCCATCCCCTAACTTGCCCAATTTGCGTTCGATTCTGCTCTATCCCAGTTTATGTTTTTTCGAAGCTACCTCCTGCTCTATAGGAAGGGGAACCAATCAGCAATTTCAGATTGTAGCTCATCCGGATTGGCAGTTGTCTTATGATTACTATGTAAGGCCGGAACCGAAGCACGGAGCCAAATCCCCCAAACACCAAGACCGCCGATGTTATGGAGTGGATTTAAGTCAACTTTCTGAGGAGGATTTACTACAAAGGCAAAGTTTGGATTGGAGCCTTTTGACAGAGGCCGCTGCTCATTTTACCAATGATCGCTGGATCGATCGACCGGAATTCATGAACCTTTTAATGGGTACCGACTCCTGGCATCAATTATTTTCTAGCTTCTCGACCCGGGATTGGCGGGATTCTTATGAGGAAGATCTGAAGGTCTTTCTTAATAAGCGTGAAAAGTATTTGATCTATGATGAGTAGAAATTGGACAGAGAGTCGGTAGTGTATAAGAGTTTTTTATTTGATCTCCTGTAAAGTGGAAATAAAAATCATTTCCGGAGATATTAGAACGTCAATTTGATTTGCGTGGCGATCTCAGTTCTCGTATTTCCATCGATTCTATTCAATCCGGACCCAATTTCTTCAGCCTGATTGATCCAGGTCTTTGCGAATCTCGCCTCCCACAACAAATGCCTCGAAATTTTCCAGCGAACATTTATGTAAGCACGAGTGCCCTGATTGAAATAGGCGGGAATAGCGAAGGTGTAAAGCAAATTGTTTTCAAAGGCATATAGCCTGGAATTGTAGTCTTCGCTATTGAAAATAGCGAAGCGACTCGTAAAGGAAAGTGGCGATGCCATGGGTTTGTAAATTAAATCACCGTAGAGAAGGTAGCCATTAGTAAGCGTTTGTCCTAACTGCTCAGCTTGAATCCATTCAGCTCTGTATCTCAATTCGACGGCCTTGTTTAGTTTTTGGCTGATGTGTAGTCGAAACTGTTTCCTCGATAGGGGAAGCACATCTGCTGAGGTTGCATCGTCGAGTCTTAAATTCAGTGCTCTCGTTTTTGTCCTTATTTGAAGATAGGCCGTAAACTTTCTCTTTTTATAATACTCCAGGCGCAACAGAAATTCATTACCTTTCGATGGTGCATCCACATTGAATCGCAACCAGGGATGAGTCCATACGTCGGCATAAGCGGATAACCGCAGTGGCCCCGCAACATTCCAGTTGAGACCGGCGTAAAATCCATGCTCATTGAAAGCCTGCTGAACTTCTCCGAAAACATTTGCATTCAAGCTAAAATACTTCGGAGAATAATACCTATGCATGAAACTCATTTGTAGCCGGGGGTGAGGCGCCGTCATGATACCATTGAGGGTGGCAATTCCAAAACCATTATGGGCGGTCTCGCCAAAAAAGTGATAGTCTTTTCCAATATAGGTGTAATCAGCACTCATAAACTGGTAGTGATCAGTCTGGGGAACAAACAAGTTGTAAAGGTCATCCCGTCGGTTGAGGGGAGCGGAAAATTGCTCAGAAAAGTAATTGAGTCGGAGTTGAAAGCGACCTTTTTCATAGCCTACGCGTCCACCCATGATCACATCGTTGAGTGCGCCCTTCTTTTCGATTTCCGTTTCCGTGCGATGCAGGCCCATATTATTGATGGAGGAAAAGGCAACCAGATTGGGTTCTCCGGAATCTAAGGTGTCCTGACCTAATACTACATTGCCGTCAATATTGCGGTTGGAATAAAAAACCAATCCCGACCAATTTTCGGAAATGGAAAAATCAACAGCAGCACCTCGCATAAAAGTGTTTTCGGCTACTGATGTGTGCGGCCGAATGGAATAACCCCCTCTTTTAATATTATTTACAAATGCGGTTTTCCCACCTCCAAAACCTGAATGGAGGATAAGTCCCTGACCAAGGCTGACATTATAGTCGCCAATGGCTACTCTATTGATTCCTTTGATTGGATCCTCTACAAAAGCATGAAAGGCATAATAATCGAATCCATTGGGGTTACTTCCCGAAAAAAAGGCCTCACCGGGGTCTTTCTCAGCTACAAAACCCACAGAAAACTTCTTTGGCAAACGATAGGAAAAACGGGTCAGTATATTGCCCTGGGATCCTTCAAATGGCGATCCCTGTCCTTCCCCGCGATCTTGAAAGCCATTCGGGGTTTCAAGGAGTCTTCTATACCTAATGTACATGGTTCCTTTAGCCTCCCTTAGTAAATTCGATAGCGGCTGATTGACCCAGGAGGGGCTTTTTCCCAATGTGATGAAGGGCTCCAACCGTTTAATGGTACCTTGATCCATGTGAGGGATCGCCTGAAGTTCATAGATATCTACTAAGGGCCCCATTTCCAATCGATAATTGATCAGTGCATCAATCTGAAGAGGAGATAAGAGAAATAAATCCTGCAAGCCGGATCTAGAAACCTCATTAATCGGTATGGGATGCTCTAAGTAATAGGCAAGCTGATCAAAAATGATATTGACATCGATTTCATCCGGTGCATCAGAGCGAATCGAATAAAAGTCCTCTATGTATTGCTTGACTTCTTGAGGAATCTCCTGAGCATGCATGTGAATGCTCATTCCGAGGAACAAAAGCAACAAGATGGAGTGGATCCACATTCGCATAATTCATGGTATTCTTAAGGATAATCAAATATATGCCTTTTTTATAGAGAATGTAAAATGGCTTGCTGTTTTTGACTGCTAATGAGTCGTCTCAAGGAAAAACCCAGTGGCAAGGAATACTGATCGAAAAAAGAGAATTATCGATGCGTGAGGTGCCTGGAGGGCGCACCGCCGCAGGTGGTGTGGTACGAAGTTAGCGATGCGCAAAATATTGCGCATCGCTACGAGTACGGAACCCCGGAAGGGACCGACCCCCAGTTGGTTTCTGAGCTCGAAGGCGAAGAAACAATGGGGGCACGCCCAAAATATTCAAACAAATGCCGGATGAAGGGCGGGTTGTTTTGTCGTTATATTAGGAAATAAAGGCTGTGTGAAATCCGCTGTAGGAATCTTTTTATACGGTGCATCAGCGAGTTCTTAGAAATCAGGAATACCAAATGGGGTTGATTGTCCACAAACTTCGATATATTTGATTGAAATTTAGGAGTTTGGAGTTATTTCTCATACAGATTGGATTTTTTAATATCGGCCTTTGGGATGTTTTAGATATTCTCATTACAGGCTATGTTATATATGCGGTGTATAGATTATTGCGCGGGAGTATCGCCATGAATATTTTCATTGGCGTGGTGTTATTGTATGTGGTGTGGTGGTTGGTCAAGACGCTGGAGATGGATTTGTTGGGGCTTATTTTAGGTCAGTTTGTCAGTATTGGTGTCATTGTACTAATTATTATTTTCCAGCCGGAAGTGCGTCGCTTTTTGCTCATTTTGGGCAATACTACGCTCAAGAGGAGAAGCAGTTTTTTAGATACTTTTTTACCCTCTTCAGTCAATAAGGATGAGTACCGCCAGGTAGATATTATTGCTGTCAAATCGGCTCTGGTAAAAATGGCCAAGAGAAAAACCGGCGCTTTAATCGTGATTGCTGACGCTATGAATTTATTGACAATTTCACAATCGGGCGTGGAATTAGATGCCAGAATCTCCCAATCACTCTTAGAGAGCATCTTTCAGAAGGAGTCACCACTTCACGATGGCGCAGTGGTCCTGACTGGAGGAAAGATTAAAACGGCGTCTGCGATTATGCCGGTTTCGGAAAACCCCGATCTACCTAAAAGTGTGGGGCTTCGACATCGTGCGGGTGTCGGTGCTACCGAGGGCACTACAGCCATTGCGTTAATCGTTTCAGAGGAGACGGGGAATATTAGTTATGCGCGAGAAGGCCGATTAGTGAGGAAACTCAATGAAGAGGAACTCTACGAAGTCTTATCGAGATATATGTAATGCCTCCATCATAATTTTAGAGGCTCCGCAGACTACCGGTCGATTTTATTATATTCGCGCTACACAAAAAAATGATATGGAGAAAGTACAATCCTATATTGAAGACAATAAAGATAGATTTCTGGATGAATTGATTGAGTTTCTGAAGATACCCAGTATCAGTGCAGACTCGGAATATAAAGCAGAAGTAGTAAAGGGCGCTGAATTCGTTCGAGATATGTTGCTCAAAGCGGGTGCAGATACTGCGAAAGTGGAAAATACAGCGGGGCATCCCATTGTATTTGGAGAAAGAATAGTAGATCCCGAAGCGCCTACTGTTCTGGTTTACGGCCACTACGATGTGCAGCCCCCCGATCCTTTGGAGTTGTGGGAATCCCCCCCTTTTAAGCCCGTGATTAAGAAAACAAAGCTTCACCCCGATGGCGCTGTTTTTGCGCGAGGGGCATGCGATGATAAAGGGCAGGTATATATGCATATCAAGGCATTTGAAGCGATGGAAGCTACGAATAGTCTTACATGCAACGTGAAATTCATGATAGAGGGCGAGGAAGAAGTGGGATCCAATAGTCTCGCGCCCTATATGAGAGAAAATAAAGAAAAATTGCAGGCCGATGTCATTCTCGTATCCGATACGGCAATTATTGCGAATGATACGCCTTCCATATCTGTGGGGCTTCGAGGTTTGAGCTATGTTCAAGTGAAAGTGACAGGGCCAAACAGGGACTTGCACTCTGGTGTGTACGGAGGTGCAGTGGGCAATCCCATTAATGTTCTCGCAGAAATGATCGATTCTCTCATGGATGAAAATCATCGCATCACCATTCCTGGTTTTTACGACGATGTGCAGGAGTTGGATGCGGAAGAAAGACAAAAGATTGCAGAGATTCCCTTTGACGAGGAAGCTTATAAAAATGACCTGGGTATTGATGCCGTCAGGGGAGAAAAAGGCTACAGTACCATTGAACGAACCTCTATTCGACCAACACTTGATGTGAATGGTATATGGGGCGGATACATTAAAGAAGGCGCAAAAACGGTATTGCCATCCGAAGCTTATGCGAAAATCAGTATGCGCTTAGTCCCTAATCAAAACAGTGATAAGATCACTCAATTATTTAAAGATCACTTTATTTCTATTGCTCCCGACAGCGTGAAAGTAGAGGTAGAGCCACATCACGGTGGAGAGCCGGTATTGTTGCCTACTGATAGCGATGAATACAGGGCTGCACACGAGGCGATGAAATCTACTTTTGGGAAAGATCCTATTCCAGAACGCGGAGGGGGCAGTATTCCTATCGTTTCCCTATTTGAGGAAATTTTGGATCGGAAAACCATTTTAATGGGCTTTGGTTTAGACTCAGACTCTATACACTCACCGAACGAACACTTCGGGCTATTCAATTTCTACAAGGGGATATCTACAATTCCTTATTTTTTCCACCACTACAGTGAATTTAAAAAACAATAATCATGAAACACATCATTTGTTCTCTATCATTTCTCATTTTCACTTTTGGCCTTTTTGCTCAAAACAATAACAATATGGAGAATGTATCGTCCAGCCTTGGCTTGCTCATAGGTAATAACATGAAAACCCAGGGCTTCGAGAATTTAGACACGAAAATTTTTGCAGAAGCTATGGTCTCAGCTATGGAAGGAGAGGTATCTGACGATGATCTGAAGGCGGCGAATGAAGTGGTAAATGCCTATATGCAATCCCAGCAGGAGGATCAGCATCAAGGAAATAAGCTCAAAGGCGAAGAATTCTTGGCAAAAAACAAGGAACGCAATGAGGTGAAGGTGACCGAAAGTGGTCTGCAGTACGAAATATTGGAAGAAGGAGAGGGGCCAATTCCCTCAGCCGGCGACAAAGTGAATGTGCATTATCACGGCACGCTCATTAATGGCGAAGTGTTTGACAGCAGTGTTGATCGTGGAAAACCCATTTCTTTTCCAGTCACAGGTGTGATTCAGGGCTGGCAAGAAGCCTTGCAAATGATGCCTGTCGGTTCCAAGTGGAAATTATATATTCCCTACGATTTAGGATATGGAAGTAAGGGCGCAGGAGCCAGTATTAAGCCTTATTCTACCCTTATTTTTGAAGTGGAATTACTCGAGATTGAGTAAATCATGCGGATAGATGTCATAGCAGTTATTCCCGAACTTCTCGAGGGGCCTTTTAGCCATAGCATTCTTCAAAGAGCACGGGATAAAGGCCTATTAGAAGTTCATGTACATTCTTTGAAAGACTACGGTCTGGGAAAGCACCATCAGATTGATGATTACGCTTACGGGGGTGAGGCCGGTATGGTCATGCGCCCAGAGCCCGTCTTTGCCTGCGTCGAAAAATTGCAGGAGGAGCGCGCTTACGATGAGATTATTTATATGTCTCCCGATGGCGAAACCCATAATCAGAAGTGGGCCAATCGACTTTCTCTCAAGAAGAATTTAATCATTATTTGCGGTCATTATAAGGGCTTGGACGAGCGCGTGCGACAGCATCTTGTGACCCTGGATTTATCTATTGGGGATTATGTTTTGTCGGGAGGAGAACTTGCAGCTGCAGTGGTTGTAGATAGTATCGGACGGCTGCTACCCGGCGTTTTGAATGATGAAACCAGTGCCTTGACGGATTCTTTTCAGGATGGTTTGTTGGCCCCGCCGGTGTACACGCGACCGGCCGTGTTTAGAGATTGGAAAGTGCCGGATATTTTACGCTCTGGCGATTTTGCGAAGATTCAGGATTGGAGAGAAGATCAGTCCCTTCAGCGCACGCAACTTAGGCGCCCCGACCTCCTGGAGGATGAATAACTGCATTTCCATTGATTGTTTAGCCTAAGTGATATTAATTTTTTGGGTGTATCCCAGGCCGACCATCCCATACCTAAATTCAATATAGCTATACCTCACCACTTCCTCGATTTCACTGGAAAGATTGTAAGCACCGGCCTGGGTCGGGCTGTGCAGGGGTTTCGTCCGTCGCTTGCTTTGCAGCTTTGGACTCGCTTCGCGACCCTTACCATCCCTTACACGGGACATTTCGATGCAACTGAGGATAGAGCTTAGAAGGATATCCTAGGAGTAGGTTCAGTGAGAACTTCCTATGAGATGCCATGCAGGCTGATAAACCTTATATGTTGTATTACTATCGATCACGTGAAAGTTATAATCAGATGGTGGCGTTGAATATAAACGGTCTGATAATCTTTCCAAAGAACGAATAACTTAAGCAAAAGTACTTTTCAGTTTTACCTTCTCGGCATCAATACGAACCCTCAATTGAAGCAATCGAGAAGTCCGTAGCAGAATAGCTTATCGTCGCATCCACTTTATAATTTCTTTGAAGCCGGCCTTTTTTCCGTACATCAGAATTCCTACACGGTATATTTTAGCTGAAAAGAGAACAATGCCATAGGTAGCAACAAACAGCAATAAAATAGATATTCCTATTTGCCATAGAGGAGGGTCATAAGCCAGCCTGCAAGGCATGACAATTGGAGAGAAGAGAGGAAACATCGAACTCCAGACCGCTAAAGGACTATTTGGCGATTGGGCAGCAACAATTCCAATATATAAGGCTAACACAACCGGGATAGTAACGATAATCGAAAGACTGTTGCTCTCTCCTAAGTCATCTCCCATCATAGCTCCCATTGCGCCAAACAAAGAGGAGTATAGTAGGTAACCTCCCACGTAATACAATAAGAAAGAAATTCCGATCAACCACCAGTTATAACTCAGTAACTCTCGGATGACATTTTCAACGATTTCGGTATCCATAGCACCGGATTCCACCATTTGTTCAGCTGCAGGATTCGCTCCTCCGGAAAGCGAAAGACCGAAGACCAGACTGATCGCCAGGATGAGAATGGGAATCAATACCATCCAACTCACGATTTGAGTGACACCGACAGCACCTACTCCAATTAATTTCCCCATCATCAACTGAAAAGGCCTGACGGTAGAAATCATAATTTCAACGATTCGGCTCACTTTTTCCTCCATGACTGAACGCATGATCATCATTCCATTGATGAAGACCATAAAATATATCAAGAAGGCAATGATGAGACCGATAGCAGATGCTACATAAGGGGCAATACTACTTCCTTCTTCTAATTCCTCTTCTTCGTCGAAAGTTAAATTCGTCGAGGAAGCAATGGAGATATCTGTATCGAGCTGATCCAATAATTTCGTATCGATGCCAAAAGACTGAATTTTCCATTCTCTTATGCGAGTATTTAGGTAAGAGGAGATTTGAGCATCTACATCAATATTCAGTCTTTCAGGGGCGTAGTACTGAACCTTCAAATCTTCAATTCCTGCCGAATCAGGTTCTGGAAGAATGAGTATCCCATCGTAGTTTTCTTGTTCCCTGAGTTGAAAAAGGTCAGTTTTTTCCTTGTCGGAGAACACACCAGTCATTGCAGAAGTGGGTTGAAAGGTCTCGTTCAACAATTGCCCCGGGTCTGAGATGAGAAGGGTTTTGCTCTCGTTGGAAGAATAGCTTAAGATCCAACCCAGTACAAAAAATAACAGGGCTAACAATATTGGAGCACCAAGGGTTATGAGTAAAAACTGGGGTTTTTTGACCCTGCTCCAATATTCTCTCGAGATGATGATACTTATTTTGCTCATGAGATTTGGGGGTTATCTTCTCCTGTAATTTGAATAAATATATCGTTGAGACTAGGTAGGCTCTTTTCGAAGTGGCGAATATCCGTGTTATTTTTGAGTAGATGCTCGAGTAGGGAAGAAGTGCTTGAATCCGAAGGTATGCGAATCTCCCACAATCCCTTCTTATTTTGTTGAATAACTTCTACGCCCGCCGGCAGGAATTGCCCCGGATGCTCTCCAATGTCGATTAAGTATTCGCCATTCCAATGTCTCATTTTTATATTGTCGATGGGTCCTTCGATGATCTTTTTCCCGTGGTTTACAATAACTATTTCATCGCATAATTCTTCGACCTGCTCCATGCGGTGGGTAGAAAGAATAATCCCGCAGCCCTCCTCGCTCAGACGAACGATTTCTTCGCGAATCAATTTGGAATTGACCGGGTCTAAGCCGGAAAAGGGCTCATCTAATATCATAAGACTCGGGTCATGCATCACAGTGGCAATAAATTGGACTTTCTGCTGCATTCCTTTGGAGAGTTCATCGATTTTCTTTGCCCACCAATCCTCTATGTTGAATCGTTCAAGCCATTCCATGACTTTTGCTTTTCCTTCCTTTTTATTCCAACCCCTTAACCGAATGAGATAAAGCAAGTGCTCTCCCACGGACATTTTTTTATAAAGTCCTCGTTCCTCTGGTAGATATCCGATATTGTGAGATAAGCGTCCATCGACTGGCTGTCCATCGAGATATATTGATCCGCTGTCGGGGAGGGTGATACCAGTTATCATTCGAATAGAAGAAGTCTTTCCGGCACCATTAGGACCTAACAGGCCGAAAAGCACACCTTTTTTTACTTGAAAACTCAGGTGATCAACTGCAAGATGCCCCTCGTATTGCTTTGTAACTTCTCGGAGTTCAAGAACTAAATTTGACATAGAGTTTGTTTACCACTGCATTATTTTTATAGTAGAATTCCCGAAGGAGAATATTTCCTCAAAAATAATTGCATCGATTAAATATATACAATTGTGATGGAAATATTTATCGACCTTGTTTATCCTCCCGTTTCTTTTCTGAGCTGTTCGATTTGATTATTCCACAAATCTTTTTGCTCTTGCACCTCATCTTCATCAGCAAAATCCGTAATTTCTAAAATGGTCTCTCCAGTCACATCAGATTTATACATGCGATATTCAAAATACTCATCTTCGTCTTCAGCGTCTAACCAGCGAAACCGCAAGCGCTCTTCTTCAATATCATCAATGAGCTCTGCTTCCTCTTCAAATCCTTGCCAATTGAAGGTATATACATCGTCTTTGATGTCAACCCCATCACAAAACCAACGGATGAGTGTGGAGGGGGTGGTCAAAAACTGGTACAGAATGGCCGGGGAAGCTCTGAAAATGTATTCTAGATTAAACGAAACTCGTTCCATAATGCTATTGGTTTTATTATTGCCTTGGCAATAAAGCGTAATTTTGCATTTTTTCAAAAAGAAATGAACTTTTTTTACAAAATATGAATTGGAAAGAGAGTATTAGTTAAGTATTTTGAAAATGTACCAATACTTAAACCAACCATAATTGTTGAACAAAACCAATAAGATTGCATGAGGCAGCTCAAGATTACGAAGTCGATAACGAATAGAGAAAGCCAATCTCTTGAAAAATATTTACAGGAAATAGGGAAAGTAGACCTGCTTACTCCGGAGGAGGAAGTAGAATTAGCGAAAAGAATCAAGAAAGGAGATGAAATTGCTCTTGAAAAATTGACAAAAGCTAATCTTCGATTTGTTGTTTCTGTGGCGAAACAATATCAGAATCAGGGACTTTCATTAAGTGATTTGATCAATGAAGGGAATTTAGGTTTGATCAAAGCAGCTCAGCGATTTGACGAAACTCGAGGATTTAAATTTATATCCTATGCTGTTTGGTGGATTCGTCAATCCATTCTTCAAGCTTTAGCGGAACAGTCTCGTATCGTTCGTTTACCTCTAAACAAAGTGGGCTCTTTGAATAAAATTAACAGAGCCTTCTCTGAGTTAGAGCAAAATTATGAGAGAGAGCCTTCGGCTGATGAATTAGCAGAGCAGTTAGAAATTTCTGCAGAAGAAGTTGAAACCACTTTAGCTGTAGCCTCTCGACACGTTTCCGTTGACGCCCCTTTTGTAGAAGGAGAAGATAATTCTCTTTTGGATGTCTTGGAAAATGACAAAACGCCCGGTACTGATGAGGACTTAGATTATACCCAATCGCTCAGCAAGGAGATCAATCGTTCCTTGAATTCACTCACTGAACGCCAATGTGATGTAATAAAGCTATATTATGGTATAGGACTCAAACACCCGATGTCATTAGAGGATATAGGAGATAAGTTTGGTCTTACTCGAGAGCGAGTCCGCCAAATCAAGGATAAAGCCATCAATAAATTGCGAACGACGAATCGCAGTAAGTTGCTCAAAAATTACCTGGGCGCTAAATAAGGTTTCCTTACAAGTTAATGTCAAAAATAGCGAAAAGTGTTCTTTTCGCTATTTTTGTAACTGCTCAATTTTATATTCTGCAATAGTGGTGTGATTGTGGATAATTCAAAATATAATTTTATTTGTATAAACAAGTATTATGTTCATTAAAGCTTTTTGTGTTTTTCCCCAATTTTATGGGACGATATTTAAATAATTGTGATTCGTTCTTTTATATTTGGTTGGAATAAATAAAAACCAACCTATGAAGCAATTATCTACCCTCTTTGGACTGATTCTTTTTATTTCCTTGTTTATTGGAGTACAATCCATACATTCACAATTGCAGGATGGTGCTGAAGCTCCGGATTGGACGTTGACAGACCTCGATGGAAATACTCATTCATTATATGACGAACTCGATGCGGGAAGACAAGTTTATCTTGTATTCTCTGCCACTTGGTGCGGACCGTGTTGGAGTTATCATAATTCCGGGCATATGGAGTCTATTTATGAAGATTTCGGCCCGAATGGGACGAATGAAGCAAGAGTATATTTTCTTGAGGCAGACCTCAACACTGCGGAAGCATGTTTATACGGCCCCTCGGGTTGTAACGGAACCACACAGGGAGATTGGGTAGATGGCATTCCATTTCCTATCATTAACCTCACGGCATCGAATGGAGGTTCTCTTCCAGGTGAATATAATATTTCTTTTTTCCCAACAGTTTACACCATTTGCCCGGACAAGAGAATTTTTTTGACGGGACAGGCTTCTTCTCAGGTTTTAGAGACTTACATGACCAGCTGCGATATGGCCCCCTCATCGGTAAACTCCTATGATGAAATCTGTTTTGAAGATCAAACGGGCGGTATAGATGTAGAGGTCATTCCAGGTCATGGGAATATCAGTTATTCGTGGAGTAATGGTTCAAATAATCAGAACCTAAGCAATGTTGGACAAGGAGTTTATACTTTAACGGCAACGGATGCCAACGGCGTTTTTATTGAGGTGGATGGAGAAGTAGGAGGCCCTGATGCTCCGCTGAACATTATCGAGGAGGAACTGAATCTAGAGGTTCCATGCTTTGGTGATGCCGAGGGCACGATTGAATTGTTAGCTGATGGGGGCACGCCCGGTTATGAGGCGCTGTGGGACGATGGTACTACAGGATTTTCAAGATCCAATCTACCCGAAGGAAGCTATGAGGTTGAAGTTACTGATGCCAACGGATGTTTAGAAATTCAATCTTACGACGTTACGGAACCTCCTTTGTTGACTTTAGAGCTTACCCGGATCAATGAAAATTGCGATCAAGGAGATGGTGTGGTGATTGCTACTGCAGGAGGGGGAACTCCTAGCTTGCAATACGATATTGGCTTTGGACCATCAAATAATAATAGTTTTACTGACTTGATAGCTGGAAACTACTCATTAACAGTCACTGATGCCAACGGCTGTGAGGAAGTAGATAATATTGAAATTGAAAACTTACCTGCACCAGAGGCGATTGTTCCGGCTGAAGAAGAGTTAGATTGCATAGGAAATGAGTTGATAATAGACGCCTCTAATTCTGAGGTTGAATCAGGTACTACTATTGAATGGTCAACAACTGATGGGAATATCGTGGGTGGAGGAAATAGCCTGACTCCAACTGTGGATGCTGCGGGAACTTACACTTTATTTCTTTCGAACTCTTCGAGTTGCACGGACGAAGCCACTATGGAGGTCACCTTAGCTCCAGATCAGCCCGTTGCAGATGCCGGTGACGCAGCTGAATTAGATTGTGATCAATCATCAGTTACTTTGGGATCGAATAACTCTTCATCAGGGCCTGATTACCAATATGAATGGACTGATGAGTCTGGAGAAATATTGAATACAACCCAGTTTGTAGATGTTAGTGAAGCAGGAACGTACTATTTTTCGGTAGTTTCAACAGTTACCGGTTGTGAGTCAATTGATTCGGTAGAAGTGATTCAGGTAAGTAATGATATAGAAGTTGCTGTTGAGGCAGATGGGGTAATCAGCTGCGACCAGACTGTTGTTGAAGTTTCAGGCGAGGGTAGTACCACAGGAGGTAATATTTCTTACTCCTGGTTAGATGAAATGGGTAATGAAATAAGCACGGAACTAACAGCATCTGTGAGCGTATCGGGTTCATACACTTTCATTGTGTTCGATGAAGATAATGGCTGCAGTAATCAAGAAGTTTTGATGGTTGGAGAAGATATAGTTGAACCTGACCTCTCCCTTGAAGGCGAATCAATTATAGGTTGCGATCAAGAACCGGTGGAATTGTCGATTACTACTTCAGTTTCTAACCCCGTTATTATATGGTGGCAGGAACAGAATGGAGATTTAGTTGAAGTGGATAGTGGAATGACCGCGGAGTTCTCAGAGGCGGGCAACTATGAAGTAATAGTTATGAATACCGAGAATGGATGCTCTACCACGGAAGTCTTTTCTATAGACTTGGATGATGATGTTCCTCAAATTGAAATAGCCACACCTGCTGTGCTTTCTTGCGATCGTCTGGATCTAACCCTGGATGCCGAGGGATCAAGTCAAGGCGGAAACATAGTGTATAGCTGGAGCACTTCGCAAGGAAATATTGTTTCTGGTGAAAACTCTTCGACTCCTGTTGTAGATGCTGCAGGCTCCTATACTTTGACTTTGGTCAATGAAGATAATGGATGTGAAAGTTCTCTAACAGTGGAGGTAGAGAGTTACGATGAAGCTCCCACAGCAGAATTAGTTATTGGTGGAGAAGGATGGACAGTTGACTTCGGTGCAGATGTCGAAGGTGTAGTCACTTCTTACAGTTGGGATTTTGGAGATGGTAGTACATCAAATGTTGAGAATGGAACTCATACATATGTAGAAAATGGCCAATACGACATTTGCTTGACGATCGAAAATGATTGTGGTGAAGAGACCTATTGTCAAAGTGTAACTATTGATGGTGAGGTCTTATCTGCCAGTGGTAGTGTGAACAGTATTCTGTGTGCAGGAGAAGCCACCGGATCCATTGATCTCATGCTAAGCGGTGGTTTTCCTCCCTACACTGTTGAATGGAATACCGGCGATACGGTATCTCAACTCGATGGGTTGTCAGCTGGACTGTATACTGTTACCATTCGTGACTCTGAAGGGGGAGAAGAGGTTTTGGAGTTTGAGGTTGAAGAGCCTGATCCCATCATTGTGACAGGCCTAAATATTCAGAGTAGTTCTTCTTCGGAGGATAACGGAGAAATCAACTTTGAAGTTGAAGGAGGCGTATCTCCCTATACCTACAGCTGGTCTAATGGAGCTACAACTAAAAATATTGAAAATTTGGCTCCTGGAGATTATTATTTGACCATTGAAGATGACAACGGTTGTGTGGAAGAGTTAGGTCCGTTTACGGTGGGTGTTTTGAGTTCGGTCCTTAATAATACTCAACTCTCATTATTTGAAATTTATCCCAATCCCACTCAGCATTACTTGATTGTAGAGGTGGAGCTGGAGAAACAACAGGATGTACAATTTCAAATTTTGGCTCCCAGTGGGCGCCTACTTTGGAATCAGGAATTTGGTTCAGTGAGCAACTTGAGGGAGAAGGTCTCCTTACAAGATTGGCCTTCAGGATTGTATTATCTTCAAATTCTCACGAGAGAGGGGCAAAGAGTAAGACCTTTTGTGAAGTTTTAAGTGTAAGAAAATTGGTTTTTGCAATAAGAGGGAGCATTGCCTGGCAATGTTCCCTTTTTTATTACTCCTTTTCCAACTTCTCCTTAATAGCTTTGAGTTGTAGCATACAGTCAATTGGTGTCATCGTTGTAATATCCAATTGTGCTAACTCCTCTTCAATTTCTTGTAATCGTGGATTGCCCGCATCAAAAAAGCTGAGTTGCATGCCAGAGGCTGACTCCATCTGAGCGAGTTTTTCGCTGTCCTTTGACGTTTCGTCCTGGATATTTTTGGACTCTAACTGCTGCAGGATGTCTTGCGCTCGCTCAATAACTATTGTAGGCATTCCCGCCATTTTAGCAACTTGAATACCAAAGGAATGCTGGGAGCCTCCGGTAACTAATTTTCTTAGGAAGACGATGTTGTCTTTACTTTCTTTAGTAGAAACATTGAAGTTCTTGATCCTTTCGTATTTATCTGCTAATTGATTGAGTTCGTGATAGTGAGTGGCAAATAAGGTTTTGGGCGCACCGGCAACAGATTGGTGGAGGAACTCTGCTATGGCCCACGCAATAGAGATACCATCATAGGTGCTGGTTCCTCGACCGATTTCATCGAGTAGAATGAGAGAGCGAGCAGAAACATTGTTCAGAATGCTTGAGGTCTCATTCATTTCCACCATAAAGGTGGATTCTCCGGAACTTATATTATCAGAAGCGCCTACCCGAGAGAATACCTTGTCGATGATTCCAAGCCGGGCCTGCTTAGCTGGTACGAATCCACCCATTTGCGCCATGAGCACAATGAGAGCTGTTTGCCTGAGAATGGCAGATTTCCCTGACATATTTGGGCCGGTAATCATCATTATCTGTTGCTGCTCGTTATCCAGATAAATATCGTTGGGAATAAAGGGTTCTCCTGTTGGGAGGGATTGTTCAATGACCGGATGCCTTGATTCCTTAATATCGATGATATGATCAGCATCCATTTGTGGTCTGACGTATTGATTCCTCAATGCAATACTAGAGAACGACAAGAGACAATCCAGTTGACCCAGGATTCGCGCATTGAGTTGCACTGGTTCAATATAATCTGCAAGGTATGCGATTAATTCTGTGAGCAGACCTTCTTCCAATTCCAGGCTCTTTTCCTCAGCAGTAAGAATTTTCTCTTCGAGTTCTTTCAGTTCTTCCGAGATATATCGTTCTGCGTTGGTCAGCGTTTGTTTGCGTACCCAATGATCGGGAACTAGTCCTTTGTTTTTGTATTTATTCGTGACTTCGAGATAATAACCAAAAACATTATTGAATCCAATTTTGAGATTATTTATACCCGTCGCTTCGGCTTCTTTGACTTGTATGTTGACGAGGAGTTGCTTACTGTCTTTGATGATTGCCCGGAATTCATCTAATTTTTCCTCATAGCCATCGGCAATAACTTTTTCTTTTCCTATTGATGTTGGTGGTTCCTCGACGAGTGCAGATTCGATCTTGCGACGAACGGTGGGGCAGTCATTGAGCGCTGTGATCATAGATGATAAGCCATTAATTTCTGCTTTTTCCAGTGCTTGACGAATTTTTGGAATCGTGTCTAGTGCTGTTTTTAATTGCCCAATTTCTCTTGGATTAATTTTGTGTGAAGGAACTTTAGAAACCAGGCGCTCGAGGTCGCCAATGGGAGCTAAAAGCTCTCTCAGTTGGTCGAGATCAGAACTGTGTTGCACATAATGGTCGACGATTTCATGTCGACGGTTAATCTCCGTAAGGTCCGTTAGGGGTAATACTACCCATTGTTTGAGTTGTCGAGCACCCATGGGAGATATCGTGTCATCTAATATTTTGTACAGTGGAATCCCGGTGGGATGCGGGCTGTCGAGTAATTCTAAATTTCGAATAGTAAAGCGATCCAACCAAACATACTCATCGTTTTGTAAACGTCGTATGGTATTGATATGAGCAGATTGGTTATTTTCTGTGGTTGTCAGGTAGTGCAGGGCCGCGCCGGCAGCGATTTGAGCGAGTTCCAATTCCTCAATGCCGTAGCCTTTTAGGTTTTGGGTTTGAAATTGATGAAGCAACTTGGGACGGGTGAAGTCAAGGGAAAAGATATACTCCTCCAAACCGTAGGTGTAAAAGTCATTACCTATTTTTGACAATAATTCCTCTTCGCGGTCTTTGGAATAAATTACTTCGCTGGGTCTCAGGCTTTGGAGTAGTTTATCAATATGAGAAAACGGTCCTTCGCTTACAAAAAATTCACCTGTTGATAAGTCCAGAAAAGCAATGCCAATGCGATCCGGTGTATAGTGAATAGCCGCAAGATAATTGTTGGATTTGTGGTCCAGTAGTTGGTCGTTCATGGCTAAGCCCGGGGTGACCATTTCGGTAACACCGCGCCTGACGAGTTTGGTCGTTTTGGAGGGTTTTTCTAATTGTTCACAGATAGCTACCCGCAAGCCTGCTTTGACGAGTCTTGGGAGGTAGAGGTCGAGGGAGTGGTGAGGAAAGCCGGCCAGTGCGATATTGCTGCCACCGTTATTTCGACTGGTCAAGGTTATTCCCAGAATATCTGAAGCGATTTTGGCATCCTCTCCAAAAGTTTCGTAAAAATCACCCACTCGATACAAAAGTAAGGCATCGGGATATTTGCCCTTCATTTTGAAGTACTGATTCATTAGGGGAGTGGTCTTTTTCGAGGAGCTCTTCTTTTTACTCAAATCGCTTTTTGTGTAAAAGTAATAAGTAATTTAGAAATACACAGTGAGTGGACTGTTGAGTAGTTAAAGTCTATTGAAACGGTGGGAATTTTTACTTTCATCCTATTGCTATTTGGATTGTCAATGATTCGGGGAATAACTTCCAGAGTGATGAATGTTGAATTGCCCGTCTTTTGGGTGAGGGATAGTAAGGGCGCGAACCTCCGAAGGAGGAGAAGCGGTCCCCACTTTTTTGGGGACGGAACCCCTGCATAGCCCGACCCTGAGCTGCACGCAGTGCAGTCGAGGGGGCACCCCCCAAACCATATTATATGCAAGATCAATAGGTGTTGAAATGGAAAGTAAATGGAGCTCTTTTATTATAGAAAGAATGTGTTATTTTTGCAGTAGTAAAAACTAGAATTATGCTTCGTAAATTACAAGATCTAGACCCGGAAGATTATCAAACTTTAGTGAATGCTCTACCTATGATTGCCGTTCTGATTGGATCGGCCAATGAAGGATATATAGAAGAAAAGGAAATTGAGGCTTCGAAAAGGATAGCCATTATCAGATCCCATTCATTTGATGCCGATTTGAAAGAGTTTTATGCTGATGTGGCGCGGGATTTCACTGAAAAAATTCAGGATATTATTGACGTGACTCCTCGGGATAAAGAGCAGCGCCAGACATTCTTATCTGATGAGTTATCTAAAGTGACGCCCGTATTATCGATGTTGCAGGAAGACCTGGCGGTGCGTTTATATGCGTCCATGAAATCTTTTGGCTATCATACCGCTCAATCCTCTGGAGGATTTTTGGATTATTTGAGCATTTCTCCGGAAGAACAAGCTTTAGTTGATTTAGAAATGATCGAGTTCAAGTCGAGAATTTAGTGCACTACGAATTTCTCCCGGTGTATACCTGAGTCACCGTAAAATACAGCAAAATAAATACCTGCAGGTAATTGAGGGTTCAATGAATTGCGATTTCTACTTAATATGGATGTGACTATTTCCCCTGAGGGCTGATAGATGTCGAGTTGCTGCCAGGGATGCTCAGGACTAATATTTAAGGAAGTTCCGCTAAGCATGGGATTGGGGAAAATTCTTGGATTTTCAGGTGCTGTGGGCATATAGGAGGAAGTGGTGCAAGCTTCATCGTCTGCCGGGAGTACAGTTAGGTAGTATTCTCCTGGAAATGCAGTTCCCGGAAAACTAAAATTTTGTCGTCCGAATCCCGAAAAGGTAATATTTAGCGATAGAGAGAGTTCGTAGTCTCCGGGAGTTGTTCCCTCGGGTACGGTTCCATAAAGGAGTAGACAACCAGTAGTGAGCGCCGGCATAGTGCAGTCGCCTGGCACGCAGAGGTAATCGATGCCATCCGGAAGACCTTCTATAGCATTTTCAGTAGCGACATCTGCAGAGATAATTTCCAAATTCAGTGTAGTTCCAAAAATATCGACTTCGATGGAATCCGGAATAATGACAGTTAGGGTGTATTCGTAATATTCTCCAATGCAGGCCGGTTGATCTATTCCACCCTCTGGGTTTTCATCGGTAATGGGTGCGGGGTATACTCCGGCAGAGGAGTCTGCATACATTTGATCGGGTTCACAGGTCTGTGCTGCGATGGGATTCATTAGATAAGAGCCAAAAATTAAGATAGGGAGCCAAAAATAATGGTGCATAGTAGTATATTTGAGTGAGCAAATGAAACTCTACCAAATATATCAAATCCTGGCGATATTCAGTCTACCATTTATAATAAATGGACAGGAGACGGTTGAATTGCAGCTGGTAGATGCGAAGGATAGCTTGTTTTTGCCTTACGGTGAGGCCATATCAGAAGAGGGAAGGTATTTTCATTCGGATGCCCAAGGTGTATTAGAAGTCGAGTCTGGTCTGAGGTACACCTTCGGCTATTTGGGCTACGAATCGCGTGATTTATTTATACCGCACGGATCAAAGTCGAGAATGATTATCGGCTTGCAGATGAGTACTCAAATGTTAGATCAAGCGGTAGTGACCGGGAATAGAAGTGGACAACGATTATTGGATGCAATAGCTCCTTTGGATGTGATGCCGGCTTCATTTTTAACGCATCGGACGACCCCTGATATCACTCAAATGATGAATCGGATGCCCGGGGTACAAATGGTCGATGGTCAGATCAGCATTCGCGGTGGAGCGGGCTATGCTTTTGGTGCCGGCAGTCGGGTCGCTTTATTGCTGAACGGGATTCCCATGTTACAGCCAGATGCTGGCACAATTAGTTGGAATGATCTGCCACTGGAGCTGTTGCAGCGCACCGAAATAGTGAAAAATTCATCTACTGTTCTTTATGGTTCAGCCGCATTAAATGGCGTCGTACAAATGAAAACCTGGCCTTTGGTGTCGGATACGAGTATGTCCGAAGTTCTGCTTGCATCGCGTGCGATTGGAGCCCCCTCAGATCGGGTGAAACAATGGTATGATGCACCGCGAATTTCATATTGGGGCCATGTGACACATACTGATCTCAAGGGTAAATTTCAATGGCAAGGTAGTCTTCGATGGGAAGATGAAAAGAATCACCTTAAAGACTTTTATCAAAAGCGAGGCCGCAGCTCTTTTTTTGGAAAGTACAAAATAGACAGGACCACTGAAGTAGGTGTTCAGACTTTGGTAAATCGCTCTGAAAACAACTCTTTTTTGTATTGGAAAGATGCCCAAAGCGGTGCGAATGTAGGAGATAGTACGAGTTATATTTTGAATAAGGTGTTTCGATGGCAAATTGATCCTTATTTTAAGAAGACGTATAGAGACGGTCGACAACATTACCTGCAGGGTCGTATCTTTCAATCCGAGAATCGGGCATCGGATGAAAGGGGAAATAAAGTAGTTCAGTATCTATTGCAGTACCAGTACAGCCACCCAACTTTTGGGGGGTTAGGTCGATGGGTTAGCGGAGGGCAAGCACAAGCTTTTCAGAGTAGTGCGGCCCTGTTTGGAGATCGTAGTTTTTGGTCCTACAATGCAGCTGCTTTTTCCCAATACGAACACGACCTATTCTCTCAACTCACTTTAATGGCAGGTGTTCGCGCTGAATACAATGCTCAGTTTCCGGGGATCATCGAATTCAATGGAGAAGAAATTCAGGCGGATGCTGAGGAGTGGCAGCCCCTTTTTTCAGCGGGGCTAAATTACGAACCCTTGCGGGGATTTGCCGTGTCAATGCATTGGGGACAGGGTTATCGTTTTCCAACAGTCGCTGAGAAATTTATTGCTACGGCATTGGGGCCAACAGTGATATCTCCCAATCCTAATTTAGTTTCGGAAATTGGCGAGAGTTATAATCTGAGTATTAAACAAATGCTTTCAATTGGGGAGTGGCGCACCATACTTCGCGGAGACTTGTTTTTGATGCAGTACGATAATATGATTGAGTTTGGATTGCAAAATCCGTTCTTAGGTTTTCAGGCCCTGAACATTGGAGATACGGATATTCGCGGGATGGAGTTCAGCGGTTTGGGAGAAATTCAAGTGAGAGATCTGCGCGCTGATGTATTGTTGAGTTACACTTATATTGATCCAAGGTATAGAAATTTTAATGAGGATATTCAGGCGCGATCTTCGATAGATGAGAACCTCCTCAAATATCGCGTACAGCATCAGGGGTCTTTTCAGCTCGGCTTGAGTTGGGAAGGATGGCAATGGAGTTTAAGTAGCCTATACAATTCTAATATGGAAGCTATTGATGCTTTGTTAGAATTATTTGTCGTACCGGGCTTGCAGGAGTACCGCAGAGAGAATAGTACGGCTTTTTGGCGATGGGATATGAGTGCAGGATACGCCTGGCCGCGATGGCGTATCATGTTCGATGTTGAGAATATTACCAATGTAGAATACAGTTTACGTCCCGGGCTATTAGAAGCCCCTAGAAATATCAGTTGTCAGCTTCAATATCGGTGGTAGCATAGCTTGTAGATAAACAGGTTTTTAATTCATAGCCCTTGCTGGGAATACTGAAAAAGGAGACTTTGGGAGAAAACAAATAAGATTTAATAAAATGTAAATATTTCACTTATATTTGCGGCGTTTAACGTAATTCTATACAAGAATAAGAAGAACCAAATTATGCAGGGAAAGGGTATTATTAAATTCTTTTTGGTGGTGTTGACCATCGTGTGTGCGATACAGTATATGTATTTATTGCCAACGAGAGGAATAGAGCAGGATGCCGAGGAATTTGCAGAAATGCAAGCTCAGGGAATCGAAGATGAACTGAAATACAGTGAGAAATACAGAGAATCACGGAATCGATATCTCGATTCTATCTCAGATGAAGTGGTTGTGAAAATCCCTTTGCTTAAGGAGTTTACTTACAACGAACTCAAGTCTCAGCAGTTAGCTCTTGGCTTGGATTTGAAAGGAGGAATGAGTGTGGTTCTACAGGTAGACCTGGAGGATTTTCTCAAAACCTTAGCCGATAACAACTCAGATCCTGACTTCCAAGAGGCGCTTTCACTGGCTTCAGAACGCATGAGTGCCAATCAATCGGATTACATTACCCTATTTGGTGAAGCCTTTCAGGAAGTAGCACCAGACGACAAACTGGCTCGTATATTTGCGCGGAATGCTTCATTGCGTGAGGATATTAATTTCGAAACTTCCAACAGCAAGGTGCTGAGTATTTTGCGTAAACGCGCAGATGAGACAGTAGAATTGACCTTCAAGCGTTTGAAAGATCGAATCGATAAATTTGGTGTCACACAACCCAATGTATCTTTGGATGATACTAGAGATTTGATTTTAGTCGAACTTCCGGGAGTAGATAATCCCGAGCGTGCACGATCCTATTTGCAGGCAACGGCCAAACTGGAATTCTGGAATATCTATCGATTCAATGACGATGGTATTCAGAGTGCCTTTCGAGCAGCAAATGAAAAATTAAAGAAACAAGAGAGAACGGAATCAGGGGAGTCTGCAGAGGTAGAATCTGATACCCAGGCAACTCAGGATACGACTTCCTCGGTATCTGACTCTTTGGCCGGGGATGATTCCGCTGACTTGATGGCAGAAATGGGTCAGGAGTTGGGTCCTTTGTTTGAGAAGTTCACGATGAATAGCATGACAGAACAAGGGGTGATGATGCCATTATCTGTAATGGGAACAGCGCGTGACAATCAACGAGATGCTGTGATGGATATGTTGGAGAACCCTTCTATCAAAAGCTTATTTCCACGAGATATTAGTTTTAAATGGTCCGCTGATCCAGTGCGCGATTTTCAAACGGGTCAATTGACAAAAGATTATCAGCTCTATGCGATTAAGATGCCTAGAGGACCTAATAACCCTCCACTGGCCGGAGACCATATCACTGTAGCAAGATCTAATCCCGATCCCACTTCAGGTGAAGTAGCCGTATCTATATCCATGGATCAAGAAGGAGCGCGTAAGTGGGCGAATATGACCACAAAGGCTGCTCAGGACAATAACCGGGAGATTGCTATTTTGCTCGATGGTGAAGTGGTAAGTGCTCCTCGCGTCAATCAACCGATCGTTTCAGGTGATAGTCAAATCACCGGTGACTTTTCCATTCAAGAAGGACAAGACTTAGCCAATATTTTGCAGATTGGTAAATTGCCCGCTGAAACTAAAATCATCCAGGAGTCAGTAATTGGTCCGAGTTTGGGAGATGAGAACATTAGAAAATCAATGTATTCCCTTTTTATTGGATTCTTTCTGGTTTTGGTTTTCATGATTTTATATTACGGAAGTAGCGGGGTGGTCTCCATCTTGTGTCTTTTTGCTAACTTATTTTTCATTTTTGGCGCCCTGTCCTCCTATGGCACAGTGTTGACCTTGCCGGGAATCGCCGGGGTAGTATTGACCATCGGTATGGCGGTTGATGCCAATGTGATCATATTTGAGCGTATCCGGGAAGAATTGAGGGATGGAAAAGGACTGAAACTCGCCGTTTCGAACGGGTTTAAATATTCCTATTCTGCCATTATAGATGCTAACGTTACCACTATATTGGTGGCCATCGTTTTAGCTTACTTTGGATTGGGCCCCATCAAGGGCTTCGCTGTTGTTTTGATTATTGGTGTGATTTCAACCTTGTTAACAGCAGTCCTATTTTCTCGCCTTGTTATCGATTGGTGGTTGGCTAAGGATAAAAATTTGACCTTGCGTACTTCTTTCTCTAAGGGCTTATTTGCGAATACACAAGTCAATTGGTTGGGCAAAAGAAAAATAGCATATGTAGTTTCCAGCGCCATTATTCTCATTGGGGTTGGTTCCTTTTTTGCTCGTGGCTTTGAGCTTGGAGTTGACTTTAAGGGTGGATACTCTTATAATGTCGAATTTGCACAAGAGCATGAGGTGGATCCACAAGAATTGCGTGAAGTGCTTGCTGGTGTTTACGGAGAGCAACCTGTAGTGAAGGCCGTGGACACGCGAAACACTTATAACATTACAACAGCTTACGGCATTGATCAAGATGGTGAAGGTGTTGATGAAGAGGTGATGAGCCTACTACACGAAGGAATTAATCAAGTTGTTGGTGGAGACTTAGAATACGAACGATTTAAGCGTTCAGACATCTCAGGGACACACGTAACAAGTTTCAGTAAAGTAGGTCCAATCATTGCCGATGATATCGTGACAAGTTCATATTACGCTACGGTGTTCGCACTGATCCTGATCTTCTTGTATATTTTTATTCGATTTAGCAAATGGCAGTATAGTATGGGAGCTGTTGCAGCTCTATTCCACGATACGTTGTTTTTGCTAGCTATTTTCTCCATCGGCCACGGATGGCTTCCGTTTTCTTTGGAAATTGATCAGGCCTTTATTGCGGCACTACTTACTGTGATTGGTTATTCTATTAATGATACCGTAGTTGTATTTGATAGAATTAGAGAATTTGCCAATACCTACACGAGCCGTTCTAAGGAGAACGTTGTGAATATGGCGATTGACAGTACGATCAGTCGTACAGTCATTACTTCATTCACTACTTTGTTAGTAGTGACGATCTTGTTTGTATTCGGTGGAAACAGTATCAAAGGATTTGCCTTTGCGTTAGTCCTGGGTGTTCTGGTCGGTACATATTCTTCCGTTTTTATTGCCTCACCGATCATGTCGGATTTAACACCGGACTTTTCAGGAGGGACTTCGAAGAAAGCGGCTAAGAATTATGCTGAAAAGAAATCTTAAAGAATTATAGGCTATTTGCATGTAATTTTAGGGTGTGCTACAACAGTAGTACACCCTTTTTTCGTTATGTTTACCATAATGAACACTGATTCGATGGGTAAAATGAGATTGAACTTATTTTTTATTTTCTGTATTTGGTTGGCCGCTTGTACGACAACCCAGAAGATCAATTCCGGAGAGATGGCGATGGAATATAAGCAGTATTACCTGGCGAGTCAATTGCTTAAGGATGAAATCCAGGCAACCCAATATCCTGAAGCAAAAGCACGCAAAGCTTTTTTAATTGGCCAGTCTTCGGAACGAATGAACGATAGGGAGGAAGCTCAGTATTGGTTTGAAAAGGCCTACGATTGGGGCTATGGTCAGCCGGCTTTGTACCACTTAGGTCTGGCACTTCAGCGGACTGAAAATTACAATGAAGCCCTTCGCATTTTCAAGCAACTATATGGTCAGGAACCCAATAATCAAAGCTACAGGCGAGAAATTGCAGCAGTCCAACAGGCCCTTCTTCGCCTTGAATCCGCAAAAAATGATTCCATCGAAATCGAGCCTTGGGGCTTTAATTCTCCTCATAGCGACTTTTCTCCCTTCATACAGGGGAATGTAATGTACTTTACTTCTGATCGAAGGGCTAGCACAGGAGACGAACTATATCAGTGGACAGGTCAAAAGTTTATGGATATTTATGAGTGGCCATTAGGCGCCATCGGGATTTCACCGGAGCAGACTGAGTTGCCGCTAAATTCTGTTGATCACGAGTCGGGCGTAGTCTTTCACCCCAATGGGCAAGAATTGGTTTTTACTCGGTGTTCCCAAGAAGAAATTCACTATGATGTTTATTGTAGATTGTATCATTCTGTTCGTATCGATGGCCGGTGGACCAGTCCGGAACCTCTTCCATTCCTAGAACCAGAAGTGAATTATATGCATCCTGCATTTAGCTCAGACGGGAGCAGCTTGTACTTCAGCAGTGATCATCCGGATAATATCGGATTGCAAGATATCTGGCAAGTTCGATATGAAGACCGCAGTTGGGGACTGCCCAGAAATATGGGGCAGCGTATCAATACCCTGGGCCGGGAAGCTTTCCCAACGCTTTCTGAAGATACACTATTTTTTTCCTCAGATTATCGGGTAGGCATGGGAGGCTTTGATATTTTTAGAACGTACGAGCATCCCCGACTGGGTTGGTTGCCCCCGCAGCCATTACCTTATCCCATTAACTCTGGTTCAGATGATATGTCTTTTCTTATTACTGATCGCAATAGCAACGGCACTTCAGGATACTTTGTTAGCTCTCGGGGCAGCAGCAGCTTAGGAGATAATATTTATCAATTCTTTCAGCATCCTCAGGAGGAAGATACAAGTCGTATTGAAGAAGAAAGTCCTCTGGCTTTAGAAATCCGGGTCAAAGGAGAAGTATATCGTCAGGTCAACGATCCCAATAGCGGAATTATCGAGCGAAAAGCTCTGTCAAATGCCAAACTAGACATTATAGAAGGGAGTGAAATTCAATCGGAGTTAACCAATTTTCGGGGAGCTTACGAGATGCCCGTACAGGCCAATCGAGAGTATTTTATCGTAGCTTCCGCAGATGGTTTTCTGAATAAATCGACGACTTTTAGCACTTTTGGCGTGCCCGAAGGTAGTGAAAAAGTGTATGTCGTTGAGCTGGTATTGCCACAAAAAGTTACCAACCGAGAAATTATTCTTAGGAACATATACTACGATTTCGACGAATCAAATATTCGCTCGGACGCCGCGTTGGTCCTGGATACATTAACGCAATTATTGTCCGATAATCCAGATATTCGCATTCAGCTCAACTCACATACAGATTGCCGGGGAGAGGAAGAGTATAATCAGGAACTATCGCAGGCACGCGCTCAAGCTGCGGTCGACTACCTTATTCGCAATGGGATTGGCAGAAATCGCCTTACGGCGCAGGGCTTTGGAGAAAGTCGCCCCGAAATTGAATGCCTTTGCGAGCTGTGTACCGAGGAAGAGCATCAGGCTAATCGAAGAACTTCTTTCACTATTTTATCAGATGATTAATTCTTTTTGGGTGTGCCCCCCGAATGCCCTTCGGGCAGCTCGGGGGTCGGGCTATTCAGGGGTTCCGTCCCCAACGAGTTGGTGACCACTTCACCCCAAAGTCCTTTGGGTCTCGTGCCCTTACTATCCCTCACACAATTATCTCTGAGGGCTGAAGCAACTCTACCAAACCCTTTTTCAATTGGTTACGTAAGCATTATATCGGATGAATAAAAATACTTAATTATGAAAACATCATTGATTTTTGGCTTTGCCATTTTATTATTCTCTTTTTGGGCTTGTAATCCAGAATCCAATGGTTTGGATGATTTATCAGGAGGTACGAGAGGTGGCTCAAGTTTCTCCACAGGTGGATCTGGAGGGAGTGAAGGTAGCGGCTCTGGAAGTAGTCAGAATCCAGATGAATCTGGATTGATCACAGCGGCTGAGTGGAGAGACCTGAACCATTGGTCCTACTGGTTGGAACTACTGCAAAAAGAGGAGTTTCGAGATTTTCCTGATTACTGGGGGCTGTATCCTCTAAAGCGCCTTTCGCTTATTGTAGGTGATAGCGGAGTTCCCGTCGTTGACGTCGAGCTTGAATTGATTAAAGATGGCAAAGTCGTTTGGAAATCGAGAACAGACAATACAGGTTCAGCTGAATTATGGCCAAATGTATTCGACCCGGAATTTATTCCCGGTGATTACCGCTTGTTGATTGACGGCGATGAAATAGAACAGCCATTGGTGTGGCATGCAACGAATGAAGCCATGGAAATTGAATGGAATTTCTCCAATGGGAATACTTCCCAAGTGGACATTGCCTTTGTGGTGGATGCCACGGGTTCAATGTCAGACGAATTGATTTTTTTACAAGACGATATGGAAAATATGCTGGCTAAGTTTGCAATTGAGCATTCTCAACTTCAAGTGCGGACAGGAGCTGTTTTTTATAGAGATGTCGATGATGATTACCTGGTCAGACATTCTGATTTCACCTCAGACTTAGGGACCACAGTGAAGTATATCCAGGAACAATCTGCCAACGGAGGAGGTGATTATCCGGAGGCTGTCCACACTGCATTAAGTACAACGCTGAATGACTTGAGTTGGTCACCACGAGCTAGAACTCGCATTGCCTTTCTAATTTTGGATGCTCCCCCGCATTATGAGCCTCAGGTGTTAGACGAACTTAAGAGTTCAGTAAAGGCACTTTCTGAAAAAGGAATAAAATTAATTCCCATTAGCGCAAGTGGAGTTGATAAGGCTACAGAATTTTTAATGAGAATGGTGAGTATTGCTACGAACTCGACTTACGTCTTCATTACCAATGATAGTGGAATTGGAAACGATCATATTGAAGCCAGTGTGGGTGAATATGAGGTGGAGTATCTCAATGAATTGATGTTACGGCTAATTGAGGAGTACAGCGAGTAGGAGAGAATGAACCACTAAATTGATTCCTTCTCGTGTTTGATTTCCACTTTTGGAGAGAAAGAGTACTGTTTTTTCACAACAATTATTTCAAATTTCTCTTAGTAAGATTGAATGATTTTTAAAGCAATGGAAAACTGTTCTTTCGTTCTACATCGCTTCATTTTTGACATGCTTGTAGTGAGTTGTTTGCTAAATTGTTGCCCAGTTTGAAAAGTGGTATAGATTGACATTGAAAGACAAAAAGTGAGATAATGCTAGCAATACAACGTATTGGTCTTAATGCAATCGCTGTTTTAGTCCCCTTAGTCTGGATATTTCTTTCCTTGATTTTCAAGAATTATGCGACTTTAGTTCTAGACACCTACGATATCTTTATTGCCCCGGCGATCATTAGTACCTTTGAGTTATGAATATACTCACACTTTTAGTGATTTTATCCAGCCTGTCTTTTCTTATTTACGGGGTTTCCTATTTTACCTCTCCGCATATGAGAAGTGAGTTTCAGCGCTTTCAACTGGAAAAGTGGGGCCTGTGGGTTGTCATTTTAGAAATTTTAGGAGCTTTGGGATTGCTTTTAGGATTGGCTTTTAATGTTCTATTAATCATTTCTTCTGGCGGATTGAGTCTACTGATGCTTATGGGCGTTGCTGTTCGCTTGAAAATTGGTGACAGTATTCTCGAAATTCTCCCCGCACTTTTCTTTATGCTATTGAATACCTACATTTTTATTGAAGCCTTGAATTGAGGTTCTTTAGGAAAGTAAAGATTATGGACGAGAAACGGGTGCTGTCCTTCAATAGCTAGTGGCGAAATTCAATATGGAAAGTGGAAACTCTGTGGATTATCTGATTCTACTATCAGCATTTCATACAGTGATTATGCGGATGGCGACAAATAACAGTCTTGGGACTATTTTTAGAAACGGTAAATAGCATTCAAAACCAAACCCTTTTGCTCGGGAAATAAATCATGTTAATTATCCACTAAATCCAAAATAAAGGATAATCATAATGAGTACAGTAACGACAACTGAGATTAAAAGGACTCTTTTCCCTTCGCGCTGTTGTTTTAATTTTCGGATCCGCTGATTGCGCTTTTTGTTTCTTGACATCATTAAATATTTGCTTCTAAAGTAACAAAAATTACTCAAATCTTAAAGGAAGGGGATAAAATTCTTCTTTTTAAGCTACTACAAAACGCTCGTAAAATTCAGATACCCTAGGATCTACTTTGATGTCTCGCGGGGTAAGCGCTTGACGTAACGCAATGCCCTCAAATGTTGTGCACCGGCTGAGAGCCACATAGGTTTGTCCATGAGCGAAAGCTCCTTTTCCAAGATCAATGGTTACTTTGTCAAATGTTTTTCCCTGGCTTTTGTGAATAGTTATTGCCCAGGCCAGTTTTATGGGAATCTGATTAAAAGAGCCCACCGTTTCAGCTTTTATTTCCCCTGTTTTTGGTTTCCATTTGTATTTGATCATCTCCCAGCGGTCTCTTTTAAGGGTGATAACGTCTTTGCAATCATCGAAAAGAACGTCAATTGCATCGATGTGACAAGCTTGAATAGTACCGATAGATCCATTGACATATCTGCCTTCAGAATCATTTTTGAGAGTCATGACTTGTGCCCCTACTTTCAGAACCAGTTGTTCATTGGTAGGTTCTAAATGCTTTGGGAAAGCACCATCAGTCCTGGCGGCATAAAAATGTTCACTTCCAGGTAGCCGACGAATATTTTGAGTATTGATGGCATCTGCTTTTGCATTCGTAGCTGTGAGTGTAATGAATGGAGGCTCGTAGGGTAGTTGGTCCGGATATACTCTATTGTTGAGTGTTTCCATCTGTTCGTAATCGATTTGTTGTCTGCGGATCGCATCTAAAATATCGAGAAAGAAACGCTGTTCTTGTCGATACACGGTATGCAATTCGTGGATATCAAAATTTAAATGCTCAAAAGCGGGAGCACTAAAAAAGTACTCGCTACTGTATTGGTGTTGGAGATATTGCTGTTCTTCACCTGAGGAGACGACAGGCGGTAATTGAAATAAATCGCCAAAAAGGATGACGCGAACTCCGCCAAATGGTTCTTCATTTCCACGATTCTTCCTGAGAAAAAGATCCATAGCATCCATCATATCTGCTCGTACCATAGAAATCTCATCAATGACGAGAGTATCCATTTCTCGATAGATTTTTGAATTTCGTCTTCGATAGATCATATCTGGAGTGAGTAATCGCGGTGGAAACCGGAAAAAGGAATGTATCGTCTGTCCTCCTGCATTTAGGGCTGCAATACCTGTCGGCGCCAGGACTATGGTATTATGTTGGGTCGTTTTCGTAAATAATCTCAGCAAGGTAGATTTACCCGTTCCGGCCCGGCCGGTGATGAATATATTTTTGGAAGAGTCTTCCAGCTCATCTAAAAGAATTTTAAATTCTTGAGACAATTGCAAAGGGGCATTAAAACTCATATATTATTCCAGTGGTTTGACGAATATGCAAAAGACGGGAAGGTGATCTGAGTAACCTCCTTGATATCGGGAACCAGCAAACGTTCGGTAAGGATACCCTTTAAAATTGCCAATCTTAGAGATGAGATATGGCTCGTTATAAACCACGGATTTGTAGTGAGTATATCCTTTCTGTCGTCGATCGACCAAACCATAAGAAAGCAGCATTTGGTCAAAAAGATTCCAGGAGTCGCGCCAGGCACCCGTTCCTATTCCTTTTTTATAGTGCTTTTCAAAGGCTCCGTAGAACTCATCCTTTTTAACTTTTCGTTTGTTAGATTCCGTTCGAATATATTTTTTGATGGAGGGGGAGGTAGGATCGTCATTGAAGTCTCCCATGATAATAATCTTAGCATTGGCGTCTTCATCCAAAATGCTGTCTACCATGCGACGAGCCACTTTTGCAGCAAGTTGACGTTTAGGGGCTGACGCAGCTTCGCCGCCACTACGGGATGGCCAGTGATTGACCAAATAGTGGAATTTATCACCATCGAGATCCCCCCATACATGAAGAATATCTCTAGTGGGACGCGTTCCTTCTTCAATTTCATCCAAGGGTACTTTTACCGCCTTATGCCCTTGGTAAGTAAAATATTTTTCCTGATAGAGAAGAGCTACATCAATCCCTCTTTTGTCGGGGGAGTCCTCATGAACGATTTGATAATTACGGTCTTTAATGCGTTCTTGAATGACCAGGTCATTCAAAACTGATATGTTTTCAATTTCTGATACCCCGAGCACAGCAAGCCCGTCCTCACTGTATGCTGTACCGATTTCTGAAATGACTCGGTCTAGATTTGATAATTTATCAAGATACTTTTTTGTATTCCAAACGTAGTCTCCTTCAGGTAGGAAGTCTTCATCTTTGACTCCCTCTTGATTCAAAGTGTCAAAAAGGTTCTCAACATTATAAAAGCCCATCACCGCAACTTTGTATTCTTTTTGAGCTTCCACACTGAGACCTACAAAGAGGGAAATAAAAATATATAAGGCTAATGAACAACAGATTTTTAACATAGATGAAAAGTTTATTCTACGAAGGTACTGTGATTTTATGATATGCTCGAAATAATCCAATGAATTAATAATAGTAAAATAGATAAAGTAGAGAAATTATATAACTTTGCACATCACTTAAGTAGAAAATATGTCAAACAGGAACTTATCCCTCTTTTGTTTCTTATTTTTTTTACCATTCATTGGCCTAGCACAATATAGCTTGGAAGGGAAGGTGATAGACGCCGTTACAAATCAACCTATTCCCGATGCGGAAGTGAATTTACTGCCTGGCTACCAAACGGTTGTGACAGGTACTGATGGTAAATTCCTAATTCGTAATATCACAGAGGGTATTTATTCGCTTACCATACGGGTGGTAGAGCACGAAGATTTCTCTCGGGATGTGGTAATAGAGGAAGACTTCTCTATTGGCACGATAGAAATGGATTGGGTCTCTCGCGACGCTAAGAGTCAAGTCACCATCGATGATAGATCCTCTGCCGATAATATGCCTACCTTAGTGCTGTCAGAAAGTGATTTTGATGATGATTTGGATGGAGGACAAGATATTTCCGGTATTTTAACGGCATCTCGTGACGTCTTTATTAGTGCAGCTGCATATAACTGGAGTGCTGCTCGATTTAGAATTAGAGGATTGAATAGTGAGAACTCACGTGTTTTAATCAATGGTGCTCCGATCAATAATCTCGAGAATAATTTTGTGTTTTGGGGTTTATGGGGTGGTCTTAATGATATGTTCCGCTTGCGCGAGGTGGATGTAGGTATGGGGAGTATCGACTACGCTTTTGGCGGGATGCTGGGCGCCAATCAAATTGATACTCGACCTTCACGCCAACGGGCGAATACAAGAGTATCATATGCGGCTTCTAATCGAACCTATCGCAATCGAATCATGGTCACTCACAATACTGGAATTTTACCTTCCGGCTGGTCATTTTCTGTCTCTATGTCTAGAAGATGGGCTCAGGAGGGCTATATTCCAGGTACATCTTATAATAATTACGCCTACTTTTTAGGAGCAGAAAAACAAATCAATGATAAGCATGCAATTAGTGTAACAGCTTTTGGTTCACCGATAAGAAGGGGGAACACTTTTCCGGGGACTGATGAGATGTACGAATTAGCAGGAACCAATTATTACAATAGTAATTGGGGATGGCAAGATGGTGCAAAGCGCAATTCGAGAATGCGGCATACGAATCAGCCTGTGGGAATTATTCGTCATGATTGGACAATGAATGAAGGCGATTTCCTTACGACTACGGTAAGTGGAAGAGCTGGCAGTAATGGATCTACAGCACTTAATTGGTTCGACAAAACGCGGGATCCAAGACCGAGTTTTTACAGAAAACTGCCGAGCTCAATTGACAATCCAGAGGCTGCTCAGAAAGTCGCTGAATACCTGTCGAACAATCCCGATCAAATGCAAGTGGATTGGGATCACTTTTACGATGTCAATAGAAACAGCCCGTTTACAGTTGAAAATGCCAATGGCGTGGATGGAAACACCATCAATGGAAATATTGGTCGGTACATCATTGAGGATCGACGGTATGACAGTAGACAATTTGCCGTTAGATCATTATACAATAACACCTTGAGTCCCAATTGGACCTTGCAAATAGGTGCACAATTTGAAGCTTTTCAATCTGACAACTATAAGCTTATTGACGATTTGTTGGGAGCAGATTACTGGTTGGATGTTGACCGCTTTCTTTTGAGAAACTTTTCCTTATCAGATGAAACGGTGTCCAATGATTTAAGTACTCCCAATAAAGTTGTGAGACAAGGAGATCGTTTTGAATACAGTTATAAAGGGAATGGTCGGCGAGCAGAATCCTGGGGACAAGTACAATATTCGGGTAGTCGATGGGAGGCTTTTGCCGCTGCTAAGGCCGGCTACAATTCCTTTTGGCGAGATGGAGAATGGGCAAATGGTAAATTTCCAGATAACTCACAGGGACGTTCCGAGAAAGCGGAATTTATAACCTACGGATTTAAGGCGGGAGCGACCTATAAATTTGATGGCAGGAATTATTTATACGTCAATGCTATGGTCGGTACAGATGCGCCCACATTTCGGTATAGCTTTGTTTCCCCTAGAACGAGAAACTCTTTAATTCCGGATTTGACCACGCAAAAAATGGAAGGTATTGAAGGGGGCTATGTATTGCGATCTCCTTATTTGAAGGCGCGCTTTACCGGTTATATCATGAACTTTAGAGATCAATACTTCAATCGTTCTTTCTTTTTGGATGTAGGGGCAATAGGAAACCAATCTGTGGTAGATTCTCGAGGACAATCAATAGAGGCAGGATTTGTCAATTATATCATGTCGGGTATTGATAAACGTCATATGGGAATAGAGGCAGCCTTAGAATGGCAGTTACTACCCGCACTTAGCGTTAATGCTGCGACTTCTCTCGGATCTTATACCTACACGTTTAGACCTGAAGCAACCATTGTTTTGGATCCTGATGAGACTTTTATTGACGAGGGGAGTACTGTGTATTTGAAAAACTTCTTTCAGGACAACGTTCCTCAAACGGCTGCCATGGTTGGGTTATCGTATCGATCACCTAATTATTGGTTCCTAAACCTGAATTTAAATTACTACGACCACATTTATCTGGGTATGAATCCCGACCGACGTCGAGGAAATGCAGTATCCGGCGTTGAGCCTGGCTCTGAACTTTACCAAGACATTGTTCATCAGGAAAAAGCTCCGAGTGCAATGACTTTAGATTTGTTTGGTGGAAAGTCCTTCCGTTTTGGTGGCTACTTTCTCTATTTAAATGTAGGAGTAAATAACATTTTGAATAATAAGAATATCGTAACCGGAGGGTTCGAGCAATATCGATTTGAATATGCGAGAGAAGAAGGAGATATTCCGAATGTCGATCGTTTTCCCAATAACAAATTTTACATGTTTGGCCTAAATTATTTCGTTAGCGCCACACTAAGAATCTAATAAATGACTAAAATCATGAAAACCAAACATTTAGCTCTTTTATTGTCTTTGGCAATGGTGTTTTTATTCTCTTGTGTAAAAGAAGATTTTGATACGCCTGAGGTTGAGGATGAAGAAGAACCCGATATTGAAACCAATGCTACTTTAAGTGATATTGTAGGTTTATGGCAAGAGGGAGAGTATGTGACGATTGAAGAAGACTGGGTGGTGTCAGCGGTAGTAACGGCTGACGACTTTTCCGGTAACTTTTTCCGAAACATCGTGATTCAAGACAGTGATGGCACAGCTATTTCATTTCTATTGAATGCCCGTGATTTACACAATGATTACCCTATAGGCCGCCGAATATACATTGATTGTAAAGATCTGATTGTAGGAGATTTTAATGGTTTGATCCAGTTGGGTGGCAGTGTTTTCATCAACAATAGTGGTTTTATGCAACTCGGAGGCATAGAGGAAAGCTTGTTGGATAAATTTATCACTAAAGGCTTGCGTGATCAAGACTTGAATCCAAGCACAACGGATATTAATAGCTTGGGATTCAATGACCTCTCCACACTAGTCCGTTTAGAGGATATTCAGGTTTCCGATAGTGATTTGGGCTTAACCTATGCGAATGCTGAGGAGCAATTTTCAGAGAATCGCACATTAGAAGATTGCGATGGGAATACGATTACTCTCCGATCCAGTGGTTTTGCAGATTTTGCCGGTGAGACGTTGCCAAGCGGTCGAGGAGATATCGTCGGAATTTACTCTGTATTTGGGACGACCAAACAGTTATTCATTCGCGATTTGAGTGATGTCGATATGGACGGAGAGCGATGTGATGGTACAGGTGGTGGTGACTGCGACTTTGAAGGTGAGCCCGAGGCTATCGAGGATATTCGGGCATTGTATACGGGGTCCGCTTCTTCACTTCCTGCTAATTTATACATTGAAGGAACGGTCATTTCTGATGTGAGTGGTGGGAATATTAACGGTCAGAATATTGTGGTTCAAGATGATGAGGGTTTTGGGATTGTCGTTCGTTTTGTCGACTTTCATTCATTTTCGTTAGGAGATAGAGTGAAAATTGATGTTTCGGGCCAAGAACTCTCCGAGTTTAGAGGACTGTTGCAGATCAATAATGTGCCTTTAAATCGCGCCTGCGATGATGGACAGGGAAATGTGACTCCAAAAGTTATGACATTAGCGGATATATTGGCGGATTTTGAGAATCTGGAATCCACTTTAGTTCAGGTGGATAATGTCCTAATCAGCAAAGAAGATGAAGACGATTGGATTTTTAATGTCACTTTAGATGACGGCACAGCTGCAATGGATATGTTCACTTCTCCTGGAGCAGACTGGGCTGAGGAGGCCTTTCCTACAGATACATTGAGAATTACTGCCTATGTTTCTCAAGGGGGAAATGAAGAAGCTCTTCAATTGAGCTTGCGAAATCTAAATGATGTGGTTGTCATTGGTACCGGTGGCGGAGACCCTATGGGAGAAGTGAATGAGGATTTTCAATCAGGTCCGGATCGAGATGATATTAATATACCTGGATGGACGAATCAAGCTGTTGTAGGAGACCGAAGATGGATTTATAGAAGCTTCGAAGGTAATCTTTTTGCTCAAATGACTGCTTTTAATTCCGATGATGCAGAAAATGAAGCGTGGTTAGTTACTCCGGAGGTGAATACTACAGAAACTAATATTTTGACATTTGAGAGCTCACAAGGATTCTGGGAGCACGATGGATTAACGGTCTGGGTTTCGGACAATTTTACGGGAGATGTGAACTCAGCTAACTGGACAGAGATTACTACAGCCCGTATAGCAAGTAATAGCGATGATCAATATGACTGGGTCGATAGTGGACAAGTGGATCTAAGTTCCTTTGGAGAAAACGTCAACGTAGCCTTTAAATATGAAGGAACGTCCTCAACAAATACTACGACTTACCGTTTAGATAATATCATCATCAAAGGTCAATAGTATTTGACAACTTCAAAAGACATTAATATTTTCAAAAGTATTCCCATGTTACTGATGGGAATACTTTTTTTTGTTGCACTAGGAAAGGGGGCTGATGCTCAGACAATAAGTATTTCCAGTGCCCGAACTGCAAATGAGGGGGATAGAGTAATCATTGAAGGTGTTATATCTAACAGCCCTAATGAGAGGGATTTACGTTTCATACAGGACCAAACGGGAGGCATTGCAATTTATGTGCCAGACCCGGTTTTTAATCAGAATGTCCGTGCTGGCGATGTAGTTCAAATTGAAGGTAGAATTGCAATATTTCGTGGATTAATTGAAGTGGGTGAGCTGTTGAATTATTCCATTCTGTCCTCAGAAGAATTGCCAGAGGAGATTGTTTTTCAAGGAGCTCTTGAGAATGGGGGAGTACGAACCCGAATACCTTGTTTGAGTTTGTTGGGTGAGTCTATTTCAGAGTGGGCAGCTGGCGAATACAATGTGATTTGGGAGGATGAACCTCTAACGTTATGGGTCCCTCAAACCGCCAATTTCCTTGGTGAAGGATTGGGCAATGGACTATTAGATGCGGTAGGAGTAGCTTTTTTTGACGATTCCGGATGGACTTTGTTAATTCAGTCTGTTGAATCACCTGCGGAGGATAACTGTTTGGCCTGGCTTCAGCAACCCCGCTTATCAAATGCATCCTTTAATTTTGTTACCGTCAGTTTGGGGGCAACAGGAGATTATCAGTTGCAAATTGTTGTATATCTCAACGAGGATGCGAAAGACACCCTTATTTATACGGGGAGTGGTTATATGGATGTGATGCTGGAAAATCTTAAAGATGCTCAGATGTATGAGCTGGATTATCAATTATTTACTGCTACAGATACCCTAAACCACAATGGGCACTGGGTATCCACACAATCTGCCTCGTCCAAAAACATAGAAGTCTATTTCAATAATCCAATACGTGATAGTCTTTCAATTCAATGGCCCTATTTTACTCAAGGCAGCGATTTAGTGAATGAAATTTCCCGTAGAATTGATGAAGCTAAGGATGAAGTGAATTTATGTGCCTATAACTTCAATAATATCACGATCCGTTCGGCTCTTGATCGGGCGCATGATAGAGGGGTGAGAGTGAGATGCATAGTCGATGGCAACAACGGTAATTTTGGGTTTTTTAATACTGAATTCCCTGTGTTTCGCATGACGGGATCCAGTGCATTGATGCACCATAAATTCATTGTTATCGATCCGAACTCCGTATCCAATGCCTGGCTTTTTATGGGTGGAACAAATTTAACGAGGAATCAGCTTTATACGGATCCCAATTCTGCTATGACCTTTGAGGATCAAATGTTGGCCAAGGTGTATTTAAAAGAGTTCGAGACTCTTTGGGGTGGTTCCGGCAACTTTTTCAATGTTTCAGAGTCCAGACGCAGTAGACAGAAAGTAAGAGACACACCTGAGGAAATGTTTTTAAGCACTATACCCTTGAAATCCTATTTCTCCCCATCAGATGGAACGACAGAGGGTATTCTGCAAGCTCTTGAACAAGCTGAAGAAGAGATTTACTTTAGCCTATTAACATTCACCAAGAATGAAATACGCGATCTGCTTTTGGAAAAACAAAAGGAAGGTGTGAAAGTGCGAGGAATAATAAATAATATCAATGATAATGGTGGGGAGTATTTCACATTGCGCGAAAATGGAGTAGATGTTCTGGCAGCCAATCAAAACCATATTCACCATCATAAATACGCTATTATTGACCCAGGTACTGCCCGCAGCTGCCTGATCATGGGTTCACATAACTGGACGCAAAAAGCGGAGGACACGAATGATGAAAATCTTCTCGTTCTCTATGAGCGTGATTTGTCTGTTATATTTCTTGAAGAGTTTATGGCTAGATGGTGTGAAATTGATCCACTACACGCGCTTTGTGGGGGAGGGGCAGACCTATCAGATTCTGCTTTTATACAATTACAAGTTGTGCCCCATCCTGCCACATCTTCTGATATTGGTCTTTTGTGGTCAGCTGAAGTAGAGGAAGAATTTCATATTAAGATTGTTTCAAGTAGTGGTCAGGTAATAAGTCTAAGCAGACAAGTGCTCTTTCCTGGTAATAATCAACTCCTGATTCAGAATCACCTTCCCGGTGGGTACTATCATCTTCGATATTGGAATGATGAGTACCAGGGGTACCTTCCCCTGATGATTGTCAATTAGTTTTCATTCAAGATAGAATAGGTGTCAAGTTTTCATTTTCAGCAATTTACCATCAAACATAGACCCGAAGTAATGAAAGTAAGCACGGATAGTGTTTTACTTGGCAGTTGGGCTACCCTTTCATCCTCCACTCATCTTTTGGATGTTGGTTGTGGTTCTGGATTACTTTGTCTCATGGCAGCCCAACGCCAACCATCTCTTCGGATAACGGGTATTGATAATAGTCCTGAAGCAGTCTGCTTAGCTTTGGAGAATGTTGCAGAGTCCAGCTGGAGCGAGCGTATTTCCATTTCATTGGCAGATATGTATTCATTGTCGCCAGATGAATGGGGCCCTTTTGATTATTTGATGAGCAACCCACCTTACTTTAGTTTCGGCACTCGATCTGCTCTTAAAAATCGCAATGCATTCCGACACACTTCTCAGTCATTTTTCGCTCAGCTATTTGCTCAGTGGTTCAGATTGTCGGCTAAGCAGGCGCGATGCTCGCTCATTGCTCCTTTAAGTCATAAGGCACAATTGGTTATTCTAGCGATGCAGGCGGGTTGGTATCTTACTGCTTCTTGTAAAGTTAGGCACCACAAAGGATCTGATTTCAACTTATGCATGTTGGAGTGGAAGAAAGGGATCTTTGATCAAGAGCCTGAGAATACGAGGTTGACATTGTGGGAAGGACAGGGGCAAAAAACACGCGCTTTTTCTGATTTGACCGCGGAGTTTTACCTGAAATAAAAAACGCACTGCTAGGATTAGCAGTGCGTTTTTTATTGTAAAATCATTGATACTACAATATGTTTTCTACCGGCACATAATCTAAATCAAAGGCCTCGGCTACTCCTTTATACACGACTTGACCGTTAACCACATTTAGCCCTTTTCTCAATGCTTGATTGTTTGAGCAAGCAGTCTTCCAACCTTCCTTGGCCAATTTCAGGGCGTAGGGCAAGGTCGCATTCACTAATCCAGTAGTGCTGGTGTAGGGAACGGCACCTGGCATATTGGCTACGCAGTAGTGTAGCACATCGTCAATTACAAAGGTAGGGTCATCATGAGTGGTGGGACGCGTTGTTTCAATACAACCTCCTTGGTCCACGGCAACATCTACAAGGACGGTGCCGGGACGCATTGTACCCAACATATCTTTCGTAATGAGATTCGGAGCTTTCGCACCTGCAATGAGCACGGCTCCAATGATTAAATCGAAGCGAGGGACGAGCTCTCTGATCGTGAGCTCATTAGAATACAGCGTTCTAACATTAGGCGGCATGATGTTTTCCAATTCTCGCAATCGGTTGAGGTTGATATCCATAATGGTTACATCAGCTCCTAATCCTGCAGCCATTTTTGCAGCCTGCGTACCAACAACTCCGCCACCAAGTATCATCACTTTGGCTGGTTGTACACCAGCAATCCCACCGAGAAGGATACCTTTTCCACCTTTGGGTTTTTCGAGGAAGTGAGCTCCTGCTTGAATGGACATTCGCCCGGCAACTTCAGACATAGGAACTAATAGGGGTAAGGAATGGTCGGCCATTTCTACCGTCTCATAAGCTAAACATGTCGCTCCACTTTTAATCATCGCTTCAGTCAATGGCTCGGAAGAAGCAAAGTGAAAATAGGTGAATACTAATTGGCCCTCTCGCACTAGAGAGTATTCTGGTTGAATCGGCTCTTTGACTTTAATGATCATTTCAGCTTTCTCATAGACCTCATTAATGGTGTCTAAAATAATAGCTCCACTTTGTTCGTACTTTTCATCTGTAAAGCCACTTCCCATTCCGGCAGTGGATTGAATGTAAACTGTATGACCTCTTTTAGTGAACTCCAGAACGCCGGCAGGATTTACTCCGACTCGATTTTCACTGGATTTGATTTCTTTAGGCACGCCTATTATCATGTCCTTTTGTTTTGTTGACTAATGAGTGGTGAAAGTAATAATTATTGGGCGCTTTTTCGTGGTATTTCCAAAGATTTTAGACCAGCCGGTTCTATGGTGCTGGTGTACTTAAACAAAGTTGTAATTATCTTTTTTTGGGCTATATGACCTTTACTGGTATAAGTTTATTCCTGTAGTTCTTTTTTTAGTGTGGTTTTTAATGTACCCCAATGCGCTGCAAATCCATGAAATACATTCTGATCAACACTCAGAATTATCTAGTTTTTCATGTCAATTTGGGATTGTTGACAAGTTTAGGAAATGGGAAAGCGGTCGTAGACCGCAAGCGTGAGGTGCCTGAAGGGCGCTCCATCGCAGGTGGTGCGGTGCGAAGGAGAGGCGTCCCTAAGGCAGTGAAGACGCCTCTCTCTGAGCACGAAGCGAATAGCGAACCCCGGAAGGGACCGACCCCAACTTATTGGGGTCACGCCCAAATCCTTATCATTCAAGTCAACCTTCTTGTACTTTAGAAATCGCTATTAAGACATCAAAAAGGTTTGTTTCTAATGTGAGAGCTAATTGAAATTAGTTATTTTTAGAAAAAATAAATAGAATGAGTTCATTTTCATTTATTCATGCGGCTGATTTACATATTGAAAGTCCGTTTAAGAGTATTTCTGATCTGCATGGTCCACTGTCGGATAGGCTGATAGAGGAAAGTCAGGCGGCTTTTCGAAGGTTGGTTGACGTTTGTATTGGAGAGGAGGTCGATTTTCTACTTATTGCTGGGGATGCTTTTGATAGTGGATCTGGCAATCTTGGTGCTCAATTGCGATTTTTAGAGGGGATGAAGCGATTGGATGAAAGCGGTATTCATGTGTTTTTAATATGTGGAAATCACGACCCAATGGATCAATGGTCTGACTACCTTTCTTTCCCTCAGAATGTTCATATTTTTGGTGGAGAGGAGGTCGAGCGGCTGGAATATGCTAAAGAAGGGCAGCTTCAGGCAGCGATTTATGGCATTTCATATCTCACCCAACGAGAAGATCGTAAATTGGTGGATATGTACCGGGCACAAGCAGGTGATCCGTTTTCGATTGGGTTGCTGCACGGGAATTTCGGGTCAGATACCGGGCATGAAAATTATGCCCCCTTTAGTAGCGCTGATCTACGGGCTGCTGGGATGGATTATTGGGCTCTGGGGCATATCCACAAACGAGAGGTTATTAATGAGCAGCGACCGTTGGCCATTTATTCCGGGAATATGCAAGGTCGGCATTTCAATGAGACTGGTCGAAAAGGATGCTATAAGATTGAGGTGGAAGGGGGACGAGTCACTTCTTATGATTTTTCACCTTTGTCAAATGTAGTTTTTGAACGCTATTCACTTGATATCACTGATATAGAGGAGTTGGGAACATTAGATCAACGATTGAATCAAGTGAGGGAAGCATTGGGTTATCCGGAAGAGGTCTCTATTTTGCTTCGGTTATCCTTAACGGGAGCTACGCCGCTTCATAGTTCTCTGGACGAGGAGGAAGTTCGAAAGTTTTGGAATCAGCGCTATGGAGACTTTTCTGATTCATTTATGTTTATCGACACTATAGTCAATACGACCCGACCGCCAATCCATATTGAGGAGCGTCGTCAGTCTCCGGATTTTGTGGGCTATGTCTTACGTCGATTTGAGGAGTATGAAAAGAACCCGGAGGCTTTGCAAGAGTTATCCAATGAGATCCTTGAAGAATTGCGTCGATCGCAATTTAAAAAGTATATTCCCGACTTGAGTGAAGAAGAATTAAAGGAAGCGCTGGAGTCGGGTCAGTGGGAACTCATCACATCATTAATAGACGCATAAGCTGAGGATTCATGATTATAAAGAAAATACATATCGATGGTTACGGAATATTTCACGATCATACGATTGATGGCTTTCGACCCGGAATCAATGTGTTGTATGGGCAAAATGAATCGGGGAAAAGTACTTTGCTCGACTTTATTCGAATGACCTTGTTTGGTTATGAGAGGCTTCACGCGGACCGGAGACCACCTTTACACGGAGGGAATCACGGCGGATCTATTGAAGTCCTATTCAACAATGCCAGTGAAACTTGTCGCTTGTACCGATCGGGCCTGAATGATGGAATTGAGTTTCACTATCAGGGAGAAGTTTTCAAACAAGAGGAAGTATGGAAGCGAAAACTGGATCATGCGGAATCTGATTTGTACAACAATATTTATGGGATTACACTGGATGAACTGACCGAGAAGGACCAACTGACCAAGTCGCAAATGAAAGATAAGATCTTCAGTATGGGGCTGGGATTGGCTGATGTTCAACTTGGAGAGGTTCAGAAAAATATTGAGAATCGGGCGGAGGATATTTACAAACCGAGAGGTCGAATACAGGTCCTGAATAAATTGAGCGATGAGATAGAGGAATTAGAGGGTGAAATCCGAGTATTGCAGGGAACGGTTACCACATTTGACGAATTGCAGCGTGAATTGGAACAATTGGAGAAAGAAAAAGCCCAAAAAGCAGGGGAAATGCAAGCGTTGCGAGTAAAGGAGCAAAAGGCGCAAATGTTGGAACGCGTGTTTGATCGCTTTGTGGATTTTCACGCAGCGAATAACACTCTGGATGGCTTAGCCAAGTGGCGGATTATTCCCGAGCAAATCGTTAGCGGTTTTGAACAGGAGCGAAAAGCAATTGAGCAAGAGCAGCAGAGGCAGCGAGAACTAGAGGATAAAGGAAAAAAGCTCATTCGAGATAAGGAGACTTTGGAGTGGCTGCCCGTTTATGAAGATGAAATGGAAGCTCTTACTTTTTTGAAGGAGAATATCAAAGTTTGTGAGGAAGCTCAAAAGACCCACAGACAGACCCGGCAAAACATAAGGGACTTAGAGTCACAACAACAAGAGTTATTAACGGCCTGGGAGGGAACACTTAATCGGGAGTCAATTTTGAATTTGAGTGGTGTCAAGTTGTTATTTAACAAGGCCGAGTCTGGTAAGTCTGTTATTGATCAATTGAAAAATGAGGAAGATCGCATTAAGGATCGACAGAGTGATTTGCGCCGAGAGAAAGCCACCATAGAGGCAGAAAATGAGCAATTGAATGAGCTGAGAGACGAGCTGTCCCTAAAAAGCAAAGAGGAGCGGAGTTCTGCAAGCGAAGAAATTCGAAAGATTGCTGTAGAGTTAGATACCATGAATTTTTCTGGTGCAGATTCAGCTGGGGCTCCTAAAACAATTTTAATCGCAATGCTCATTGGAGGACTGCTCATCGCTATTTTAGGTGGTGTTCTCTCTTTGAGTCATTTTGGATTAAATGTTTTGTTGCTTGTTACAGGCCTCATTCTAATTGTCCTTTCACTTGCTCAACTGTTGAAAAGTAGATCCTCCGGGGATTCTTTAGAAAAGTGGGAGGCTTTAAGTCGTCGCCAAAAGGAGTTGGAAGATCAGGTTCGGGCCTATGACGCATACGCTGAGAAGTTATTACAGTGGGAAGTTAGGAAAAGGACACTGCAGGAGCAAGAAGAGAGTTTGCAGCAAGCACTGGACCAAAAAGTTGAGTTGCAGAAAAGAGAGAATGAAGCATGGAATCGTGAGCTGGCGTCAACTTCCTTGCCATCTGACTGGAGCCCGGCAACATTTTTATCTGCGGAGCGGGATATTTCTGTTTTTAAGGAATTGGAGAAGCAATTGCACGATAAGCGGGAACGATTAGAGCAAGCGCAAAAGACAATCGATACATTCAAGGCAGTCATTGCAAATTTCCCAATGGATGTAGATGAAGATGTTATTTTGCGAGGGCGACGCATTATTGAGCAGTTGGAGTCAACCCGCGAGAAAATAGAACAAAAGACTGCTTTGGATCGCCAATATCAGGACATCAAAGCACAATTGGAGGCTTCACAAACTGAAGAAAAACGGCGGCTTATCATATTATCGGATTGGAGAAATGAATATGTAGAAGATGAAATATCCTGGTCCGAGCATTTAGAATGGCAAAAGAAATGGCAGAATGCAGATCGGGAGCGGGCGGAAGCGCGACGCGATATTGAACAATTGACTGGGGTGGATCAGTTTGAGTCTACAGCAGAGCAGCTCAAGGGCTCTAATAAGCTAGAGCTAGAAGAACAGTTGAATCAAATTCAAGATCAGGTAGAAGAAAAAGATAGTCTTTTGACCGAAATTAATCAGCAGCTGGGCCGCATTCAACAGCGTTGTGATCAGTTGTTGCAACCCGATGATTTACAGAAGAAAAACAGTGCTTTGGAATCTCTCCGAGAACAGATGAAAGCCGCTCAAAAACAATGGCTGAGTCTCAAGCTTTCCACCGCGGTATTGGAAAAGGCAAAAAAGCACTTTGAAAAAGAAAAACAACCCCGCGTCATCACTAATTCTCGTCAGTTTTTTAAAACCATAACGAATGGTCGCTATACGGGCATTGAATTGTCACTAACCGATTCAGATATTCGCCTGGAAACCGCGCAGGGTCAAATCAAGAGAGTTGAGCAGTTGAGCCGCGGTACAAGAGAGCAATTGTTACTCGCGCTTCGCCTGGGGTTGATCGCCGAATACGAGGAGCAAGCCGAGGACCTTCCAGTGGCTCTGGATGATGTTTTTGTCAATTTCGATGCAGTCCGGGCGGAAAGTACCGCTAACGTGCTGGCCGAATTTTCGAAAAATCGCCAGATTATCATTTTTACCTGTCATTCAACGACTAGAGAATTATTCAAATCGTACAACGCGAATATTTTAGAGTGGAAGCCCGATAATCACCATCCGGAATTGCCTTTGCACCTGACCAAAGAACCTTAATCTGCTATCAGGCGAAGTTTCATTTTTCTTATTCGGTCCTCAAGTTGCTCACTGCTCATGCGCTCTCGCAGGCGATCCACAATAATGGGAAAAGCGAAAGGCGTAGCTTTCTCCGGACGTTGAATATACATGGTTTGTTGTTTTATCCTTTCTAATGCTGCCCGCAGACGATTCTCTTCTAATTGAAAAGTTTTCACTTCTTCAAAACTCTGCAGAAAGAGAAGGTTGTCCGGATCATAGGATTCAAAAACATCGAATAGCAGGCCGGCCGAACTTTGCAAATGCTTGTCTTTTTTATGTTGCCCCGGATATCCCTGAAAAAGCAAGCCGCTGATTGATGCAATATCGCGAAACTTTCGTCGCGCCATTTCAACTTCATTGATACTGGCTCCAATATCCATTGATAGTGAATCTGTGCTTAGGGCAGCGTCAAGTACCTCCTCATCGATGTGAAATGCCTGGTCGGATAATAATTCCAGGCCATAGTCATTCATAGCGATCGAAAAACTTATTGCTCGCTTTCTACTCAGTCTGAAGGCGAGAAGTGCTCCGAGCCCCTCGTGGACCAGACGGCCTTCAAATGGGTATAGCACACAGTGATGGCCTTCTTGATCCTCAAAATATTCCACTAAGAAGTCGTTCGATTGTGGGATATATGATCGTTCAGATTGTAGCTCCAGCAGCGGAACTAGTGCCTCCATTTCGGGATCTGTAATGTCACCCGACCGAAATAAATCAATCTGATGCCGAATGGCGGCTCCCAATTGACTAGATAAGGGCATTCGGCCACCCATCCAGGATGGAACGCGTCCAGCCTTAGATTTAGACCGCTGCACAGAAATCGAATCGGCCTGAATGCTTTTCAATTTTAGATTACGTCCGGCAAACCAGAACACATCTCCCACCTTCAACTGACTAATAAACCATTCTTCGATATGCCCCAGCTTCTTTCCGTTTTTGAATTTGACTAACAAAGCCTGATCGCTTACTATCGTTCCAATAGACATGCGATGTCGCTGGCCGATACTTTTATTTAGGACCCTGACCCGGCCACTAGAATCTATACCCACTTTTCGAAATTGCTCATAGGCCTGCAGTCCATTGCCACCTTCCATTAAAAAATGTAACAATCGCTGATAATTTTCAGGCTCCAAATGTCGATAACAAAACGTTTTTTGAACTTCCTCGAGCAGTCTTTTGGGGTGAAAGCCAGGTCCAGTTGCCAGTGTCATCATGAATTGAAGTAAAACATCATAGGAGAGGAGATGAGGAAACGGCTGCTCCATTTGTCCCTCTTCAATTGATTTGCGTAGGGCCGCTCCTTCCAGAATTTCCATACTGTGGGTGGGAACGAAATAAATGGAGCTAGTGGCTCCCGGTTGGTGCCCGCTGCGACCGGCGCGCTGTAAAAAACGAGCCACGCCCTTTGGACTTCCAATTTGCAAAATGGTTTCCACAGGTCGAAAATCTACTCCCAGGTCAAGACTGGAAGTGCAGACCACCACTTTTAGTTTTTCTTCGTGAAGCGCTTGTTCCACCCAATCTCTTAATTCCCGGCTTATTGAGCCGTGGTGCATTGCAATTATTCCCGACCAGTCCGGTCGCTCCTCCAATAAGCGTTGATACCAAATTTCACATTGCGAGCGCGTGTTTGTAAAAACTAAGCTCGTTTTTGAAGAAGCTAAGATCGGTAAGATGCTTTCCATCATCCGCAGGCCTAAATGTCCTGCCCATGGAAAAGACTCTATCCTTTGAGGTAAAACAGTTCTGACTTGCACCTCCTTTCGTCCTTGATGTCGAATGAGTATTCGTTGATCCGGCGGTCGAATATCCCCGATGAGCACCTCCATTGCTTCCTCCAGATGGGCTATAGTGGCCGAAATCCCCCAAATCTGAGCCTGTGTTCTATGAGCTAAATAGGTAGCGGCCAATTGCACTTGAACGCCTCGCTTGGATCCCATCAGTTCGTGCCATTCATCGACGATGAGCGCGCAAAGCGGAGCTAAACTTTGCATGGGATCTTGCGCTGACAGCATGATGTGTAGGGATTCTGGTGTGGTAATCAGAATATCCGGAGGTGATTTCTTTAATTTTCGACGATCCGAAGCACTTGTATCTCCAGTGCGAATAGCTACTTTCCCAGGGAATTTCAAGGCCGCAGCAGCAGCTTGAGCAGCTCCATATATTTCCCTGGCCAATGCGCGTAAAGGGGTGATCCACAAAACTTTAAGACCTTTACCCTCAAGCTTTGCTGCTTTCTCCATAGCAGGCAGAAGTAAAGCAAAAGTCTTCCCGGAACCTGTTGGGGCGTTCAATATTCCGGAATATCCTTGCTCAAATCGCGCCCAACATTCCTTTTGGAAAGGAAAAGCGTCCCAGCCCCGGGCACTAAACATCTTTTCTATTGACTCCATCTGTCCATTAATACGACTTCTTGCTTTTATGTTCAAGCAGACGTTGAATTTTCTGGATAGGTTCAGCTACAGAACAGTCATTGCAACGATACAATACTGAGTTTTTCGAATATGGCTTTAGCCATGGTAGTCCTGGAGATGATATCTTAAATTGATTGTAGACGGCATTTTTTACCGATATAGGATTTGGGCGTGCCCCCTCGCTGTCGCTCGGGCTCGGGCTATCCGCTCGTAGTCAGGACGTCACCACCGGGCCGGCCATCGGCTGCAGTGGCTTCATTTGTCGCCGCTTCGCCTGTGGCCGGCTTGCCGGAGCTGCAGCCCTGCCTGCCGCTGCTATCCCTCACGCATCCAGGTCGCCTTCAGCCAACGAGTGAATATAGATACACTGCAGCGGACTGTGCCTGTCCTGAGCTGCAGTTTTCAGGTCTATTCAGTGGATTTATTCAACCTCAGTTCGAAAGTGCGATAGACTTTCCTTCGATACTTAACACAATTTTTTTAATTTGTTGGACTGATTAGAATACCTTTTGCCATGACTAAAATACCAAATCCCCCTCCCGGCTTAAGCTCTGAACCGGATGGCAAGTTGCGCTGTGCCTGGCACCAGGGACATGCAGACTACAGAAAATATCACGATGAGGAATGGGGACGCCCGGTAACGGATGATACCCGACTATTCGAAAAAATCTGCTTAGAGGGGTTTCAGGCGGGTCTGAGCTGGCTCACTATTTTGCGTAAGCGCACCAATTTTAGAAAGGCTTTTGCGGGCTTTGATATGGAACAACTTGCTCAATTTGGCCCAGTTGATGTGCATCGCCTGATGAAAAATGAAGGCATTATTCGCCATCGGGGGAAGATTGAGAGTGCGATAAATAACGCGGAACGGGCCTGCGATTTGAAGGAGGAGTTTGGCTCACTTTCTAATTTTTTCTGGAAATTTGAGCCTCCGGCTGAGGAACGACCTGCTGATTATTCTTATTCGACCCTTAGCCAAATTACTACATCGCAAGCATCCCATCGATTGAGCCAAGAGCTCAAAAGACGCGGATGGCGCTTTGTTGGTCCGACGACGGCTTACGCATTTATGCAGGCGATGGGAGTAGTGAACGATCATTTGGAGGGCTGTTTCTGCCGGGCAGAGGTTGAGGAGGAGAGACGGGCCATGTTATGAGTATTCGTTTATTTTCTTCGCGATAGTGATGTGGAGGGCCATCCGCCAGCTGGCGGATGGGTCCAAGCCCACCAACTTGTTGGTGGGGGCAGGACCGAATGAATATGGAGCCCGGATCGTAACGACCCGAAGGACCGCAAGGGCCTGAGGGGATCGCCCAAAAAATTATAAAAATTAATTTGATTATGCCTTACCAATATATCCTTCGAACTTTTTTCGCTCAAGATTGTCGTTATACTATGAATTTAACATCTATTTCTGTTTTAGTTTTTATTGGAGCGCTAACGATCATAGCTCTGGCTGCTATTTTTCCTGGTCCGACCTTCATTTTTATTGCCATGCTACTTATTGGATTATTAGTGATGTTACAAACCTATCGTATTTTGGTTGATACAGATGATGTATCCGTGGCTAAGGAAGGTACTGAGGATTGATATTTCATTTCTTTGAGAAAGTTTGTTCCACTATTTCTTATTTTTTTCTTCTAAAAAATGGTTTCACTTACGGAGGTATGTGAAATACTTCCTAATATTGTGTAATGACAGCCAAGGATTATCGTGAGAAATTATTGCCCTATCTCCCCCAACAGCCTGGGGTCTATCAATTTATAGATGACTCCGAGGTAACCCTTTATGTGGGAAAGGCCAAAAATCTTAAGAATAGAGTCAGCAGTTATTTCACTTCCGGGAAGAACCAGGCCTACAAAACGCGGAAAATGGTTCAATCCGCTAATCGAGTGGAATTTATCATTGTAGACAGTGAGCATGATTCGCTATTGCTGGAAAACACCTTGATCAAGAAATTGCAACCGAAATTTAATGTCATGTTTCGCGATGATAAGTCCTATGCTTATATCTGCGTCAAGAATGAGCGCTTTCCAAGAGTCTTTTTTACGAGACAACGCCGGAAGGATGGCTCGCTGTATTATGGGCCCTATACCTCAAAATACAAAGCGAAAATTGTTCTTGATCTCATTAAACAGCTTTTTCCGTTGAGGACTTGTAAGCTCAATTTGTCGAAGAAAAATATTGCATCGGGAAAATTCAAAGTTTGCCTGGAGTATCATATTGACAACTGCATGGGGCCCTGTGAAGGTTTGGAGACAGAAGAGGATTATAATGCGAAAATTGATCAGGTGAAGAATATGTTACGCGGTCGATTTGGGTCTGTCAAACAACATATTCGTCGCCAAATGCAGCGGGAGGCGGAAAAGATGAATTTTGAGGAGGCGCATAAGTGGAAGGTTCGGCTGGAGGCATTTCAGGACTACCAGAGTCGTTCTACTGTAGTAAATCCTCGCATACATGACTTGGATGTCTATTCTATTGCGGAGGAGGAGTCTTACGCTTTTGTCAACTATATAAAAGTTGTCAATGGAGTGATGTTAAACACTTATACTCTGGAATTAAAGAAAAACCTCAATGAGAATACCAAGGATTTATTGGAAATGGCGATTCTCAATATACGCGATCAATTTGATGATCACGCGCCTGAGATCGTGGTGCCTTTTGCGGTAGATCTGGCGTTTGAAAATACAGAGTGGACAGTCCCTCAACGAGGGGACAAGCGAAAATTGCTGGAATTATCTGAAAAGAATGTGTTATATTTTAAACAGCAGAAACTGCAGCAGCGGCAAGCGCGTAAAAATAAGGCCTCGAGGGCAGAGCGCATTCTTACGACCATGAAGTCTGATTTGCAGATGAATCGATTGCCTACGCATATCGAGTGCTTTGATAATTCCAATATTCAGGGGCATCATCCGGTAGCCTCTTGTGTCGTGTTTAAAAATGCAAAGCCCTCTAAAAAAGATTATAGGCGGTTTCATATTAAAACTGTCGAGGGCCCGAATGACTTTGCCTCCATGGAAGAGGTTGTCTATCGACGATATAAGCGTCTGAAAGAGGAGGAGCAACCGCTCCCTCAGTTGGTGGTGATTGATGGAGGTAAAGGACAACTGGGAGCAGCCGTAAAGATCTTGAGAGAACTGGGGCTAATTGATCAAATTACCGTTATAGGTATCGCCAAAAGGTTGGAAGAGATATTCTTTCCGGGAGATCCCGTGCCATTGTATATCAATAAAAAGTCTGAGACCCTAAAGGTGATTCAGCATTTGCGGAATGAGGCACACAGATTTGCCATAACCTTTCATCGAAATTTAAGATCTTCGAACTTTACCGTTAGTGAACTAGCTAAAATAGAGGGGGTAGGGCCGAAAACTCAACAAAAGGTATTGAGCCATTTTGGTTCGGTAAAAAAAGTTGCTTCTGCTTCAGTAGAGGAGATTAAAACGCTGATCGGCCCGGCCTTAGCTAAGAAAATTCACGCACACTTCGAAGAGGAGGAGTAAGCCTTCTCTGTGGGTATTAATTCGAGTGAACTGCAAACTATTGAGAACTTATTATATTTGATTTGGGAGACGCTGTATCGGTACTGAAAAATTGAAGATCTTCAAATACAGAATGCAAACTGCTCCGTTCTCAATTTTGTAAAGGAGTCCTAAATTTTGGAAGTGGAGGAACTGAGCGAAGTGGAAATATTTTTTGGTTCATTGTATAGCCTTCTTAAGTGTCTCTCGGAAAACGGGTTTTGTGGGAGAGTTAAGTAGGATTAATTCTACTGTAGTTTTGAATACCCAAACGCTTTGAAATACTCTAATTTTCGCTATCAAATGCAAGCTATAAAATAGTCGGTTTATATTATGGAAAGAATATGCTTTTACAATAGCAATCAAGCTTGGGGCGGGGGAGAAAAGTGGCACTTCGAAGTGGGTTTGCGCCTTCATAAGAGAGGGCACCACGTTATATTTTTTACTAACAATAAAAGCGTCTTAAAAGAAAAGCTGAAAAATACATCAATCCCTGTATATGCTGTACAAACATCAAATCTAAGTTTTCTTAATATCATTAAAAGGAATAAAGTAAAGAAAATCCTGCAGCATGAAAAAATCAATAGTATAATACTGAACCTTTCGTCGGATGTGAAGTTGGCCGGCTTGGCCGCCCGGAGTGCCGGTATAAAAAACATCATTTACCGTCGGGGACTTGCCAAGCCAATAAAAAACAGTTTTTTCAACCGATATTTATTTAATCAGGTGATTACTCATGTTATTTGCAATTCTCATGAAACAAAAAGAACTATATTTCAGAATAACCCCGAAATGGTGCCGGCTCACAAAGTTTCAATTATTTACAATGGAATAGACACAACGAAGATTCAGATGGATTCCTCAGAAATGCCTGCGAAAAGAGATAGGGATAAGATACATATAGGAAATTTGGGCAGGTTGGTAGAACAAAAAGGACAACGGCACCTCATAGAAATGGCTGCTTTATTGACTAGAGAAGGAATGAAGTTCCATATGTTTATTGGAGGGATTGGACCTATGGAAAGTCAACTTAAAAATTATGCAATTGAACTAAATGTATCTGATAAAATAACCTTTACCGGTTTTGTTTCTGATGTACACAGCTTTATGCAAAACTTGGATATTTTTGTGTTACCGTCTTATTGGGAAGGTTTTGGGTATGTACTTGTTGAAGCAATGGTGAACGCATTGCCAGTGGTGGCTTTTGACATAACAAGTAATCCTGAAATTATTGATGATATGCAAACGGGGTTTCTATGTAAAGCCGGCGATACGAATGAGCTGATGGAGCAAACGCAACTGCTGATGAATAATCCCGAACTCCGAAGTACTATGGGAAAAGCGGGAAGAGAAAGAGTGTTGTCCTTATTTACTCTTGAAAAGACAGTTCAGGAAACCGAAAATTTATTAGCGTCTCTTTAGCTGGCCTGCAAAGATCGAACGGGTTTATACTAATGAATAGAGGGAAACAATCGGTTCTGCTCTCCGGGATTAATTCATTTTTTCTCCCTGTCGAATGCGCCAGATTTTAACTTGTCGCAAAAAGGCCGATCCAGCGGCGATAACACTGAGAATATACCCAACGCGTCCATCTAAGATCCCTCCTCTGAGAAAATATGTTTTTATGAAAGCATGCAGGGGAAGGTACAAGAGAGAAGCAGCAGAAGCTTTTTTGCCTTTCTCGACTTTATCTATCGCTTTCCAGGTAGAATATTGATGCACCTTTTTGAGTACATCGTTAAAATTTCGATAGGTATTGTGGTGGATTGGAGAAGATAGGCGCCCAATGCGGCCAGAAGTTTCAATTTTTGCGTGTACCCTTTTGTCTTCATACCTGCATTTATCCCGATGAAATAAACGGATCACGCGATCATTTTGCCAACCCGAATACTTTATTCGTTTGTCCATGTAATAGTTGATCCTTGGTATCCGATATGCCATAGAATCCATAGAATCCATAGATCCTTCGCGCAACATCTCTTGAATTTCATTTTGTAAGTCGCTGTCGATCCATTCGTCCGCATCGAGGAGTAAAATCCATTCGTGAAAAGCGAGTGGGATGCTTCTGTTTTTCTGGGAGGCCGAATATCGATATTCCTGCTGGATCACCCGGGCTCCCTTATCACGCGCAATCTGAACGGTATTATCTGTTGAAAAACTATCGACAACAAGAATATCATCGGCAAAAGCGACAGAATCCAATGTACGCCAAATGCGATCCTCCTCGTTTTTCGCTGGTATAATAACAGAAAGGGGCAATCTTTCCTTATTCATAAAACGGAGGGGTTTACGGCATAATAACAGACAATACCGAGGAAGAGAACTTCTCTTTCGGCTTGGGGTTCATGAGTTGAAGTATACGGTCGCGTGCTGCAAAGTAGTCCGGTAATTCTTCTTTTGCCATGGGCTCTGGAGGAGGCAGATTTTCTCTGAGATGATTGACTTGTCTCCCGTTTTTCCAAAATCGAAAACACACATGGGGACCAGTCGCTAAGCCGGTAGATCCAACATAGCCAATGGTCTGTACCTGACTGACACGAACCCCTGGCGCTATGCCCTTAGCATAGCGAGTCATATGTAAATATTGAGTTTCATATGTTCTGTCATGGCGGATTTTTACATATACTCCATTTCCCCGAGTATAGGAGGCCTTGGTCACGGTTCCATCTGCGACCGCCCGGATGGGCGTGCCTCTGGGAGCGGCGTAGTCTGTACCTAAATGTGGCTTCACTCTTTTTTGAATTGGATGAAATCTTCTGGGATTATAGCGACTTGATATTCGTGAATAGGCCACCGGCGATTTCAGAAAAGCTTTTTTCATTGGACGACCCTCCGGATCGAAATAGCCCATGTAACTTTCCGATTCGTACCAAATGGATCGATGTGCTTGGCCGCCTGATTCAAAGTAGGCTCCCAGCAATCTACCAATGCCCAATTTTTGTCCTTCTGACCATTGTTCCTCATAGAGCAAATAAAAGGAATCCTGGGGCTGTATGTAGTAAAAATCTACTGACCAGGCGAGGGCATCTTCCATTTTAGCAATCAATGGGGTCGGGGCACCTAAATGTTGTAGTGATAACCATAAAGAGCCGTCTATCCGACCGCCCACTTGGTTTAGCTTTGTCTCAATCGGACGATCATTCCGATTGACTTCTAGGCAATGTAAATCGTATTCCAGGTAGCTGTAGGGTGATAATTCATAAATCAAGAGATCCGGGCGGGAACAACTGTCAGAATATAGCAAGCAGTAGTCTTTTCCTGCTCGAATTCGCCGGGGATCAAACACGCTGTCAGTTCGCTCTACCAATTCGTGAATCTCCGAATAGCTCAGATTTTCGTCCAGCAAGATATCAGCGAGAAATTCATTATTCTCAATCGTTCGTTGGGCTATGTGAAAACTATCCGGATGATACCCATAAATTGGTGTCACCGCACTCGGTGCGTCAATCTCTGATGGAGCGTCTGATGCAGGCGGGTGTCCACAACTCCAAATGATGGATAAGAAAACTGCAAATAGAATGAAACTAATCCCTAGAAGGGGCTTTGGGTACGTCATAGATTACATCTTCAAAGGATGAAAGTACGGATTTCTAAACAGTAACGCAAGTGGAATATGTTTTCGTTGAATTGCGCCCTACTTTTTATTTCCAGGGCTAAATGAAATTGTGTTTACTAAACTATTGGACGATAGAACTGCTCATTGATATGAGAATTGCGCAATTATGACAAATCAATGAAGTCTTTACTCAACAGTACCATAAATACTTCGTTTAATTATTATTTAAACTTCTAAATCATATCATACATTATGGCTTTACAACTAGGAAATATAGCACCAGATTTCAATGCAGTTACCACAGAAGGTGAAATCAATTTTCATAAATATCTCGGAGATGGCTGGGGCGTTTTGTTTTCTCACCCTGCAGATTATACACCGGTTTGCACCACTGAGCTCGGTCGTGTAGCACAGCTCAAAGGTGAATTTGATAAAAGAAACGTAAAGGTTCTCGCTTTGAGTGTTGATCCTTTACAGGAACATAAAGATTGGATCAAGGATATTAATGAGACCCAGAACACAACCATGAATTATCCCATCATTGCAGATGATGGAAAAATTGCACAGTTATATGGGATGTTGCATCCGGATGCCGCAGATAAAGTTCCGGTACGATCGGTATTTGTGGTTGGACCCGACAAAAAGGTAAAATTGACGATCACTTATCCACCTTCCACCGGTAGAAACTTCGATGAAATTTTGAGAGTAATCGATTCTCTACAGTTGACAGCGAATTTCAGCGTGGCCACGCCCGCCGATTGGAAGCATGGAGAAGATGTTGTGATTTCACCGAGCGTAAGTGATGAAGAGGCGGATAAGAAATTCCCTAAAGGATATCGAAAAGTCAAAGATTACTTGAGGTATATTCCTGACCCTTCTAAAGGTCAATAAATTTTCTCTATTAATATATTATTAGCTCGATGCCAAATATGGCATCGGGTTTTTTTTTAGTCCATTTGGGAAAAATTTTCCGCCAAACACCTGCGATAACACAAACTATGTTTTGGCGATTCAGTCATTAAAGTGACTTTGCTTTTGATGACCAATGATTAGCAGTGCTTATTTCCGCTCTTCTGAACACCGAATAAATGACTTAAAAAGAGTTGTGTCATTTCTGAGCATTACTCTCATGTAGTCCACTGCAGGTTGTGAGAGGTAGCGGGCTAAAGGCGGTTCAATGGTATTCCAGTCCGCATTCGGATGCTGTGCCAATGCGCCTTCAATTTGAGTATTTACCCGCAGGATAATACTATCTCTTAATATCTGGCTACTTCTCTCGAGGTATTCTGCTCTCATCACTTCATGGAGGCGTTCTTTACTCAGTCTATACGGAAGATCTATGGCGCTGAATTTAAGATTGTGCAAGGTTTGAGTTTGCAGACGTGACTCTATGTACAATGGGAGGTGTTGAATTGATGTGACTGTAGAAAGAATAGACCGGAGCTCACCACTTTCTCGTGTTCGCCCCACAACTAAAGTGTCAATATTAAATTGTGACCTTAAGTAAGCCGATTTATCATTTCTAATTTGTACAAAAGCTACATTCCAATCGCGAAACCTAGTTCTCCAGTTAGCATCTCTTAGTAACTCCAGATACATATCGAGAAGGCTTAGCATTCCCGAATTTTCATAGTACCCACCGTCCACAAAATGTCCTTTCCCCTGAATTTTTGCAGCTGGACTCAATATGGGAAATCGATGAGTAGCAGAGATGGCCTCCGAGTAAGTTAAAGTGCGATTTTCAGGTAGTTCACAGAGATTATCCGCATTGGGAAAAGTAGATGAAAAGTCACTGAGAGTAACTGAGCAAGCAACGCCACGGCGTTGATGAGTTCCGGCGGAATTGCCAATCTGAATAGGGTAGTATTGACTTTGAAACAGTTCTGCCCAATAGCTTTGATAGCCTGTCTTTAGCATCTCGGGATCCCCAACCAGACCAGCGTATTGCTTCATAGCTTCTCCTGCACGGTCAGGTCGCCGGAAGGTGCCTAGAGGAATGAGCTCTCGAAGAAAATCAAATCCCAATAGCCAGGCTAAGTCGCGAGAAAGCATATTCGCCCGGGAGATATCATATATGATATCCTTCTTTTTTGATCGCGAAAGGGGTTGTTTTACGAGTGCGGCATGAAAATGTTGGCCCAAAGCACCACCAGAAACGCCAGACATCGCCACCGTTTGATCTAATATGTTTTTGCCCTGGAAATGGGAAAGACTATCCAGCACCATGAGATTCCAGGCATTTGCTTTCAGGCCTCCACCATAACTCGCTATGAAATACAGGGTGCTATCTGTAGGTGCCAGCGTATCTATATGGTGGTAAAAGGATTCTTTAAATTCATTTAAACTCAAGCGCTGGCCTATTTCCGTTCCTATGAGTAAATGCAAGTCATTACCCACCTGGCCAGAAATATAATGAAGCAGAAGCAAGGCAGGCAATACCGCAGGCATCACATAAAGAAATATTAATCGCGTGATTCTACGTCGGGGATGGAAAGGGTTGGAGATATAAAAAAAACGATGCTTTAGAATGACTACGAAAATACCGTAGATTAAATGTAAAAAAGCTAATAATATCACCAATGGGTGAAAAATCAACAAAAATTGACTCAGAATCACTATAAACAAGGCCGATAGTCCCAAAATTGAGTTAAAGACGATATAGTTTTTATCATGGCCCATCAGAGACAGCGGCCATAAATAATTGATCTCTTTCAATTCTGCCCGAAAATTCTTAAAAACACAATACAATAACCCCAAACACAACCAATGTAAGGTAAATAGGAAAAAAGTATATGCATTCCAGCCCTGTTCCGGCCATCCTGCCGCGACAATGGCTCCCACAGCAGTAAGTGTGGTCATCCAAAACAGAATAAAAGCGGATCGATGCATCACCCTATATGAACCGGGAAAGGCGATGATGCGCCATTTGTGATAATACATGAGAGAGTGTGCACTAAACAAGAGAAAAAATAATATCCCACTCACCCAGAAATTGGGAAAATCAAAAAAGATATATGCTTTCACCGCATGATTGAGTATGATACTCAAACACAAAATAAATAGTAAGCCCAGCACTCCTCGAAAATAATTCACCTGGCGAAATAGAAAGGTATTCGACCGCTTTTCATTTACCTCCTTAAAAGTAATCCAGCCCAATCCTCCCCAGATTTCCTCCATATCCCAGCGCACCGGCTGGTCCTCCTCCTCATAAGTCCGATAGACCGAGTGATCCCGACGCCACATCATCAGATAGATCGGGTAGTGCCCGATCACTAACAGCAGTGCCAGGATGAGAAGCATGAACAACAAGAGATTTCCAGGAGAGTCAAGCAGTGATACTAGAAGCGCACTACCTTGTTCTAGTTGAGTCAGCAGCAGCGCAATTAGCCCAATAATCAACAGAGAAATCCAACCAGTTGCCACTGTCACCTTAAGAATTCGCAGTAAATTATTGAGGATTTTTAGCAGAGATTCCACCATAGCAAGACTAACATTAAGTATGCAACAACCATTGCTTGAGTAATATAGTCACATTTTATCGATACCAAAAGGATAGGGCTTCTGATCCAGTCTTTTTAATTAATATTTCGGGCGTCCCGCCGTGGAGATTTCATTTCTGGCTGTAGAGTGCCTTCTGATTCTCTTCTTTCGTGGCCGGAGTCCTTTAGACGATCAGTTTCTCCACGGTGGCGCTACGCTATACTGCTCGTTATTCACTCGGCCGCGGAACAAATGTTCCGCGTCTGCCCTTCGGGCACAGTTCCGCATCGCTGACGCGGGGCTTGGGATTTGGCTGAAAGTAAGAGTTATTCCTACGATGCGGAAAATTTTGAGAGAGTTTATAAGAAATATAATGTGCTATAAAGTAGTAAAATTTTCTACGGTTTTTCTTGGGTTAACTCCTCAGCTGTAGGCGTCGGATTTTTCTCGTATTGATCATGGACCAACAATATGAGTAATCCAAAAACAACCGCTCCTACAATGAGCAATACATTGAGAACACCATCCGCAGAAAAAGAAATTTTTATGAGTATAGTCGAGATCACAAAACCTGAATTCCGCATGACTTTGTGAAATTGATCGGAATAGAAAAAAGAGGATAGAAGCAAGAGGACGTCCACTATGATAAGTATAGAGAAAAATTCATCAAAAAATATGGTATTGGCATCCTTTAGGTCCATTGTTTCACCCCCATAATGCAAAAGCACATCCGAAAGCCAACTATAGAAGCTATAACTAGCCATCAGTACAAGAACGGGAACTAACACAATAGCGATGGTCTTTTTTAAGGTGATAAATTGCTGAATTTTCATTTGTTCGAGAGGCTTCAATCCAATGGATAAATTCTGCCTTTTCTTGACCTGCTGGTAGAAGAGGTAGATCAAATAGAAAAGTAGGACGGAAGCTCCAATATCTATCGTGAATTGCACATCATCATTGATTTCAAACCAATTCGTTGAGAACTCTATATTGGCAATATCTTTAAAAATTCGTCTGATAATAATTAGAGTGATAATTTCATATTGTTTTCCGATATATGAGGTAATCGACTTTGGTAAATAGTAAATCAATAAATATACTTCATAGATCAAAATAAAGGAAAAGGGAGTATAAATAGCTGCGATAGGATTGCTGGTGAAATTAGAATCAAAGGTAAGCACGCCTTGATTCACCAGAAAGATGATAAACAAGTGAATGAGGTAGCTGGCTATAGCTACGAATAAAATTACTCGCTCGCCCTTTGATTTTGTGGTCGTTGAAAGAAGTGCTTTGTGAAGTGTGGAAATAAGGGATATTATTTTCATGGGATTGCATTTCACTACTTATACAAACTTACTTTCATAGGATCGCAAAAAATGTAGCTGAGTACTTGTAACAGTGGGTAATACCAAATGTTCTGCAAGTTTGGTGCCGGTGGTGTAAAATTGACGCTGTTCGATCAATTGACCTAAGAGGAGCGAGTATGGCTGGGTTTTACAGTCAAATGGAAAAGGGAAATGAGATCATGCCTATTACTTGATTATTGGCTGGACAAGCAGATTAAATGATTTGTGAGAAAACTATTAAGGAGAGAGTTACTATAAAAACATGTAATTTCGATGCACTTTCATCGGATTAAGATTCAGCAATGAAAATCTGTGGTACATTTAAATACTAATTTATTATTACCTTCCTGAATCTATCGAATAAAATTGGTTATATTTATAAAAAAAATTATGAAACCATACCTACTCGTTCTTTTCAGTGGATTCCTTTTTATTTCCAATTTTATCTCAGCACAAAATCAGCCTCCTGTAGTTGATGCAATTCAAATGAGCATTGATGTAGATGCAGGTATAATCACAATTGATTATAGTGTTATGGATGCTGAGGGAGACGCTATTTCTTTGTGGCTAAAAGTATCAGAAGATGGCCAGTATTTTTACATTCCTGATAATGGACTAAGCGGAGATGTTGGTGAAAATGTTTCTTCCGGTCAAAATGAATTGAGTTGGGATTACCCGAATACTTTGGATCCTCGAGAACTTGAATTCCAATTGTCAGTTTGGGATGATGCTGAAATTGATATTCAAGAGCTCGTCAACCGCGTCGATAGCAATCGAATGAGAGACTTATTGTCTGCCTATCAGGGCATTCGTCATTTTCAAACGAATCCATTGGCTTTGGCAGCAATAAAAGATTCTATTGAACAGCGATTTGAAAATTCAGAACTTCTGGTGAGAAGGCAAGAATTTCAATATAACGGGACGGCAGGACATAATATTATTGGTAAAAAAGCTGGACTGGAGGATGAAGCAAAAATTTGGATAGTTGATGGTCATTTTGATACGGTTGAAGACAGTCCGGGAGCAGATGACAATTGTTCCGCTGTCGTGGGTATGTTGGAGTGCTTGGAGGTTTTGAAAGATATTCCTTGTAAGAATAGTATTCAATTCATGGGTTTTGATTTTGAGGAACAGGGTTTAGTAGGGAGTCGTCGGTATGTGGATAATGAGATAGCCCCTTATGAAGATATTTTAGGAGTCTTTAATTTTGAAATGATTGGATATTATAGCAATGAACCGGGATCTCAGTCCCTTCCCTTTGGATTTGATATATTGTTTCCGGAAGCGGCTCAAGCTGTTGCAGATAATGATTTCAGAGGTGATTTCATTACAAATGTGGGCAGCGAGGCTTCTACGGACTTGATGAACTTCTTTGAGAATGCTGCGAGTTCATATGTTCCGGATTTAAGGGTTGTTTCTGTGGAGGTGCCAGGAACGGGTTCTATTGCTCCTGATCTGCGACGAAGTGATCATGCGCCTTTCTGGGATGAAGGCTACCCTGCATTGATGCTAACAAATACAGCAAACTTCCGCAACTTTAATTATCACCAGCCGGAAGACACACTGGAGTCTCTAAATTTCACTTTTATGAGTAGGGTAGTTCAGGCTACATTGGGCGCATTGTTAGATGCTGCTGAGCCAGTGAATGGAAGAACCTATACAGTTGAATCCTCAGTATCCTACAGACATGTTCATATCTCCAAAAGTGCACGTTTAGTTATTTTTCCCAATCCGGCAGAAAGCCAAGTCAAACTGCATATTGAAAAAGGTGGTAATTACCTGTATGATATTGGAATATACTCAATGACAGGACAGCAAGTATACTCTGGACAAATGTTGGGCAAGGATGAAAGAGAAATTAACCTGAATGCCTTTCCGGCAGGGCACTATATCGTTGTTGCCAGCTTTTTTGAAAATACCCTTTCATCTGAATTGTTGATTCAAAAATGATAGGTTTTTGAATCTAGCAGATCTGAATACCTGCATAATATTGGATTCCCAACCACTAATTCCTCAGTTAAGATAGACAGGTAAGATTTTCATTTTGGAAAATAGTGGATACAGACGAATTGTTCATTGTCTCTCTTTAGTGAAACAGGAGTTGATGGACAAGTTTGTGGGACGAGAATATCACTTGAGAAGTTCCCGAAATCTTCTGTTTGAACTGGATATTAAGTACAAATAACCTAAGCAATAAACAAAATTATTGGCCTATAGTACTTCCTAATAGTCGAATTACAGAGTTGTTTTTTATTATCTTTCTGAAGTGAAGAAGTAATGTGATAAATTGTTGTAAAGTCTAATTTGTTTTCTATACAATATGGTAATTGATGGATAGATCAAAAATATTAGTTATTTTTTGATCAGTATTGATAGCATGCAGATGAATTTAGAGGATTAGATCTAACTCTTAATTGCATGTGACATTTACTAAATTAGTAGTAACTTTATGGAAGTGGGGGGAACTTCGAAAATATTAGAGCTTTACCAGAGGAGTATTCCGGCAATACGCGCGGGTACTTCCCAGGAGATCGTTGATCAAACTATTGAGGTTTTGAGCGACATCTTGCTGCCGGTAAATATAGTCTGGATAAAAGGAAAGGATGTTATCGGTGTTCTTAATGAGGGTGTGGAGATAAAGGGTCAAACGTTATCCTTTGATGATGTTACAAGGGATCTTAGCGGTGGTTCTCCAGAGCACTGGATCAATAGGCAAGAGGGACCTATTTTTTACTATGGGTGGAAAACCAGGAACGAGGAAAAACTGCTGATTTTTGTAGATAAGCCCTTGGATAACCTACTTGAAGAGGCACTTAAAGAAGTAGTGAAGACCTGGGTCCAGGCAGCTTTCAGGGCTCGTGATATAGAGCAAAGAAATTTCTTGGAACATTGGGCTGATGGAGCAACAGATGCCATTCAGGTAGCTGAAGAGAATGGCCGCCTATTTTATATTAATGATCGGGCAGAGGAACGGCTGGGCATTAAAAAAGAAAATTGCTCAAATTATACTGTTTTTGATTTTGAGACTCTTTTTAAAAATGAGGAAGAGTGGTTAGATCACGTGAAAGAGTTGAAGGAAAAGAAACAAATAAAAATCGAGGGTGAAAATACAAATCAAGATACAGGGGAAAAGTTCCCCGTTGAGGTTACCGTTAAATTTATTCCTTGGAACGGTACTGGATTTATAGCAGCCCACTCTCGAGATATTTCTGAAAGAAGAAAGGCGAAACACGAGTTAGAAGCCACACAAGAAAAAACGAGAAGTATACTTAATGAAATGTCTGATGTAGTCTGGTCTGCTCGCTTACCGGACTACAAATTGATTTATGGCACTCCATCGGCAGAAAGGTTATTTGGTGACAGTGTGGAGAGTTGGTATCAGAATGATAGTTGGTGGGAGAGTGCCGTGGCACCAATAGATTATGATATCATAGATGAGATCATAGCCTCCCTTGAAACAACCGGAAGATTTACTGCTAAACATAGGATTTTAACTAAGGAGGGAGAGATTAAATGGGTGCTCAATGAAGGGAAATGGGTGTATGATGATTCCGGCACCCCGATTCGCTTAGATGGTGTGATGAAGGACAGGACCTCTCAATATCAAGCGGAGCAGTCACTTCAGCAAGAAGTGGAACTGCAAGAAATCCTAATTGATATTGCTAACACCTACATTAATTTGGATTTGAATGATGTAGATGAGACCATTAATAATTCGCTTAAGATATTGGGCGAGTTTGTTGGTGCAGATCGCGTCTATATTTTTGATTATGATCTGGAAAAGGGAATCACCAGGAATACTTATGAATGGAGTAATGAGGGCATAAGTCCCCAAATCGACGAACTTCAAAACGTGCAGCTCAGTGATATCCCCCAATGGGTACAAGCACACCGGGAAGGTGAGTCGTTTTTCGTACCTCGGGTTGAGGAATTAGATGAGGAGAAAGATGGCGGGTTAAAGGAAATTCTACAATCTCAGGAGATAAAAAGCACTATATCTATTCCCTTGATTCATCAAAGTGATTTGGTGGGTTTTATTGGATTTGATTCTGTGCGACATCATCACGAATATTCTAAGGAGGAAAAAAAGCTACTATTCCTATTTGGTCAGATGCTGATCAATATTCGTAACCGAAGAGCATGGGAGCGGCAAATCAGATTGCAAGAGGAAAAATACAGGAATATTATAGCCAATATGAACCTGGGCTTGCTCGAGGTCGATAATAATGATATCATTCAATTTGCAAATCAAAGTTTCTGTAAGATTTCCGGCTTTTCTATGGAAGAGCTTGTAGGCACAAAGGCATCTCACTTGTTTTTGAGTGAGAAGCAACAGGAGGTGATCCATCGGCAGCGAATGATGCGAGAAGAAGGAAAACCAAATACTTATGAAATTGAAGTTGCGAGTAAATCCGGAGAGCGCCGATGGTGGTTTATTAGCGGAGCCCCCAATTATGATGATCGAGGGGAATTAATAGGTAGTGTGGGGATTCATCTCGACATTACAGAACAGAAGCGCTTAGAGAAAGAATTGGAAAAAGCCAAAGAAATGGCGGAATCCGCAGCTTGGGCAAAGGAATTATTTCTGGCAAATATGAGTCACGAAATTCGAACTCCGCTCAATGTTATTATCGGCATGATCCGCGAGCTTAACCGAGAGGAATTGAGTGATCAACAATCTTATTTCGTGCACCAATCGGAAGCGGCAGCTAAGCATTTGTTAACGATTGTTAACAACATATTGGACATGGCAAAGATTGAATCCGGCGAGTTGGATATTTATGAAAAGCCAATACAGTTGGATACTTTAGTACGCGATATCCATAAAATATTCCTTAATCAAGCCCGGCACAAAAATATTGATTTCGACTTAACGGTCGATTCAACAATTGCTATGTACCTCAATGGAGATGGGGTTCGTGTTCGTCAGGTGTTGATTAACTTGATCGGAAATGCAATTAAATTTACCGAAGAGGGATATGTGAAATTGAAATTGAAATTGATTGATGATGATCCCAAGGTTCAGACGCTCAGGATTGAAGTAAAAGATAGCGGTATAGGAATGTCGGAGGAGTTTATTGCCCATTTATTTGATAAGTTCTCTCAAGAAGAAAATACGGCGAATCGAAAGTTCGATGGAACTGGTTTGGGGATGGCTATTTCGCGGGACTTAGTAAGGTTGATGGGGGGGGAGTTGATGGTTGAAAGTAAGAAGGGAAAAGGAACCCATTGTTGGTTTGATCTTAAATTAAGTAAAGCAGATCAATTTTCTGGCGATTTATTTTTGGATTCTGCAGATATCAATGAGGAGAGTAAGAAAGACATACAAATACTACTTGTCGAAGATAATGAAATGAACCGATTTATTGCCATTCAGACTTTGAAACAACTAAATGTTGGACTTGCAGAGGCAACTAATGGGAGAGAGGCTGTTGAAATTCTCAAGCGTGAGCGCTTTGATTTGGTCCTCATGGACATTCAGATGCCTGAAATGGATGGCGTAGAGGCGACAGACCGAATCCGCCGGGAGTTGGGCTTAGAAATGCCTATTATTGCATTGACGGCCAACGCCTTTAAACATGATATCCAACGATATCTGAATATCGGAATGAATGATTTCATTACAAAGCCTTATGAGGAGGAAGTGTTTTTGAAAAAAGTAAAAGCCGCTCTTTCATTAACTAAGCAATAGCAAAGAAGATTTATAATGACTTCTTTAGTATAATATCCTATGCTTTTGGGTATTTCTTTTCTGGCCTGTGTTCAGTTACAACTCATGGCTTTCCCTTGTAGATTCGACCAACTTAGCTGAAGGAAAAAACTTTCTTTTGCTCGGCCTAGCGCTGTGAAATAGGCCCGAGCCCGCGGCTTAGCGGGCGAAGGGAGACCAGCCCCGTTTCCGACTGCCTTTAGGGTACTTCCGAAAACTATCCTTTTGCGTGAACAACCATTTCTAATGAAATAGTCTAAATGTAAAATATGTACGTAAGCATCGTTATTCTTCGGTCTCTTAGCATTTGCTAGGCTCTCTCATCATGCCTTGCTTACGCACATATTTTATTATTTTCACATCAAAAAACAATTTTCGGAGGTACCCTTATATGATTTCAATAATGAACGATAATAGTTATAACCTGCAGTAGAATAACGAAAAGCAGGGGCTGGGCCGAGCGAATCCGGCGGAGTCCCCCATTGGGCGGACAGAGCCGGGTGCAATGAGCGAGCTGTGAAACATAGCGGCTGCCAACTGCAAGGCGGCAGCAGGCCCCAAAAAAGCTATGAATACAACTTTATAATATTACTTTTTATAAATGACAGATCTGATTTCTATTCAAAAGGAGTAGGGGATTATTTATAGCAATGAAGTCTATTGATCTTTTCTCCGATGAAGATTGTGCAAATGATTATAGACTATAATAAATAATGTGTTACCAGGCTTTCTCTTCAGTGAAAAGATGGTATTTTTGAGGATATGTATCACAACAGGCCAAAGTATGTGTTGAATCAAAAAGGACGAGCTACCGAGCTGTCGAAACCGTGGATTATGGGTGTCATTAATGTGACGCCGGATTCATTCTATGCGGGGAGTCGAAAAGAGAACAGAAAAGATGTGTTGGTTGAAGTCCGCCGGATGATAAGTGAAGGCGTAAATATTGTAGATCTGGGAGCTATGTCCAGTAAACCCGGTGCAGAGATTTTATCAGCTGACAAGGAATGGGAAAGACTTGAAGGTATTGTTTCTGAAATTAAGGCAGAATGGCCAAATCTACCACTTTCTATTGACACCTTGCATGCCAAGACGGCAAGCAGAGCCTTGTCCGTTGGCGCTGATTGGATAAATGATATTTCTGGAGGGACTTATGATAAAGAGATGGCCGCTGTGGTTGCGGCTGCGGATGCACCATTTGTATGCATGCATATGCGCGGTGAACCCAAAAACATGCAAAAAGAAACCAACTATTTAGATATTGTGAGCGATTTGTATGTCTATATTTCTCGACGTATTCGTGCACTGCGTGCAGAAGGGGTGAAAGATATCATCATCGACCCGGGATTTGGGTTTGCTAAAACTATTGAGCAGAATTTTGAATTAGTTGGGAGTTTGCATTTATTTCACAGCCTGGATTGTCCCATATTGGTTGGTGTGTCACGTAAATCTATGATATATAAAACACTGGACATTAAACCAGAAGAGGCATTAAATGGAAGTACTGTTTTACATGCAATAGCACTTGCTCAGGGAGTTCACGTTTTGCGTGTACACGATGTAAGAGAGGCCAGGGAGGCAAGTCTTCTTATGGAAAAGGTAAGTGATTTTAAGAGTTTTCCATGAGTGATAGAGAGTAAAGGGTGGTGAGCTGGTGGTGTAGTAATTGTGCATTGCCTTTTATGTTAAAGGGGTGATAATAGACATCTATATGCGACTTTTTGGCGTTGTAATAGTGTGAGAAAGATATATGACCGAAGAGAAAAGTAAAAAGAAACGGAGAATAGGGTCCTGGATTTGGCTTTGGGTCAAGCGCTTGATCGTAGGAATCATTCTTTTGTGGGTGCTTTTAACCATTGCCATCCAGATTCCTGCTGTGCAACAATTTGTGGTGAATAAGATCACCCATTCTCTTAGTGAACGCACAGGAACTGTAATAGAGGCAGAGGGGTTTCGGCTAAGACTATTTAACGAGTTACAATTACAGGGCTTATATATTGAGGATCACAACGGTGATACTTTATTGTACTCCAGAGACTTGAATGTTTCCTTTGATAATCCAATATATTCTTACATCCGGGGTCGTGATTTTGTTGTTGAGGGTATTCATTTGGGACAGAGTCGACTCAATCACAGACAGGGAAAAGGGGATACCCAAAGCAATCTTGAATCTTTTATGGAGGCCTTTTCCCAAGCTTCTCCGTCAACTGACTCAATAGAAACAAATCGATCAAGGCCAACCTTAGATATCGATTTAAAAATGATTTCACTCCGAGATGTTCAATACGTGATGACCGATTCGGTGCAAGGTTCCCATCAGCGGTTTAAAGTGCGGGAGGGTCTTATTATTCCCTCTCGAATAGATTGGGCGAAAAACGAAATTGTTATCAAAGATGTGATCCTGGAGCATCCAGAAATAGAATTACATAGATTCCCGGGCACATATATAGATATGAGTGACGCCCCTTTGGTGAATGAAGTACCTGAGGATGATCTACGGGCTCCCCCCATGCTCCTTAAAGTAGGTCAGGTGGATATAATTGAAGGCGCATTCATTCTCAACAATTACATAAATAGCCCAGAACGCACAGTGAGTCGTGAAGTGCTGGACTGGCAGCGAATCGATTTTGATGAGATATTTCTCGATGTTTCGGACTTCTCACTATATGACTGGAATTTTGATGGATGTCTCAATCAATTGAGTGGTCAGTCTTCCTCTGGCTTTGCCATAGAAGACCTGAGAGCCAATTATGTTCACGTGGATACCCAACGGGTTAATTTGGAAGGTGTACAGTTGGAAACATCTGGTAGCAATGTCAATGCGGATATTCAGTTGCAATATGATAGTTTCCCCGCTTTCAGGAACTTTGTGGATGACGTAGAAATTACATTTGAAAGTCGTAGAGCGGATATTCGAGTGGCAGACATTATCCAATTCGCACCAAATTTGGCCGATGTTAAATTCTTTCGGGAGAGCAGGCAGCAATTAGTGAGACTGCAGGGAGATATCACTGGCCCGGTGAATAAGTTGCAGGGCTCATCAGTATATTTGGAACTAGGGGAGGGCACGTCGTTGCTTGGAAATTTTAACTCTCGCAATTTGAGTCAGGGGGATGATGCTTATGTTAGATTTGAGATACAACAGTCGAACTCCTCTGTGAGTGATTTGCAACGAATCGTTCCTGGCTTTTCCCCACCGGACAATTTCAATAATTTAGGTCGCTTACAGTTTCAAGGGATTTTTGATGGAGGATTCAAGAATTTTTCGACCAATGGACGCCTCATCTCTGAAATTGGCAGGGCGCGTATGGCGATGAAAATGGATGTGCGCGAGGGTGAAGAAAAGGCGAAGTATTCCGGCACACTGAACCTCATTGATTTTGATCTTGGAGCCTGGAATTCTGATGCCGACTTTGGAAGAGTGAGTTTACATGCGATTGTCAGCAACGGTCAGGGACTTGTATTAGATGCTTTGTCTGCTAGAATTCAGGCCACAGTGGAAGGCTTTTCCTACAAAGGGTATACCTTCAACAATTTCAACATGAATGGTACTTTTAACAAAGCCCTCTTTGATGGCAAGTTTGATATTGCCGATGAATTCATGAATTTTTCTTTTCGGGGTAAAGTTGATCTCGAAGAAGAATTACCTCAGATTGATATTGATGCAGACATTGTTCAAATGCACCTCAAGGAATTGCAATTTACTGAAGATAATTTGCAGTTGTCCGGAGGTATCCAATTGCGTATCACGAACTACAATATCAACCAATTGGCCGGCCGGGTGGCTTTACAGGATTTTCAAGTGATTCAGGATGACACGATTAAGCATCAGCTGGATACCTTGACTGCATATTCCCGACGCATTAAAGACAATCGGCGAGAGATCCAATTACATTCTCCCCAAGTCGACTTTTCACTCGTTGGTGAATATAAACCCACGCACTTGTTGCCGTCTTTCCTCAATAAATTCCGTCATCACCATCCTGAATATGCAGACCTTCTGGGAGTGACATACGACTCCACTCTGGTGAGTCCACAGAAATTTGATCTCAGTGTTTCAATACATGATACAGAGCGATGGTTAGAACTTCTGGATAGCGGTTTGGATAGTTTATACAACTCAAATGCGCATTTGTATTGGGATGATGCTTTGGACAGTATTCACATGGAAGCATTCACTCCTCATTTTAGAAAAGGAAATCAGGATTTATATGACGCCTATGTATTTTTAGATACTCGTCATGGAATAAGTAACTTGGTAACTTATGTCGATAGCGCAAGTATAGCGGATCAATATGGATTGGAGTCCTTCACCGGGCAATTTGATTTTGATAAAGACTCACTTTACTGGTCGCTGAATCTTTTAGATGCGGAACGCGAAGGAGATCGCCTGAACTTAGGTGGAAAGAGCTTTATTATCGATAGCAATTTTGCCTTTCAATTGCTCAATCGAAATCTTGAACTCTTTTATGAAAATTGGTCAATTAATCCCGATAATCTCGTCCAAATCAATCGTGAGTTCATCCGAGTTGAAGATTTCAATATGAGTTTCAAAAACCGGACGATTGGACTAAGTTCGATTCAGGATAAGGGACTTTCGCTCAATATTGAAAATGTGGAGCTCTCCCTCCTCAATGATATTTTAGTATCTGAAGACTTGCATTACGAAGGAAATCTTTCAGCATCGGTTTTTAAATCTAATATCTATGCCGTGAGTGCTCTGGAAGGCAAATTGGATATCGAGGACTTGTTGGTTAATGGCGATGATTATGGAACGTTGGATGTGAGAGCCAGTTCTGATTTAGAAGACTCCCCACTGCAATTGGAAGGGGGGATCATTCACCCCGATCATTCGATGAAGTTTAATGGCTTTCTTTTTGCTTCCGCTACCGGCGCCACTGATGATTTCTACGCTCTTAAGGTCCAGATGGATCGCATTCCACTTCATATACTCACTTATTTTATAGAAGAGGGAATTTCCGGTGTAGAAGGTCACCTTACGGGCAAGTTTGATCTTTCTGGTGAGGTAAACCAGCCAGTCTTATTGGGAGAGGGCCTGGTTCAGGATGGAGCGGTAACAATTGACTTTTTAGGTATTCGAATTTTTATTGAAAATCAAATAGTTAAGAGTGAGAAAAACTTTATCAATGCCAGTGATGCCCGCATTACTGATATTTATGGAAATGCAGCAACATTGAAAGGAGGGTTGACACACGAGTTCTTTTCTGACTTAGGTTTGAACCTTCAAATCCAGTCCGATAAGTTTTTATTACTCAACACGACGGAAGATGATGGCATTATGTATTATGGCCATTGTATGGGGTCCGCAAATGTTGATATGTCCGGACCGTTGTCATCTCCGACGATTGATATAGATGCTGAGAACAAAGAAAATACGAGGTTCTACTTGCGGACCGATTTTGTAGAAGAAGACATCACCGCGGGGTATTTTCGCTTTGAAGATTTTAGTGACACGACAGAGGCTGAAAAAACCACTATAGATGCTCCGACCGGAATCAACTTTTCTTTAGACTTAAAGGCAAATGATCAGGCAGAGGTTGAAATAATTATCGATAAGAAGACTGGCGATATTATTCGAGGACGAGGTAGAGGTGATATTCAATTCAACCTCAATCCAGCAGGTGATATCACTATGTTTGGAAATTACGAAATTACAAGAGGACAATACTTGTTCACTTCCCAAGTGGTCATTCAAAAACCATTTACCGTGGCTCCTGGCAGTACTATTCGATGGACGGGCGAACCACTCGATGCCGTTATTGATATTAAGGCACAGTATAGTGTCTTCACTTCCCCTTACTTTTTAGTGCAAGAAATGGTTACTCAGCCAGACCAAATTAGGGAATTTCAAAATAATACTAATGTTATTCTGAATGTCAACTTAACTGGAATGTTGTACGCCCCGCAATTGGCCTTTACTATTGATTTTCCAAATTTAACCGGTTCCACCAAATCTATCGTTGAAAATAAATTATCCTTATTGGAGTCAGATCCCAATGAAATGTACAAGCAGGCTGGGGCCTTAATCGTCCTGAATACTTTTGTCCCCTCTGTAGCAGCGGGTGGCCAGGCATTGGGAGTAGCTGCCGGAGTCAACACGCTCAGTGAATTTGTATCCAGCCAATTTTCTAATGTCCTATCTGATATTTTGCGATCGGCAGTGGAAGGTGTTGAGTTTATCGATGATATTGATTTGGACCTCAATTATAATATAGGAACTGACGATTTACTCCGCGGCGAAGGTCTAGGGATAAATACCGGTGAATTTCGAGTCAGCACCACGGCGAGACTTTTCGACCGGGTGGAGCTGGATGTTGGAACGAATTATTACGTCGGAAATACAAACACGATCGGTGCTTCAGAGTCCGGCACCTTTTTTACGGGTAATTTTGCTTTGCAATATGCACTAACCGAGGACAGACAGCTCATGTTGCGAGTGTATTCCCTGAGTGACCAGGTTCTGGAAGGTCGGCGGTTTCGCTCCGGTGTTGGTATTCGATATCAAAAGGAATTCCATTCCTTCAATAGTTTTTATGATGGCTTGCAAAAAACCGCTCAAAGGTTAAGAATGTTGCCGTCAGATCAGGAGGAAGACCAAGAAAAGGACCAATAATATTTCTGTAAACTACAGATCAGAATCTGAGGAAGAATGAATTTGGATCGGCGCATATACCGGCAGGTGATCACTGTACCCACCATAATAATTAGGTCCGCCGGCAGTTCTATTCGGACTAAGACCAAACTCGGGGTGACTAAAGAGCAATTCAGGTGCACTGTAGACTTTCGCATTATCCATACAGGGGCCACCCATACAATTTAAAAAGGGCTTACTGACAATAATTTGATCCAACATATTCCAATTGCCACGATAATTATAACTTCCCTTTCCCGCTGTAAACTCTGGATAACTTAAGTTCACAAACTGGAAATCTGTAGCGTTAGGGCCTGCATTCAGCGTTTTGACCATACTTGTATTTGATGGCTCGTCGTTAAAGTCCCCCATGATGACGATGTAATCCTCATCTAAATCGTGACGGTCAAAAAGGGCGATAAATAAATTACGCGCAGCAGATATCCGCTTGCGCTCAGTTTGTTTGGTACCGCCTCTTCTGCTGGGCCAGTGATTGACAGCAAAGGTTGTAGCCGGTCCATTCAGCCAGCGTCCTTCTACAATGAGTTGCTGACGACCGGGATCTCTCTTACCACTGTCATATGCACTTACCAGATATTGAGTGTCAACTAAAAATTTTCCCTTTTTATATAATAGAGCACAATCTATGCCGCGAGGATCCGAACTATTGATGTGAGCAATTTCGTACTGCGCATCTTTCATTTGTGGCTGGGCTACCAAATCTTCCAGTACCCCTCGATTCTCAATTTCTGACAAACCCATTACTATGGGATACCCCATTGCTTCAATTACAGTAGCCAATTGATCCAATTTCGTTAAATACTTTTTGGAATTCCAGTCTAAACGACTTCCGGGTAGGAACTCACTATCATTAATCTGACCATCTGCTATAGTATCAAACAAATTCTCAACATTGTAAAAAGCGATGATTTCATGATTTTCATCTAATTCAGGATCGGGCCAGGGAGCGCCCGTTTTGCAAGAGGATAGAAGGCAGAAAGCAACCAGTATACTATACAGGAATTTTCTCATAACACTTTTTGTGTTTGTTGGAGTAATAAAAAATCAGCAATCGTCAAGGCTGCCATGGCCTCTACAATGGGGACTGCTCTTGGAACTACACAAGGATCATGTCGTCCTTCAATGGACAGATCGATGGTCTCTCCCCGCTCATTGACTGAAGCTTGTTTACGTCCTATACTCGCCACGGGCTTAAATGCGGTATGGAAATATATCGGCATTCCGTTGGAAATCCCACCTTGAATTCCACCGGAATGATTTGTAGTCGTACCAATTTTGCCCTCTTCCATTACAAAAGCATCATTATGTGCACTTCCTCGCATTTCGCTACCCGCAAATCCCGACCCATAGGAGAAGCCCTTCACTGCATTGATACTCAACATAGCCGCTCCAAGTCTCGCATGCAATTTATCGTATACGGGTTCGCCTAGCCCCGCCGGAACATTCAAAATATGACCGCAAATTTGTCCACCCAGTGAGTCCTTACTCTCCCGAGCACTATGGATCGCAGCTTCCATTGCCTTCGAGCTCTTAGGATCAGGACAGCGCGTGAGTTGGCGCTCTATTTCTTCGTAATTCACCTCGCCCGGTTGGTCTTTGTCTAGTTTTGTGCTGCCGATTTGACTGACAAAGGCATGAATCTCAATATCCCAATGCGCTAGAAATTGTTGAGCAATCGCCCCCGCCGCTACCCGACAAGCCGTCTCTCTTGCCGAAGCACGTCCACCCCCGCGATAATCCCGATGACCATACTTTGCTTCATAGCTATAGTCGGCGTGTGATGGCCTGTAAGCTTGCCGTATCGACTCGTAATCTTTGCTTCGAGCATCCCTGTTTTTCAATTTCAAATGTATGGGAGTGCCTGTTGTCACCCCCTCAAATATGCCGGATTCAAGCTCCACCAGATCGCTTTCTTTTCGCGCACTGCTTAGTGCTGATTGCCCTGGCCTTCTTCTGTCTAGCGCTTTCTGCACCAACTCCATATCTATGCGCAGACCGGCCGGACAGCCATCAATAATTACACCTATAGAAGTCCCATGGGATTCTCCATAGGTCGTTATTCGCCACATTTTTCCCCAGCTATTGCTCATATCAGCGGAAATATACTCATTTGCCTCAGCTTCTCCAGTATTTCTTTTGAGTTTTTGGGCGTGCCCACCGCCTGCGGCGGCGGTCGGGCTATGCGGGGGTTCCGTCCCGCCAATGGCCAGCGGCCATCCGCGGGACCCGCTCGCTATGCTCGCGGCCCCTACTATCCCTCACGCGAGGGATCCCGTGCACTCCCAAAAGGCTTTTCCCAACCTACATTCTATTTTCCTTGTGGATGTGAACCGCCAGTTTCTCCATAACTCTCCTTCTGGCGGGCATCGGTGGGAGGAACTGAGAGGTCTCCCGCTGATGGCAACGTTTCTTAAGGATGATGGAGGTGTTGAGGTCCCAATGGACTTTTGCTACGCTAGGAAAGGCTAAAAGAGCTATTTTATAAATTACTGGTTTCTGTACCTTTGTGAGATGACTTACAAGATACTCTGGTTCATCTTTGTTTCCTCCTTTTTTGTCTCCCTTGCTGCTGCACAATCAGCCATCTCCGTCTGGATCGATACGGATATCGGTAATGATTTTGATGATGAGCTGGCCCTGAGTTACGGATTGCAGGCTTCAAATTGGCAAATCGAGGGGATTTCCACCACACATTGGCGACATGAGGGTCCTTGCGATTTGAATACTTCAGATTCGAGTTTTGTCCTGGCTCAGCAACTTGTCCAAGCTTTTTCCGGAAGGAAGGTTCGCGTCCTTAAAGGGAATGATACCCAATTGGCGAATGTGTACGGAGCAATAGATTGTAATCCCAGTACTGCGGTAGATCACCTCATTTCAGTAGCTCGCGCCCATAGCCCGGAGCGCCCTCTTCACATTATTGGTTTGGGGGCTGCTACAAATATCGCTTTAGCTCTTTGTCGGGCACCCGATATACGAAATAGTATTCGAGTGTATCTGTTGGCAGCTCAGTATGACGCAATTGGAGATTTTTGGGATAAAAACGAGTTTAATGTTCAGAATGATTTACCCGCCTTTGATTACCTATTGGATACCGATGATTTGGATGTATTTATTCTACCTGCAAATATGGCAGCATCGCTTGGTTTTTCTAAAGATTGGCTCCAGGCTGATGATAAAGATGCTGCAGATTTGCGAAAATATTTATTTGACCGTTGGGACCGTCTGGATTCCATGCGTTCGAGTTGGACAGCTTATGATCTGGCACTGGTGGTCGCTATCGCACAACCTCAGTGGGTGGAATGGACTGATGTCGACACACCGCCTGAGAATGGATATGGTAAAGTCAAAGTAGCTACTTACTTGGATGTTCCAGCTATTCAAAGACATCTTGTTGAGGTTTGGAAAGCTTCAACGGATTGAGTTTCCTTCATTATTATTAATGACAGGGATCATTTGGTTTTAATGCTGGATGACAACGATCTTTTTGTCTGCCAGCGATCCATTTCTTTCAGTTATCTTTAGAAGATAAACTCCATCAGCTATACGATGCACAGGAACGCTAAGTGGTCCCAAGGACGAATCATATGACTGTGACAAAACTTTTCTGCCATCCATTGAAAAAAGGTCAATATCCGCAGAACTTCCTTTCCAACCGTTTATCTGTAGCTGGTTGGAGGCTGGATTGGGGAAGGCCGTGATTTGTGATGATTTTCGAAGGGGCTCACTTGAGGAAATGAGATTGTCAGTGAAAATATATTCTACTGTTTGCCCATAGAGAGCATCGCAATACTCTCCGGTAAAGAAAATTTGATCCTGATTGGTGGAGGTGAGATTAATTAGGTCTGAGATATTTCCATTTGCATTTGCGACAAAGTGAAAGGTAAACCAAGGTTCGTTGCCGGGAATATCTATGGGATTTAGAATGCCAGGACCGTCCCAAATAAAATTAAAAGAGCTGTCACTAAAGTTATACTGGGCTCCACTTCCATCATCTAAATTAGGATGAATATTTGATATATGTGTCCCAGTAATATCATTGTAATAGAAACGACCTGCTACAGCTAACATATTTCTTACTTCACCACCTATTTCGATTGAGCCCGTATCATTGACATTATAGTACTCATCGCCAGCAATAATTATTGTAAAATTGGGGTCTATCGTTGCTTCTAATGTGAAGGTAATAGTCTCAGTGATTGTGTCTTGGTTTTGAGATACGAACATGACTGTTCGATCTACTTGACGGTTCTCTAAATAGTAAGAGAGTACAGTTTCTGAAGAAATAACTCCATTTTCATAAAAGCCTAAATCGTAGGATCCACAATTGTAATTGAAGTCGAGAAGTACGTCTTGAACTTTTACAGTTGCACATTGATCTGTGGTCATGTCTCGCTCGATCATCTCATCTATCTCAAAAGCAAAATCAGGACCGCAAGGAGTGAAGTGAAGAGTAATCAGGCATAATTCCTTGGTCTGGTGATTGAATGTATAGATCGGATGATTTTCTTGAGTAGATAATTTGAGCGTATCCAAATTGGGATTTGTCAAACTAAAGGAAAATTCTGCTGGGAGACCTGTGGTAATGACGTCCTGTATATGAACAGTCACCTCTTTTCTACCTTCCATATCTATGTAGATGTCAGATTCACATTGATTCGGGTGGATTTCGAAAATTAAGTGTAAATCATAAACATCCGCCGTTAACCAATTTAATATAGTCATGGAGCGATGAACAGCGCTGCACTCCCCATTAGTATCAAATACTACAGAGTCTTCAGGGATAGTGAATATGATAAAATCTACTGTGTCCAACCGCTGAGTCAAACTAAAATCATATTTTTCCAAAGAAGAACAATCATTAATTTGAAAGGTCTGATTTGTTGCAGGAATATCGTAAGGCTCTAACCAACTCGGCTGGGAAAAAGCAATGAATGGTATGATAAATAGCAATAAAGTAAAGATATAATATTTCATAGATATAAATTTTTAGTAAAATATAGAAAATATGGTAAAATTCCAAATAAACTTTTGTGATGTCTATTTCCTTGTTTTTAAGTCTAGGTTTATTATGAGACTTCAGGTCAAGTTCTCAAATAGACAAAAAAATACCGAAGCCGCAAAAATTACAACTTCGGTATAGAATAGGTATTTTGCCGGGCACCTAATAGGTGAGTGCTCTTGGCAATTCTTTCGCTTCTATGATCCACTTTTCTACAACTGCGACCGTGGGTGTCCGACGAGCGAGTTTTTTTTCTCCATTAATCTGCTCCATTTTTGCTGTCAAATTAGCTCCATTTCTCTGAGCTAAAGCAGGAACAGTATCAACACCAGAAGCTTCCAATAACTCTGCATACTCTTGACCCACTCCTGAAATGCGGAACAAGTCAGCCATATTTGCAAACTTCAAAATTTGCTTCTCTGAGATGTCAGCTTTTTCAGCAAGATTTTTCCGCTGTGATTTTGTTTTTGTATGCTCCAATAACTTATCCGTATTGGTGACACCTGCTTCGCGAAGCTTTTTCCCCAGTGCTGGGCCTATCCCTTCAATTTCTTCAATTTTGTAATTAGCCATTTTTTCGATTTAGGTTAGATAATGCTTGTTAAATGACAATAACTCCTGAAAGTTTATTGCATTCCTCAAACTTTCGATTAATATAATAATTTTCTTTCATTTGCCATAATGAATTCCCTCTTGCAATGCAATTTTACTTATAGCCAGCTGACTTTTCTTATTTGTTCACCTCAATAATTAGTGAAAATTTTGGAGGTGAAATGAAATGCAGTGGTAAGTTGCCCTCTGGTTTTCGATTTTCCTTATTGCCATGTTGGGAATTACATTGGGAAATGAAGAGTCTTTTTTTCTATTTTTGATCGGTAAATTCCTAGTAATCGTAAGAGTATTATGCAACAATCGTCTTGAATTAAGGTTCCGTAATTAGCCTATAGATACATAAGGCTAACTGGACAAAGAAAACGTAAGTTATGTCATTTCAAATTTTGCCGGAAGGAGCTCCTGAAGCTCTCGAATGGATTGAATTAAAAAAGCTATGTGCAGAATATGCTCTGGGTGACTTAGGCAAGAATGCTATTCTCAATTTTACCCCTCTCACGAGTAGTCTTGAGATAAAGAACATGTTTCAATCTGTCAGAGACTGCCTATTTTTATTAGAAACCCATTCGAGCTTGCCTTTGTCCGTATATGGAGATGTAAGTTCAGCACTAGATCAGTTAAAAGTTGAGGGATATATCCTAGATCAAGAGGAGGTCGTTGAAATCTATCGACAATTGAAAATTGCAGCTGCACTTAAACAGTCAGCTGAGAACTGGGAAGAACCTGAATTATCTGGCCTCAGAAATGAGATGAAAAACCTATCTCTACCACCGCAAATACTGTCTTCCTTTGAGGCTTTGTTCGATGATGACTTTGCTATTCGAAGGGACGCTAGTCCTGAATTATTGCGCCTGCACCGCTCAATTGAGCGGGCTCAGCAAAGACTGAATGGCGCATTTTCAAAGATCGTGAAACAATATAAAGATCAGGGCATTTTGGCAGATACCGAGGAAACTGTTCGCTCAGGAAGGAGAGTTCTCAGCGTCAAATCTGAATTCAAACGTCAAATCCCTGGAATTATTCACGATGAATCAGGAGGAGGACACGTGGCCTACATAGAACCTCAATCAATTCTCAATATTAACAATGACATTTTTGATCTAAAACAATCGATTAAACGCGAAATCTTTCTGCTAATAAAAGCGCTCTGCGGCGAAATTAGAGTAGTGCGGGAAGATCTCCTGCAATTGCAGCGCGAAATCGTCAAGTGGGATGTGGTACATGCAAAGAGTAAATTCGGTCAATTGATCCGTGGTCGGTGTCCTGAAATTTCAGATCAGCCTCGACTTCATCTTCATCAGAGTTTACATCCCTTGTTACTTTGGAACAATATCCGTGGCGGAGAAGAGGTCGTTCCTTTTGATTTGCAATTTGAAGAAGGACAACGGATTATCGTAGTCAGTGGACCGAATGCCGGTGGAAAAACTGTACTCATGAAAGCAGTAGGACTGCTCCAACTCATGGTTCAGTCGGGTATGCCCGTTCCCACTGGTGCGGATAGTGTTTTTGGAGTTTTCCAGCGGATATTGGTGGATATTGGAGATCAGCAGTCTCTAGAAGACGATTTGAGTACTTATAGCTCACATTTACAGAATATGAAGCAATTCATCGACCTGGCGGATAAGAAAACACTGATTCTTATCGATGAGTTAGGGAGCGGCACTGATCCCAGGATGGGGGGAGCCATTGCAGAGTCTTTGTTGCACTACCTTCATAAAAAAGGCGTTTTCGGGGTTATAACAACCCATTACAGCAATTTAAAATCCTATGCACACAAACAACCGGGAGTGGTAAATGGTGCGATGACTTTTGACCAGAAAAACCTCTCTCCAACCTACGAATTGCAAATTGGAAAGCCGGGGAGTTCCTTTGCTTTCGAATTAGCTGAAAAAAGTAAATTGCCTCCAGCAATTATTCATCAGGCAAAAAAGAATGCCGGTAGTGCTCTTGTAGATGTTGATCAGATTCTCGCTGAAATTCAAACAGAGCGCAAGAGTTTGGAGGATCAACAACGGCAACTGCGCATCAAGGAGGCGCAAGCGGATCAACTGCGATTGACATATGAAAAGATGCAGCAAGATTTGGAAGGGCAGAGGAAACGGCTCAAAATGGTCCAGAAAGAGTACGATATTGCAAAAGGCGTGGAAGTAGATCGCCGCTTTACCCAATTGATTGAAGATTTAAAAAAAGAAAAGAAACTCGAAGCGGCTCGAAAAGAAGCTCGAAAGCATCGCGAAAAGCTGGATCAAAATGTTGAGGGATTGCAGGAAATGGAAGAGCAGCAGTGGAAGGAGCGACAAAAGGATGCCGATGCTCGACTTGAGGTGGGGGACTTTGTGAAATTGAGAGACTCGGGAACACATGGAAAAATCGAGCGTATAGAACGCGGTAAGGCGGTAGTGCAGACGGGTGCTTTTCAGCTAGAAGTGAAACTCAAAGATCTCACCTCTATCCGCGAGCCCATGGACCGCCGCAAGGAAAAATCCGTTCAGTTAAAATCCAGAAGATCTGAACAAGGAATCAAACCAAGATTGGATATTCGGGGAATGCCCCGATCTGAAGCGTCTTCACTTTTGGAAAAGTATTTCGATCAAGTCCTTTTGCAAGGCGTTCATCGAGTGGAAATTGTCCATGGGAAGGGGAGCGGTGTTTTGAGAAAACTCGTGAAGGAAAAGGCAAAAGAAATGAAGTCCTTTACGAAAATTGAGCATCCCAGTAGGGAAGCGGGTGGGGAAGGAGTGACCTATATTACAGTCTAAGGCAGCCACAGAAGACATTTGCTGTGCATAATCCGGTACGGTCAACTAAAACATGGAAAGGAAGATGCATAGTAGGCCGTCCCAATATGACATGAACTGCGTGAGGTGCCTAGAGGGCGCACCGCCGTAGGTGGTGCGGTACCCAACGAGTTGGGTACGGAACCCCGGAAGGGACCGACCCCGAGACGTCCACAGGACAGTCGAGGGGGCACGCCCAAATCATTAAAACACGAATAAAAATATTCCTTTGCGTTAAAAAGGAATTAGCAAGGAAAATCAACTATTGTTTCGCAAAGTAGGCCTTGACCTCTGTAGCGTCTTTTGCTTCTATTCTGCCAGCCAAAATTAATCGAACCTCGCGTCGTCTCTGTGCGCCTTCATACCGCTTTTTTTCCTCAGAGGACACGGGGTTGAGATCGGGAATGGGAACGGGTTTGTGATTTTCCTGATCGATGGCTACAAAAGTGAAATATGCGTGATTACATTTGACGCTGGGACCGCCACGCATACTGGAAGAAAATACTTCGACAAATACTTCAACTGAGGTGCTGAAAGCTCTTGTTACATAAGCCTTTAACTTTACTACCTCGCCTAAAGCAATAGCTCTTTCAAACGAAACGTGATCCACTGATGCGGTGACGACGTATTCCTCGCAGTGTTTTCCACTACAAATGGCAGCAGCAACATCCATCCAACGCATGAGATTTCCACCCATGAGATTATTGAGGGGGTTGGTGTCATTCGGCATGACTAATTGTGTCATGACTACGATGCTGTCCTGTACTTCTTTTATTTTTCGACTCATTTCATATTTTTTTCAAAGATACTGGAAGCGTGCCACTCCCATTCAAATAACTCTGCAAATTGGCGGGAAATTTTTGGCTTGACTTCCGCCGGGTCAATATCGCGATTCAATTCCAGGGAAAGCGAAGTGACGGCCTTGTCTTTATCCTGGATTCCGCAGGGCACGATGTGGCGGAAATACTTCAAGTCAGGCCGTATATTGAAAGCAAAACCGTGTAAGCTCACCCAGCGGCTCAAATGGATGCCAATTGCACAAATTTTTCTGTGTGGAAGAGTTGCTGTTGCGGGTAACCATACTCCGGTATATCCATCTTGTCTGCCGGCGGTGATATCGTATTCTGCCAAAACGTTGATGATCGCTTGTTCTATGGTCCTCACTAGTCGGTGAACATCGGTAAAAAAGAATTCTAAATCCAATATGGGATAGCCTACGATTTGTCCCGGGCCGTGATAGGTAATGTCTCCTCCTCTGTTGATCTTAAAGAATTCGACGTTTTCGCGATTCATCTCTTCTTCGCTGAGTAGGAGGTGATCCAGAGACCCACTTTTCCCCAGGGTAAATACGTGGGGATGTTCGCAAAAGACAAAGTGGTGATGGGGACTTCGATTAGGGCGTTCTCGGGTGCCCCTTTTATACTCTATTAGCCGTTGCTGTAATTTCGATTGCTTCTCCCAGGCTTCTTTGTAGGAAATACGCCCCCAATCTTCTAAAAGAA
>Ga0136604_1000019_pt1 | contig 90436 bp, 85 predicted proteins | sample AntRauFillE10628_FD_104928 | JGI IMG/M metagenome (GOLD analysis project Ga0136604, IMG submission 104928) | Saline lake microbial communities from Rauer Islands, Antarctica - Metagenome Filla E10 #628 | ecosystem: Environmental > Aquatic > Non-marine Saline and Alkaline > Saline | place...
AAAGCTCTGGCCGTCCCCGACCAGGAGATGGCCCAAAACGACACAAATCTCACCGACAACAATGGCATCCCTCTTCTTGGAGATGTGGCCGCAGGTGATCCCATCGAGGCGCTGGAAAATCCAACAGAGTTCATCAGTGTTCCGCCCCAACTCATGAGAAAAAATGGGCGTTATTTTGCCCTAAAAGTCAGGGGCGACTCCATGATTGAAGATGGTATTTTAGAAGAGGACTATGTGGTTTGCCGCCAACAAGAAAACGCCCAACAAGGACAAACTGTCGTGGCCGTAGTAGATGGCGAGGCCACTCTTAAACGTTATTACAAACATTCAGATCATATAGAACTTCGACCTGCTAACCAACGTTTGCGCCCCTTTAAAATTACTTCAGAGTCAGGAGAACTCAGAATAGCAGGAGTCATGGTCGGTCTAGTCAGACTTTATGAATAGGACACAACTTTTAAGCTGGCTCAACAAGATCACAGGGACTGACACAGTATCCCACACATCATTTATCTCGGCAGAGAACAATCAAAATCATTCTCGAGAACTGCAAATAGAAGAGTTAATCGAGTCACTTAGCAATCCTCATCCAGAGGTTTCAAGCTTTACGCAACCAAACCTAAAAAAACCCATGGCGCTGATTCAAGAACGCTCTCCAGCAGAGATCTTGAAGGCCACTTTCAATGCTTGGGGCCTTGGGTATGATGCTCTGATTTTGAACCCTGATTTCACCAAAACTCAAACACTAGAATATCTCAAAAACTGGGGATTTAAGCCGACAACAAACGGAACAAAGAGCTCGGAAAATGAACCACTCTTAATAGCATTGGCGACATCAGGATCTTCGGGAAGCCCTAAACTTATTGGTTTTAGCACAAATGAAATGAACCAATCCCTCCTGATAACTCAAGAGTTTTTTGGTCAGGTTTTTCCTCGCAGCTGGGCGCTGGGACTTCCTTGTTGGCATGTAGGTGGATTGATGGTCCTTTGGCGTATGCTTATGACAGGTGGAAAAGTTTACGAGTTTAACTTTAAAACTCATATCCCAGAGTCTATTTGGTCTAAGGTCGAAGGAATCTCTCTTGTCCCGACACAACTTCAACGGCTAATGGATCAAGATTATAGCAGAGAGTTGAGAAAACTCTCGCTTGTTCTCATCGGTGGGGCCGCATGCCCTTCATCAGTTATAAAAAAATCTCTCGAACATAAAATTCCAATTTGTCTTTCTTATGGTTCAACTGAAACATGCTCTATGATTGCAGGTTCCTTTATCAAAAGTACTTCGGAAAAAACAAAACTAACGCCATTGCCTAAGGTAAATTTCAAAATTGATTCCACTGGAAAGCTTCATATCTCATCGCCAACTCTTCATTTATGGCGAATTGAAAATCAAAAGTTTTTTAAGCAAAGTGAGATCCCTTTTTATCCTACTCAAGATCAGGCAGAAATAGACGAAAAATTGCGCCTCCAAATTCTCGGTCGCCTAGATAGGACTTTTATCTCTGGCGGGGAAAATGTCAGCGCCGAAAAAGTAGAAAATATAGCTCTTAACTGTTCACTCATTGAACAGGCAATTGTACTCATTCGCCCGGATAAAGAGTTTGGGCAAGTCGCGCACCTTTTGTATGTCCCAACAAAAGAAACCGGCCTTGATGTTGAACACGAAATTACAAAGTATTTAAGGACCCATCTAGAAAAGTATGAGTTTCCAAAATCAATTGATCTTATGCCCGAGTACACCACATTAAAGGCCCCTCGTAGTCAGTGGGAAGCTCTACTTCAGCAGCAGTATCAGGAATTTAAAGATCAACCAGAAGTTCTTCTGATACATGGCTTTATGGGACTAACAGATGAATTCCTCTCACTGAAAAGAGCGCTTACTCAACTCGGTTTTCCTGCTTGGAAAATAAGCTACATGACGCTTCCAGGGCATGATGGTCTTGCAATAACTGAAGATACTTCAAATCAAAATGCCCTCGAACTCTTTGGACAACAAATCGAGCAGCACCTCAAAACGCCAAAAATCATCTATGCTTATTCTATGGGCGCCAGAGTTCTCAGTAACTGGATTCACCAGATTACCAATCAGTCCCATGAAAATATCAAAGGTCTCATCCTTGAGTCTGCTCATCCGGGTGGTCTGGAACCAGAACAAGCAGGCCAACGATTATACAAGGATTCAAAAATCTTTGATCCACAAAATGTTAAACTCGAAGAGTTTATTCAGACTTGGTCTCAACTTCCTCTTTTTGAAGGACTAACAGAAGTTCCTGGCCTTCAAGAGCTGACAAAACTGAAAGGCCAACGGCATAAACCTGCTCAACTTTATTTTGCCCTACAAGCTTTTAGCGTAGCGCTACAGCCAGACGTAACTCAGACTTGGCACAAGCTATCTAATATAATTCCAACTCTGTATTTAAGTGGTCTAAAAGACGAAAAATACACTCACATAGGGCAAAGGCTTGAATTAACTCATTTTATTCATCCTTGGGCCTCACATAATATCCACTTACAGGACCCCGATTGGTGTGCTCAGCGGATTATTGATGCCTATAGCGCACCAAAAAGCTCAAGTTAAAAAACAGCTTTCCGATAAGATCATTATGAGTTTTAGTACATATTTTGGCCGTGACATATGCATTAAGCCACTAGAAAATTGTCGTATGAAAAATGGACAGTATTCTGTGTGCACTAGTCGACCACCTAAAGCCGAGTCGCCTTACTATCCAGATCGAGAAGTGGCACAAAAAAATAAAATTCAAGGATCATCAGAGGAAACAAAATGGAAGGAAGTGCCAAGCTATCACAAAGAGCACTCCCAGGTCATTGATACGAATTTAAAAAAAATAAATATTATCTAACTTTCAGAAGATTCCGATTTCTTCTTTTTCTTCTTTTTCTTTTTCTTTCCGCCTTTTTTCTTTTTTAGTTTATAAAGAACAAAAGCGCCTCCGGCCAAAAGTATCAAAATGAGTATGCTTGTTCCGGCGTCTCCACCGAGACCACCACCTTTACGATCTTTTTGGTTACTGATGTCATACTTTTTGCCAGCATCTGGAATAAAAGTCTCTCCATCTAAACCTTCAACATTAACTTGATCATCTCTATCCGTTAACTCATAGTTTCCGGCCGAGCTAGTTTTTCTAAAAACTTTTAACGACTCGATAATCTTTTCAAAAATTGGCTGGTACTCATCATAATGATCCTGGGCCACAGAAAATGTCACTGCCACGCCTAAGTCTTCTTTTACGGTGGCAAGATACCTCGTGTAAAAACCTGGAACTTCACTGGCCAAGTGGAGGGCATCAACCCATGTATGACCTTCGTTTGTCGTTAATGTGTCTACATTCTTAGGTTCAGAAACTTGTGTCCTTCCACCGGGGAGAACAAAAGTCTTGGTTTCTCTCAAGTAGGATTGGTATTCGTCGAGGCTGTCACGGTCACCTCTAATTTTTGCGGCTAAAATAATAATGGCTTCTTTTTGGCGGTCCTCATTTTCACTTTGGCATACCCACTCAGTTCCCTCAAGTGCACATTTCCAACCTAATGGTAATTCAAACTCACAGTATTGACTTGTAAAAGTCTTAGCAAAAGAAGACTGAAAACTGAATAAAAGTACAAGCACTGTGGCAATGAACTTGATCATGTAAAACCATCCTGAGAGTGTAGAAAACTTTAAGCTTAGTATAACTCAATTTTGTATCGAATAAAAAACTAAGGACTGTTTTTCCCAATTTTAATAGTTTACTGTGCCCGAGCAGTAAATCCGGCCTCCACCTTTTTGTTGCTCATCATACGATCAAGCTTAATAATTGATTGGTCTGAAGAAACTTTGAAGATAATTCCAGTGGCCACTAGTTTATTGCCACCAAAGTAATCAGTTTCATAGATATCGAAACGCTGACCCTTATTTATATCTTGGGCCATTCCCTTATCTATTTTTAGAAATTTTCCTCGAGGTGAAACCTGTAAAACTGAAGCCTCAATATTGTATTCTTTAAAACGCTGGATATGAGCTGACTTTGGGTCAACTCCTCCAAAGTTCCAGGTTAAACCCCCTGCAAGCAAATTTCCTTCATCAGTTGAGCTTCCTGAAGCAACAACTCCAGCTTTAGCGTACACAGACCACTCTTCAAAACGATAAATTGCTTTAGCATAAGGAAGCATACGTGTTCGGTTGATGCTATTAAATAAATTTGTCACCCCAGTGGCCAAAGCTGGTTTCTGGTTTGGGACCTCAGAAAACTCATCACCTTCAAGAGAGTATATACCTTCAACACCACCACCTAAGGCAAGATTATTGAAAGGAATCATGGCCTCAACTTGATAGACGATTTCATTGCTCAGATTATTTGGAGCCCGGTGAAAAAAGGCCGAACCAGAAAGGATAAAATTTTTACTTTTGGCATGATAACTTGCATGTCCCCCCGCTAAAAAAGAGGTTCCTGAATCACCTAAAACAATTTCATCGTTTGGCGCATTCTGATTTGTGTAAACTTCATTTGTATAAAAGGTATTACGGAAATAAGCATCAACCGCAAACTTCCATTGAGATTTTTGCTTTGGAAACAATGTGTACTTTGCTCCTAAAACAAATGATTCAACACCAGAATTACTAAGCTCAGCTTGGGAGCTCGTGCTAGAAAGAGATCTCAACCGCAGACCGGCCTTAAGCTCAAGCTGATCACCATATCCGTAGCGAATATTTAAATCGATATCTGTTTTTTGAAAATCATCTTCTTCATCCATGCCCACCAATTCACCATCGCGATTGTAGAAACCCGTCGTAGAAAACATGTTGAGTTCTGAACTAATTTGCCAAGCTTCTTTACGAATTTTTTGAGACTCTGGTCGATAAGGGTTTGCCCAAACCTGTGAGCTAAATGTTGAGATTATGAGAATTGCCAAAGGCCATATGTGAAAAATTTTTGTTTTTTTCATACGCTTAAGGCCTCCTTTCCTAAAAGCGCGGATCAATGTCAGAAGTAAAAGTTCTTTCTATTGACCTGCAAAATGATACTGTTCTAAAGAAATCTTATCTTTAGTCGGTGCGAAAGTAAAAAGGTTCCTGACTAGAAAGCTTTGCCCGTTAGGCCTAGTCTCATAGAGATCGAGTCCTTGCGCTAAAAGATAGAGTGGCAACTGAATTTCTTGCTGACTAAATTGAAGGGCCGACTCAAGAACCTCTGGTGCATGAAAATGTCCTAAGACTAACCAGCTTTCAAACGCCTTCTCTGGAATCTTTCGGTCACCTTTCGTCTTTTTAAAAAAAGCTCCAGCTGCTTTGAGACTTTCTTGCAAGGCTTCTTGTGCGTGAAAGAAGTCATCACTTAAGTTGGCCTTGAGAAATAGGTCATGCCCTTTTTTACCCGACGAAAACTCGAGTAAATTAAAGGCCACAAGGCCTGCATTTTCAACCCCTAGCCATTGCGCCTCAAGTTGCTCAGACATTTCCTCCCAAAGCTCGCTCGCTTGAGTTTCATTCATCTGAGAATCTAAGTTAAAACAGGGTAAAAGCTCCATCTCAAGGGATAGAGGCTTAAGTGGGTTTTGATCGAATCGTTTTTGAAGTGCCTGAATTTTAGGGAACTGTAAGGACTTTTGTGAAAAACTGAGCGCAATAAAATACTTCAATACTTCCCTCCTTGGCCGGGGGTTTCTTTCAGTTAAATTATATGCTGAGTCGAGAAGATAATCAAATAAGCTCCTAAGCGGCTTTTTTATGATGTTTATGTGAGACTTGCCCCTCTGGTCTTGGCAGGAATACCTGACTAATCCAGACCCCTTCTTCTATACGACACTCGAAATATCCACCTACTGACTCAGCTAAAGCGGCCGCTGAATCCAACCCTAACCCCTCTTGTTGGTCACTTTCGACTGAATTATTTTGATTTGCATCGTGAAGGATCAAAAGGCCTAATGTTTTCTCAAGCGGAGTATTATGTTGAAATTGCTTATAAAGTGGATTTTTCATTTTTATCCGAAGACCATCACTCTGATAATCAAAGTGCAGCTCAACCTCTCCTACATTATGTTCATAGGCATTTTTTATCAGATTGTTCATAATTCTATAAAAAACGGGAAAGTGAACTAAGCATTCGAGACGATCACTTAGGGGTCTTTTTTCATCAATATAACCTTCGAAAATAAGATGAGTGCTCACTTCCTGGGACAGAAAGTAATGATTAATAAGTGCGAATAATGACGACTTCGCTTGGTCAAAGCTTTTAAACTCATCTTCTAATTTGATATCTTTATGCGCAAGCTTAAAATGATCACTCAAAAGTCTCTGCATTGTTTCAACTTCCTGGATAATTAAAAGTTGATCTTCTTGTAATATCACTTCGTTTCTTTCTCGTTGCTGTTTTAAAAATAATAAAAGGCCGTGAGTCTGATTAACCATATCGTGGTAGAAGTAACGGTCCCGCTCATCTGTATACTGAGCGCGTACTTGTTTAGAGATTAAACTTTCTGAACGAAGTCCTCCTTTATATGAGAGGTAATGTTGGACACCATAAAATAAAACACCAACCCAACTTGTAAATATTAAGAGAAGCAAAGCTTCTCTTTCGATAAGGGCACCTGGTCCTTGCCTTAACGATTGAAAAATGACGAGGCTCATAAGAACGATAAGAGCTAATTGGGCCATTTTGGCCCATGCCTTTTTTTGAGTATTTTGAGCAGGTGTAATATAGTGTAGCGAAGCTGCTAAACAAGGCACGAGTCCAAGATAAAGTAGATTGAAAATTTCTAGATGATAACTCATACAGATGAGGCAAAGGACCTGAAATAAAAAAAGCGAGGGGTAATACCCTCTTTGCCAATGTGCCCAAAGACCAAAACTTTCTAAGTCTTTAACATACTTAATAAAAGAGTAATTACCCACGACAAGAAGGAATGGAAAAAAAGCAGCTTTGAGACTGGGGGAGAACTCTGTTGAAATAACGGCAACGAGTGCAATAGAAATGAAAAGTGAGCCTAAACTATAAATTTCGTAAACACCGAAACTCTTTAATAAGGCCACATTTTTTTGATTCTCTCGCATAGACCATCCTCAAGTCAGATTTCTCGAGGATGGTTGACTAAGCATTAAGACCGAACGGGATAAAATTTCGCCTTATCTTGTAAGGCCTCTTCAATCCGAAGAAGTTGATTATACTTCTCCATTCGATCAGACCGGCTTGCCGATCCTGTCTTAATATGGCCACTTCCGCAGGCCACACTTAGGTCAGCGATGAAGGCATCTCCGGTTTCTCCAGAGCGGTGAGAGATTATAGCAGCAAAATTGTTTTTAAACGCCAAATCAAGTGTTTCAAATGTTTCGCTGAGAGTGCCAATTTGATTTACTTTTACAAGAATCGAATTGGCCTGTTTTTGTTCTATCCCTCGCGCGAGAATTTTCTTGTTAGTCACAAATAAGTCGTCACCAACCAAAAGCATTTTTTCACCTAACTGACGAGTCAATTTTACCCAACCCTCATAGTCGGCCTCATCTAGACCATCCTCTAAAGAATATATCGGATACTGACGGGATAAATTTGAGTAATATTCAATCATTTGCTCACTATCTAGGCCCTGTCCCTGCATATGATAGCGTCCTTCGCGATAGAACTCGCTAGCAGCGGCATCAAAGCTCAAACTCATATCCTTGCCGGGCTTAAGACCGGCTTTTTCAATGGCCGACAAGATGAGTTCAATGGCCATTTCATGTGATTCTAAATCTGGAGCAAAGCCACCTTCATCCCCCACATTTGTCGAGAAACCTTGTTTATTAAGAATAGACTTAAGGTGGTGAAAAACTTCAACCCCCGCTCTAAAATTGTCGGCAAAACTCTCCTTCATGTGAGGCACAATCATAAATTCTTGGATATCCAGATTGTTTGAAGCGTGCTGACCACCATTAATAATATTCATTAGTGGTGTTGGTAAACAAAAGTGGCCACGAGAATTGGGACAATTGAGCTTATCGCGTAGATAAGAAAAAAGTGGGAGCTCTGATTCATTGGCGCCCGCTCTGGCATTAGCGAGACTCACGGCCAAGAGTGCGTTTGCACCTAAATTAGATTTATTCTCGGTGCCATCCAAGTCCAACATTATTTGATCCAATCCTGTTTGATCAAAACAATCATGACCTTTGAGTTTCGTGGCAATGACTTCATTTACGTTACGAACTGCCATTCTGACAGATTTTCCTAAATAATAAGAAGAGTCACCATCTCTTAGCTCAACAGCTTCTTTAGACCCCGTTGAAGCGCCAGAGGGAACACTGGCGCGGCCAAAAGCTCCTGCCGAGGTTGTAACTTCCGCTTCTACGGTTGGATTTCCCCGAGAGTCTAATATTTGTCTCGCGTAAATTTTTGTTATTTCTGACATAAGTACTCCTTCTAAAAAATTGAATCGACTCATTATAGCTGGCCTAAGCCATCGCGGCCAGTGACAAGCATATTGCATCTCGTAAAAGAGAAGGTAAAATGGAGTTCTTAACCCTTAATAAATGGCGGCCCCATTGAATCAAACAGCTCAAACAACCCGAGTTTGCTCTTTACCCTTGGCCCTTATGATTTTTCTTGGGCTCATCACCGTTTTGGGATTCAACGTGGTTTTTTATGGCGATACCGCTAGCGCAGGTCCCAACCAAGTGGCCTTAGTCGTGATGAGTGCGATTGTCATAGGAATTGGGCGTTTTTGGCTAGGCTTGAGCTACCATCAACTTGAGCAAGATGTGTTTCGCTCCGTCTACACGACCATTCCGGCCTGTTTTATCCTCTTTTTAATTGGCCCTTTAATTTCTCTATGGATTGTAGGTGGCGTTGTTCCCGGGCTTATCTACTACGGTCTTGAAATTATTCATCCAAGTTTTTTTCTGCCTATCTCTTTTCTTTGCTGTTGCGTCGTTTCTGTTTCGATTGGCAGTAGCTGGTCGACAATTGGAACCGTCGGTTTGGCCTTGATTGGTATTGGCGAAACCCTAGGTCTTCCGGCCGGCATGAGTGCAGGCGCTGTCATTTCAGGTGCGTACTTTGGAGATAAGATGTCACCCTTAAGCGACACCACGAATATGTCAGCGGCCGTTACAGAGGTAGAACTCTTTACCCATATCCGCTACATGTTTTATACGACCATTCCAGCGGCGATTCTCTCTATTATTGCCTTCACAATCCTGGGCCTTTTTCAAAACGTCTCAAGTGATCTTAACACTCAGGGCATAGAACAGATGCAGTTGATCTTAAAGCAAACCTTTCATATCTCGCCGCTCATTCTCATTCCACCGCTTGTTGTATTGGGCCTGATCGCTAAAAAGACCCCCGCTCTACCGGCCATTTTTATGGGCTGTGTTGCTGGCGTTTTCTGCGCCCTTTTTCTTCAAGAAGAACTTTTGTATCGCGTAGCCGAAAACATGGAACTCTCTGGTCTTTATCCGACACTCATAACCATAACAGGCACAGGACCAGTTATTGATGTTGGCCATCCTGACATAAACTCCCTTCTTAACAGAGGCGGAATGGCCAGCATGCTTTACACCGTTTGGTTTATTTTTGCGGCCATGTTTTTTGGAGGGGCATTGGAAGCAACAGGAGTTGTGAATACTTTAACAAAGGCCTTATTAAGGTCTGCCCAATCCGCAGGACAGCTGGCCGGAGCAACTCTGGCCACTTGCCTGGTTGTGAACATGACAACTTGTGAGCAATACCTGGCGATTGCCTTGCCTGGCAAAATGTTTAAGAAAAGTTATAAAGATCAAAATCTAGCACCCGAAAACTTATCACGCGCACTGGAAGATGGAGGCACCATGACGGCCGTTCTTATCCCATGGAACACTGGAGGCGTCTACGCTACAGGAGTTCTAGGAATATCCCCTTTGGCCTACGCTCCTTATTGCTTTTTTAACCTCTTATGCCCAGCGGTCTCAATCTTTTTGTCTACCTTTAATTACAATATTCGAAAGGCGCGATAGTCAGAGATATCTTTTAACTTAAAGGTTTCAGTTAAATCCAGTGAATAAGAAAATTGACCTTGGGCCTGAGCATTGTCTGCTGGGAAAATTTCTAAAACTTGCAAAACTCTTTGGGCCACATAAGGGCATGGACTATAACATTGAGCACCTGTCCACTGTTCAATCATTTCTTTTAAGAAAGGATAATGAGTACAGCCCAAGATAAGGCTCTGAGGCTTCAATGACTTCAGTTCACCGAGCTCATTTTGAATTTTTTTTTGTAAACCTATGCTTTGCCCATTTCTAAGCCCTTCTTCAACAAGAGAGGCCAAGCGAGGGCACACAAAAGTTTTAATAATTCCTTCAGGGTCTCTACGGTCTTTGAGCTTTCCAAAACGCTTTGAAGCCGCCATTAATGGCGTCATTAGAACGTAAGCATCTTCTTTAGGGATGGCCTGTCTTTCAAATACACTGAGGTAAGGTTCTATCCCGACAAATGGAACATTAAATTTTTCACGAAGAAGATCGATCGCGACGGCAGTTGCCGTATTGCAAGCAACAAGGATGAGCTCAGCTCCTCTTTCAATTAATTTTTCCGTAATTAAAACAGCTCTTTCAAAAACTACTTCATCTGACAAAGCGCCATACGGGTGATACTCGAGGTCTGCAAAATAATCGATTTGCAAGTGGGCACCTGTTTCAGCAATCGAGCGCACAAGGCTCAAGCCTCCATGCCCGGAATCAAAGACACCAATTTTTTTGTCAGTCACACTCATAAGAGCTAAACTCTAACACGAATACCTTAAGCCTTACTACATCAATTTCAACTCTGGAGCAGGCCATGGCACGAGTACGATTGCCACAGATAAAAAATATAGACTTTAGTACAGAGCTCACAGTTCATGTCGAACACCTCAATTATGGAGGCCACGTAGGCAATGATAAATTTCTGAGTTTGGCCCACGAGGCAAGGATAAGATTTCTGGAAAAATTAGGCGGCTCAGAGCTCGACTTTGATGGAGTTGGTCTCATTATGACAGATGCACAAGTCATGTATAAGGCCGAAGTTTTTCGGGCCGAGCAACTTCGTGTAGACATGGGAGTTGAGGAATTAACGAAGTCACGATTCGAACTCCACTACAAGATAACCCGCTTAGAAGATGACAAAGAAGTGGCCCGAATCCAAACAGGTATGGCCTTTTTTGACTATACTGAGAGGATCCTTGGTAGGGCCCCTCAAAGCTTTGAAAACAAGTTTAGAGAGCGTCAAATCTTATAGCAGCAGGAGAAACAATATGTTTGCCTTATTTTGGCCAAATAAAGACGCTCAAGATGCTTTTACTAAATGGATGGACGAATCTGCCAAGGGCCCTTGGGTATGGACGGCCTTGGATATAAATCCTGAACATTGGGGTCAAAGACGGGTGAGCATTCATCACAAGCAAGAAAGCTTCGCTATTGAATGGAACAGGCCAAACAAGCTCATTCTTCAGGCTAGTCATAAAAATCTTTACAAAGGAAGGCCTACAAATGGCCAAGGATCCGATTTTATTAATGCCGTCCAGGATACGCTTTTTGAATGGATGAGCTTATCTCCTCGGCCTAAGTTAGACGAGAGGATTGAAAAGGTAAATGAAGCTCTGCTAGAACAAGAAGACCGCGCTTTGATGTGGCTTAAAACGAGTTTTCAGGTCATTGAGCAGGCCTTACAAGAATGTATGCCTGACGCCTCATCCGGGCCTTCTCATGCTATACAGGCAAAAATCTTTGCCGGACAACCTCCACATCTTAAAGACACTCAGGCCTTCGAATGGAGGCTCATCTTGTTTGAAATAGATTTTCAGGTGATATTCCGAGAAGATGCTCGGCTGGAAGTGAAGGTTTACCGGGCCCAAAAAGATCCCAAGAAAAAAAGCGGTGGTCCTGACCTGCATGCAGTGTTTGGGCCAAGACGTAGAGAAGTTTACGATCTGTTCGTGCAGGAACTTCAGCTGATTGGTCGTGCTTCATCTATTCCCAAATAGCTAAGTATTTATAATCACATTGACATGTTAAGAAGATGATCACTCTGGATGCGCACCGTGTAATATATACGTTTGCGATGCGCGATGCTGCGCAGCAGTGTAATCTATGGCCGCATATAAAATAAAGCAAGATCAAAGGAGTTCCTTGTGAAAAAAACGACCTTACTCTCATTTTTTGTCGCTTCCCAGATGGCGCTTTCTCCACAGCTCCTTATGGCACAAGAACATGACTCTCAATTACTTGGAAATGATTTTCGCATAAGTTACGACTCTGAAATCAACACAAATTATTCGAATGGTGGAGAAGAAGGTGATGTCGTCAACCTCGAGGGGTCTTATGTTTCTCTAAGTGTTGAATGGAAAAATAAAATTCGAGGCGTTGTTAAAACCAAGCTCGAGCAAATCTTTCAAGATAACAGGGTTGAGTTTAACGAAGACTTCAGCTTAAGTGAATTCATTAAAGAGGCCTATATTGAAATTCGTGAAATCAATGGCTCTCCCATGGCGATTATTATTGGAAAGCAGCCGATGGCCTTTGGCCAAAATGTTCAGGCCATGCCGCTTTTCAAAAATAATCCTCTCGCAGAAATGCAAGATATAGATGAAGTTTTTGGTGTCACTGTCGACCTGAGTGAAGGTCTCTTTGGGTTGTTCGATCAAGCCGAGATTTCTGCTTTTGAAACAGACGATGGTAATTTTAAAATTGGAGATATTGACGGCGTCTCTGGACGACTTTCCGTCATGCTCACTGATCAAGTTCTATTAACTCTCTCACATGCAGAGTTAGGCAACGGACATTTGGATTCAGGCCATGAAAGACGCACAAGTGTCGGGCTAATCGGTGAATCGACGGATGGAGTTCTTGTGGGTTGGGTTGAAGGCCTTTACTTTTCAAACAATCCTGAATATCCAAATGCCGACTTTGGAATCACAACAGGTGCCATGATGCGTGTTCATGAAACAACTGATGTCATCGTAGAGTACAGCTATATTAGAAAAGAGCTTCAAGATTATGGCATAGGTGTAAGAACAAACCTCACTCAAAATGTTTCAGTTGGTGCTGAGGTTCGTTATCAAAACTATGTTGAAAGCAATAGAGATAGCGATATCGTCTTTGGTATTAATCTCACGTATAGATTCGGTTCAACACCTTACTCTAAAAATGACACTTACCTTTTTGGTGAAAACAACGAAGAAGACCCGTACGGAAACTACTAAAAAAATAATTTCAAGGTAATTTATGAAGTTTAAAAGTTTAGCTCTCATTCTCATCACCGTCTTACTGGCCCAAAACTCGTGGGGCTCTAATAGGCCTCACTTTTTTACGGCCCTTAGTGTTGGAGCGAAAAGAACATCTAACCTAGATGTTCACGCCTATATTGAGGCCACAAGAATAAAGACCGATGTAAAAATAAAACTTTTCAAGTTGGCCGGTCGCGACTGGGATAAATATCAAAAGATAGTAGACGCTCAGCTAAAATCCAGCTTTGACGATGCTCTCAAAGAGCTCGCCTATGCTCAGCTACTCGAACATGATGCCACAAAAATAATTGGCGGGGAAAAAGAAAGGCAAAGCTTTTTAACCACTGAAAAAGAATATTTTGAGGAACTTCAAAAAAGAGAAACAGAAGCCGTTAAAGAGTATCTTGACCAAAGACTTGGAATTGTTGAAGGGCGAAAACTCTTTGGTAAAGAGCTTATCGAAGATGGCTATCCTCATCGCGTAGACGAATCAGCTGAGGACGTTTATTGGAGATGGTACGAGGATCAAAAGCAAATCGTTAAAGAGGAGTTTCGAAAAAGAGAAGTTCTTAGACACGAATATGTTGAGGCCACTCGCTATAATAAGAAACTTCGAATAAGACCTACAGCTCTGTTTGATCTTAAAAAAGAGCTTGATTCTATCATAGACAATAAACTTCACGGCCGCAGGCTAACGTTACAGCAAATTAGAGAAATCCTCTCTTCTCATACGGCCCTTAACGATAGAATTGCAGAGATCAATCTCATCTCAATGGAAGAGCTTGCGCTTAGCAATATCAAAAAACTCGACGACCAGGAATTTGAGCGCTATTTAGCAAAAATTAGACGCACTTTACCAGAGTTAAGAAAAAGAAGCTTCCTCGACCGTCTCCGTAGATACGAGCAAGTATCTGCTACTTTGGCGAAGAAATACAGCAATACTGAAAAGCTTCAAGAGCTCTCCGAAGGCTCACTAGATAAGTTTGTCGAAGGTGGTACTTATAACAACTTTATGATGGCACGACTTTACTCGATGGCCTCCAAACGACTTGAAAAAGAAGTCAATGCAGATAAAAATCTGCAGACTCTTATACAGTCAATAGAAGATGCCCTCCCAGAACTTCTTAAACGATTGAGCTCTGCTGATACGTATGAAAAAGAACAAAATAAATCTCTTCTTTTTGAAAATGTCGTGGCCAATGAATTAAGAGATATCATAGGTACGACAAATCAAGAGGGCCATCTCAAAGAACTCACAGATATGGCCATCTGGGTGGTCAAATTTGAGGCAAAAAAAATAGCCATCGAGGAAACGCCAAAAGTCATTGTTGAAAAAACGTCATTTGATACTTTTCAAGCTCAAGAAAAACTCAATCAGTACCTTAAAAAACAGGCCTACACCAAGGGACTAAGTGACTATCATCAAAATAGACTTGTTATGATGAGTTACTTATTAGAGCTTAAAACAAGTGAAGGGCGAAGACTTAGTAATGACTGGGCCTACAACTTTATTCTTGGCATGCGTTAATCGATTTCTACCACGTGGGAGTGACCTGGAGCTTTTCTGGGTCAAAACCTTTTTGCTTTGCCAAAAACTTATATTCTTCCAACACCGATTCCGGAATTTCTGGCGTTCTTGAAAGTATCCACAGGAATTTACGCTTAGAGTCCCCCACTAAAGCATAAAGATAATCTGGGTCCAGCTCTAAAATCCAGTACTCACCTGCAAAAGCTCCAAAGTGACGTAAGAGAGGAACAAAACTGACTTTGAGTTTTGATTGACTTTGCTCATCAACAACAAAGGCAGTGCCTTTAGCGGACTTAACCTTTTTACCTTGACCTTCTAAACGGCATTCGTTGAGAACAGCCACTCTATGAGATTTTAGAGTATAGGTTGCTCTTACGGCCCCACAGTCTGATTGAAACGAGTTTGGATAACGTGCCACTTCATACCAGGTTCCACTATAGCGCTCTAAATCAACGTAATGAACAGTGTCAGGTACAGACTGCGCGTAGGTATTAGAAAAAGTCACCATCATAACGAAAAGAAAAAATCTTAAATTTTTCACGATAAACTCCTTTGGACACTTTCGTACATGAATCATCTCTTCCTTGACAAGTATCATTCAATTGACAAATCATAGATTTATTGATTTTGATAAAGGAACACTAATGAAACTTGATATTAAAGTAGATCTCGAGGACGAATGCTACCAGGTCGCATTTGAGACCTCTCAAGCGCAAACTCTTAAAGAACTTAAGCAAATCCTAGCTATTGTCAGGGCGTTAAGCGCTTATCACGAGCTTGATCCTGAGCTAGGTCTCGAAGACCTAGAAGAGATCGTAGATAAAACACAAGAATTAAATAAAGAGATCTTCACCTTCATTATTGGCCCTGAAGAAATTGAAGTCGATATCTAGAAAGCGCAACTCCGGTCCTTTTTTTGGACGTAGTCTTGGTGATAGTCTTCTGCTTTAGTGTATGTACTGAAATCTTCCAATTGAGTCACGACTTGATTATCATGTCTTGAATTAAGCTTCTCTATCCATTCTTTGGCCTTTTTCTTTTGCTCTGGGTTTGTCACAAAAATGGCCGAACGATACTGATCTCCAATATCCATCCCTTGGCGATTCAATTGGGTTGGATCGTGAATCTCAAAAAAGACATCAAGCAATTGATCCAGGTGCTGGGCCTCAAAAGTGACCTTGCACACTTCAGCATGTCCGGTGCCGCCACGGCAAACCTCTTCGTAAGTGGGATCCTGTGTTTTTCCTCCAGAATAGCCGACCTCTGTTTCTAAAACTCCAGGCACTAGCTTAAGCTTCTCCTGAACACCCCAAAAACAACCTGCGCCCAAATAGATTACAGAACTCATATGAATCTCCTTAAATAAAGAACAAAATATGCCCTTTAACTTGCTCCATGCACACCAAAGAACTTATAATAAGCATTGAAATTAGACAAGACTTGCAATCCTAGACAAGCATAAGGAGACGGCTTGACAGAGAAATTTGTCCCCATTCAAATGAGAATGTTACAAGAAGGACGGCCATTTGGCTTTGATTTATATGTAAAAATCAACAAAAAACACATTCTTTATTTGCGCAACGGTGACAGTTTAGAAGATGAACGCCTTGCAAAGCTCAAAGGATACAAAGGTGAGCGTTTTTTTATAAACAAATCTGACTTACCAATTTTTAAAGATTTTGTCGGAGTTCTTCTCGATGAAACTCTTGAGGAACAAACCTTAATAGAAAATAAGAAAGATTCCCAAGCTGAACCATTGCAAGTTGAGTCCCAGGTTGAAGATGAGGGGCTTTATTTTAATTTTAAAGACTCTGATCAAGCAGAAAAAAAATCCGCAAAGTCCAAAAGTTCATCTAATGAGAACGTTAAGCTGTCACCACAAATAAAATCAATGATGGCGCAGCAGAGCTCAGGAGCAAAAAAACAAGAAAACCCTGAACAAAAACTTCAAAGACAAGTTGAAGTCATCAACTCTGTAGCAAAAACGGCGATTGATGTCATTAACCGTATCCTCAAAGGCCCCGACTCTCTTATCGCCTACCAACTCTTACAAAAATCAGCAGAAAGTCTAAGGCAAGCACTTGAAAAAGGCCCTCGATATTTTTCAAAACTTTATCATATCGAGGTTTCTGAAGAGACGCCATTAATTGCTCACTCCAAGAATGTTGCTGTACTAGCAGTAAGGCTTGGCATGACACAACGACTCTCCAACGAACAACTTAACCATTTGGCCATAGCTGCTATGATCCATGATATTGGGCTCACTCAAATTCCTGAAGAACAAAATCCTATTGAGCTGTTTTCCACACCAAAGGACGATTTCTCTCTAGATCAGAGAAAGCTTCACCTCGCTCACGTCGAGAATTCAGTTAAGCTAATTGAAGAAAAAGACTTCATTCCTAAAAGTATTATTGACCTCATCGAAAACCACGAAGAAAACCTCTCCGGACTGGGTCCGCTCGAGAATACACAACTGTCTGTAGAGCAACAAATCCTCTCATTAGCTAACCGCTTCGAAAAATATATGCGTGTAAAAAATGTTTCTCCACAAAAAGGGATTCAAGAACTGGCCATTAATGAGCTGGGAAATTATGACCTTAAATTAATTGAATCATTGAAAAAAATGGCCGCGACTCTAACACCAAATGCTAAATCTTAAGCCGCTTCTTTTTTCAATTTATTCAACCAATCAGGCGCTACGAAGCTACTTTTTGGAAAGGGAAGTTTGTTGACAATAATATCTTCAAAAAAGCTTGGAACATAGTTACAAGGAACCATTTCACCCAAAAACTTCCCAGTCTGTGGATCTTTATCTGTTTGAACCCAACGAAAAATATCTCTGACAATATAGTTCCCCTGTGCATCGATTCCCAAGACTTCAGAGATCTGAGCTGTACGACGACCACCATCATGATATCGAGAGCATTGTACAATAATTTGCATGGCACTTGCGATCATCTTACGAATAGCATCAGGTGGAATTTTAGTATCTCCCATCAAACAAAGAGTCTCTAGACGTGTACAAGCATCAACAGGATTGTTGGCGTGTACCGTTCCCATGCTTCCATCGTGTCCAGTGTTCATTACCTGAATGAGATCCAGTGCCTCTTCTCCACGAACTTCCCCTACGATAATACGGTCTGGACGTAACCTCATCGCTGAGATCACGAGTTCGCGAATACTAACTTCCTCCACTCCACGAGTCGGGTCGGCCTTTCTCGTTTCAAAGTTAACCACGTGCTCTGAATGAATCTGCAGCTCGGCCGCATCTTCAATAATCAAAAGACGTTGAGTTTTTGGGATTCTCCCCCCCAAAACATTTAACATTGTTGTTTTTCCCGAGCCTGTTCCACCGGAAACCACGACGTTTTTTCCCAAATGAATACATATATCTAAAAATCTAGCAGCAGTTTTCGACAAAGAACCAAAAGTAATTAAGTCCGAAAGAGTGAGCTCTTCTTTAGAAAAACGTCTGATTGCTACAGTTGTCCCATTCTTTGCCATCGGCGGCAAAACAACATGAATACGCGAGCCATCAGGCAACCTGGCATCAAGGCGTGGATTATCCGCATCAATAACTCGACCGACAGATTGAGCGATAGCTCTCATAGCAGAGATCAACGCATCTTCGCTCGGAAAACGATTTTCAACTTTATAAACTAGGCCTTTTTTTTCAATAAAGATTTCATGGGCGCCATTAATCATCACCTCACTCACCGCTTCGTCGCTCAGCAAGTCTGCAATGGGTGAAAGGAATGTATCAATGGCCTCGCTAAAAACTGACATCTGTTTTAGATCTCCTAATTATCGTAGAGCTTTTTCATATCGTCTTGTGGCATCCAAATCCTCGGCCCTTCATTTCTTTCTTGTTCTGAGGCCAGTTCCCTTTGTCTTCTTTTGCGGATGTCTCTTGGATGTTCATGAACGCTCAAGGCCCCCTTAATATTTCCCGTCGGACAGTGAAATTCAAGTTCGCCTTTATGCTTAAGCACTAAGCTCGCTTCACGTACTTCTCCCGGCGGCACTGCCACAAAGACATTATGTTGCGGCACCATAAAACAACTCGGTCTTTTCGTTGTTGCGCTCAAGTAAAACCTGATTTTTTCGCCTTTGTAGGCAAATATAGATGAAGGGTAAGCGCCTTCAGGTGTCAATATGACGGCCACTTCACGCACCGGAGTCTCGAAGCTCTCTACAGAATTCTCATCCCCATGGGCGATAGTTGAAAGCGCCGCCCAGGTCATAAAAAAAAGTAAAATCAGCAATTGATTCAATTCGCCCTCCAAGACAAGGTACTATTCCTTGAGCTTATCGGTCAGCTACAACAAAGCTTGAGTATTTTAGATGGTTTTCTGGTCTTCTTGAGGAGCGAGTGGTTTTCGCTGATCAGCTTTTAGTTTTAAGAACTTAACGAGGATTTCACCTGACTTATTCTCTATTTCTACTGAGTTAGGGTCACAATCATCAGGAATAAGGTACATTTTATGTATTTCTCTCACACTGACAGATGTTACCGGTCCTTGTGGCGTCTGTTGAGTCTTTTCGACTTTAACTCTTCCTTTTACTTCAACCTTACCATTTTCAACGGTGATCTCTAGTGGTGAGTCCTCCTGCCCTTCAATCTTGAGAACGAGAATTCTCTGATCTTTAGTCTCAATCCAATTATGTTGGCCATGATTGAGTTCAGTAAAAAGTCCGCTGTCTCTAAGAAAGTTGTTGAGGTGTTCATCATCAAATAAAGAATGATATTTTTGCATATCTTTTTCCATTTGCTTAAAGAGGGACTCCATTCTTTCTTGCATTAACTTAAAAGAGCCCCCTTGAAAGAACTGTTCTAACATCTGCTCTGCATCTTTATCTTCTTTTGGGTCGAAACTTAAATTTTGATCGCGAGAAGGGCCTTGAGGCTTTTGTGCAAAACCATAAGATAAAAAGGCATATAACAAAAAAGGGAGAAGTAATTTTGATTTTATCATGACAAAATTTTATCGGCCTTTGCAGCGTAAATAAAGTCACTCTCTACGAGAGCGTCAATTTTATGTGTCCATATCTTAACTTCTAAAAAACCGTAACCAATCGTTAGAACAGGATGATGATTTTGTTCTTCTGAAAGATCAGCAACCTTAGAAGCGTGGCCAAAAGCGCTCTTAAAGTCTTTTGTCTTAACTTTTCGAGTCAGGCGAGTTGAATTAGATTCTAGCTTCCAATCATCATGTAGCTTATGAAGTAATTCTTTACATTCGGTTTCTCCCAAAGGATGGACGTCACCTTTACATAATTCACTCATAAAAACCTCATTTAAAAGTTTGGGGATCAATCGTTTCAAATATATCAAATGCCGGAACTTCGTAAGGATGAGCATCCCTAAAAGCCGACAAGACTTCTCTCATCTTATCTTTTTTACAAACAGTCTCAACCTTAAGCTCTTCAACAAACTCTAACTGATTTTGTTTTCCAATATGAGGATTAGATTCTTTACCTGGTCGAAACTGCCCGCGCCCAATATATTCAAAGCAACAACAATCATAACCATCCATTTTTCCGGCGCCTGCTTCAAATACAGCATTTTTAACCTTTTGCGCGTCTTCAATGGGAACGAAAAATACAAATTTATACATAAAACTCCTGACCGCAACACTCGTCTATCCGCAGTAATATTAAGTCATCTTTTTGACCTCTGATGGTCTTTTCCAATAAAAACTTACAAAGTCTTTTGTGGCTTAGACAAATGACCTAACCAAAGCCAAACTTAATTTAACGGAATCTTAACATAAACCGTGTTCGGAAAAATAACCTTTATGGTCTTTCAAGGAGGAAACCATGACAAAAGGACTCATATTATTATCTGTCCTCTTCTTCATCACATCAACACCTGGTCACACATGTGACATGCATGGAACATCAGGAATTGTTGAAGAAAACGACCTTTGGCTAGACGTTAACCACAAAACTGACAATGGGATGACCGAAGATATCTTCAATGATGTTCTCGATCACGTAGAAGAACTCTACGCTCCTATTATCGCCGACCGTGGAAAAACTCTAAAAGTACAACGTAAATGGGATGATGGGACAGTCAACGCCTACGCTCAACAAACTGGGAACCTTTGGCGTATCTCAATGTTTGGCGGTCTTGCTCGTCACCAAGCAGTCACAGCTGACGGGTTTGCTCTTGTCGCTTGTCACGAACTTGGTCACCACCTTGGTGGTCTACCTAAGAAAAGAAGCTGGTGGGGCGGTTCATGGGCCTCAAATGAAGGTCAATCTGACTACTTTGGTAATTCAAAATGCCTAAGAAAGTATTTTGAAAAAGATAGCAACATTGATGTTGTTGCCCAGATGGATGTACCGGAGCTCGTTAGCGAAAAATGTATGACCAACTTTACAAGTGCTGAAGAAGTAGCTATCTGTGAGCGTGGCGCAATGGCCGGTCTTTCACTAGCTGGTCTTTTCCATGACCTTCGCGATATGGATGAGCCACTTCGTTTTGACACTCCAGATCCAAGTGTCGTTTCAAGTACAGACCATAATCACCCAGCTTCTCAGTGTCGTTTAGATACATACTATCAAGCGGCCCTTTGTGGTGTAAGTGCTTATGTAGATGTAAGTGATGATGACGCTACAACTGGTACATGTAACCGTGTTGCCAGAGATATTGATGGTCTAAGACCACTATGTTGGTACAAGCCGTAACAGACTGATTGTAATAGGGGCCTAATTAACTGGGCCCCTTTTTCTCTCTTCTAGCTTATTCCCTATCTCTATCTAAAACTTACCTTTTTTTCTAAATACGACTTCAAGTAAACCACAAATAAGTTCTCAATTATTTCCTAATTGACTCAGTTTCATGGCGATCATCCAGTAATTCAAACAAATTATATTTTTATAATTTCTACAGTTTAAATGATAACTTGCTGAAAAAATAAAGGCTTCTTATTTTCTTTCATTAAAAAATTAATCAATTTTAGTGGATGATATACTTAAATCACTCGAAAAATGATAAGGATTTCACGATTATGAGAGTTCATTTATCTAAATTTCTAATCTTTTTAACACTCCTTACAGTTGGCTGTAACTCAGAGATTGTCGTAGAATTCAAGCCTATTAGCTCTCCTGGACAATCTGTGAAGTCACTCAGTGGCTTAAGAGACCTTTTTGGTCAAGGCCGTAGCGTATTCGTGGAATCTGGTATTATCGATGTCTCTAATGCTGTGAAAAGCTCGGGAAGTGTGACTATTACAGGACAAGGAAATCCAGAATATCAAATCTGTAATGATAATCTATGCTCTAGCGTTGCTCAAAGTTGGCAAAGCGGTGACTCGATTATTAATAGCGACCAGTTTTTACAGCTGCGACTCAAAAGTAGCTTTGTGGCCGGCGAGACTTTTAATGCCGAGCTTACAGTTGGAGAGGTGACAAAAAGTTGGGATGTGACTCCAGCGAGAGGACCAGTGAATTCAAGATTCAGTTCAATTGGCCTGAACGCGGCTAAAGATAAGCTCTATGCTTCAGATGGTGACAGCAGTGTTTTTGAAGTAGATCTTACAACCGGAGATCGAACGATCATTTCTGATAGTTCAACTGGCACGGGGCTTAATTTCAGTTCACCTGTCTCTATACACTTGAATGCCGCAGAGGATAAGGCTTACCTCGTTGATTACGGTTTTGGAGTCGATGCCTTTTTTGTTGTGGATCTTATCACAGGGGACCGAACCATTTTATCTGATAGCGCTACAGGCTCCGGCACAGACTTTAGCACACCAATCGCCGTTTATGTGAACGCTGCAGAGACTAAAGCCTATGTCATAGATTCATCAGCTGAAATTCTTTTTGAAGTCGATATTGCTACGGGAAACCGAACGATTATATCTGATAGTGCCACTGGCTCAGGAACAAACTTTAATGGCCCGAGTGATATCAAACTAAACGCAGCTGAAGATAAGGCCTACGTAGTAGATTCTCAAGATGCAGCGATTTTTGAGGTAAATCTTGCAAATGGAGATCGGACGATTCTTTCCGATGCCTCCACAGGAAGTGGGACAAATTTTGACAAACCTCGATCTATTCGTCTGAATGGAGCAGAGAACAAGGCCTATGTGGGAGACAGTGATCTTGATGCTATTTTTGAGGTAGATCTTGCAACTGGTGATCGAACGATAATATCTAATGATTCGACAGGTAGAGGAACAAGTTTTGGGCTTCCTCGGTCTATTGAACTTAATATGACAGAGACTAAAGCTTATGTCGCAGATCCTGTAGCTAATGCCATTCTTGAAGTGGATCTTGCGACCGGAAATAGAACGATTATCTCAAATAGCTTAATAGGAATGGGTCAAAACCTGAACAACCTTAGGGCCATGAATCTAAATGGCGCTGAAGATAGGGTTTATGCACTTAACTTGGGTGGTGCTCTTATTGAGGTAGATCTCTCTACTGGTGATCGAAGCGTTTTATTCAATGACTTAATTGGAACGGGGCCAACTCTTGGTAACGCTCACTCCATTATTTTTAATAATGCAGAAGACAAAGCGTATGTAACGGATGTTACTAATGATGCACTTTTTGAAATTGAAGTTTCAACCGGAAACAGAACGATTATTTCAGACAGTACCACAGGCAGTGGGACAGATTTTTCCTATCCACGATTTGTTGTTTTAAATGCAGCAGAGGATACAGCGTATATTGTGGACTCAAGTGTTGATGCTATTTTTTCTGTAGATCTTGGAACTGGAAATCGAACCATTGTTTCTGGTGCTTCTCAAGGAAGCGGCACAAATTTTAGTGGTCCACAGTCAGTTCGATTAAACGCTGCTGAAGATACGGCCTATGTGGTGGATAATCTTTTTTCAGAGATTCTATTCGAGGTGGACATTGCAACAGGAAATCGAACAATCATCTCTGACAGCTCAAATGGAACGGGGCCAAACTTTGATGGTCTTTCAGACCTCACCCTTAATGCAGCTGAAGATAAAGCTTATGTTCTATGTAGGTCAGGTAGAGAGCTCTTCGAAGTAGATCTTTCGACGGGAAACCGAACGATTATATCCGGTGGAGTCATTGGTAATGGCACAATGTTTGGTGCTCCAAAAGCTATTGCCCTGAACTCAGCAGAAGACAAAGCTTATGTAATAGATAACACTCTAGCCGCTGTTTTTGAGGTGGACCTTTTCACTGGTAACCGCTCAGTTATTTCGCATTAATTATTCTCAACGCGGACATAAAAAAAACCCCACTTTCGTGGGGCAGTAAAAAAAAATTACTTCTCTTCTTCAGCTTTCTCTTCATCAAGAATTTTGAAAAGTTCAACCTCGAAAATCAACGTTGCCCCACCTGGAATTTTTGGAGGTGCACCAGCATCGCCGTAGGCCAAATCAGCAGGAATCACAAGCTTAATTTTTCCACCTTCTCCAATCAACTGAAGACCTTCAGTCCAACCCTTTATCACTCGGTTAAGAGGGAATTCAACTTTCTTACCTCTGTCACGAGATGAATCAAAGACTGTCCCGTCGATAAGCGTCCCGTGATAATGAACACTGACAGTGTCTTCAGCAGCAGGTTTCTCTCCCTCACCTTCTTCAATAATTTTATAAGCAAGACCTGATTCAGTTTTTTGACCACCTTCATTCTCAACAAAATTTTGGAGGTACTTTTCACCTTTTTCTTTGATTTCAACTGACATAGAAGACATGCGCTCTTTGAAATAAGGTTCAATCTTTGATTGATACTCTGTGAGGTTTACAGCCGGATCTTTACCTTCGGCCGTATCACGTAGACCTTGAGTTAATGCGGCCATTTCTTCTTTTGTTAAATTGAGATGAGCAAAACGGCTACCAAGCATCGCACCTACAGTGTAGAGTGTTTTATCTTCTTCAGTCTTCAGTGAAACTGACGACTTACCAGAGTCCTGGCAACTTACAAGAGTTAAAATTGAGGTCATCGCCAATAGAGCAATACATTTTTTCATTCCATCCTTCCTTTGTATGAATGTTATCTTTAATTCAATAAATTAAGCTATATACCTCTTTACCTTACCTAGGAACGCAAATATCTGCAAGCAGGGCAAGCATGAGATTTCTGAAAATTTACTCATAGGGGTAGAGATAGTTTCGACGTTGCCTAGCTCTTTTGATGGCCGTCGAACTGTTGCCATCTTCATAGAAAGCGCGTTCCCAATCGCCGTACATTGGATTTGGCAAAATAATGTACTTCTTGCCAAATTCTTGAGAAATTCCCTCGGTTAAGACGTGCATTTCATTCAAACTCAGATCTTCAAATCGCTCCCCCAAATCGGCCATGACATCACCGATATAAAGCAGTACTTGATATTTATCTAAAACAAATTGTCGTCTTTGAGTTTTATTAGAAGTCGTGGTTCTCATCATCATATTTTCACGTTCAACAGGAATACCTAACTCAACGAGATTTTGATAAGTAGGATCGAGATGTTTGCTTCTTCTATTGGTGATATAAAAGATTTCGACACCTCGAGCATGCGCATAGTTTAAAAAATCGAGTGCTCCAGGAACTGCTTGTGCTTTGGCGAGCTTTACCCACTCATCCCAGCTCGATTCGGTGTAACCTCGGCCTTCAAGAATACCACTGGCCTGATAGGGCGAATTATCGAGAACGGTTTCATCTAAGTCTAAGATAATGGCCTTATTCTTGGCCCCAGACTTTTTTAGTGACTGTTTAAGTTGAAGAGTCGCTACGTTGTAGGCCTGTAGAGTAAGGGCCTTATACTCAGCGGCGTTTTGCACCCAAAGAGTTGAGGCCTCCATGTATGTACGCTCGTTATAGTACTGACTCTGCGCACAGGAGAAAAAATTAAAACAAGTGAAGAGAACTAAAAGTAGGTGAAGTTTCATAATATTCCTTTAATTAAGCCAGGTCGAGTTCTCGATTAGCGAGACCATCAACATAGTCATTTTGCGGGTGTCCAGAATGCCCTTTAACCCAACGAAGCAAAAGCTTAGGAAATTTTTGGGAGAGCTGGTCGAGTTCTTGCCAAAGCTCGAGGTTCTCGGGCGCTTTTTTATCTGCTTTTTTCCATCCTCGCGACTTCCAACCTGGCACCCAAGAACGAAGTCCATCTAAAACATATTTAGAGTCGGAGTATAAAAGAAGTGTTTCTTTGTGATCTAAATTGAGTTGTTTAAATAAATTTTCACATTCCTTGAGTCCCTCAATAACGGCCTTCAACTCCATTTTATTATTAGTGGTTTGACCATCAAAACCACTTCCTTCCCAAATAACTTCAGAATCGCTATCTTGAATAAGTGCCCCCCAGGCACCGGGGCCCGGGTTGCCACGACAGGCCCCATCCGTAAAAAGGGCAAGCGCTGCACCTGATGCAACGACTTCTTCGGGAACGACAAGATCTTTCCCCTCTTGAGCTACCGGCTTTGAATTTGGGAGCTTTGAGATTTCTTTTTTAAGAAGATCTAATGCATCATGCGCATTTTCATCTAATTGCTTTTGCATTTCTTTTATATAGCGTAAAAATTTTTCTTTCATTTTAATCCTTGAAAATAACTACTTTTCGAGCCTAAGAAATTTACGCTTTCCGACTTTAATGACTAGGCCAGCGTGTTCCTTCTTATTTAAAGAATAATTTTCATCTCCAATTTTATCACCACTGACAAAGCCTACAGCATTTTGCTTAATCATCCGACGGGCATCACCTTTACTAGAACAGGTTTTAGATTCCACTAAGACTTCTAGGAGCGTTTTTGCGTCTTCTAACGTAAAAACTGGAGCATCATCTGGAACATCACCTTTTTTAAAAACATTCTCAAACTGGGTTCGCATCTCTTTTCCAATCTCTTTGCCATGAAAAAATGAGACGACATTTTCGGCCAGGTTTTTTTTCAACTCGTTGGGATGAAGATCTCCGCTTTTAAGTCCATCTTCTACACGTTGACATTCCTCAGGGCCTACATCTGTGATGTATTTAAAATACTCGAGCATGAGGTTATCTGGAATGCTCATAATTTTCCCAAACTTATCAAATGGCCCATCCAGAATACCTATAGAGTTGCCTAAGGATTTACTCATTTTTTGAGTTCCACAAACTCCAGTGATAATTGGCAAGAGCATCGCAACCTGAGGTCTTTGGCCTGCGTTTCTTTGATAGTCTCTTCCCATTAAAACATTAAATTTTTGATCGGTGCCACCGAGCTCTACATCTGCTTTCACGTAAACAGAGTCAATACCTTGGAGTACGGGATAAAATAATTCATGCAAGCTCAAGGAGTTTCCCTGATCGAGTCGTTCGCGAAAAGTTTCATGCGATAAAAGCTTGGCCACAGTGGTTTGAGCGGCCCACTGAATGACATCTTTAAGTCCCACATCTTCAAACCATTGTGTTTGGTAACAAATCTCAGTCTTCTCGCGGTCTAGGACTGTGTAAACTTGGTCCATGTACTTTTTTGCATTCTGCTGGATCTCTTCAGCGCTAAGACTAGGCCTAGATTCATTTTTTCCTGTGGGATCACCAATACTTGCTGTGTAGTCACCAATAATAACAACGCCCACATGGCCAAGATCTTGAAACTGACGCATTTTACGGTAAGGAACAGTATGCCCCAGATGTACATCCGTGGCCGTAGGGTCAATCCCACACTTAACTCTTAATGGAGTCTTTGTTTGTATGGATTTTCTCAGCATCTTAATCAAATCTTCTTCTGGTGTGATTTCCGAAGCACCAAACTTAAGGATTTCAAACTGACGCTGAACTTCTTCTTCGACTGCGGGGTCAAACGATTCTTGTTTGCTAGAGGAGGTCATATCGGCCTTTTGGTTGCGAAAATAAGACTGTTAGGAGATTTAAGGCCTAGTTTAACAAGTTGCACGTCGAGATAACAATGCTTTCTTTGGCCGACGCTGGAAAAATGAAGAGAAATATTCTAAAAAAACAAAGACTGTGCTATCCACATCCCCTAAAATAACCTTAAGAAAATTGCCCAACAGGTGAATTATGGATTTTATCGAACTTAAGTCAGGCCGCAGTGTAGAAGGTGATCAAATTAAGGCCTATAGATCCGAGCACAAGAGCGCTCGATACCTATACCTCATGGCGGGGACCCACGGCGATGAAGTTGAAGGTGTCTACGTACTGCAAAAACTTTTCGACTGGCTCAAAGACGAAGAAGAAATCAAAATACCTATGATTGTTATCCCTATTTTAAATATCGATGGCTACCGTGCTGGGACACGAGTCAATTCTCATGGAGTCGACCTTAACCGCAACTATGACTCAGATAGCTGGAGCCCTGAAGTCAGGGCCGCCAAATATAACCCAGGGCCTAAGGCACTGAGCGAACCTGAAAATAAATACCTCATCAAACTTTTTGATAAATTTCCTCCGAAATTAATTCTTAGCTTTCACTCGTGGAAGCCTATGATCAATTATAATGGGGACTGCCAAGACGTGGCCGAACTCTTAGAAAAATACAACTCATACCCGACATGTGACGATATTGAGGGCCACCCCACTCCCGGCAGTTTAGGAGACCTCGCTCCACAAACTTATCATTCACCGGTTTTAACTTTTGAGTGCCCAGTTCTAGACGATAATTTGAGCTTAAAGCAAATTTGGGAAGAAAATGAGCAAGGGCTCAAAACCTTACTCAAATCAGAGCTGCTGCAAAAAAAAATTAAGTCAAAATAAATGACCCTACAAAACAATCGGCATGAGACAGATTGGCCCTAGAGGGGGTCAACCTGCTAAATGCATTATACCTAATATTGAAGACTTACTTCTTGAGTGTATTACTCGGCTTTGGCGCCTTAATTGCAGCTATATCGGGAGAAATCTAACACTAAGGCCTGGATGGCCCCACCTAGAAGGAAGAACTCAATGTTTGGCAAAAACGTGCTTTTAACATTCAGTAGTCTTGTATTGCTTGTCTTTTCAGACAGTTATGCAACAGATCTTGAAACCCTAAAAAACAATATGGGAAGCTCTAAGCGCTCTGTCACACTCAGCGCTTCGTTGGGCTCTGACCTTAATAATGTTTCAACGGCCGATCATTCTTTTGACACTGACTTTTCCATCGACCCATCTATTGTTCTTCCAGGTGGAAGCGTCATTATTGCAAACCTCTCTTTTAGGAAATCTCTTGAAGGTGAAAGAAAAGAGTATTTCAATGATGTCTATGCAGGAGTCACGAAAACCTTTTATAAAGAAGGTCCCCTCTCACTTTCCTACTTAATACTTGGATTTATTCCTCTTTCAAAAACATCTCAAGAGGATGCTTATCTCAACGGAGGGCTCATGGTGGGTCCAACTTTAAGTCTTAACCTTTCTCATTATGGGCTAGATGGACTAAGCGCCGCTTTTCGACCTTCGATTAGAGCGAACTCTCACAGGTACAAGACATCAAAAAGTGGGAGCTCAAACTCTCAATTCACAACGAGCGCACTTTTAAGCTTTTATTATTATTTCACAGACAGCTTTTATGCCAGTTCCCGCAATTCCTATGTGAAAAGTTTCACATACCTGGGTGGCACTCTAGATGGCTATCAATTTTCTCAGGCCTTAACATACATGGCCTCTAAGAAAACAAGAATTGAAATAGGACATGCTAATGGCGGTAATCCATTGGCCCCAAATGGAACACAAACAGATATTAAACTCTTTAATGCTCGTTCATCACAAGTGTACGCTGCATTAAGCTACACTTTTTAGGTAAGAGGAGATCCCGCTCATGAAGCTCAAAGCTCAAAAATTTAACGCTCACTTCTTCGCAGTCCTCACTGTTTTTCTTTTCTTTAGCTGTGCTAAGGAAATGGATGAGCGGCTACCGGACGAAGCTCCTAGGGATATCCATGCATTGGAGCTTTTTAACAAGAAGGTAATCTTAGAGACGCAAAACGATGAGACGAGCGTATTCAAGATCAGTTCAAACTCTGTAGAAACAGGTGTGTTGGCCATCAACGAGCTTAAGCAAAGGCCTGTCAAGATGGTTGAAGGGCCTAGTCAACTGAGCTCCCTGTTTAAAGATCTCACTGTTGAATCTCAAAAGGCCGGAGAAAAATTTGAAATACTCTTTAAGCTTACAAACTCGAGAGTAAGTGCTTTTTATAAGATAGCTGGTCACGATCTTTCAGAGGGAACAAAGCAAGCTATCTTAACTCTTTCAAATGGTGAAGATGTCGCTCCTTTATTTCATTACGGGAACATCTCATACGGTGTTTACAAGAAACGTCTCAACTCTATCGATGAACCGACTCGTTTTTTAGACTTTGAAAAATCGGTTAAAACCATCGCTACCCATGTGAACTTTACTACAACTCCAGAGACGAGAAAGCGTGATGGCCTTTTTGGTAAATCTAATGAGCCTATTATGCTCAAATCAAAACTCAACGATCGTGCCTGGTCCGCCTTGGATCTGATTAATTTTTTAACTATTAGTAAGGACGAACAAGAACAAAGTGCCTTAAGTAAGAATAGTCACTTTGTGTACACTAAAATCATCGATGATACGCTCTACATATTTGAAATTGTCTCAAAAAATCAGCTCTCAGCTTTAGAAGAAAGTTTTTTGAGCAAAGAAGACTTGCGAATACATAAATGTGATAAACATCAAAAAAGAAATTCAAACCTTCTAGACGAGGAATGTGTGGCCAAAGCTGTCATGGAAATAGGCATTGGGTACATTCGTCTCAAACACGAAACAGATGATTCCGAGATCGTCGGCTCTGTCGTGATAGAAAGCAACGCAAACCCTGATTTAACAAAATTGATCAAGGTTCCACTACAAGAACGTCCTAAGAAGTTTCGTTTTAAAAACGAGACCTCAATCAATGATTCTGAGAATGTCTTTAGAAAAAGAGAACTTGAAAACAAAGTACACAATGCAACGGATATCTCCAATGTACTCAAGATTGAGGAAGTGAAAGGCCTATCATTTGTCAAAACAAAACTTCTTGGCAATCAGCTCATGATTTTAATCCCTGTTGAGCTCGAGCAACTGAGTGTATATGAATACGATGCGTATTTGAATGGAGACCCTCGATTTGAGAGCTGCCCTCAAGAGGTCCTTAATAATTGGTTAAAAAACAGTCAATGCGTTATGGCCACCAAGTACTTTAGAAATGTTACCTACTCACGCCTTCGTCTCGATATCAATGAGAATAATCAGCTACGAGACGTCATTATAGACTCTCACGTCGAAAGACAGAATGCTGATATTCTAGAGATAGACAACCAGGGATCACTAGGTCTTTTTGAATATGACAAGGATATGAGACAAGCCGATGAGATCATAAAACATAAGCAAATAGACTTTGACTTAAACTCCGAATATCTTTACATCCCAATGACTTACGGTACACCAAGAGAAGTTGTGGCCGCAGACCCCTTCTATAAAGGTCATGAAAAGATTGTTAAATTAAGATTTACAAAAGAAGGCCTTGAAGTCTATGAACCAGAAAAGGATAATCGTTTTCAAAACAATTTGCTTAATGCTAAGCCGGTCTTATTTATTCCAGGCCAACATAAAAGATATAAATGTGACGAAGACAACTATGGTGACTGCACCTTAGGAACCAAATCTGACAATGACTCCACCTGGGAGGAAAAAAACATCTTCTCTCCTAAACTTGAAAAACTTCAAGTCAAAGAAGTGAACTCTCTAGATCTGTTTACACTTGAGTCAGACCCTTGCCTTAAAAATACAGACACACAATTGGTTGAACACACCATTGAAAATGGCGTGATCAATGTGGAGCTCGAAAAAACTTACAAGACGAGCACGAGCTGGCGCTGTATTGCTGAACTTTACTTTGATGACACAGTAAATATGACAGGTTTTTCAAATGCCGGTTTTAAAGTACAGTTTCACTACTCATTAGTTCGACTCAACGATCTTGTTGATCCAAACTACACACCTATCGCTTATCCTATCCAAGAGCACGGCACTTTTGGATTTTTCACGAACCTTAACAAGAGGCTTGGTGACTTCTTCGACTCTCGTCGACAAGACGAAAATTATCTTTTGAACCGCTGGAGTCCAGGAAAATCTCAGCTCGTTTACTATCTGAGTGAAACATTCAACGAGCCTGGTCAAGAGCTCATCAAAGATGCCACTTACGATGCCGTTAATGGTATGAACAAGGCCCTAAATGAGGCCCGAGCTGGATTTAAAATTGTCTTAAAAGAAGGAAAAGACACTAAACCAGGTGACTTGCGCAATAATGTGATCCAGCTAATCACTGACCCTCTTTCTAATGGGCTTCTTGGTTATGCGCCGACGGTCACAAACCCGAGAACAGGTGAAATCGTTCATGCCCACATTAATATGTACTCAGGCGTCGTCAAGTCAATGACAAGAAGAGTCTGGGACAACATGGTGACTCATACTGAGCGTAAACATAAAGAAAAGCTCAGAGAGCAACAAAGACACGAAAAAGCGTCCAGAGATAACCAACATTCGAACCAAAAGAACACTTTCAAAAAAGGTCAATTTAAACGCGCCAAAGATATTATCGAGGCGCAACGTAACCAATCTCACTCCAGGTCAAACGAGTTAAGCTATTTTGATCAAAGCTCAGACATGAGCGCTCTTTTAAGTCGTGCTGACCACAAAAGATTACTCAGTAAAATTCAAAGACCACGTAGAAATAATTATGTTCAAAAAGAAGAGCTATCTGGAATCGAAAAACGCTACAAACAAGAAGAAGAAAGACTAGAAAGGTGGGCCAAAAACAATGCTTACGCTGTAGAGTTTTTTAAAATAGCTCATACTGTGAAAGCAGTCCTTCCAGGAATTAAAGAAATACCTGGAGTTCTAGACTCACGTGAAGTTCTGCTAAGCTGGACTGATTTAAGTGATCAACAAAGAAAAATGGCATCTGACATCATTGTGCCACACGCCTACACCTCGACATTTGTTCATGAAATGGGCCATAGTCTAGGGCTTCGCCACAATTTTGCTGGCTCTTTTGACGATAAAAACTTCTACACAGACAAAGAAGCAAGAGCAAAGGGACTCAACCAAGCTCCGGCCTATAGCTCAATAATGGATTACGCTTACAGTGAACTCAACGAATCCACAATTTTTGGCAAGTATGATATTGCGGCCTTAAGGTTTGCTTATGCCCGAGAAGTAGAACTAAAGAATGGGGCTTTTGTCAAAGTACAAAAAACTTTGACTGACCTTAAAAATGAGTTTGCCCCTAAAGCACGAGAATATAGAGAGCTCGAAACACAGCAACGTCAGGCCGGTAATACGCAAGAGGCACAAGAAGCCGCCAGGCAAGCAGAAAAGTTTGAATTACGTGAATACCGCTTTTGTACTGACAGTAATGCTGGACTTAGTGCGAGCTGTAGCAGGTTTGACGAAGGCTCGAGCCTAGTAGAAGTGGGACAACATCTCATCCAACGCTACGAGGATAGCTATTACACATTAAACTTTCGAAATGGTCGTAACAAATTTCAAGACAGCAATCTATTCAATATTACCCTTTGGAATATGAGATATTTTGAAAATATTCGTAACCTTTTCGAAGAATGGGAGTTCTTTGCAGAAATCTTTGGTCAGGACACTTTAGTTCAAGGTTGTGGCCCGGAAGAGCTGGCATTATACCCTCTTTGTAAAGAAATCAACGACCGAAGGGACGCGGCCGTTCTCGCTGGCGAGTTCTTTCTCAACGTTTTAAAGACACCAGATCATACATGTCTTGTCATTGATAACGACGAACGTTCAAAAAGAACACCAATTAATCTAAGAGATTTTTATGAAGATGAAATGCAGTATGACTACCGCTACAACAACTACATACCTAAATCATGCTTTGAAAAACCTGTCATCGATAAAATCGATGAAGTACATAATGGTTTTGTCTTTGCCGAAGCGGGAAAATACCTAAATGAAATAAGAGGTAATAGCGATACACAAATTTATGCTAACGATAGAGAGGTCATTGGGACGTGGCAAGATAAAGCACTTGCAATGAAGGCCCTAGTTCAAAGGGAAAAAAACGTGATGAACACAGAAACGGGGCATATGAGTTTAGCTGAGCACCCATCAATCTCTAATGGATTTGCCATGTACATGAATCACATTCTCTTAGGCTCACCTCTCGTCAATGGAGTTCCGTTCAAGGACGTTGTGGGAAATACATACCCTGTCCCATACGAAATGAAGGATTTAATTATTGAGGCCCCTGGAGATCAACTCAGTGTCTTGAAAAACTTTCTAGGGATTTCTCAAGATAGCGGCGCTAAAACGCTTCTGGTTAGTCCTCTACTTCACATGATTTCTGAATGGTCTATTACTGACGATTTCGTAACGAAAGAGGAATCCTACAATTTTCATAATGTTCATGCTGTAAGGCAAGCAAGTATTTCAAGCCCAATCTCAAGTCAGTTCTTTCAAACAACGAGAGTAAATGACTACCTCTATAGTGCAAATCGAGACAATGCTTATGCACTACAAATGATTGGGACGATGAACGGCTTGGCGAAACTCCAGGAAATAAAACAACAAGAGCCTGGACTGATCGAAAGGGTGACAAGCGAAAGGATGAATGCCACTCTTCCTGGCTCTTTATCTGAACAACAAATTGAAGCAGCTGGTCTGCCAGGAGGTCTTCTGGATCAACTCATAAGTTTAAGCTCGAACCAAGTCGAACTTGACCTTGCGAGGGTTCAATCAAGTCTCGGTCCTGAGCTTGGACAAAAAGTTTTTGATCTCTACACGAACATGTCAACAGAAGCTCTTATTGAAGTTAAAGATGCCCTCTCAGACTTGGGCAATATTGCTCCTGAAGATGCGACTGACTTAGAGTTAACTTTGTATGGTTACCCTAAAGAGATGCTAATGGCCTTTCAAGAAGGCAAGTTGCAAGAGAAAATTCAGTACTTTGGTAAGATTCTCAAATTGATGCCAGCTCATAAACACCACTAAAAAAAAAAGGCCCTCAGTTTTAAGCTGAGGGCCTTTTTTCTAAAAAATATTAGAACAAACTTCTTTAAGCTTTTTTAAACTGAATAACTTCAACAGGACAAGCTTCTGCAGCTTCTTGAACTAAAAGACCGTTATCTAAAGGTGCATCTGGTCTAATAACGCAAGTTTCATCTTGCACATCAAAGACTTCTGGATAAATATCTTCGCAGGCATCACATACAATACAACCTGGCTCAATCCAGACCTTAGAGATAGAGAAGTTATCTTCTGCTTTCTCTTTACTTCCCCCAGCTGCTTGTGCATTAGAAAAATTCCCTGCAAATGCTGGGTTGCTAGCGATTTTTAAAATCTTATCAGATTCTGGAAGAGGCTCAGCAATAAAACTGCGCTCAGGTATATGATAAAGAGGCTTAGATGGTTGGGCGGTATGCTTTTCATTAAATTCTTCAAGCGTTTGTTTGGCCCCATGATATTTTAGTTTAAACTGCTCTCCTTTCATTTCGAATTGGTGAGAGACTCCTTCTTTAGTTGCGGCGACTTCGACGACGACGCGGGCATCACGCATGCCTTTGGCCTCCCAAAACTCACGCATAGGTTCTCCGAAATCAACATCGACTGCAAATGTTGAGTCCTGAGGTACAAACTCACGAGAGAGTATAATTTGAGTCGGTTTTCCAAATGGGTTGAAGAGCTCAACTTTAACTCGGTTAAACTTTGCAGGCTCGCGTGCACTGTCCCACTTAAAACCAAAGGCAAAGCCAGTCTCTCTATTTTTAGGTCTCAGTACTTCAAGCCGTGGCCTAGCAAATAGAAAGTGAAGTCCACCAGATAATAGACTTAAAACCCCAAGGGTAACAACCAGACCAATGGCCATAACTGAGGCGATGGCCCCTGCAATTAAACTTTTATCCACAATAGCTCTCCTAAAAAGGTGTCGGAAAGACCCGTCTACTTTACCTATTTTCTCATGATTATAATAAATCGTAGGCCGTTAGGCCAAAATTTTCGGGAGATTAAACCCAACTCTCAGTTCGACACCGTTTAAGTGTCCTAGCCCACACAGATTACTCTCTTCATCGAGAACCCAACAAATTTTCTGCACCCCATCCAAGTCCAGTCTCTCGTGATTATTAGAGAGTTTCACACGATCATCCGGCGCGGCAATATGTAGAGCTTGGCCATGGGAGTAGCGCTTTGACTCGTGTAAATCTAATTTTAGCGTCGGTAGCGGTAGGGCCTGATCGAGCTGAAGCCCTAAGGAGAGGCAATCAAAGTCTGTACGCCCTACTGGCCACTCGGGCTCAAACAGAGCTTGATCGGCTTCCATGGCCCCTACTCGTGTTCTTACAAGCTTCTTTAAATGGCCACAAGTGCCCAAATGATCACAAATATCCTCAAAAAGGCTTCGGATATATGTGCCCGTCCCAACAACGGCCTCGATCTCGAGTTCTTCTTTGTCTCTACGAAGTATGTTTAATTGATAAACCCGTCTTAAAACCTTAGGTTTTTCGATGATCTCACCTTGGCGGGCATACTCATAAAGAGGTTTCCCTTTGTGCTTTACTGCTGAATATTGAGGAACTTTTTGCCAGTAGCTTCCACAAAACTTCTCTCTTAGAGAAGACTCGATGTTTTTAAGCTCTTCATCGCTCCAGGCCGGAGGTATCTCTTTTTGTTCGACCATCTTACCCTGAAGGTCACCAGTGTCCGTTTGTATTCCAAAATTTCCTAGAGCACGGTAGTGCTTTGGTGAGGCCTCATGGAAATAATCGTTTACTCTTGCAGCTCCGGCCACGGCCACGAGCAAAACACCTTCGGCGAAGGGGTCAAGAGTTCCGAGGTGACCAATTTTTCCAAATCCTTGAGGTAAGTTTCTTTTAAAGTGTTGAACGACGTCGGCACTTGTCGGGCCAACTGGCTTATAGACATTAAAAATAAGAGGAGGAAGGGTGACTGGCCTTTTTTGACGTGCCATGAAGCTAGAACTTCTTCCCTTTCTCTTGCTCTGACGCAAGAATTTGTTCTATGACTTGTTCGGACTCAAATTGTGCGTCGTAGTTAAAGACCAGTAGAGGGACGGCCCTGACGTTAAGAGATTTTGCTAAAAGTGTACGAAGCTTGCCTCGAGCGCTTTCAATCGCTTTTTTGGCATCTCCTCTTTGAGAACTTTCAAAGGTGTCCCAATAGATTTGGGCAACAGAGAAATCTTTATTTAACTCCACCTTCGTGATGCTGACAAACTGCAACCTTGGATCATTAACTTTAGCACGAAGAAGCGAATTGACCTCGGCCAGAATCCGCTCTTCGTACTTATCTTTCTTAAAAGTTTTTTTCTGTACCACATATCACCTAGTTGAGACTACTTTCTTCCTGACTAGCTTCAGCTGCGGCATCTTTCATTTTGAGCGCCTGAACCCGATCCGCTTCTTCTTTAGCACGGACATCTTCAAGCTTTCGTTTCTTCTCAATCATTAAGTAAGCTTCAAAAATATCGCCCACTTTTATATCGTTAAAACCTTCAAGACCAACACCACACTCAAAACCATTTTTAACTTCTTTCACGTCATCTTTAAAACGCTTTAAGCTCGACATCTTCCCATCAAAAAGGATTTTACCTTCACGTAAAAGGCGCACCTGACAGCCAACTTGAATTTTTCCATCTGTAACAATAGAACCGGCGATAACTCCAATCTTAGGTACAGAAAAAGTCTCTTTGACTTCAGCACGACCAATGAACTCTTCTTTAAATTCTGGATCGAGAAGACCTTCAAGGGCCAACTGCACATCATTAATAAGTTCATAGATGATAGAGTATGTTTTAATTTCCACGCCTAGCTCTTCGGCCAAACGGCGAGCAGAACTAATCGGTCTCATGTTAAAACCGAAAATGAAGCCCTTAGCTGAACTCGCCAACTGGACGTCACTCTCAGAAATAGGACCTGCTCCTCCACCGAGTACTTTGACTTCAGCTTCATTGGTGCTTAGAGGCTCAAGGGCTTGCTTAATGGCCTCAAATGAGCCTTGTACATCAGTTCTGATGATAAGATTAAGGGTCCTCTTTTCAACACCTTCATCCGCCGCTGCAGCAAAGAAATCTTCTAATGTCACAGTCTGTTTAGAGGCATCAATATTTTCTAGGGCCTTACGCTTATCAACTCGACTTGCGATAATCTTCTTGGCCTCACGTTCATTTTTTACTGTATGGACTTCATCACCAGGTGCTGGCGGATCGGCCAAACCTAAGACTTGAACAGGCACAGAAGGACCGGCAGACTTTAACTCTTTGCCAAGATGGTCAACAAGGCTTCTCGCCCGACCATAAGTCTCACCGACGACAAGGCCGTCACCTTTTTTCAGGGTACCAGATTGAACAAGGATAGTGGCAACGGGTCCACGACCACCTTCAATTTTAGACTCAATAACAATCCCTTTTGCTTTGCCTTTTGGATCGGCCCGCAATTCAAGGATCTCCGCTTGGAGAGCGATATTTTCAAGCAACTCGTCAAGTCCCTCGCCTTTAAGAGCAGAGATGTTAACGAATTGAGTTTCACCACCCCATTCTTCCGGCGTAATCTCAAACTCAGTAAGCTCTTGTTTAATGCGATCAGGGTTGGCCCCTTCTTTATCCATTTTATTTACGGCCACAATTAAAGGCACGCCAGCATTTTGGCAAAAGCGTACAGACTCTTTTGTCTGAGGCATCACACCATCATCAGCTGCGACAACGAGGACCACTACATCAGTGATATCGGCTCCTCTCTGTCTCATCGCCGCAAAAGCCGCGTGACCAGGAGTATCTAGAAATGTGAGTGTTTGATTTTTTACTTTTACGGAATAAGCACCAATATGCTGAGTGATCCCACCGGCTTCACCAGTAGCAACTTTCGCGTTTCGGATTGTATCAAGTAAAGTCGTCTTACCATGATCAACATGACCCATAATCGTAATAATAGGGTCACGCAATGGGCGTTCATCTTTTCTAGCCTCTGACTCATTATCAGCTAGAACTTCAGCTTCATCAAAGGCTACATTTTCTACTCTGTAGTCATAAAGTGCTGCAATTTCATTGGCCAATTGTATACCAATATAGTCACCACTTTTAATCAGCAAGTTAATGTCTAAACATCTATCGATAAGCTCTTTAAGTTTAGTTTTAAGTTCTTTGGCAAGCGTCTCGGCATCGCTACCGCCTTGTAGTTTAACTATACGCTTGGCCTCTTTTACTTCTGTAATTTCGGTATCCTTGGTTGGGCCGCTATAAGTTCTTTTACGTTGAACTTGAGTGTAGAGAGGTCGTCCACTCCCACTAAGTGCTGCGTATGACTTAAGCTCTTGATCTGCTTTTGTTTGATTAAGAATCGCTGATTTTGAAGCCCCTGCTTTTTTTCCGGACATCATAGAGGCTAGGCCTCCAAGTCTCTTCTTCGAAGCGCCTTCTTCTTCTTTCTTTTTCTTGTCATCATCATTTTCAGTAGAATCAGATTTTTTTTCAGCTTCTACTTCTCCTGCTTTAGGAATATAAACAGGCGTAAAGCGGTGCTGCTTCTCTTGGAAAACTTCACTACCTTCTTTCTTTTCACTGTCTGCAGAGGCCTTCTCTGGTACTGCTTCTTGTTCTGTTTTTGGTGCTTCTGGTTTTGAGACAACTCTCAGGCCAAAAGAGCTCTCTTCTTTTTGAGTCTCTTCAGCTTCTTGTTTTTCTTCAAGGCCAACTTCATCACCAAGAGCGGCCGTGAGTAATGTTGAAGAGTCAGAATCTTTGACCTTCTCAACTTGTCCCTCTGAGTCAGCTTTTCTTCGGATGACAGCTTTTTTCTTTTTCGTCACAACCTTGGGAGACTTGTTGGCTTCTTCGCCTTCACTCTCTGTTTTTGCCTCAACGGTCTTTTCTTCTTCAACCTTTGGCCCTGCTGTTTTTTCGGCACTCTTCTTGGCCACTTTTTTCTTAGCAGTTTTCTTTTTAACCGTTTTCTTCTTTTTGGTTTTTTTAGAACTAGCTTCTGGAGCTGGCTTGAGTTCCTTCACAACCTGATCTACTTCTTCATCACTTAAAGAAGTCATGTGATTACGAACAGAGAAACCTTTACTTTTAAGGGTCTCGACAAGCTCGATCGCACCCATATCAAGTTCTTTGGCCAGTTCAAAAATTTTTTTAGGCATTAAAACTCCAACTCAAGTATCTATAAAAAAACTATTTCAAACCACTTCAGTGTGGCCTGTTTATTTTAATTTAAAAGCGGCCAGCTCTTCTCTTAGTCTTCTCTCTGCATCAGAGAACTTATCTTGACCACCTTCTTCACCTTCTTTCACTTCTTTATCAATAAAGCCTTTATAAGCAGGCACAGCAGAAGCAGAAACTAACTCCTCTTCTTCTTCAGCAGAGAGGTCGATCGTTCCATCCTCAATAGCTTTATGTGTAGCCTTTATCATATCAGCTGCTTCTGTCTCTGGGATTTCTAAGATATCAACTAAATCTTGAGGCTCGGCCCCGGCTAAATCCCCAACCGCCATCATTCCAGACTGAACAAGTACCTGTGCTTTAGTTTCTGTAATCCCTGGAATCTGCGACAAGTTTTCAACAGCATTCTTAATTCTTTCTTGTAGCTTAGACTTAGAGATAATATTTATTTTATAACCGGTCAACATCGCAGCTAGGCGAACGTTTTGCCCACGACGACCGATGGCCAAAGAAAGTTGATCTTCTTCAACAACAACATCCATAGATTGTCCGTCATGATCGGCCATAATATTTGTGATTTCAGAAGGGGCCAGAGCTGCACGAGCAAAATGCTCGACATCCTCAGACCACTTCACAATATCAATTTTTTCACCTTGTAGCTCATTGACCACATTCTGAACGCGTGAGCCTTTCATCCCAACACAAGCGCCAACAGGGTCAATGTCTTTATCGACAGAAATAACCGCAATTTTGGCGCGGTGACCAGGCTCACGGGCCGCAGACTTAATCTCAATAGTACCATCTTGAATCTCAGGAACCTCTATTTCAAAAAGCTTAACCAAGAACATTGGTGAAGTTCGTGAAAGGCGAATTTCTGGACCTCTATTAGTCATGACAACTTCACTTAAATAAGCTTGTATACGATCACCAGGCTTGAAGTTTTCACCTGGAATGATCTCTCTTCTCGAAAGAACAGCATCGGCTTTACCGAGGTCAACCATGATATTACCTCGCTCATAACGGCGGGCAATCCCTGTTATCAATTCACCTTCACGGTGCTTGAATTCAGCAAAAAGAATTTCTCTCTCTGCATCGCGTACTTTTTGAAAGATTATTTGACGGGCCGTTTGAACATCAACTCGAGTAAAGTTCGGGTTTTCGATACGAATACCTAATTGGTCACCCACTTCAACTTCTTCATCGAGCTCTTGTGCATCATCTAAAACAATTTCAGTGATTGGGTCACGAACAGTACCTACAACATTTTTATACTGATAAATTTCAATGTCATCATCAGTGTCATTATAACGTGTTTCGTATTCGCCCTGAATACCAAATTTCTTTCTCGCAGTAACTAAGAAAGCTTGCTCGATCGCTTTGACAACAATCTCTTTTTCAATTCCTCGGTCTTTACCAAGTGCTTCAATGACTCGCCCTAATTCAGAAAAATTCATACTCTACATCCTTTCACGAAACCACTAAATTTGTGTTTCTAGGTTAGCCTTAGCTATATCTTCAAACATAAACGTTAACGTTAATTCATCACTTAATTTCAGGTCCACACGATCCTCGTGAACCTCTTTTAAAACACCCAAGAGCTTTTTAGACCCTCGGATTTTTTTGGGAAGCTCGTTTGAGCTAAGTTTCTTTTTCAGTGTCAACTGAATCGATTCACCATTTGCAGATTTAAAATGCTCAAGATCTACCAAAGGTCGAAATAGCCCGGGAGAGGAAACTTCTAACGTGAGAGTCTCAGGTATCCAGTCCGCTTCATCTATATAAGGGCTCAAAGCGCGATCAACTCGAGCACACTCTTCAATAACTGCAGTTCCGGTTGTGGAATTTTGAATAAAAAGTCTTAGTGTCGAGCTACCAGGGATATAATCCATATCATAAAGCTCTAGACCTGCTTCTGTAACCACTTCTACGCAGAGGTCATAAAATTTTTTTTCTATTCCTGTTCGTTCCGATCTCAAGACCATTCGCTTCTTTACCTTCTAAACAAAAAAAAAGGGCAGATCAAATCTACCCCACTAAGCCTGTGCCTAGAACATGGAAAACTGGCCAAAGACCTTTTAAGTTCTCCACTTTATGAGACTTATATACTTAACGGCCAGCGATCTATTTGGCAATGGCCTGCTTAAACTCATCGAATTTTAACCTGCATAGCTACGCCATGCATTGAAGCACCATAAAGATCTTTGAGTTGACGGATTTTCTTGTAACCTAGTTTTCGATAAAGACCAAGCGCAGCATTATTATTTGTTTCAACCTCTAAATCAAAAACACTTACAGCGTACAAGTCCACTAATCGTTTTTGAGAAATTGAAAGTAATTTATATCCTAGACCAAGACCCCTGATTTTAGGATGGCACAAAATTTTAACAAGATGGGCCCTCTTCTCAAATTTTTCCACTAGGAATAACACAAAACCCATTATCTTTTGGTCGACAAGTAACGTACTGACCTGGAATTCTCTACCAGAGCCAGATAAAAGCTGCTCCCAACTGTCTCGAGGCCAGGGACGTTCGAAATGATCTTGATCTAAATTTAAGAGCTGCTCTTGGAAGGCGAATGCGAGTTTGTCCCACTCTTTATCAAAATGTTGAATGTCATAGGTTAAATTCATAATCCATTTTATCATCGAGCATTTGATAATAGTTTTGGCGTGCTGCTTGATTATATTTAGATGGTTTTTCTTTACCTCGCCGCATATAGAGCTCCGCTTGAACTAATGATTTTAATTCATTATTCCAACTCCCGAATCTTCCCAGACCACATTTATCAAGAGGTAAACCTAAGTCAAAATCACGCTCGAGACTGAGACTTAAAGAATTTGTATACACTTGAGTCAAAATAAGACGCATAATCTTTTTGATCAATTGAGGTGATTGTTGAACCTCCCCAACTGACAGATTCTGAACCTCGAGCGCTTGATCAACAGAAATTGCGGCCATCTTTAGAAGATTCGCGTCAGAGAAAAGACAGTGGAAGTCTTTGAGGTGAGATAAGTACGACTTTAAGTCACTAAGAAAAACAAGACGTGTTTGTACTCTAAAGACCAACACATCTTCTTTGAGAGTTTCTTGTTTATCTTGAGAGTAAGTAGATAACGAGGCAAAAAGAGAAAAGCACGTCACAACAATGAACAAAATGTGCCTAGAACGATTCATCAAACCGGAGAGCTGAGCTCAACATTCCCAATCGACTTCTCTTGCACGGGTCTTGTTTCCATGTGAAAGCGAATCTTGGCCATAGGGTTAAATGTATAACCATCTTTTCCACGGATAATGTACTTTCGACGCTCACTTCGATCCGCTGTTTTAGGCTCAATCAGTTTTCTCAAACGCGAAACAGACGTGTAAATTAATTTGTCATGAATAAGTGGGTTGTATTCATCCTTCCACACCATCTTCGCCAAACGTTCCTTATCATAGTACGTGCCTGGATTTTTGGCCAAAAGAAACAAAATTTCTAACAAGACAAAACGGTGTTTAAAATCAATAACACCAAGATTTTTTTCTTTTACCTTACGGTTTGTCCTATCAAGGTAGAGATCAACAGAGGAGTCATTGACTTCTTCTATCTCTTTATCAATCAGGTGAGATAAACGTTTAAAAGCTTTAGGATCTACAGAATCTTTGGCCAAGTTAAAAAATAAAGAAGCCTTACTATAATCACCCATTCTTTTATAAACAGTACCTTTCCCAAGAAGAATATAGCCGTTTAAGTTCCAGCATTTTTTCTCCATAAGAGTCCGCTGGGACAGTCTAAAGTATTTAAGAGCATTATCAAAAAGATCTAATTCTAAGTAAATCTTGGCAGAGAAGAGGTACATCGCACCGTTAAGGTAATTCTTCTTAATAATTTTGAGTAACTGACCTAACTGACCTAAGTAATCCAAGGCCCCATCAAAATCGCGCTTATTATAGCAATTTATCGCCAAGGCCAAAAGGCACTTAGAGAGGAGTTCGGGCTCATTTTCTTCTTTGGATCGCTTATAGCAGATATCAAAATTTTCTCGCGCTTCATCAAATTCGCCGGAGTAGTTTTTAACGATACCTACATTATAAAAGTACTCCGCATTTAGTGAGCCAAGAAGACGACTTAGCTCATCAACTAGTGTTTCAGATTGGCGGATATAGTATTGGGCCTTTTCATCTTCGAGCTTTTCTGAAGCAATTCGAATGAGAAAGCCCACAATTTTAAAAATAGAAAAAGTATCTTTAGGTTTTTGTGTGCACTGAAGGGCCTTAACAAAATAATCTTCTGCGAGGTTTAAATCAGATTTATCGTAATGAACTTTTGCCACTTGGTAAAAAGACTTCCCAAGCTCTCTTTTATTGAGCTGATCCGTTTTTAACTCATAATCTTCAGTATGATCGAGATAAGCGAGGGCCGGCTCTATTGGCCCTGGTTCTCTTGAACTTTGTGAAATTTGATCATCCGCCATAAGTTATCCCCTGCTATAAATGGGAACTTGAGACGATCGTCCTGAAACAAATCAAGCCCTTACACTTAAAGTCATATCACAGTACATTGCAAAACGTCAAAGGACTGTCAAAACCTCGTCAATTTTTCATGGTGACGAAGGTTTAAGTCGTTGATAAATAAGGGTCCGCTTGATAATGTGAGGGCCTTCTAACTAACCCTTCATCTTACTGGAGAGCTTCGTCATGGCCAAGTACGAAATCGACACTCTTAGACACTCCCTCGCCCACCTCATGGCGCAGGCCGTGACCCGGGTCTTTCCAGACGACAAAATTCAATTTGGCGTCGGTCCTGTGATTGAAAACGGTTTTTATTATGACATCGATATGGAGCATTCGCTCTCAGATGAAGACCTCAAGAAAATTGAAAAGAAGATGAAAGAGTTGATTAAAGAAGGTCTTCCCATTGAGAGGAAAGTGATGTCTCGTGACGAGGCCATCCAATTTTTCGGTAAGCAAGGTCAAGACCTTAAAGTTGAATTGATCAGCGACATCCCCGAAGACGAAGAAATCAGCTGTTTCTCCCAGGGTGAGTTTATAGATCTTTGTCGAGGTCCACACGTCGAAAATACTAAAGAGCTGCCGCCATTTTTCAAGCTTCAGCACGTCGCCGGTGCTTACTGGCGAGGTGACTCTGACAAAAGAGTGCTCCAACGCCTCTACGCAGTTAGCTTCAACAACAAAGCGGCCCTAAAAGAGCATTTACATTTTCTCGAAGAGGCCAAAAAGCGAGACCACAGAAAACTTGGAAAAGAGCTTGAGCTATTCCATTTTGAACAGGTCGCTCCGGCTTCGCCATTCTTTATGCCCAAAGGCACAGTTGTTTATAATGAGCTGATCGAGTTCGTCCGACGTCTCTACCGTGCATTTGATTATAAAGAAGTGATCACTCCTCAAATTCTCGACTCAGAGCTTTGGAAAATGAGTGGTCATTATGAGCACTACGAAGAAAATATGTATTTCTCCCAAATTGACGAGCGCGAATACGCCGTCAAGCCCATGAATTGTCCATGCCATATGCTCATGTACAAGCACTATAAATATAGCTACCGAGACTTACCTCTTCGCTACGCTGACTTTGGAAGGCTCCACCGCTACGAAAAAGCCGGGGCCGTTGCAGGGCTCACACGCGTGCGTACCTTTTGCCAAGATGACGCCCACGTTTTCTTGACGATGAATGACATCCAAAACGAAATCCAACAGCTCTTAAAAATGTTCTTTATGTGCTACCGCCATTTTGGCTTTGAAAAAGTGAGGGTCAACCTCTCAACTCGCCCTGAAAAAAAAGCCGGAGACGATGCCACGTGGGACAAAGCCGAAGCCGCGCTCAAAGAAGCCTTAGATAATAGTGAACACGAATATCATATAAAAGAAGGCGACGGCGCCTTTTACGGTCCTAAGATTGATATCGAAATTGCTGATGCCTTAAACCGCTACTATCAGCTCGGAACTATCCAAATGGACTTTCAGCTACCTGAGCGATTTGGGCTCACATTTACCAACGCACAAAGTGAAGAAGAGCAACCAGTTGTCATCCACCGCGCACTACTGGGATCACTCGAGCGATTCTTTGGCATCTACCTCGAACACACGGCCGGCGCCTTCCCATTTTGGCTGGCCCCAGTTCAAATAGTGATAGTTCCCGTAAATAACGAGCATCACACTTCTGCATGTCACGAACTAAAAAAACAATTAATGAAAAAAGGTCTTCGCGTGGAAGTGGATGAACGCAACGAAACAATGGGCTACAAAACACGCCAGATTCAAAAAGAAAAGATCCCTTTCATGCTCGTCATGGGTGATCGTGAGCGCGATAATAAAACCGTAAATATCCGAGGCTATGGTGAAAAGGGTGGACAGACAATAACTCAAGAAGAGCTTCACCAAAAGGTGGACGAGCTCATGCAAGAGACTATCCCCTCAGAGCTACGATAAACGAGAGCACGGGAGCGCAAAAAGGATTTTATGAAAAAAAATGTCCTCATTATATGCGGCGGCGGAGGTGAAGAGCACGAAATCTCTTTAACCTCGGCCGACTACCTTCTGCAACAGCTTAGAAGTACCCAAGATTTTAATATCTTTGATATGGAGATCACTAAGTCTGGAAAGCGCATAAATCAGGCCGGCGAAGAGCTCGAACTTCGCCGCGCGGGAGAGCTGGTTTGGAAAGACACAGGAAAAACTGAAAAAATAGATTTTTTCATACCCTGTATTCACGGACCTCCTGGCGAAAACGGAATGATTCAGGGTCTATTTGAAATGATGGATGTCCCCTATCTAGGTTGTGGGCCAGAGGCCAGCCAAACTTGTTTTAATAAAGTCACCACGAAACTTTGGCTTGAAGCATTAGGAATTCCAAACACTCCTTGGGTGTTTCTCGATTCACTTTCGGGCCTAAGCTTGGATAAGGCCTTCGACTTTTTTAGTAAGCATGGAGATGTTTTTATCAAAGCAGCGTCTCAAGGCTCGAGCATTGGGTGTTATCATGTTACGGAAAAAAATGCTCTTCAAGAAAAACTCGAAGAGGCCTTTCGTTTTGGGCCTTACGTCTTGATTGAAAAAACTATAAAAGCGCGCGAACTCGAAGTGGCCGTTTTTGAAACAAAAGATGGCCCAAAGGCATCAGCTCCTGGAGAAATAATTTGTCCCTCTCAGTTTTATAGTTTCGAAGAAAAATACGCTCAAACCAGTCACACTCAGACACACCCCAAGGCCAAAGGTCTTAGCTCAAAACAAGTTCAAGAACTCCAAGAGATCGCGCTCAAGGCTTTCCAAGGTCTTAAGCTTAAACACCTAGCGAGGATCGACTTTTTTCTCACTTCTGAAAACCAAATTTATCTCAATGAAATCAACACATTCCCTGGCATGACACCCATTTCACTTTTTCCAGCAATGGTAGAGGCTTCAGGCCTGACATTTCAATCATTCCTCACAGGGATCATCAAACAAAGCTGTCAAAAAAAGGATCACTCATGAAACAAACACTTACGCTCATTAATGCCGAAGATGAAAAAAACTCTGCTCAAAAACTTAAAAGCTATTATGACTTAGGTCTAATTCCTCCTGAGAAAAAGGCATACCTCACACAACTTCGTGAAAGTGTAGGCCCCTTTATGGGCATTGAATCCTCTGATAATAAAGAGCATTTCATGCTTGATGCAGCTTCTCAAATCGCGACACTTGGACTGGGCTTTAACCCCGCGCCATTTTTTGGCACTTCTCATTATTTAGAGTCTTGGCTGAATGATAAGCATTCCCCCGAGATTCAAAACTTAAGAAAGAGTTTAGAGCGGTTTTTTCAACGCAAGCTCGGATGGGCGCAAGCACATACAACACTCTGCCATTCTGGCGCCGAGGCCAACGAAATTGCTTTAGGTTACTGCTATAAATACAGGAAACACAAAGAGGCCAATAAAATTTTGGCCTTTGAAGGATCTTTTCATGGCCGCATGATGGTTTCTCTCAGTTCAACCTGGAATCCAGATAAACGTGTTCCCTTCGAGTGGCCTGGCCACGAGACGATTTTTAATCCTGCACCGGAATCTCCCGAAGGAGAAATCGATGTTGAAACCCCCAAAAACTGGGGAGAAGTCTGGGACCAGGCCCCAAAAAAGAAGTTCGATCTTCCTCAGGAATGGAAAAATTCTTCTGACCCCATTTTAAAAAATGAAATTGAAAGCCTTTTGGCCTTGCGTGAAAATTTATTGAAGAAAAACCTTTTTGCCATCATTATCGAGCCTATGCAATGTGAGGGCGGAGACCGTTACAGCACGCAAAGATTTCACACAGCACTACTTCTTATCGCTCGCGCCTTTCAAATCCCCGTCATCTACGATGAGGTTCAAACCGGCTTTCATCTAGGAAGAGAATTTTTCTGGCATCGTCAGTTTGATCTTAAAGATACAAAAGACCAGGTTCTTACTCCTGACTATGTTATATGTGCTAAAAAGGCACAAGTCGGCTTAGTAATCTCTCATTGTGATGTTAAAAATCACGTCCATGAGTCTTACTCCGTCGCCTCTCTTGTGCGAGGAACTCACCACGCCTTTACTCTCGATCAATCACAAGCACGTATTTGTGAAATCGAAGACAAAACGAGAAAAAAACTAAAGGCATGGCTCGAGAAGTACCCAGACCTATTGGCCTCTCCACGAGCTCGAGGACTAAGCTTTGCTATCAATCTTCAAAATAAAGATCACGTAAAAGAATTCATCGCTGAGCGCTTCAAAAGGGGTCTATTATACTATCCGGCCGGAAGCCAGACACTTCGTTTTAGACTTAACCTCGCTTTTAGTGATGAAGACATCGACCTTTTATTTGAGCAACTTCAAGAAGTTTCTAAAAAAGTGTTTGAAGGGCTTAAACCCAAAGAACTTGCCAGTGTGACTCGGTTTCAAAATAGTTCACAAAGAGAGCTCTACACTTGGCACGAAAAGATGCTTGAGTGTAAAGTGTCCCCCCACAAGCATACAGACGAGAGCATGATCGATTTTTTACAAGATCGTTTTGAAGGGATTTGTGGGGCTAAACTTCGTCTCATCAATTCTCAAAACTTTGAACGTTACAGAGATCGTATCGAGAAGATCCAAAAAGAAAATTATGAACCTGCCCGTCAAACAGAGATTGAAAAATTTGAATCCATCGCTCAAAACTCTAATGGACTAGGTCTTGTGCTCGAAAAAGGTGAAGATGTTATAGGGATTGCCTTTGCCGGTCCCCTATCTTTATTTCCCCTCGAGCGAGGAGTGAGAAACGACCCATACTTTGAGTCTTCACAAGCTCTATACATGTTGGATACAACAATTGATGAAAAAAGCCGCGGTCAAGCTATAGGCCGCTACCTCAAGTACGCGCTCACTCTTTTGGCCATGACCCGTGGAGTTGATCGCATCCAAGGAAGAAACCGCGATCGACTTGCCAGTGCTATGATGTCCATTAATTTTTCACTAGGTGCCTACGAGCAAAAGTATATTGAAGAAGACTATCCTGACTTTGAAAAATACCGTGACGTTATTTACTACACGACACCACTTGTTTGGAAAAAAGGCGCATTGAAGCTCTCCCATGCGATGGATATGCCCTTAGGTGCTGCCGCAAGCTGTGACCTGGACTGGATGAAAGAGCAACTCCCCGTTCTTACAAATAAAGTTTGTCTTTCCAACTTTGTCAGCCAACGATTTCTAGACTTTCTCAAAGACCTTTCTGGCTACTTGCCTAAAGATCTGCGCCACCTTTATAGTGCATCGGGACAGTCTGAAGCCGTGGACAAAGTTGCAAAGTCGTTATGGTACTTTTCCGACAAAAAAACTTATAGGATGTTAACTTTTGAAGGCCATGAATTTGGCCGCGGTGGATTTCTCGCTCGCTCTTTAAGTGAAGCCGAGGACGGACTTTTCCCAGTGACTCATTTGCCTTGCCCCAACGACGACAATTTCACAGAAGTTCTCTCTTTGGTTAACCAAGCGGTTGAGGATCAGCCCCATCTGGCAATCTGGATTGAACCCTTAATGCAATTGACGATGCAACGAATGCCCGCAGCTTTTCTCATGGGCCTTCGGGAGCTTTGTGATAAAAAAGGTATCAAACTAGTTTTCAATGAAACAGCTTCGGCCTGCTACCGTTATGATGCCGATGAATTTGTCGTAAGCTCAAATGAGCTTCTCAAACCTGACATGGGCCTGGCTTATGCCTCAGGCCAGGCAGCATTTGTTTTTTCTAAGAAAGAAAACTTTCTCGAGAAACCTCTTATGCTAATCAGTACTTGGGATGGTGATGAGTTTGCAATGGGGCAATATATCAGAGGACTCAAAGGACTCTCTCACTCTGATAAAGACCGAAAAAAGATTCGAAAAAACTTCCAAGAGAACTTGCTTAAAGTTCTCAAGCCTTATGGCTGCTATGATATAGAATTGGAAAACGGTGTGGGTCGTTTCAAAGGAAACCTCCCCAACGAGCTTTCTCAGTATTTCAAACAAGTCGGCGAACTTTTCTTGGTATGTCCTAACCACGAGCAAATGGAAGATTTTAACCGTTTTGCCCCGATTTATCTTAAAGGACAAAAATCATGAGTGTTAACAAAACAGACTGTGGCTTTCCCATCATTAAGTATCGCGCCGATCAAACACCTTACGAGTGGGGATTGGAACACGGTAAGCAGTTTAAAAAGTCCATTCATGAACTGGTCGAAATCCGAAAGGCCCTCATGTTGGCCAAGAACCCAAAACTAGAGAATAAACTCGATGAACTGGCAGAGGCACAGGCCAATGTGACCAAACAGCACCTTCCGTTGTTGTGGCATGAGATCGAAGGAATAAAAGATGGTGCCGAAGTCTCTTTAACCGACATCGTTATTCTCAATAACTACACCGACTTTAGAGACATTCAACTACCAGAAGAAGGCTGCACCACAGCTTTTGTAAAAAGAGGAAACAAGGCCTACGTCGGTCAAACTTGGGATATGCACAGTTCTGCTAAAGACTACCTCTGCATTTTAGATATTGAACGAACTGAGCATAACCCGGCCATGCTTGTTTTAAGCTTAGTCGGTTGCACGGGACTTATGGCCATCAACGAATATGGGGTCTTTTTAGGCGTCAACAATATCAATACTCACAATGCCAAGGCAGCATTGATCTGGCCGACACTAGTGAGAGGCACTGCCAATCATGCCACACGCATTGAGGCCCATGAATTTTTAAGAAATGCTCCCGTCACCAGCGGCCATAATTATATTTTAAGCGATGAAAACTTTGGTGGACATTACGAAGTCAGCCCAGAGCTGTTTGAACCAGTCGCCGAATTAGACAGAGAAGGACTAATCTTTCACACCAACCACTGTCTTGGTGAAAAGCACAAAAAAAGAGAAGACGAACTGGCCAAGAACTCGACCTCTCAAATTCGCTACGATATCGTTGAAAAGAAAAAAGAAGAAATTCAATCGGCCAATGATTTGATCGCACTTTTTCGTGATCATACCAACTACCCCAAATCAATTTGCTCACACTTTCAAAGTGGCGTACAAGACCCATCTATGACATGTGGCTCAGGCGTTGTCGATTATCCTGCTCGTAAGGTTTGTCTTTGGCGAGGCTGTCCCGATTACGACGACAATTTTGTCGAGTACTGGTTTGACTTCCCTAATTCACAATCTACTTTTCAAAGGGTTTAAGATGAGTCGACGCTCTTTTTTTCTTCCCTGGTCAAAACAAAACGATGAGTCAGGCGTTATAAAGATAAAGAGTGTTCAAGGCTCCACATTAAAACTCAACTCAGGCCGTCACCTTGTTGATCTCTCTAGCATCAGCTATCAAGCGCACTTTGGTTATAACCAACCAAAACTACAAAAGGCCATCTGCAATCAGGCCCAAAAATCTTATGCCTTTCAAACGAAGGCCGACAATGAGCTTAAAACTAAGGCCTCTAACGAGCTTCTTGATTACCTCAAACTTAAGAATTCTGGACGTTTATTTTATACTCTTTCCGGATCTGAAAGCATCGAAAATGCACTCAAAATGACAAGGCATCTAACGGGTAAAAATATCGTCTTGGCCCGTCAGAACTCTTATCATGGGGCCAGCCTGGGAGCACTTTCTGTAACCGGCGACTGGCGAAACCTTCCTCATGCAACGACTGATGAATGGACGGTACGAATCCCTGAGCCAGATGAAGACCCAGAACTTAAAAAAACTCGTGCCATTATTGAGAAAGTCGGCGCCCAAAACATAGCTGCTTTCTGTCTTGAAACAGTTACTGGTGGTAATGGCGTTATTATTCCTTCAAAAAAATGGTGGAGTGGCCTTCAAAAACTCTCTCGAGAGTTCAACATCTTACTTATTCTGGATGAAGTTATCTGTGCCTTTGAGAGATTGGGTCACCCCTTAGGTCTTCATCATTTCAAAATCCAACCCGATATGATCTGTTTGGCCAAAGGTATTAGCGCTGGTGCGGTCCCCTTTGGCGCCGTTTGGGTAAATGAGAAATGGGCCTCTCATTATGACGAAATCCCTCTCGTCCAAGGGCTGACAAATTACGCTCATCCCTTAGGTTTGGCCGTCATGCGAGAGAACATCAAGCTTTTAAAAAGTAAAAAACAAACAAAACATAGGCAAAAGCTAACGGAGGTTTTTCACCGCGAACTACAGCGCCTTGAAAAGCTCGAAAACGTTCAGGCCATTCGAAAAATAGGGCTTTTGGCCGCACTTGATTTAAAAAAAACGATTCACTACCAAGACTTTGTTGAAGCCGGTCTCCAATTGATCGTAAAAAATGGAAAGCTTGTGACCTTGGCCCCGGCCTATAACATGAGTATTAAACAGCTTACTGAAAGTTTAAAAACTTTAGGCCATGTTTTAGGAGAGCAGTAATGACGCATAAAGTTTATCAAAATGCCAAAGAGGCATGTTCAGATATTTTTTCAGGAGCTTCAATCATGAGCGGAGGCTTTGGCCTATGTGGGATTCCTGAAAATAGTATCGATGCCTTAACTCAACTGCCTATAACGGACCTGACTATTATCTCTAATAATATAGGCAACTCGGGAAGAGGCCTGGTTAAAATTCTTGTCCAAGACAAGATAAAAAAAGCGTATTGCTCTTACGTAGGTGGTAACCCCGATCTTGAAAAAAGGCTTTTGAATGAAAGCCTTGAAGTCGAGCTCGTCCCTCAAGGGACATTTAGTGAGCGTATCCGCGCCGCAGGCCTAGGAATCCGGGCTTTTTTCACACCCACTGGCTACGGAACATTAATTGCGGAAGGTAAAGAGGTTCGCGAATTTGACCGCTCGTGTGTTTTAGAGACAGCTCTCAGTGCTGACTTTGCCATTATTAAAGCCGAAAAAGGCGACCCATATGGCAATCTTTGGTTTAAAGAAACCGCGAGAAATTTTTCTCCCTTAATGGCCATGGCCGCTAAGACAACTATCGTTGAAGTTGAGCAACTGGTAGATTTTGGAGAGATCCCCGCCGAAGATGTGCATTTACCAGGACTTTTTGTTCAGCGAATCTACCAAGGTAAAGATTATTTAAATGATATCGAGTTTCTCAAGCTCGAAGGAGACGAGGTAAATTCATGAGCCAAACTCCCCCCCCATGGAATAAATCTCAAATGGCCGACAAGGTGATCACACACATTCAACGTGGCTCGAGTGTTAACCTAGGCATCGGACTGCCGACTTTGATTGCCGAAAGGTTGCCGGAGTCACTTGAGGTCATGATCCATTCAGAAAACGGCGTTTTGGGCGTCAATGGAAGACCTACGTCTACAACAGTCTCACCAACTCTTATCAACGCAGGCAAAGAAACAATCCGAGTGAGTTCATCAGCTAGTTTTTTTGATAGTGCTTTAAGTTTTGGCATGATCCGTGGAGGACATATTGACTGCGCAGTCCTCGGAGGAATGGAGGTTGACGTAGAAGCTTCACTGGCGAACTGGATGATTCCTGGCAAAAAAGTCACAGGAATGGGCGGGGCCATGGACCTCGTCAATGGACCCAAAACTGTTATTGTCATGATGTCGCACTTCTCTAAATCAGGTGAATCAAAACTTGTAAAAAAGTGCTCTTTGCCTCTTACTGGTTATGATGTCGTTGATTTGGTGGTGACAGACTACGGAATTTTTAGACCAACAGGTAAAGATTTTGAGGTCGTCGAAATTGCAGATGGAGTAAGCAAAGCAGACCTACAGCTTCCATAGAAAAAGAACTAAAAGATTAGATAGCACTCTCAATCTTTGCCCAAAGTCTTTGAAGTAAATTCTCTCTTTTGGCCGTAACTTCCAAATCGTCCATCCAACGATTAAGCTTTAAGCAGCGTTGAAGTAAGATAGAATCTTGTTTTTCATGAAGGATCCTATGGAACTCTTCTGGACAAAAAACCCCGACGCGTGCATTTTGCTTCTCAACTTCGACTTCTGAAAGTACATTTTTGTTTTCAATAAAAGTCGTCTTTTGATCGGCGCCTGAGTTTAGGCCCATAAAGTCATCTCGAGAATGCGTGATAACGCTGTTAAATGGAATTTCCTTAAATTCTGGATAGTACGTCAAGAATAGGTGAGCATAGAGATCATAAGAATGTGGAAATTCATCTTTAAGCTCTAGGACAAAATCAATTAATCTTGAATTCCAAAATGGGCCCAACTTTCTTTGAATAAATTGGTGAGGTTGAGACCAGTCGTTCAAAAAACCACCATTATAAATATCAGTAAAAAATGATTGAAACAAAACATTTAGACCATGTTGGTAAGATCGGTCTTCATCTAGGGTTAATAATCTATCAACATTTTTTAATAGTTTTTCTGTCTCAACACTACAGTCAGAGTGAAACGACTCATAATAGAATTCAAGCGCGTGTCTAATCTCAAGACCTAGAACTTCACCGCCGTGATTACCACTCAATTTGGGATTATCAGGCAAATCTTGGATGGAGAAGCTCTTTTCTTTGTAGAACGTATTATGGTTACGAATCTCATGCTTTAAATTAAATTTTTCAGCTAACTTTTTGGCAATCACAACATCTTGGTCATCTTCGTTTTTCAGGTGAGGAGAGGCATCGGTTACAAAGGTTATTTCTGAACGCTGTTCAAGTGTAAGCGCTGCGAGAATCAATCGTGTATCCGCTCCGCCACTTAGGTTGGCCTCCTGAACTGAGTAAGCTTTAACCCAATCGTTTACTGATTGTTCAAAGCAATTGATGAGCCCTTGAACTTTTTCTTGGACTGTCATACGTTCTATGTCTGAGCTATGAGACTGCAATTTTTCCAAAACAACTTCACGACGATCAAAAATGATTTGATGTTGAGAGGGAAGCATTTTTATGTGATCAAAAAATGTTTGACCTCCCCATAAAACCCCCGAAGACAGATACTTTGCAACAGCATCTTCATCTATTGCAACCGAGTCTCCTAAAAATTTTACCAGTGCAAAAAAATCAGAGGAGAAAATAAACTTCTCTTTATCTTCAAGATAAAAACAGGGACGAGTCCCCCACTTATCGTTTAAAATTTTAAGACAAAAAGGTTTTGGCGTAAAAGAAGCTTCGATAAAGCACTCTTTATTAGGCCCAATGCGCCAGCCCCCCGGACTCACCATGCGACTTGAACACACCATCGAAAGTGGACCTTGCTCAGTAAAGCTTAAGCTAAGTGTCGGTTTATGTTCGCGCGCAATAGTTTGAAATGAGTATGGGTTAAAGGCCTGGTGTCTTTTGGCCACAAGGCCCATGATAAATTCCATAAAAGAATTCTAAAGGGCCACAAAGCAACGGTCAACGCTGATTAATAAGCTGAAAGCTCGCATTCGATGCTTTCATAGTCCCAAAATAGGTTATCATCTGCGTAGAGACAAACAGAACAGTTATAGGCCATTGAACGATCAGAATCATAACTTGTGCCCTCAACCCAAAGCTTTGCTTCAAGATCGCAAAGCCTACCGTCAGTCTCTATGTAAGTTACAGGTGACTTGGATCTAATCGTGCTAAAACGAGACTCTAAAGCCTGATCTAAAGCTTGATCTTGGTACTGCGCTTTAAGAGAGGTCGAAAAAAAGGCGAAGAAACATAATGTTAGAGCAAATTTCATAGAAACCTCAAAAATATAGGGGGTCCGGTCATGATCCTTTTCGCTTGAAACAATTCATCTGTCAATTAAGCCAATGCAGAAAAGACTTAAAAAGGAATAGCAAAAGAGATCTTGTGTAACGAATAGGCCCAAGTATCATCTTGAGGGTTCTGATGTGGAGTTTGATAAGTATACTGCGCCGTTATAAAACTCGTTTCGAGTACGCCACCAAGAGATAGAGTCCCAGTTGTTAAATGGGTTTTAAAGCTAACGGGTAAATCCTCAACCACTCTCCAAAGTCCTCCTAAATAGAGGCCGTCTGCGATGGGATAGCGCTCGCGCAAGTGGTGGCCGGCATAGAGCCGGTAATCGCCACGTGTGTAATCAAATTGTTGATACCATAAAGGACGTTTACCAAAAAAAGAGTCATGCTCTGACTTTTGATCGAGTGTTATTTCGTCGAGACCGACAGTGTAGAAAATATAACGGTAAAGCTCAGTTCTAAAGCGTAAATCTAGTTCCCAAGTTGTTTGAGTGAGATCGAGCTGATCTAAGTCAAATACTTTTTCATTTGCGGCTATATCTTGTGCCGAACGCTGCTCCTTAAAGTCTTGGCGCTTAAGTTGATACAGCGAGAACCAAAATTGATGAGATTCTGAGTTTTCAATCAATGTAGAAAAGCCCGTTTTCTGATCCATTTTCAAGTATATCTGTGCCCTGGGATCTGTTGCCTCGACTTGATTAGAAAATGAGAAACTCACCCCAAGTTTATATTGGTAAAAAACGCTGGGAGTAAACTTGAGTTTGGCCAATTTAAAGGCAGGCAAAGGAAGCCTTGCTCCAAAGAAAGCGTGGACCAAGCGTTCACTATTAATATTTTGATTGATTAAATTGAGAATATTTTGAGTCTTTTCGCTCGAGGTCCCACCTAGCTCTGTCTGGGTTTCGACTTCACCAATGAGACCAAGAAGTCCATCAGAGAGAGTTAAGTCCATTTCAAGGTAATGCGCTCCCCTCTCTCCCTGCATTCCATAGATTTGCTCTTTTTCTAAGTCTAAGCGGTCATGCAAATTCGTATAGCGTTGAAGTTCACTTCTTTGGGCATAAGCCTCAAAAACAGTGAAAAGCAGAAAAAGTATTAGGGGAAAGTAAATTCTCAGATCATATCCTCTTCACGAATTTTGGGAATGAGAAGAGTATACCCAAGAATATGGGAGGCCGTAAAGGCCTCCCGTTATAAGGGTCTTAAGATTCTTGAATGGCCTTAGCGATCGTACTCAAACCTTTTTGAAGGTCTTCTTTTGAGATCGTTAAAGGTGGTAAAAGCTTGAGAACTTGATCATCGATCCCGGAGGTTTCGACCATTAAACCGTTTTCAAAGCAAATTTGGGCCATTTTATTGCCCAGCTCAGTTTTTTCAAACGAGATCCCTTGCATCATCCCGCGTCCTTTACGAAAGCACTTCATTGGCGCATCTTTTACAATTCGCTCGAGCTCAGTCGTTAAAAATGCTGACTTTTCTTTAACTTCTTTAGAGAATTTATCGTCGGCCCAGTAAGTTTTGAGTGTCTGAGTCGCGGCAACAAAAGCTGGGTTAAAACCACGGAAAGTTCCATTGTGCTCACCTGGTTTCCAGATATCTAGTTCTGGTTTCATGAGAACGAGAGCAAAGGGAAAGCCCAGACCACTAATAGATTTTGATAAACAGACAATATCAGGTTGAATGCCCATGTCTTCAAAGCTAAAGAATGTTCCACTTCGACCACAGCCGATTTGAATATCATCAGCAATAAGAAGCATGTCGTGCTTACGGCAGATTTTTTCAATTTTCTGGAGCCACTCTTTAGAGGCCGTATTTAAACCACCTTCCCCTTGAACAGTCTCAAGGATAATAGCAGCTGGCGCATCAAAGCCCGAGCCATCGTCTTCGAGGTATGTCTCAAGCATACTGGCCGTGCAAACATTTTCGCCGTGATAGCTGTCGTAAGGCATAAATGTCACATCAGAAGTTTCAACTCCCGCGCCTTTTCTTTTCATGGCATTCCCTGTGACAGAAAGCGCACCAAGAGTCATTCCATGAAAGGCATTAGTAAAACTGATAATACCACTGCGACCTTTTACTTTTCGAGCAAGCTTTAGAGCACTCTCTACAGCGTTAGTACCTGTCGGCCCAGGAAACTGAACTTTGAAGTTTAGATCACGAGGCTTAAGTATATGAGACTGAAATGTTTCAAGAAACTCTTGCTTGGCCTCTGTCATCATATCAAGCCCGTGAATAGGCTTATCCTCTGTCAGATAGTCGATCACAGCTTTTTTGACTTCTTTATTATTGTGACCGTAGTTCAAAGTTCCGGCCCCTGCAAAAAAGTCGAGGTACTGCTTACCTTCTTTATTCACTAAGTAACTTCCTTGGGCCTTAGAAAAGACCGTAGGAAAAGTGCGGCAATAACTTCTAACTTCAGATTCTAGTTCGTTGAAAATTCTCATAAATTCCTCTGTTATTTAATATCGATTAAGAACTCTTCTTCGTGGTCCATCTTACCAAAATGTTCTTTTTCAAAAAGTACGCGCTTAGCGAACTTCTTCTTATGTCTTTTTGCATAAGATTGAAAAAGTGACATTGAAGCATTATTTGATGGTGTAACTGTGGCCTGGAGGTTTTCGTAGGGCTTCGTCACGTAATCGAGAAGCCTTTTAGCGATACCTAGACCGCGGTATTCATTATCTACACCAACTTGCCAGCAAAAGTAGTCTTCAGGTCCTAAGCGAGGAATTTCATCTCCAGCTGGATGACCCTGCTGCGCTTCTTTTTGGGAAGTGCTGGAAAGGCCCACAATAAAACCGATAATGTCAGAGCGCCCCGAATCAGATAAGGCGGGATCAATAACCACGGCCGAATCGTGAGAGAAATAGCTCAGCATCATCAGGTAAAAGTACCTAGAGTTATCATCTAGGGTTGATGTTTTAACGATGCGGTAAACACCGTCGATATCTTCAAGACTTCCATTTCGAATAACCAAATCATTAGTTTTGGCCATAGCTCACCTCACGTTTTTTGGCCTTCATTAAAATTTGGGCCTGGTCCATTTTCTTTTGTCCTTTGCCGATCATGCTCAAGCACGAATCATGGACTTTCTTTGTTATTTCACTTAAAACATCGCGGTTGACGAGAAAGCTCACAATCTCATCTGTTTTCACTACGCCTTTAACGGTATTTTTTGAGCCATCGAGGGCCTTCTTAAGTGCGTCATCGAACTCTGAAGCTTCGCTGGCCAAGTTTTCACCCAAGATGTTGATCTTAGCGTAGAGATCTTTAGGGCGATCGAGTCTAAGTTCATCAGACTCGACGAGCTCCATTAAGTGCTCCCAGTGCTTACTGTCCAAGATGACTTGGAGCTTATCTGCATTTTTACGAGTCAAAGAAACCAATTGCAGATTATCGACGAGCTTTTTCTCAAGCCCTTCACTATCTGGAATATCCACAACCATGACATCTTTAAGGGCCGTTACGCCGTAAATTTGAGAGTCTGCTTTCGTATTTAAGTCTGGTGCGTAGTCCGGGTGCACAATAAGTGTGCCCTGAATCGTGGGGTCAAAACTCGACTTCACAAGAACGGGAACTCGGTAGTCATGAGCGGCTTGAATCGCCTTATGGTGCATAACCTTGGCGCCGTTCATCGAGAGCAACTTCATTTCTTCCGTTGTCAGAATATCGTATTTAAGAGCGCCTACGCAAACTCTCGGATCGGTAGAATAAATTCCATCAACATCCGTGTAAATCTCACAAAGATCGGCTCCGATTAAGCCTGCAATGCTGACGGCCGAAGTGTCACTTCCACCGCGCCCAAGAGTCAAAACCTTCTCTCCATTAAAGGCCTGATAGCCTGGAAGAACGGTAATTTTTCCTTTCGCTGCTGTCTCGTGAACCTTCGCGTAGTTAATATAATCAATTTTTGCGTCAGCAAAACGGTTAGAGTGAGTGCCGATGGGCAGTTGATGTGCTAGAGTCGGCTCGGCCAGAAACTCATCTGCTTCAATCAATCCTTCTTCCTTGGCCATTCGGTCAAGCATCAAGCTTATTAGCCCTACACTGACTTGCTCCCCAGATGAGAGGATCATATCCATGGCCGCATTTTCGTGATGCGTAATTCCACGAGCAAGCCCCTCTAGGCGATTTGTTTCGCCACTCATGGCCGAAACGACAACAACGGGATCTGAGCCCATTTTCCATTTGTCTAAAATAATTCTCGCCGATTTCTCAATCCGCTCGAGACTTCCAACAGATGTGCCCCCAAACTTTTGGACAATCAGGCTTCTACGAGTCCCTTGGACTACTTTTCTTTTCATCTTGTTAGGCTCCTTAGTTGTGTGTGAATCATCTTAAATAACTCATGCACCAAATAAATTTCTTACCAGTATTGATGTTATTCAATATAATGGAGTGCGGGGCAAAAGGGACCTGTGGAGTTAGCTTATTCGGTAAACCCAAAGTCCAGGCGCGAAATAAAAAGATAAGTATCCGATATGTCGTTAAAATTTTCCCCATCATGCCCCTGTAAAATTCGGAAATCCTTAACGACAGACGAATAGGCCCTACGGGGTAAATAACTCAAGATTAAAGCCTCTTTATGGCCATTTGCAGGACTTAAACCGGGTAGTTTTTGTGCACCGCCTTTGCGAAGTGGCTTAAATTTGATAAGAAAATGAAAAATTAATGACAAAGGAGACATACGTGTCGTGTCTGAATCATACTGTACGCGCTTTCGCATTTTTAGCATTGACCCTCACTTTACTCCCTACGCAAGTCGAGGCCTTTAGCTTTTCCAATAATGAAAGGATTGATATTTGGCCTAGTATTCCCTTTGTCCGTGGTGCTGATCTTTGTAAGTATCACGACGCTTATGGCCAGACGCGCTCCGAATACATGAGAGAGATGGTGCGCAACGCTCAAGATCTAATGTTCTCCGGGGCCTACGGGCCTGAAGCTTTGCAAATGCTAACTGAATTTAACCGGCTTTATGACCGCAACCAGGCCTTGGCGACTCGTGGAAAAGGCTTGGCCGTTACGCTAGAGTCGACGCTCAAGGCCTACGTTGATCAGTATTATAGGCAGCTTCATCCTCGTTTAAAGCGGCTAAGTTTTCGTCACATGGGTGATCTGCTTAACATTATTCAAGCAACGTCGGCCGGCCAAAGAGATGGTCAGCTCACTAGAGAGCAATTAAAAAAACTCGACTTCATTGCCTACGGCACTTATGCCCTCGCCCCCAACTGCCGCGGAAACATTCAAGTGACATTACACCTCATAGGTAAGGACGGACAAAGTGAGTCCTATGTTGCGACTGGTAAGCCTTCGGTTGTGATGTCTCAAATTGCGAGTGAAATGTTCACGCAGTTTCAACGCACACAATTTCCTACAACTATCACCATGGGCCGAACAACTCTTGAACTCATCGGAGGCATGAATGGCTCGGTGGATAAAACTCACTCGCCCCAAAATGCCCAGCGGGTGTGCCGCAATATTGGTGCTCGACTGCCCAACCAGTTTGAATTAGAAATATTGGATGCACGGGGAGATTGGTCTGGAGGTGTGAGCTTACAGAACAAAACTTGGGCCTTACCCAATGGGAAAGTGTACGCTCCCTACCTACGTAACCCTACTCCCGTAAGAAACCCTTGGGAAGTGAACGCTAAAGAATTTTACTACTATTGCGTTAGATAAGGTGAAACCTTGACTCTAGAAGAATACCTCCAGGCCGATGCTACAGAATTGGGCCGCCTCGTTCTCTCAAAAGAAATAAGACCAAGTGAGCTCGTTGAACTCGCTCAAAAAAGACTGGAGCAAGTAAACCCGGCGCTCAACGCCGTAATCTTAAGAATGGATGAACAGGCGAATAAACATGCCGCTGATAACTTTAGTGAAGAAAATGTTTTTGCGGGTGTTCCGTTTCTCCTTAAAGACTTAATCCAATCTTACGCAGGTGTTAGGATGGCCAATGGGAGCGAGTCGATGCGCGACTTTATTCCTGAAGAGCACTCTGAGTTGGTCGATCGTTTTTTAAAGTCAGGACTTATTCCTATAGGAAAATCCAATACGCCTGAGTTTGGTCTCATGGGCGTGACGGAGCCTAAGGCCTTTGGCACCACAAATAACCCATGGAACACCTTGCATACGTCCGGCGGCTCAAGCGGAGGCAGCGGTGCGGCCGTGGCGTCAGGTATTGTTCCAATCGCAGGAGCAAGTGACGGCGGAGGCTCAATTCGAATCCCGGCCTCATGCTGTGGACTCGTCGGACTTAAGGCCACGCGCGGACGTTTTCCCATGGCCCCTATTGGTGAGTGCTGGGACGGGGCCGTTGTCGAAGGTGTGCTGACAAAATCTGTGCGCGATACGGCCAGGGCACTCGAGAGCTACCAAGGCGGAGTCTTAGGTGAATCTTACGTGTTCGAGAGACTTGAAGATCTTGAAAGAAAAATGGAAGAGCTTCCCAAAAAACTCAAAATCTTTGTGGCCACAGAGAATCCCGTTGATCCTAATGTTCTGGATCCTGAGGTAAAGGCCTGTGTAGAAGAAGCCGCGTCTGAACTCGAAGCTCTTGGTCATCATGTAGAGACAGGAAAACTTCCGATTGATGGAGCTCAAGCGGCCCGAAGTTATATGACAATGTATTTCGGACAGACAGCTCATAGCGTTGATTACATTAAAGAGCTTGTCGGTCCTGAAAAAATTAAAAACATTGAGCTCACCACAAAGCTGCTTCACCTCTTAGGTCACACCACAAGTGCAGCAACCTACGCGAGGGCCAAAGATTATTGGTCAACACTGAGCTACCAGTTCAATAGTTTATTTTATAGCTACGACCTCATTTTAACCCCAACTCTCTCTCTTCCTCCTCAACGCCATGGCTCCTTTCAACCCACCTTGGTTGAAAAACAACTGATGAAAGCGATGTTAAAACTCAAGGCCGGAAAGCTCGTGCTAAAAAGCGGAAAGGTTGACGACATGGCCAAGAAGTCGCTTGGAAAACTTCCCTACACCTTTATCACTAACCTGACAGGTAACCCTTCGATTAGCGTTCCTTGGGGAAAAAATAAAGACAACCTGCCGATAGGTCTGCACTTTAGTGCACCTCACGCGCAAGAGTTAAAACTGCTACAGATCGCAAGACTGATCGAGAAGATTCGACCTTGGGACTACGCTGGTCTTGAAGTCAATAAAGCTTAATTTGATAAAAAAGATTCGGCCGACCAAATCCCAGTAATACTTATTCCTGAAGACATTTTTAAAACCTCTCCTCCATCCAAGAAAACGGTTGTCGGAGTCACTCGAACACCCAATTCTTTGACCAACTCAGGGGCATGAATAAACGTGAAGGGATAATGATTTTTTTGAAGAAAGCGGCGTGAAGTTTCAAGGCCCTCAAAAAGATTCACAGCAAAAATATCTTCTGAGGCCACTTTACCGGACTCAACGGAGCTTTTAAGCCGAGACATCTCAAGCTTACAGGGCGCGCAGGTGCTCGACCAAAAGATGACAAGAGAGTTTTGATTTTGAGGAGGAAATTTTATCTCACGATCCGAAGGCCAAAAGACATCCACCTGACGTTGTTTTAAGAGCTGTCCCGCTTGCTTAAAGTTATGCACAACGATGGGTCCCTGTTGCACTAAAATAAAGAGCACAATAACCGCGAAAAAAAGATTGTTCCAATTCAAGTATTTTTTCATTTGAACATAGATTTTGCCCCATAATTCCACAAAAATCAGGTGATATTTTCAAACGGCCACAGACAAAACCTCATATTTATGAAAAGAGATAAGAAGCATGAAAAACATCTTAATTATATCTCTACTTCTCTTTTTCTTCTCATTTAAAGCCGAGTCCGATGAGAGAAAAATTCAGCTCCCAGAGCATGGAGCTTTTTTTGGGGCCTATGTCGATGCTGGGCCTTTATCTGATCAGCTCACTTCAAAAGCGATTACTGACCTACAAGATCAACTCGATCATAAACTCAGCTGGGTCTATTTTTCTAACAATTGGCTAGATGGAGAGATTAAATTCCCAAAAAAAAATGTCCAAACGAGTCTCGAAAATAACACAATTCCATACATACGCCTTATGCCTTGGTCTGTCGTCAAGTCGGGAGCTTCTCCAGACCCTCTATTTACGATGGACGCTTTTTTGAGGGGGAAGTTTGACCAGCAAATCAAGCAGTGGGCCATAGAGGCCAGAAATATATCGGCTCCACTAATTTTGGAATTTGGTCCCGAAGTGAATGGCAATTGGTTTCCCTGGAACGGTCAGTGGAATGGTGCTGGACAAACGAGAAGATATGGCGACCCCATCCTGCCTGATGGCCCCGAAAAATTTAGGGACGTTTACCGCCGGATCATCAATATCTTTAAGCAAAACCAGGCGCATAATATCACTTGGGTTTTTCATGTCGATACATCGCGGATGCCACACCGATGGTGGAATAGGGCGGAGTATTATTACCCGGGAGATGACTATATAGACTGGATAGGACTCTCTGTTTTTGGCGCCCAGCTCCCGACACATAAGTGGACTCATTTTATGGATAAGATGCATAATTTCTGGCCTGAATTGCGCACCCTCGTGAAGAATAAACCTCTTATCATATCAGAGTTCGCAGTAATTGAAGATAAGTACCGCCCCACACGCAAGGCCCAATGGCTAGAAGAGACTTTTGAGCTGGTTGAAAATTACGTTTATCCCATTAAGGCCGTCACCTACTGGAACTCTTATGGCTGGCTTGATGATGGAAGTGCGAGCTTTCGACTCGACTCTTCTGAAGAGTCGCTGAAAATAATCAAGTACATTTTGAGAAAAGATTTTTGGAAACTTGGTACTGAGTTAAAGTTTTAGTATGGTTTTAAGTATTTCCACAATAGCTCAAGAGTGTCTAAAGCAAATTTTTTAACGCGACCAGGAGATCTCCTGCGCTCAGGTTCAGGGTACTGAGATAAATCAAAAGCTAAAGCTTTAGAAAGCACTAAGGTTGGCTCGCCTTCAATAATGGTATGCCCACTAAAAGAATAACCTACAACATTCTCATCTCGAAGGTGACACTCAATGCTATAGTTTTTAGCGTTTGAAAAGAACTCTTTAACTTTTTCTACTTCTTGCTCATAAACGGCAACATACCCATCGGCGCTGCACTTCTCTTCCACGATATTATCATCAATCATTTCATCAAAGGGTAAAAAACAAGTCTTTTCTTTAGCTGCTGTTATTAGAACGCCCATTTCTTGAATCTCAAGGTTAAGTACTTTGTACTCCTTCGACTTCTTTCCACTTACAACATCTTGGAAACTCAACGTGTTTTCCCGATCTCTTTCTTGTGCCTGAGAAACCTGAGCAATACTAATGCAAAGAAAAAAGCAGACTAAAATGGTTTTAACAACTTTCATGTAAGCTATATCGGATGAATGACTTATAAATATAAGTATTCATCTATAGGCAAAACACGTCATAAACTGATAAAACGGACCAAGAATCAAGATGGAGGTCCCAAATGATGAAGTTTCTGTATAAAAAAATCTTAAAACCCATTTTTTTTCAATTTGGCCCAGAAACGATGCATCAGTTTTTTGTCTGGCTTGGAGAACATATCGCATGCTACACCCCTGTCCAAAAGGTGCTGGCGCTATTTTACGGGATCCCTAAAAACACTCCAATGATCGAAATTGATGGGCTCAAATTTCCCGCCCCTGTTTGTCTGGCCGCGGGTTTTGACTACAATGGCAAACTCTCCCACTGCCTCTGGAGTATGGGTTTTGGCGGTGAAGAGGTGGGCTCTGTTACGGCCAGAAGCTGCGAGGGAAACGTGCCTCCACGCCTAACTCGACTCATAAAGTCTCAAAGTATTCTCGTCTATAAGGGCCTCAGAAATGACGGTGTCGAGAACGTGATCAAACGCCTCAAGAATAAAATTATCCCAAGCTCTTTTGTCCTGGGGATCAGTATCGCTAAGACTAATGATTATCTTAGCGTTGAACTCGAAGATGGAATCGAAGATTATTTTTATAGTCTAAAACGCCTAGTCAAAGAAAATATAGGAGATTTTTACACCATTAACATCTCTTGCCCCAACGTACACGGAGGAGAAGACTTCGCATCGGCAAAAAAACTTAATCTTCTCCTCACGCGCTTAAAAGAAGTTCCCCATCGACGTCCCATGTACGTCAAGCTCCCCATAAATAAGCCATGGGAAGAATTTAAGGAAATGCTTGAAATCGTCGTTCAACATGGACTTCAAGGTGTCGTGATTGGAAACTTGAATAAGAATTATGACGACCTAAGCGAACCCAAAGAAAAACCTCTCAAGTACAGAGGTGGAGTTAGTGGCCTTCCGTGCCAAAAACTTTCTAATGAATTAATCAGCAAAACACGTCAACTCTACCCCAAGAACTTAACCATTATCGGATGCGGCGGAGTTCTCACGGCTGAAGATGCTCTCGAAAAGCTAAACCGTGGGGCAAACCTAGTTCAGCTTGTCACGGGCATGATTTTTAATGGGCCTCACCTGATGAGAGAGATTTCCAGAGAGTATAAAAAGAAATACTCTCATGTTAAGGTTTAAACATGCAATTTCACCCCATCTCTTATGACACCCCTGTCTATCGCCCTCCTTCAGAATGGCGCTCACTTCTTATTCAAGTAACTATCGGGTGCTCAAATAACAAGTGCACATATTGCGATATGTACCGCTCTAAGACCTACAAGGTTCGAGCTATGGAAAACATCAAAAAAGATATTGTTCGCTGTAAGCAGGCAGGTCTGACTCCTGAGAAGATCTTCCTCTGCGATGGTGATGCCTTAGGTGCTCCCATGGACATATTAGAGGATACTTTGATTTACCTACGGGAATGTTTCCCTGAGATGAGAAGAGTTGGGATTTATGCGACGGCCGAAAACATCCTCGAAAAAACGGAAAAAGATCTCAAACGCCTACACGAACTTGGTCTAGATATTGCTTACCTAGGTCTTGAAACTGGCGATGATAAGATTCTTCACATGATCGTCAAAGGCAACACGGCGGAAGAAATGAAAGAGGCCTCTCTTAAGGTTAAACGCTGTGGAATGAAGCTCTCCACCATCGCGATGCTAGGAGTCGGGGGCCAAAAATATACCCAACAGCATATAGAGAATACCGCTAAAATACTCACTCAGACATGCCCCGAGTTTTTCTCATTTCTGACGACATTTTCTGTCCCAGGAACCCCTTATCACACCATGGTGCAAAGAGGTCTCATCAAGCCCCTGACTTCAAAAATGCTCTTTAAGGAAATGTACGGAATTCTTGATAAATCAACATTTGATCTCAATCCTGTCATTTTTCGTGCCAATCACGTCTCCAATCAAAACCCTCTTGGGGGAACTCTTCCAAAAGACAAGAGTCAGATACTTAAGACTTTAAAGGCATGGATTGATCAAACTCCCGGAGGAATCTATCCTCCACGACCTGCCCAAATGTAAGCATCGCTACTGAGATTCAAGAGCTCTTTTTATAGCGGCTTCCAAAGGTTCCTTCCCGAAACGCTCAAGTACTTTACCATTAATAAAAAAGGTGGGAGTCGCTTTTACACCTAGTGTTTTACCGTCTTTAACATCTTGTTGAATACGTTTTGCTATTTTGGGGTCTCGCATATCCACACGAAGTTTGCCTACGTTCACACCGACCTCCGGTAGATAACCCCAGATTAACTCGGGTCGTGGATTATGGTGGCTCCCCCACTGTGGTTGATAGCGAAACAGAAGGTCCAACACTTCCCAGTACTTCCCTTGCTCACGTGAGGCCTCAAGAACAGAAGCTGCAAACTCAGAGTTCCCGTGAAAAGGGGCGTATCGAATAACGAGTTGAACTTCATCTTTGTACTTAGAGATGAGTTCTTTAACAAAAGGAGCAAACCTTCGACAGCTCTCGCATTCAGGGTCAAGAAATTCAACTAAAAAAACCTTAGGCTTTTCTGCACCCATAGTTGGTGAATAGTCTCTGACAAAAACCTCAGAGTTCTCTTGCGCTAAGAAGTCTCTTTGTCGATCCTGATAAGAATTGTAAGCAAAGACCCCTATGATAAATGAAAGTACAAGTGCTGCGGATGAGATTAAAACGATTTTCTTTTTTGACTTCATTTGGCCACCTTTTTTCTTAAAAGCATAAGTATAATGATAATAAGTGAGAAACTGATAAAAGAAAGTAATGGGATCGTAACAAATCCAAACCAGTTCAGAAAGACTGTTGAACAAGGAACTCCTTGAAGACAAGGTGAAGCACTCTCTGGCACGATCTCATAATGCAAAAGGTTGTGATAAAGAGAAACGACCCAGCCAAAAAGTGCGAAAGGAAAAGAATATCTTATGACTTTTGGGTCAAATGGAAAAAGCCCTACCAAAAGGATGACCGCTAGGGGGTACATTCCAATACGTTGATACCAACACAAGACACACGGAGGAAACTGCATAACCTCACTAAAAAATAAACTGCCAAGGGTTGAAACCGAGGCCAAAAACCATGCAAAGAATAAGAAATTCCAATTTGATATTTTAGTCATGATCGTGCCTCTCGTTTCTATTAAAATATATACTAAGTAAATGAGCTTAAAATCCTTTTTTCTCCAGGCTTTATACACTCTTTACCCATAAAGCTAATAACCCACAAGGGATCATTGCCGAACGCCTCAATCTCATTATCAGAAATTCTAACTCCTGTTTCTTCAGCAAGAGCAAGGATGGGGTTGCCAGTTGCATATAAAATATCTTGAAGTTCTTCGAAATCGTCAGCTGTTGAGTGAGCGTGAACACACCAAGGATGAATAATATCAAGTCCTCTATAGTCTTGAAGCTTGAGTTGGTCTTCATCACCCTCATCTCCTAAAAACGCGGTATGAACATCACTTCCAAGAACTATCGCCCCAGCACTATCTGCATAAATCGGTTTACCTAATGCTGAAAACTTTTTAAGTAGACTAAAAAAATCTGTATCCCTAATGGCCCTTATTAAATTGAAGGTATTTCCCCCTTCTATAATGAGTGCATCAAAATCAAGAACTTCTTCACTAGGCCTTTCAACAAGCTCAATTGAGCTGACTTTTTTATGTTCAAAATCTTGCTCTATTCGCTCAAGGCTTTCTTGGGGATCATCTCCTGCCTGAGCGAGAACACCTAATGAAGAGCCTTGAGGTAAATCATCAAAAAATCGAAGATCAAGATGCCGAAAGTGCTCCTGATCTCCTCCACCTGTTAGATATGTCGTCATGGATATTAAGTTAACACAGACCTCAAAAAAAATCTCATGGCTGACACAACATGTCTATGTACATTACACACTCATTTGACATGGCCCTATTCTGATTTCAAAATCCCAGGAGAAGCACGTTTAATTATTCAACTATAGAGGTATCTTACTTATATGACGAAAGAATCCGATAAATTCATAGACACGAAGCCAACGATTACATCCCTCGATCCACAAAATATTTCATTAATTGAAAATGAGGGACTGACTATTAAACAACTGGAACCTCTTGGAGCTGAGATTTACGGAGCAGATGTACGTTCAAAGCTTCCCGCCCCGGTGATCGAGGCCTTAGAAGTTGAGATGGCGAAAAGAGGGTTTCTCGTTTTTAAACACCAAACGGACCTCACTGCTGATGAGCTGGTAAATACAAGTAAATGGTGGGGGGCCAAAGAGATTCATTCAACCCACGGTGTGCACCCTGCCACTCCCAATATGAACAGGGACATCTTTCGCTGTTCCAATGACCGTCGGCACGGAATTCTAGGCGTTGGCCCTCAGTGGCACAATGATGGAAGCTTTGAAGCGGCGACCTTTTCTCATGGGGCATATTATATGGCCCGATCACCAGAACATGGAGGAGGGACCCACTTCGCGCATCAAGGTGCTGCTTTTGATGTTCTCCCAAAAGAAAAACAAGAGTTTTGGCAACGACTTGCCTCTGTAAACTCCGCCTCGGGGGTCGTTCATCCTCTAGTTCACGCCCATCCTATAACTGGGCGACAAAGTGTTTGGCTGCATCTCGGAATGACCGGTGCAATAATCGAAAGACTACCTGAAGAGGGTTTATCAATCGATGAGCTCAAAGGGAAGCCTTCAAGTGTCGAAAACTTTCGCTTACTAAAAGATGACGAAATGAAAGAGGTTTTTAATGACTACAATGACCTTATGAATGCATCGTTCAATAAAGGATTTGGCATAGCTTATCAATATGATACCGGAGATTTAGTCTTCATTGATAACTGGGCCTTGGCCCACAGGGCATCCCCTGAGGCGCACATGCCGGCCAAGGATCAAGGCTTAAGGATCATGGACCGTGTGACTATTAAGTCAAAACACAAACTCGCTCCTCACTTTGGACTGCCACAATATATTAATATATTTGACCAGTCTCCATTTAATAGCGATGGAGTTTGGAAAGCTGGCGGGGTTGGATTTCGTTGGAAAAGCGACATCCCCATGCAAAATTAAAAATCGTTTTAATGAGTCAGATCTTCTCTAAAGTCTGGGTGATGAAAGTGAAGCCGGTGATCGCATTCTCTAGAAATGACAGACTCCGTGAAATTGATAAGGCCAATCTTTTTCCATTCCGCCCTGCTTTTTGTCAGGGCCTTTTCGGCCACAAGAATATCAAATTTAAGTCCATTACTAAGTAAAAGAGTCTCTTCTAATTCATCACGAAAATCTACGGCATCGCTTTTAATATTAGACGATGCCCCACGTACCTTCATCCAATAGGGAGTGATTACTTTTGAATCTGTTCTTTCGCCTAATTCTGATACTTCATACACCTGCCGCAGATGTGGCTTCTTATCCACAAGGACAAATGCCTTTGCCACAACTGCTGCTATTGCTGAATAAGTGAATGAAGAAGTATTTATACTAATATCTGGCTGATTTGTGAGTTCAACGCGGCTAAAGTGATCGGCCTTCGTGCCTCCGAGATCATCAATAAGAAAAAAGTTCCCCGTCTTAAGAGGAGTTAGATGCTGCTCATCGAGCGTTGGGTAAAGCTTACCGGCCAATCCAAATGCTCTGTGTTCTCCTCGCTTCGTCTCTGAAAGCGCCGCAGAGGCCCGAGCAATGATAAGACCTTTACGTCCATTTTCGAAATGCCCGCTGTATTTTGATTTATTGGTGATCTCCCAAGTTCCTTTAAAACAAATCCCATTTGGGTGAACAAGCTTTTCAAAATGATCCAAAATATCACTTCGATCAGAAAGAGTTCTTTCGGCCGCGTTTTGGATTCGGTTTATACCCCAGTCAAACATAGAGGCCAAGGTCACTTCTTTTTGAAGAAGTGTACGATATGGTGTCTTTGTCACTGTTCCCCAAACTTCATGAAAGTAACTCCCCTCATAGGCAGAGACTTGAGCCGTAAAACAAAATATAGAGAGAATCATGGCGACTTTTAACACGGGTTATCCTTCGTTATAAAACAATTGGGAGGCATTGTTTAACACCGAAAGAGCAAAAACAAAAGTCCAAGACATAGACTTAAGCTCTTGTATGGCATCTTAAAAGCATTCTGGAATAGAAAATGACTTACTCTATAATACAGTCAACTAAACGGTTTCTGAATTCGATATCTTTACTACCATCAATCATGTCGACGAGGTTGAGATCTAGCCTGCCTCTTCCTCTGGTCGCATCTAAATATAGCATTTGGACATCTCTTTTGACGTCGTAAGATACTGCTTTAATCTCTTCGCTATGATAATTGATCCAGTTCATAGAAAGCTCTAGCTCTACAGAGTCTTTTAGGGACTTATGTAAAATATAAACTTTTGACTGTAGAATGCCACCAGCTTCAGTAGTACCGATTACGGTTGTTTCCCCGCTTCTGGTTGTGCATTCAAATCCACCGGTAGCAAATGCAGTTGCTGAGGCCATAAGTCCTAAAATGAATATTAATGCTTTCATATTTCGCTCTCTTTCTTTTTAAGGTTATCTTGAGCGGACATATCTAAATCCACAAATGAGTACCCTAGCCTTCAGTTCGAAATAAGTCACGGCCTATTTCTTATACATAAAATATTTACCTGAAAGAGGTGTTTTAAAATAACTAAAAACCCCACGTTAGTGGGGTTTTTAGTACTATTTTCTTAAATTTAAGTCACCAGGAGCTTATTGTGAGCTTAATTCTGCTCTTTATATGCCTTATCTTCTGCCCTAACCCAATCAATCACAGCTTCTCTGTAGCGAGTTCTCAGTTTTTCAAACTCTGAGATGACCTCAGACTTGCCTTGGACTCCGCTTAAGTCATCACGATAATCGACAGTGTTTATGACATGGTTCTGGGCATCTTTTTGATAGTTAACTATAAGCCCCGTGAGATTTCGACCATTCATTCCATGTGGACGTGGCTGGTACCCACCTGATGATGTCTTGTAGTACATTGCATTTCCTGCATTTCTCCTATTTACGTAGATTGGATCAGTACGTTCTCTTTCACCATCCGGTCCAATGTTTGGTACATGGTTCGGGTCTATAATATCTCTTTCACCACGTATTTCTCCGAGAATATCGTAGTGAAGTAAATCTTTATAACCACCAATTTGACCAGGGTCGTTAGGGATTTGTAAATATTGAATCCCTTTAAAAGAGCCAATCATTTTGGCCTTATTTTTATTGGACTCACTTAGAGAATTATAATTTGTTCCTGAACTAAATCCGAAATCGGAACGATCAAATACAGGAAAAGGTCCTCGAACAAATTGACTTTTAAGGCCTGCTGGATGTCTATTAAACTCTCGAATATAGTCGTTGGCCTGATCGTGGGTGTCCCATGCTTTTTTAGATGAGTCCTCATAAAAGAATTTTTCTAGAAAAAAGAATTTCGGGTGATTATTCGACCCATTAATCCCTCTCACTATCGTAGATTGGTAGAAATTTGAAAAATCAACTCTTGAGAGTGCCTGACGGCAGAGTAAGTCATCATTGAAGTCAAAAGTCGTCATTTTAAAGTAGGGGTGATTTTCAGTATGACATGTCATACATCGGTAGGTTCCCATAGCGTTGTTTGGACCACTCGCTCCACCTGGAGCATCGTCTATGAACTCGTCTAAGTCCTCCTCCAAGACAACTCTAACATCCTTAAGTATAGGTTTAACAGTCTTAACGAAAAGGTCAAGTTCCAGGCAACTACGCCCCGTTGATAAGGCCGGAGGTACACCATTTGGATTAATCTCACTATAGTCGCCTTCTGATACAACACTGATTTCATCAAAAGAAAATGAAAAGAAATCATTTTCTTTATCTTCGGGATTCGGAGCAAGTGTAACAAGAGGCGAGTAAGTCATAACTCGTCCCTTTCCTACAGTGTAGTCAAGCTTAGTAAAAGTTGAATCTGTGAACTCAAATTTTTCGTTAACAAGCCCTTTAATGCCTTTTACCCTGAGCTTTTTTCCATCGGGGTTATTATAAACAAAACGTGGCCCATTAAATGTGTAGGCCTGTCCATTATCCGTTTCTCTTGCTTCAATTTGAAAGTAAGCTTCTTCATCAGCTTCGATGTCAACAAGGTGGGAAAGATCATACTTTAAGATTCTTCTCTTGTAGTTTGAGATATACTTCTCATCGGCTTGTATCAGGTCTGGTTGGAAATTAAGGCGCCCTTTATCACTAAAGTTATCAACCTTATTGATCGCAAATAAATTCAACTGAGCACCAGGAGTTTGCTCAAAGACTTCGAGAGTATACATTCCTGGGTTTAAGTTCCAGTAAACGCGTTCGTCAGGTAGGGGTATAGTTTCCTGCTCTTGATCTAAAAGTTGTCGTCCGATATCGTCTAATGTTTCTCTCTCAGTAAGTCGGCCTTCGGTTGTCCATACCCATGAGTTCCCATCAAAGTTGAATGACTCACAAGATTCTCCCCGTGATTGAGGGACACCTGAGTTAGCCGAGTACGTCATCGTCGGATTTCCATTTGAGTCGAGAATTCTATAATTTATTCGCTTATTATTGCCATCTGCCGTAGAAATTCTCATCCACACATTATAGTAACCTTCTTCGTTTATTTTAAATTCATACTTGGCAACACCGGGAGTCCTTTGCCTCTCACTTAGAGAGAGTACACCATCACCTGAGGCGACGCTTTCATTTTCATCTCTCCATGTACGAATTGCATCGACAAATTTATTCCTAAGTTCATTATCTTTTGAACAATCAAAGCGTGGATCGGGGTTGTTATTATTACAATTATGGACGACACCATCATCTCTCCCTCTAAAGGAATCACCTGGGTCTCTAAAATTGATAAAACCTTCTTCTTGCAAAACCTGTAGAGCTAGCGAAGCATTTGTCTGCGCAAACCGAGGCTGGTTTCCGCTTGAATGGCATTCTATACAACGTGAATCTTGAAGTTCCGGATAGAGAGTATTTTCAAAGTGTTCTAGCATAATGAGATCGTCGATATCAGTAACGGCTCCAGCATAAATCCCACTGGTATCAAGAGGCTGTCCACCCTTATCGAGATCGTATCTAACAACACCATTATTAGGATAATTTACTGTATCCGCTGAAAATGTCTCATTAGAATTAAAGCTCCCTGATTGGCCAACCATGTATCTTCGCTCGAAATCATTTACACCAAAGCGGTTTCCTGCACCATTAGAGAAATAGTAGGAGAAAAGATCTATTCGATGAAACCAATTACCATTCGAAATATCAGTCGCCGTAGCAGGCTCAATACGATCTCCATCGACCGTCATTTTTTGAAGGGCATTGCTATAAGTTAAAGGTTCAAAGGCCGAAGGTGAAGTTGTCACTTTATAGGTTAAGTCATAATACGCACCAGGATACTGAGAGTTGGTTGGATCACAGGACTTATAGCGACTGTCAGGGTCACTTGAGTCAAACAGCTCCGAGGCAACCCATCCATCTGGACAAGCGAGCTCAATAGTTATTGGATTAGTTGCGAGCAGTGCCGCGTGGCCCATACGCTCAACACCTCTAACGTATTGCTCATTGTTAGCATCAATGAGGCTTTTTGTTGCTGACTTCAATTTTGGATAAATAAGCTTCAGTTTTAAATGTTCTTTATCTGGCTCTCTTAGAATGTCATACAACTTTTCTGGCGGTGGCTCATAGGAGCCTTCTTTAAAAAGCTCGTAGACGTTTGCCATGCTTCCATCGTCTTTGGAGTACATATTGCCTGCACTCTTGAAACTTCCATTTGTATTAAAAACTTCATCGTATTTCGCAAAATGAGGTAAGTAACGAAAAGCATTGTAAACCACTTCATTGTCTGCATCCACCAGTGCCGGCGCCTTTACTCCAGCTCTTTTGGTGGCAACAGAAGCAAAATCACCATCAGTGAGAGCGTACGTTGGCACCGACAAGTGATCGCCGTTCAAAAGCGCTTTTGCAAACTCTAGTCTTTTATCTGGTCTAATTAAATATGCTCTTAGCTCGTAACTAAAAGGCTCGTAGCCATCCTTGACAACGCTTCCTGTAACTGGAGAAGTGCGATCACCGCTATTAATATGCGTCGCAGTCTCGTCTACACGTACCGCTCCACTCGTATAGTTATTAATCTGTGAAGCTGATGGATATTCACAACCATTTACATTCAACGAAAGGGTTCGGTTCGCTTGCGTTATAGGGTTGCTAGGAATTGAACCTCCATCGATATAAAATTGACCAATCGCTTTTGAATCTAAAAAGTTTTCATAGCGTCCATTCAAGACACCTACATAAGTCTGAGAGGCGGATAAAATCAAGCGCCCATACTCTGTCTGCGCGGGCTCCACTACACCATCTCGAATTTTTGATGTCTTCGTCTGTAAACCACTAACGGCCGAAGCTACCATTCTTGGGTCATCAGAGAGATTCTGTACTGCGGCCAGGATTTCATTAGAAACACTTTGGCAATCTCCGCCACAGTTATGACTCTGGTCTACAACTTTTCTGACAATACGCGACTGATCAGGATCCTCGAGGTCTACCTTTCCTGTTCCATAAAGATTATCCCAAGATTCTTTAGAACTAGCTGTAGCAAACTGAGGTGACTGACCTGCTCCGTGACATGAAACACAGGAAGCCCCTCTCAAAACAGGGTGAAGGTGATCTTCAAACGCTTCTACCTGAAGGACAGATGTATCAGGTCCGCTACCTTTATCATTTGTATCATTTGCAGATGGAGCTCTTTTAGGTTGTCCACTATTATCTTCAAACACGAGATCACTAGTGGCCAGATCCTTTTGCTCCATCATACATGAGAAGCAGAATTGAAGTATAAAGATAATCAAATACGTTCTACTTAATACACTTTTCACTCTGGACCTCTACTTTGTTTAAGCAATGAGCGATCTAAATCTAATTAGTTTTTTCCAATCGGGAGGGAGATCTCCAAACTTATCTTCAAAAGCCTCTCCCGCAACACGAATAATTTCATCATCATCAGTTGAATTAGTCATACACGCGAAATAATTTAAGATAATTGCCTTCCATAACTGCTGAGGGTTATTACTTACCGATGTTGCATTTTTAGCAACCCCACCGGCCTGTACAAAATGCCCCACTTGCCTTTTCTTACCAGCAAGCATCATACTCGATGTTTCGCCAGCATCGATGCGGTTGTGGCCATGCTTATAAGTTAAAAGAAGCGCTCCAGATCGCGTACCTGAATCACTCGCCCAATTAACTCTCCCTTTTCCACCTGGAGTCATATCTATTGCTCCTCCGGAATCCCCTACTACGCCACCATCCGTTAAGAGATGAATGAACATGCTTTCTCCTCTTGCAGCAGCAAGCCTAATGCATTGTCCGATGTAGCGACCCATTTGGTAGTCGCGCATATTTCCAGTAGCAGCAGTCCCATTATGATAATCATAACCACCAAGACTTACTGTTCCTGCACCTGCGATTCTCTTTGTAATAAGGTTAGCAATTGTTGCAACATGCTCTTCTGAACGACCAATCATGAAAGATCCATCACCTTGATCTTGCCCAAAAATGGGGTTTAAAACCGCTAGGTCGGCTGGATTTTCAGCTGGGTTTAAGTCAGCAGGTGCGTACTTATCAAAAACAGCTTTTGCGCTTCCAAGCGTTCTACCTACTTGATTTTTTGATGCAATCTGTTGCTGAGTTTCTGCAACTTTATTAAATTTTGACAGACCGATCTTACGGGCCGTCTCCATAAAGGCCTTTAGCCTCTTTCCACCTAGGTCTGGGTCACTGGCGTTCAAATATTTTTCACCCATCATCTTGTCGCCAATACTAATGAGAGACTCAGCATCTTTAAACTTAGAGATTCTACTTGGTTTATATGAAAGATCGATTTGACTTTGCGGACCAGTTGAACTTCCCCCGGTGTCAGAACCTCTATTACCTAAAAGTTGAACGAGATCTCCAGAAGCCCCAGCTTTACGTGCCATGTGAGCAGTATTAATAGGGTTCATATTCGTATCGTCAGATAAGATAGAGCAAATAAAGACGCCATCCACAGAGTTTCTTAGATCAGCGTCACCATCTTCAACTGGCATTAAAACTGAATTCATACCTTCAAGAAGACCCGATGTAGAATGAAATTTAATTCCATAAGAATTATCAACCATTCCACTTAAACTTGGATGCATATTAGAAGGTAGCCCCATCTTTACAAAGTCAGAAAGACTACTAGTCATTCCAAAGTCTTCTTGATCTTCACTTGCCCCAAAGCCGACAATGACGTTACCGCCAGGTAAGTTCATTCCCCCGGCAGCATCAAAACACATATACGGAACATTTGCACAAATTTTATCATGAATACAAGTTGGCCCTTCAGCCGCCATAAGCTCAGAAGGAGACATCTTAAAAATATTCAAGAGGTCAGGTCCAAATGCGAGACTAGTTGCACCGATCAACCCCGATGCCAAAAATTCTCTTCTTGATCTCGGTTTTGGATGATCACTGTAAAGTAAAACCTTATTCTTATCTGCATCGTATTTGTTATTCATAATAATTCCCTATTTCTAAGTTGTTATCTAAAACATTGTTACATATGAAGAGGAAAGAGTGAGCGTACAGGCCATCTTCGTTAGCCTCTTTTTGCGATCACCAATTGAATCTATACTTGAATCAATATAGGTCGTTACCTCTGGATCATTTGTGTTGTTATTTAAAACATCGTTTAGTTCGCTAGCTAAATCCTCATAAAGGACACTCGGGTTAGAAGAATCTGCTGTGTCGAGTGTTTTAGTTAAAAGAAGATTTATAATTTCTTCATTATTTGAAGCGGAATAATTTATGCTTGAAAAGTCAGAGTCTTCATCTACAAATACATCACAATAACTAAACGACAATCTGGTTATAGATACTTGAGTAAAAGCAGTGAAGGAGTTCACATTATTACTTGATGGTAATTGGCTAAGAACTTCACTCATGACATCTTTAATCATTGGATGCCCTCGGTCTACACCAGTAATCTTTGAGAAGTTCATACTCATTTGGTTAAAATTCAGAATCTCTGTCTTAGTAGAGAGTTCACTTGCACCAGAAACAATTGGCCCATCATCCGGAAGATCACTTCCTGTTCTTGGAGAAGGACTACTTGTCTCTGGACCACTATTATTATTTGTGGAAAAATCTAAATCCGACTCATCTGCTTTTTCAACGCCTTTTGGCAAGCACGAAGTTAGACAGAAAACCGTTAAGAGTAGTAAAATCGATGTCGGTTTTTTAAGTAACTTATTTGTTCTTGTAAAATTTTTCATAATTATAACCCACTACAGTCTATGGCCGTTTTAATAAAAAGTTCTTTCATGTTAAAGCCGTTGCTTTTAAGAAGTTTACTGCCTGCTAAAACGATAAGTTCATCTCTAACCGTCGTTGGCGACTTAAAACAGACTTTCTCAAAAACTTGTTTACTCATACATTTTGGAAAAGCATCTGATGTCGAAAGCAGCATTCCAAACTCTTTTGCACCTTGACCAGACTTTGGAGAACCCCAGCCGAGAGAGGCATTGGCCCCCTCATCCCAAAGATTCATCCATGAGTCGTCAATCGTGACATGCCCATCAGGATAAAACACATTATGGTTCATTTTAGATACAACCTGTCCTGGCTCGTATGTCACGCCGCCATTATAGTTGTAGTATGCAAATGCTCCACTCATTGCATCCATTCCTGCATGGCAACCGACACACCTTTGTTTAAATGTCGTTGTATCTCCACCTGGTGCCCGGTCAATATCTCGTCTTACACGAAAGTCAGGCACAGTTGTATCGTTAAGCTCTTCCATGTCTTTGCAAAAAAAGTTTTTCATAGAGAAGGCGAAAGCGGCCCTGTTTGTCCCAGCGGAATAGTAGGCCTTACCAAAAGCTCTTGTTGAAAGAAGGCCCGCAATAGCATCTGTACTTCTATGGAGTTTTGTAAGCTGGGACGTCTCCCTGAAAACTTCATCATCAGTCAGGTCAATGCTTTCAGCTTCAAGTGATTCATAATGACGGTTATTTTCTTTAATCCTATTGGCCGCGATAATTTTATCAAGCTTAGGTACATAAAGAGCGTTATCTTTATAAGCAGCTTCTAGTTCTGACTTGGAGTAATCCGTTAACCGGCAGTAGGTATTATTAACGTCATTAGCGCTTGAGTTTGGGTTAAGCGGATCAACGTACCATATTCTATATTTATTACCTGACGGATCTTCACTAATGACGTCTTGGCAGACTGTAGAAGATGAATGCAATTCTTTATCAGTTTCTGGGAATTCTGAATTTTTAAAATACTCAAGCTGGCCGCCTTTAAAAGTGATACCAACGGCCTTGTAGACGGAGTCTCGCCAAAGAACCTCATTGAACGGCTTATCGTCTCGAATATAACCAATAACAGTTGCTGTCATATCGTTAAGAGGAGTATAAAGAGAGCCATCCTCTGTAGACCAAGGCGTGGCAAAATCTTTCAATGTCACATTGTAAAATGAACTTCCGTTATCAAAGCCATTACGTGACTCTACAATATCTTTGGCAACCCTTCTTAGGTTTCCAGACTCTCTTGCGGAAATCATTCGATCAATTTCTGCACTGCTGGGCGATGTACCCGTTAAAGCAATGTGAAGTCTTTTTGCAAGTAATCTGCTGTCCAGTTCTTGACTATGTAAAACCTGAAAAGGAAAACCTAAAATGGTGGCCAAAAATAGCCCAGCAATAAACTTCCTGGATTTTTGGTTCTTTAAATTATTATTCATGTATGTCTCCCAAAAAGCTCTTCGTCTTAAAACTCTTAAACATGTAGCAATTATAACGCATCAGGTCGGTTAAAAACCGTTCTTTCTGTTTAATGCCCTCAACTTACTGATTTTAATAAGAAATCATTTAAGTTTTTTTAAATTTAAAGAGAACTTAAGTGCCACGTATTATTGGTCGAAATGGTAAGTATAGGAAATAACAACTAGTCAATAACAAGAAGCTCGACCATCGATTGGGCAGATCTTTAATAACAAAAACCAACATTACTTAGGGTTATTTGGATAAGGGAGGCATGCTTCGTTAATTGTATATTCAAAGAGTAAGTCAGATACCTAAATTCAAGCTATGAATAGATAAATGATAAAATACCCGACACAACCCACAGGTTTCTAAACATCTTCTAGAAGTCGGAGTTGTTATTGAATAAAGCATTAAATCAGTTAAAGAAATTTGATGTTGCAAAATCACAAAGCATGATATCCTGAGTCAAAAAAAAGACTACTAGGGGTACTCTATGCGTTTAATTATTTCTGCATTTTCTGTGTTTGTTTTCTCTTTTGCTCAAGCGCAAAGCTTAAGCCAAGCTTTGGTTGATGTTCAATTAAGTCCGACAGGCTCGTTTGAAATTCAAGGAACAATACATGGTTCCGTTCAAAAAAAAGGTGAAATACTAACGGCTTCAGATTTAAAATTTCTCGTAAGGAGTCTTGAGACGGGCATGGATCTTAGGAACAAGCACACGAAAGAGAAGCTGGGTAGCTCCTATGTTGAAGTGCCTAAGGCCGTAGCGAAAGATGGTAAAGGCAAAGCTAATATTGTCATCAATGGAATTAAGAAGAAAGTTCCCTTTAGCTATGAAGATAAAGGTAAAAGTGTTCTCGTTAACTTCGACTTATCTCTAAGTGATTTTGGTATCGAGGGAATCCGCTACATGGGAATAGGTGTTGTTGATAAAGTTGGCATCCGGGCCAACCTCCCTTTAAAGTAAAATTCGGGGAGACTGCTTAGAATTGATAGCTTGCGAGAAGCTGAAGATGGCTAGACTGGTTATCGAAAATTTTCCCAAAGCGCGAAGTAAAGGAAAAGTCTCCCAACTCCCATGTCGTGGACAGCATTAAACCCGTTCGAATATAAGAAGTCTCACGAACTTCAAGTCCATCTGGAGTGCTCCAATCGCCCTGACGGTAAAATACAGGTATGCTTGGGCCAATCCATAAATTATCTGAAAATATTTGCCAACCGGTTTCGAAGGTTGCAAAAAATCCACTCGTAGCAATACCCGATTGCTTGTATGTAATATTACTCATAAGAGAAGAACTTGTAGTGCTTCCCACCATATAGCAAAAATCAAAGCCATAAAGCCTATCCACATTATAGGTTTTCACACCAAAGCCTGCACAACTTCCTTCTGATGTATTGAGGATATCAATATTATTGCCACTTCCAACGAGTTTTATTTGGTCTTGCCAGGTCATAAAGCCCAAATAAGCATAGTAATATGTCTTAAACTTCTCCATCTCTAAAACCTGATCTCTTTGTGAAACCTTAAAGCGCAATTCATCAATTGCGACGATAGGTCCATTCGCCCTTTCAGACAAAAGAGAATAGAGCTTAATCCTTTTTTTAATTTCTTTTCTTTTTGATTCTGTATTGACCTCCGAGCTTGTTAAGTACATTTTGGTGTAAACTCTGGCCATTAGATAGTAGGTGTAGGCCAAGAGATTCTCTTCTTTTAAGTCAGGAGCTAACTTAGGTTTATGTATGGACCTTTTCACTGCACGATCATACGCTTTATAGCGCCCGAGCATCTCTTCGTAGATTTTTAATGCCTGATTATACTCTTCTAGCTCTTCATAAGCTTTTGCAGCAATAAGCTGACCAATCCCACTTTTCTTGGCCTTAGCTTTGTTTAACTCATAGCTAGTAGCAACACCTTCATAGTTTTCAGAAAACAGTCGGAGCATAGATTGACTGGATAAGTTGCTCCCAAAGGAGCTTAACGAAAAGCAAACAACAAAAGTTAAAATAACAGATTTTATTACAAAATTAACTAGAACCATGTGTGCACCTGGGCCAGTAAATCCCAAACATCTTTGGTCGCAGACTGACTACTCAAATTCCGCGTATTCTGTAGATCAATTCGAAACTCTACTCTTTGAATCGGAAAAAGTTGAAGACCTGGACCGATACGAATCCTTTTATCTCCGCTAGTGTCTTTAAGGTACTCAAGCGTATTGATGAAATAAACACCTCTATCTAGCTTAAAATACCCTTGAGCAAGACCATAGGTGTCTTTTAATTCTCTGCTCCCCTCTTCGATCCCTGTGCTGCTCTTTTGCCCCACTTCAAAAAGCACTGATGAGCCTTTACCTGCAGTTCCGACATAATGGAATGCTGTCATGTACTCTTCTGCAAACTCATTACTTGATTTTAAGAGACTCGCACCGATAGTCCCCTTATGAGGGAGTACATAATCAACCTTAAGTGATCCGCCCACTTGCCGCAAGGCTTCATCCTGCACCAGGTTTCCGATAAAATAATTTACGCCTACTTCCCAGTTTTTTTGCGCGTAATGAAATTGAATTCCATGTGATTGGTCATTTTGATCGAGTCCTGTAACACTTCGAGAGTAGGCAGTATGCTCCGCAATTCTAATACCATAAACCTTATCCATTAAGCCTGCATAGACACCAAAAGAGTTTGAGTGCCTATAACCTATGTAATGCTCTCGAGTTCGATAGTTTAAGACATCTTCTTGATCAGCACCACTTTGTGACTCCAAAGCTCGAGGAACTGGAACATAGGACAGAGAAGCGCTTAGTGTGAACTTTTCTTTTGGCCCAAATTTAAACACAGCACTGGCATTCAGATCCATATTGATCCAGTCATTTTGTTCTTGGCCAGTTCCTATGTTTCTCTTAAGGAAGAGACCACGGTAATCGGATGCCATTCGAAAATGGGTCTGCTTTGGAACCGTAAATAAAAAACCAGAACGTGAAGCAATTTTTTCTTCTGAGACTTTATCATCATAAAAACTTCGAGAAGAAATAGCCGTGGCAGAAAGAGCACGTCCATAATCGTTCAGAGGCCCATTACCAAAAGGATTATAATGACATGTTAAGCATGAGGTGTAGCCTTCTCCAACAAAATGCGGATAAGTCCAACCAGTTTGAGGCATTATCATTTGAAAAAAGAAAATTAAAACTAAGAAGTAAATAACTCCACCTAGGCGTGAAAGGACGAAAAAATAAACGCTTCTTTAAACTTTACTATAATCACCCGAAGTGTCCACGAAAATTATTTCACTTTTTGATTTTCATGGCCAAGGGCACCTTCAAGCTTTAGTTTGATTAGCTTAAGGATTAAGACCTTCTATCCAATTCCTTAAAATCGCAATATCTTCAGAGCTTAATGCTGAAGAGCCCAATGGCATATTGCTACCCGAAAATTGTAAACGCTGTACGAGTTTAGAGCCTTCAAAGTTACCTGGCGTAACATAACTTCCTGCAATCCAGTCTTCACTTTTAGTCCAGTTTGCAAGCTTATCATGATAATCATGGCAACTCGTACACCTAGCATCGAGCAGTTGGTATGCTTGAAAAAACCGCTCCCCTTTGGGTGTTGACCTGTCAATCTCTGCAAGACTGAATTTACTCTCATCAAAAGTGGACGTATTAAAGTCTTGCCCACAAGAGGCCATAATAAGAAGTAGCAATGTAAATTTAATCATCAGTACTCTCCTCACTTAAGACGCAGAACTCTACTTAACTCATAATACACTTTAACCCCTATTTCTTTTTTTGGCCGGATTCCCATAAAGCTTGGAACCTCAAATTTCAAATCATCTAGATTAAGATCAAACTCTGCCAGCAAAAGATCGTCTTTTATCGAATAAGTAAATTCAATCTTTTGTTTCTGACCGGCCACATGCAGCTCTCCTGTACCACGGCCATTTTTCGCCTCGACATTTTTGAGTTCAATGTATGGGAAGTCGTCACTTTTAAAAAACTTATGAATATGTTGATCTCTAAGTTCAATTCCGGAAGTTAGCTCTCCTGACCTGACAAACAGTCGCTTGGTTAAGTAGCGTTTTTCGGAGTCCATATAGGTTAATTTGCCACCAATGGACTCACTTCTAATTTCAAACGACCCAACAGGTGATAAGGTCACGTCCAGTAGCACTTGAGCACAGAAGCCACTCCAGCTAAAGAAAAGAATTAAAAGAGATAGACCAAACTTAATTTTCACCATTATATCCCTTGCCAAACTCTTAGAGTCACGGAGTATTAAATTTGGTCATAGGCATGGTCTTAGGCCCAAATCGATCACGAAAGCGAATCCCCACATCCTCACCTTTCTCATCTAAAGATAGTACCTCAATATAGACATCAAATAATGACCTCTCAGCGAAAAGCTCTATTCGACCCTCATTATACACCCAACTCCCTACTCCATCTCCAAGTTTAGGAAGGTTGTAATAAAATTTTGAGTCATTATATAGGCTTATTTCAATAGGATAATCGTTATTAACAATAACCTTATCAACACTGAGATTCGGTTCTTCAGGCAAAGGCTTTTCATTGATATATTTTTTAAGTGCATCCTTTTCAACACGGTGAAAAGTCAGTGAACTCTTCTCTTTCTCTGGGTCTAACAAACAGCTAGCGACCAGTAACGGAATTGCAAACAAAACGAAAAATTTTAAACGCATATCAAGGCCTTCTCTTAGCCTGATAAAACAGGCAGAATTTTATTGATTTCCTAATATGTTAGAGGTTTTTAACATCAAAATAAACAATGCGCAGCAACACGCCTTTTGAGATCTGACCACCTTATAATCCCGGTGTGATTTTAGTCACTTGAGTCTTCTTAAGAATATCCCTTCCCTCATTTAGAAAACTTACCTGCATCATTTGGCCATCAGGACTTATAGTGAACTAAATAATCGTAAGAAACTATTATGTTTGTCCCTATTCTTTTGATCCGTGACTTACCGATGACCTTCCTAGAAAGAGTCTTGGAGGTTATTGCCCCTTCAATATCTCTCGTTGATCAAAACTTGAATCTCGTTTTCTTTATCCGATCTGGATATCATGAAAACAAAAACAAACATCCTCGTTATGCTCCTTTTCTTATCTCTCTTTTTCTCTTCATGTGTTGAAGAAGCGCCCGTTAACGACTGCCCCAACAGTTCGGCAAGTCCTGGGGGGCTTTGTAGCGACAGCAACGGAGGAATAGGTGACGATAATACTCCAAGCGAGCCTATTCCCGATGCGGAAGATCCTGATGACCAAGAACGCGGAGATTCTTTTAGCTCTCCTTGGGATAGAGCTGACACGACGATTGTAATCGACGCCTATGAGTTGAACGATATTAACTGGAATCAAATGGCCACAGACGCAAAAGTTGCTGGTGTCATTCACCGCTCAAGCATTGGTATGAGGGTTGATCGTCGCTATCAAGAAAGAAAACAGATTGCCAAGCAAAGAGGCTACCTCTGGGGCGCATATCACTTGGGAACAAGGGCCAATACGATTGAGCAAGCAAAGCTTTTTCTCGATCTCATTGATGGTGAAGAAGAGACTCTCATGATTCTTGACTTAGAAGATACTAATTCGAGCAGCTTTATGAGTCTTGATCAAGCAATGATCTTCATAGAATATGTCTACGAACAAACGGGTCGAATTCCCGTTGTCTACGCTAATCACTCAACAACAAGACTTTTAAACCAGCGACTGAGTCAAAACCCTCTTCTCCAGCAGGCCAAGCTTTGGTATGCGAGGTTTAAGTCTCGTGTAACCGACTTCCCTACTGGAATTTGGAATGACTATTTTCTCTGGCAATTTTCAAGTGAGATCAATTGCTCACAAACGGGATCGTGCCTTTATAATGTACCTGGAACACGTTACGACATGGACGTAAATGTCTACAACGCAACAGAGTCTCAGCTACGATATGACTGGAGTGTTATGTAGTAGCGCGATTGTTACTCTTTGGTTTCCCAAGTGATTGTAACGTTACGTTTCCCCCACTCTCGTGCGGCTTCCACATCGTTACCCATGTAGATATCAATCTTGTCTTCCCAGCGCTTATTCATCTTATCCCGAACAATATAAGTGCCTGGTAGACCTTCGATCCAAACCTTTGTCTCGTGGGTTAGACCGTCATCGATAAGGTCACGCGATACTGCGATGGCCTTCATCCCTGGCTTTAAAGTGTCTCCCCATGCCGCCAATGTGGGGTCACCGGCTTTGGTCTGAGAGTTGAGTGAATTGTACGCCGTTGCGGTGACTTCCTTAGGACCTCCATCACTACAGCTCATCAGCGTAGTTATCGTAAGTAGAATAAGAAAAGACTTTAACGTTAGACGCATAACAAACTTCCTTGAGACAAAAGAGTAGAACACCTAATGTATATACGCTCACGTAGATACTCAATTCATGTAGCAAGTTTGTCCAAGTTCACGATAGAGAAAGTTCCTTTTTCAAACGCTCAACGAGAGACAGGATTTTTACGAGACTCTATGTCTAGAAAATTATGATCTCTTATTTTCTTGAAGTAAGAGTATAGATCAGAATCGATTACCTTGATAATCTTCCCCATGCCATCAACGGGGCCCTTCACATCACCTCTCTCGTTAATTCTCAGAGCTGCTCTTCCTTTTGGGTCAACTCTGAGATCATAAGGTCTCATAGAGTTTAATTTCATTTGTTTTCCTTTCGCCTCAGATATTTCATTTGTTATTTTATTGATTTCTTTATTCAGCTCAATATTGTCTGCGTGAAGGATCTCGTTTTCGACATTTTTATACTTCTTCAGAATTTTAAAAGCTGGTCCCATTTGGTCTATCAGTTCACACCTGAGAAGCTTTTCAAAACTCTCTTTTAATTGGTCAGCACCAGTTGCGTCCATAGTTTTTAAGGATTCAAACGTTGTAAATATATTATCGATCAAGTCAAACTCCTTAAGATAGCTATGATTGTATTACTCTAAAAATATATCAAAGAAAATTTTAGGGAGTTAGATTCAAATGAGGTGAAATAAAAAAGGGACCCCCTGCAAAGGTCCCTTCTTTCGAGCATCCTGCTCATCAGTGACCAACATCCTATCGATCACATAATTATTATAACCATAATTTTGTTCGTTAACAGTAAAAACTTTATTAGGCATGTTTTTCCATTTCGAATAGGGGCAAAGTTAGTTTGATTTGACCTTTAAAACCTAAGACATACAATAGTGATCAAACGAAAAATATATAAGGAGAGCATTCCATGATCTGGCCAATAGGTAGTAATAGAAAGGTCTTCGAAAAAAATCGAACATTTACCTACTATATACCTGCTCCTCCTACTCGGAGATCAGGGTATAGAGAAAAAGAATTTGATAAACTTATGGCAGAAATTATTGAAAGTGGTTTCACTATAAAATCTCTTTCGACACAAGGTCATACTGGAGAAGATTCATCCGGTATGTGGGTTATTTGCCAACTTGTAGGTGACAGAGATTTAGACTGGCAAAAACTCGATGACTTGGCCGATCCCCTGCCAAAAGGAAAAGCTGAATACCACTCCCACACCAACGTCTCGGTACCTGAAATGACGGAGTCTGAAAAAGCCGTTGAGCTTCCAGAGATGAGTCAGGAGGAGGCTGAAGAGCATCTCAAAAATCTCTACAGTCTAGAAGATGAAGGAAAGCAAAATTGAAAAGATCATTACCTATCATTTATTTGTGCTTACTTTCACTAGTTTCTTGCACATACTTTATGAAGGATCGACCTCTTTCTTTTGAGGGCCTACCCCTTAAAGAAAATGAGCAACTCAATTACTGTCCAACAACTGCTAATCAAAGTATCGTTTCTTCTAATCCTTATGCCGCTGAAGTTTTTCAGAATTTCTTAAATAAATTAGCAAAACAAAAAAACAAATATCAATTTATAGACAAAGCCGTCATGTGGTCTCTTTTTCAAGTTAATATTAGGCCTGACGCTACATCGGTCCATTCTGGTCTACAGCTTATATATAAGGTTAATGGAAAAGAATTCTTTTGGAACTTCAAAGATAAAAATAATAACCCCTCAACGTCCACATACATTTACGCGCTCAAGGAGATTCTTAAAAAACATCAATCGCGCTATTCTCTTTACGAACTTGCAAAAGTTCTCGACCAATATCTTCCCTCTATGATCCCAATCGGTCCTAGTCTTTCAAATTTTTTAAGTGAGAATACCTCTGAAATAAAAAAATATAAGAACTTCACAGATATTTATTTCAAGGCCTATCAGGTGCTTAATCCTCGAGAGAGCATACCTAAGCTCATTTTCCGAAAACTCGTAAGCTCTCATCCAACAAAGTCCGAAGATGATAATTACCTTAAAGTAGACTACATGTTTAAATCAAAAGATGATCCATCACTAGAGTGCAGCTTTGATATTAATGCCTACAAACATTCAATTTTTATCGTTTCACGTGAAAGCATTGGTAGATATAACAACTTTGGTTTAAGTGAAGATTCGCAAAATACCTTTTTGGCCGTCACTCATTACAAACCCAAACTCAAACCTTACCGCAGCTCTTATCTTTTTGAAGGAAGGCCTGTAAGTCACCACTCTGCCCTATGCCACTACAAAAGTAATGAAAAAGAAATCCACCTTCTCTCAAGCTATGGCCGTGACCCAGGACAATTTATTTACCAATTTTTCGAGAATGGCCAAGAAAGCATGCAAAGCGTTCAGGATATAGACCGCATCTCCCGCAAGGCAAGAGTCTTGAAGCTCTACTCACCGGAGCGCTATCTAGTAGAATCACATCGAGCGCCAGAGACACTTCTTAAAGATCTACATTTACTCGATCATCCCGTTTATCACGCATCGACTCTCGGAGAGCTCACTTTTTGGGTAAAAACTAGAAATGATCAAAGCTTCGTCACAGACTCGCGCTCCTCAACAATTCCACTATGTCAGAATTAAGGCTCAACATTTTTGGGAAAGCATCTGGCAAGACAGTCCAGACATGGAAATTCGCTGACGAAACTCAACTCCCCCTCTTGAGCATTCTTGAGTTCTTAAGAAAAGAAAAAATCCCTATCGCCTCATCATGCTTTGGAGAAGGTATTTGTAAAAAATGTGTCTTTAATGGTGACCAACTTGGCTGTCAGATTAACTTAAAAGATCTTTTTAATCAAAGTACACAAGCCGTCATTGAAATTGATTATTTGTGAAGCCTAGCAGCTCAAGAAAAATTATGCGATAATCTTTGTAAGGAGCTACTTATGAAATATCTATCTATCGACCTAGAGGCCACTGGTCTTAGAGAGCATGACACTATCATTGAATTTGGAATGATACCTTTTGACACTAAAACAAAAACTCTTGAAAAAGATCTTGCTCGGAATTTTTTTATTAAATGCGATTCATTTGAATCTCTCAAGCCTAATCTTGATCCATGGGTGATTGAACACAACGAAACACTCATAAAAAAGGCCCACTCCGAAGGCATTGCAACTGATGAATTTAAGCGAAGGCTAGAAACATATCTCGAATCTAAAGAAGTAAAAAAGTATTTTGCTAATGATAACAATGAAAAGATCATCCTCTTTGGGAAATCAATGAATGCCATCGATCTCCCTTTTTTGACAAGGGACTTAAGTTGGGAGTTTATGCGCAAACATTTTCACCACAGAGATCTGGACCTCTCCTCTACCGCCAATACCCTGATTGATATGGGTATGCTTCCAGAATTTTGCTCGTCTGGTTCAGGATTAATGAAGTTCTTAAATATGGGAGAAGTTTGCCACACGGCACTAGAAGATGCTGTAAATACAGCAAAAATGTATCTAAAGCTTATTGATCACTTTGGAAAGTAATATTAGAATACTTACTCTCGAGAAACGATCCTTTTGGGGTCGAGGGCCTGAGAGTCATGACGGATTTCAAAGTGCAAATGGGGGCCAGTACTTCGACCTGAATTACCAACCTGGCCGATAACTTGCCCCTGATGAACTTTATCTCCGGCCCCAACAAAGTTTTTATTATTATGGGCATAGACACTAAAAAGACTATCTCCATGAGAGATCACGATAATTTTCCCATAGCCTCCCATGCCACCGGCATGAACGACTGTTCCATCTTTAGCTGCTAAGATATGAGCGCCAATCCTGGCCGGAATATCAATGCCTTCGTGTTTACGACCCCACCTTCTACCAAAGCCTGAACTGATACGTTTTGAGGAGGGAACTGGCCAAGCGAAGTCTCCAGAATCGATATGCGCTTGTGTGCCTATTAAGCTTGCCGGTGATCGCGCAAGCCTTGGGCCCATCATACCATCGGTCGTGGGAATAAAAACCCACTCTCCGGCGCGAAAACTAGTCTCTGAG
>Ga0136604_1000021_pt1 | contig 89543 bp, 88 predicted proteins | sample AntRauFillE10628_FD_104928 | JGI IMG/M metagenome (GOLD analysis project Ga0136604, IMG submission 104928) | Saline lake microbial communities from Rauer Islands, Antarctica - Metagenome Filla E10 #628 | ecosystem: Environmental > Aquatic > Non-marine Saline and Alkaline > Saline | place...
AGGCGTAACGCTTGCTGAAAGCACTGGTACACCAACTACTGAAGTATTATCTGCAGGTTTAGCTTCTGAGACTCAGGTTAATTCAGGTCAAACTGCGGCCAATGCTGCTAACAACAATGTAGCCGCGCAAAACTTATTTGTTTCAGGCTCTGCAGGCAGTGGCACAGTGGCTGTGACAGCTGGAGAAACCGCTAAAGCTATAGCTACCAATGTTAATAAAGCAACTGCTGATACTGGCGTGCGCGCTGAGGCTCGCACTGAAGTTTTATTATCAACTTTAAGTGATGATGGCTCAATTTCTTTTGACTTGTTTGGCGATAATTCAACAGCTGCCTCAGTTTCAGCTTCAGTTACTACTACTGATTTTTCCGAACTAGTATCGGCCATAAATAACTTATCTGGTACCACAGGTATCAGTGCTCAATTTTATAATGGCTCTAATGATCAAGTGTTATTGGTAAATTCAAGTGGCGAAGATATTCGCATAGAAAATTTTGAGCATTCAACCGCGGTTGACTATCAAGACTCTAATGCGTCAACAGTTTCAGGCTCAGGCTCTTCTGTAGCTCCAGCGGCAGTTAGAAGTTTAGCGGTAACTGGTAATCCTGATGATAATGCTGGCGGCACGGCTGCTACTTTATATGATGGTGGGCTGCGCGGTGACCTTAACTCGACTGTGGTCGGAGGTGAAGTGAATTTCATTTCTAGTCGCTCATTTGTAGTATCATCTAACCTAGATGGAGTGGCAGCTTCTGGCTCTTTATTTGCCGGTGGTATTAATGCCTCTACTTCTTCTAGTTTGAATGCAGTAAATAATCTTGATATTTCCAGTCAAACTGGGGCGCAAGATGCTATCGTTGTAATTGATGAGGCATTAACTCAAATATCTGGTGTTCGTGCTGATTTAGGTGCGATTCAATCAAGATTTGAGTCAGCCACGCGCAATATTGCTAATAACATAGAAAACTTATCTTCTGCTAGGTCGCGCATTTTAGATGCAGATTTTGCGGTCGAAACTTCAGAGTTGACTAAAACTCAAATCTTAAGTCAAGCTGGTATTTCAATGTTATCGCAAGCTAATCAGTTACCACAAAATATATTGCAATTACTCCAGTAAAGCCAATATAGTTTGGGTTATAAAAAGAGAGGGGCATCCCTCTCTTTTTTTTATCTATATTTTTAACTATCTTTTATTTTTTAATTAAAATCTTAACAATTAATTAAGCTTAGTAATTATAATTTAATTAATAATAAATATAAGCTATCAACGTTTATAAATTAACTACATTTTAATATTAGGTCTAAGATAACCTCGACCTATGCCGATACTTCCAATAATTGAGAATATGTCACATTGGGTGATTTAACTGTTCTAGTTAATTGGAGTATAGGTGATGGTGCAAGTAATAAACACAAATTTTAATGCCTTAAAAGTGCAAAATAGTCTAAATAAAAAAAGCAACCTACTAAGTCAAACGCTTGAGCGTTTATCTACTGGTTTGCGCATCAATAGCGCTAAAAATGATCCTGCAGGTCTTGGCATAGCAATTAAATTTGCCTCCCAAATTTCAGCCTTTTCGCAAGTTCAGCGCAACGCTAATGATGCTATTTCTTTAAGTCAGATAGCAGAAGGCGCCTTAGCTGAAGCTACTAGCATATTACAACGTGGGCGTGATTTAGCTGTGCAAGCTGCCAATGGCAGTAATTCCGCTACAGATAGGCAAACCTTGCAAACACAAGTTAATCAATTAAAATCTGAGTTTTCTAATATAGTCTCAAGTACTACTTATAATGGCATGAATTTATTAAATGGTGATTTATCTTCTATAAACTTTCAAACAGGGGCAAATGCTGAGCAAAATATTGCATTATCTCTTAAAGATAAAAATATTAGCCAACTTGGAGCAAACCAAATAAAAACCGATAATCAATATGGCTTAGAAGCTGCCACCACTCAAGCTGGCACTAGTCGATTTGCCACAACCCTTGGAACTCCCTCAATAACTGGACCTAATGCTGCAGCCCGTAGTTATACCATTACCGATAGTGCAAACAATAATGAAACAATAACTACTACAGCAAATGCTACAGCGCAAACTATTATAGGTGAGCTAGAAGCTGCTACTAATATTAGTGAGGTTAGTGGTTATTATGAATTTGACTTAGACGTTAGTGCTTTGGCTTTTGCAACTACTGATGAAATAGCTTTTACTAATGGCGAGCTAAGCTTGGCTTCTGCCACTTATGCAGACTCAAATGCTTTAACTAGTGCCTTAGATGCTGTAGCTGGATTTAATGCGCAACTTAGCGGTGACACTATTACTATATATAGCGATAAATCTACTAATGCAGCTTTAGATGATTTTACTATAACTATAACTAATAATGGTGCCAACAGTAGCGTAAGCACCGGTGGCGTTAGTGCTATAGATGGCAGTCCTTTAACAATTGGTGCCAATTTAGAATTAACTGTTAGTGATGGCACTACAGTAGCTTTAGATGGTATCGAGCAAAAAATTTTTGCAGATGCTAATACTTTAGCGGCGGCTAATAACCTAAGTGCGCAAACAATTACAATAAATGGCACCTCTGGACCTTTAGCACTTGCCATAGCTAGCGGTGCTAGCGCTAAAACTATAGCAACTAGCATAAATGCCACAACTGAAAATACCGGGGTTAGCGCGCAAGCAACTACGCAATTGCAAATAAGTAATTTAAGTAATGATGGTAGTGTAGCTTTTGCATTAACCGCAGATAATACCAGCGCTGTTAATATAAGTGCAAGCATTACCACTACCGACTTTACTAACTTAATGGACGCAATAAATGATGTTTCTGGAACTACTGGCGTAGTTGCTAAATTAGACGGGGCAGATAATATTTTAAAATTAACTAATGCTGCAGGTTCTGATATTGGCATAGAAAATTTTACTCATTCAGCCTCTGGAGCGAGCGAGCAAGAAGTTGAGTCTATCGATGTTCTGGGCAACTCTGACTCTAATCTTAATGGTGTAACGGCGCGCCTTTATACTGGTGGGGCAACTACTTTGGATTCTACCGTTGTTGGTGGCCAATTAAGTTTAGTAGCGCCACAAGCTTTTAGCATGTCTTCCAATATAAATGGTAGTGACCCAATCGCTGGTGGCCTATTTGCCGCAAGCGCCAATAGTGCTATAAATTCTAGTCTAAGCTCTGTACGCGATATTGATATCTTAACAGCCACCAGTGCCCAAGATGCAATTAGTGTTTTTGACCAAGCCATAAGTCAAATTTCTAGCACGCGCGCCGAGTTTGGAGCTATGCAAAATCGATTTGAATCAGTGGCAAGTAGAGCCTCCCTAACTCAAAGTAATTTAACTCAAGCTAAATCTAATATTGTAGATGCTAATTTTGCACTTGAAACTGGTGAGCTTGTTAAAAACCAAATTTTAATGCAAGCAGCTGTTGCTATGCTTACTCAAGCTAATTCTTTGCCGGAGAGCCTATTAAGCTTGCTGCGAGATTAACCCAATATTTACTTATAAAGCTTCACCTCTTAAGTAAATTGCGCGCTAGCCGATGTGTAGTATAGATAAAAAAGTATTATCTATAATTATATAGTTCTGACCAAGCTTTAAAGTAATGGATTACTAGGGGTGAGATAATGGATAGTTTAGGAACCATACGTAGCAAAATCGGTTTAGGCTCAAATATGCCTATTGAAGATTTGGTTGATCAATTAACCGAAGTTCAAGTTGGCGCCAAAAATGAAATGCTAGATGCCAAAGAAGTTGAGATAGGCGCTAAAATCTCAAGCATTGGTAATTTGCGCAATGTATTAACTGATGTGCAAAGCGAAGTAGCTATTTTAAAAAAAGATAATTTATTTAAATCCAGAGAAGTATCTATAATTAAAGATGCAGCAGCTGATACTAATACTACGTATTTAAATGCAACTGTAGATGGTAGCGCTGTGGCTTCCTCTTATGACATTGAAATCAGACAGCTAGCTCAAGCGAGCAAATACACTAGTGCTGAATTTGCCAGCTCTAGTAGCACCTTAGGTACTGGCACCTTAACCATAGAAGTAGGCGCCGGACAAGCTGCCAGCAATAGTTATTATATAAATATAGATAGCACCAACAATACTTTAAGTGGCATTAAAAATGCTATTAATAATAAAAGTAATGTTACAGGCGTAATGGCTAGTATAATTACCTCTGATACAGGAGCCAGAATAATTATTGCGGCGCAAAATCAAGGTGAAAAATACAATTTAGGTATAACTGTAAGTGATGATGATGGCAATAACATAGATGCTAGTGGTCTGTCGCAATTAACCACCACGAATATGACCGAAACGGTAGCTGCTAAAAATGCCATAGTACGCTTAGATGGTCTAACAGATGATATAACTTTAGAGAGCAATGTAGCTCAAAATTTAATTGAAGGCGTGACCCTTAACCTCAGACAAGCTCAAGTTGGGCTAACTCATACAATTAAAATTTCATATGATACCGCATCCACTGCAAATAAAATTGAGTCCTTTGTTGAAAAATTTAATGAATTAAAAGAATTACTAAATTTACAAACCCAAAGAGATGGGCTAAATGGAGAAAATGGAGTATTTCTAGGGGATGCGACTATTCGCAGTTTTGTCTCTGGACTATCACGCACTTTGCAGCATTCAGTCACTGATAATACTTATTCAAGTTTACCGCTTATTGGTATTACCTCAGGTTACCCTAATGGCTTATTAGAAATAGATAAAGATAAGCTGAATAATGCTTTAACTAGTGATTTAGATGGGGTGGTCAAATTATTTAGTGACAAAGATGACGGTGTAGCTGTAGCCTTAGATTCTTACATTCAAGATTATAACTCATTTAGTGGAATTTTTAATACACAATTACAAGCAATGGCCGATAAACTAGTAACTGTATCTGAAGATAGGTTAAAGCTTACAGAAAAAGAGGTTAGAATTCGCAATGATTTAACAATGGAATTTTCTAAATTAGATGCTTTTTTAGGTCAAATGGAAGCTAGTAGTAAACAAATTATAGATAGGTTAGAAAGTTCTATGGTAGACCCTAAAAGTTCATCCAAAAGATAGTTGTATGTAGTTGTAGTTAAATGAGGGTAGATTAGTAATATGGGTATAAATTCAGCAATTGATCATTATAAACAAGTAAGTAGTAGAGCTAATGAAGATATAAATTCTTATGAATTAGTACAAATGCTCTTTACTAATGCATTAAATAAGATAGAAAGTGCAAGCGGTCATATGCAACGTGGTGAAATTGCTCAAAAGGGCCAATGCATCTCTATTGCTATTACTATTATAGATGCACTGCAAGCTTCTTTAGATAGAGATAAAGGTGGTGAGCTTGCCCAGAATTTATTTAAATTATACCATTATATTATGGAGCAATTATTAATAGCTAATCTCCAAAATTCTATAGAAATATTAGAACATGTACACCAGTTATTAGTTACCGTAAAAGAAGGCTGGGATGGGATAAGTGTCCAAGCCCAAGAAATTATGCAACAGCAAAAGACTCAATAAGATAATAATTAATAAAGCTAAAATAGGTAATTTATGAATAAATCAGCACTAATTGATAATTTATTAGAAATATCAAAAAAAATATTAACTAATATTCGTGCGCAAAATCATCAACAATTGGCTGAGCTTGATTTACAAAAAAATATACTTACTGATAAAATTTTCTCCAAAGCAAATGAAGCTTTAATTGATACAGCTAAAGCTCATGAATTATATGTAATTGAACAAGAAACCTTAAAAGAATTACAAGTAATTAGAATCCAAAGCATGGATAAAATTAAAAGCTTTAATACTTCAATAAAAGCTAGATATGTTTATCAATTAATTGATAACATATAAGATATTCACTAGTTTTTTACCGGCAAGTTTTGTAAAATAATGGACTTATACTCATCTTCTAACAATTTAATAATTTGCGTAGATCTCATAAATTTTTGTTGTTGATGGCATGTCCTTATAGTTGATGTACTTTTTGCTAATAAATCTTTATCATTATAAAATTCACAAGCTTTACTAATATAGTCTTTAGTAGAGCTGCATTCTAAATTTTTTAAATCTTCACAAAAAAGCCTCCTATAAGTTAGGATTGGCATGTGATCACCCAAAGCTATATAAGCGCGAGAGTTATTTTTTTCTGGCAAAGAGTCTAAAATTAAATCAGCTAATACATGAGGTCCAGCTGGTGTTATTTGTTGTGGTCCTGAAAAAATAATTCTATCAGATTCTATGTTGTTAATTTTAGCAAGTTTTAATAGGTTCTCTTGTGCTTGATGATTTATTTTACTTAACCATAAAATACTTTCATCGCAATTTAGCAAAATTTTAAACCAGCTTTCAATTAGATTTTCATGCAATCTTTCTGCTGGGGAAAAACCACAAAAAATAAATTTATTAGCCGGTAGATGGTAATCTTTTTTATCATAATTATTAATGTTATTTTTAGATAAAATAGGTAAAATGCTGGGAGTTTTTAATCCTTGCATATAAGGTCTGTTATTAGCAAAGTCTCCGGTTTGCCAATAGGCTTGAACCATTGATGGCTTAAATGCCACAATTTCTGGCCTGGCATTTATAGTATAACCACATAAATCCACCAAGATTGTAACATTGTCATTTAAAATTTGCTGGTATATGGCATAATCATCATGATCATCTAATTGTTCTAAATCATAAGTTACAATAGTATAAGAATTAGAATGTTCACTTAATAATTTTTTAATATTATCTATGCCGGGAAAGCCGATTTTCTTGGGCAAAATATAGCCTATTACTGGTTTGCCTGTTACTAATTGGTAGGGTGTATTAAAAGATTCTAGATTAGCGTAACTTTTATCTAACTTATTAAAAACTTCTTGCTCAACTTCGTGATTTAATTGCAATAATTTAATATAGTAAGGTGGTATAGTATGAACACGTGAGTTGGGTTTATCTATTAAATTTTTAATAAAAGCGGTAGATTCTTTTTTGGCTTTTGCATAATCACAATTGTGTATAGCAATTACCGCTTGCAGCATTTTAGTGTAAGAATTAGTTTTATCTATATCTATAGATTTGCATATAAAATAATTAGCATTTTCAATATTATTGTTACAAATGTAGCTTTCAGCTAAATAATTTAGAATTTTGGTATCAGTGGTTTTTTTATCTAAAATCTTATTTAATACATATATTGCTTGTTCATACTTTTTATCTTCCATATATGATAATGCTAAAAAATATTCAATTTCAATATTTGGTTGTAAAACACTTGCAATACTAGTTAATATTTTTATGCTCTTTTTAAATTGCCTAGTATTAAAATAAGTTTTAGCTAGTATTAATTGGGGCTCTACCGCTTGGCTTTTAAGCTCTATGCATCTTTTAGTAAAATATTCAGTCTCTTTAAACTTCTTAGCTTCATAATACATAATTGCTAATTGTAAATTAGCTTCATAGTTAATAGGGTCAAGGTTTAATATTTTAAAATAATATTGTTCAGCTTGCATATATAGCTTGCTTTTTTTATAAACTAAAGCAATATTACGCATAGCATCTATAAAGGCTGGATTTAAGTCTAAAGCTTGTACTAGGTATTGCTCGGCTTGTGGTAATTTATCTTCTTGGATGTAAATAATACCTAAATTATTATAAGGATCGGGCAATTTATTATTACAATTAATAGCTTGTAAAAAATGTTGTTTAGCTTTGGCAAAATCTTTTGACATTGAAGCTATACAGCCTAAGTTATTGTGAACTCCAGGGTTTTTGGGGTCTAAATCTAAATACTTTTGGTAGTAGCTATAGCTTTTATTTATATTTTGCTGATTTAATTCAATTTGTCCTAAAAGAGCAAGTGCGGCAGTTTTTTCAGGGTCGACTTGTAAAGCTTTAAGAGCTGCATTTCGAGCGTCATCTATTTTAAATGCTCCAACTAAAGCCTCACCTAAAGAAACTAAATAATCGGTATTGTCTTTGTCTATAGTTAGAGCGTTAGTCAAAAATTCACAAGCTTTGGTATAATTTTTAGATAAAATACCAATTAAACCTAATAAATACCAACCTGGCGCATAATCTACCGCTTGCTCTGTCATTTTTTTAGCAACATTAAGCGCAAGATTTATTTTACCAGCATTCAATTGTGACATAGCTTCATTGAAAGATATATTTAAGCTTTCTTCTTTGCTTTTGATTGATTGTCCCATACCAAACATTATATTAGTTAATCAACTAAATATCAAGTTTGGTATGGCAATAGCAAAAAAATGAGTAAAATTTGATTGCTTAGCTAGGTATAAATTAATAATGCTTTTAACTAATTAGGCGTAAATATTATCCATTACGCAAAGACTCATAATAATCATTCACCTCAGCCCCATAAGGAATGGTTTGCTCACTAGCTAAATCTTGGCTTTGTCTTTTGCTATCTTCGCGCTCTTTTCGACCTTGATAGTAATCTTCTAAATCTTCTTTCTCGAGCTCTTTGTCTTTTTTGCGAGGGCCCTCACCTTCATATAAGCTATCTTCTAATTGCTCACCTGGGTCAATAGATGCTGAAAAAAACTGGCCAACTGATTTTGCCAGATTAGCCGTCATCCAGGCGCTACCTTGGGAGACTAAACTGCCACTACTGGATATACTGGCCGACCAAGTATTTGAATTAGCTATGTTGTCAATGTTTTTAGAAATATCTTCAGTTTTAATTTCCCCACTTCTTATTCTTTTGGCGTCAGTCGCCATTGAATGAAGTATGTTAGAAATCCCTGGTAAAATTTCTCTTATGCCTGGAATTATTCGTATAGGAAATAAGATTTTTTCTGCGACATCTACAATAGTGCCTAAGTTATCAAAGGTTTTAGCCCACAATACCAAGGCTAAATTTGCGGCGCCATGGCCGGCATCAATTGCAGTTTCTTTGTCATGCGTTTTGGCAATCTCAGTGTTTGCCACGCCTTCTTTAATGAAGTCCCCAAAATTTCCACCAACTTTATCACCCAAAGCGATGCCACTACCTTGAGCTACTTTTTCACCAAATAATTTGCCTATATTGGCAGAAAATCTTTCCATTAAACCTTGTTTAGGTCGTTTTGGTTTTGATTTTTTATTTTTTTCTGCCACTAGTTACTCCAAATTCCAAATAAGGATTTTTGCTATATTTTTGCCACATTTCTATATGTAGAATACTAACATCAGCTTAAATCTATCACAAGGCCAATCTATGTCAAACTCTAAAAGGCTGAGCAGCTTATTAGTTAAGCCACTAACGTTTGAGTTAACTAAGATTTTTAGCTTGTATCTTTTTAATTATGTAAATATAATGCGCACATGAACTTTTTAGACTTTGAGCAACCAATAGCTGAGTTAGAAGCTAAAATTGACGAGTTAAAACTTGTCGGCACTGACACGCAAATTAATATTAGCGATGAAATTGAACGACTTCAGCTAAAAAGTAGCGAGTTAACTAAGAACATTTTTAAAAACTTAACTGCTTGGCAAATAGTACAGCTGGCACGTCACCCTAGGCGCCCATATTTTTTAGATTATATTCAGCGAATTTTTACTGAATTTGAACAATTACATGGGGACAGATTATACGCTGAAGATAAGGCTATAATTGGGGGCATGGCATTGCTTGATAATCGCCCAGTTATGCTAATTGGTCAGCAAAAAGGGCGCGATACTAAAGAAAAAATAGAACGTAATTTTGGCATGCCCCAGCCTGAGGGTTATAGAAAAGCTTTGCGTCTTATGCGTTTAGCTGAAAAATTTAACTTACCAGTTATAACTTTTATTGACACCCCTGGTGCTTACCCTGGAATTGGGGCTGAAGCTCGAGGTCAAAGCGAAGCTATTGCTAAAAACTTAAAAGAAATGTCGCAGCTTAGAGTGCCTATTATCAATATAATAATTGGCGAGGGCTGTTCTGGAGGAGCGCTTGGTATTGGCGTGGGGGACAAAACCTTAATGTTGCAATATTCTTATTATGCTACAATTTCCCCCGAAGGCTGCGCTACTATATTATGGAAAGGTGCCGATAGAGCTGCAGAAGCTGCAGAAATTATGTGCATAACAGCTGAGTCGCATTTACGTTTTGGTATAATTGATGAAATGCTCAAAGAACCTTTGGGTAGTGCATATCGCGATGTAGATGGTATGGCTCAAGTTATTAAAGAATCTGTTTTACGCCACCTTAATACTCTATCAGCTTTAAGCATTGAAGATATGTTAGAGCTGCGCTATGAGCGCATAATGTCTATGGGTGCTCATGACATTTTTTGATTTACGCAAAATGGACTTTACTAATAAATAGTTACTTGCCGTGTTTGACGTAGAATTATTAGCTAAATACGATTATCTGGTTATAAGCTACAGCGGTGGCATTGATTCTAGCTTGTTATTATATTGCGCCATGCATTACCTAGATGTAAAGTTACAAAAAAAACTAAGTTGTATCCATGTTAATCATGGCTTATCAACTAATGCTAATGCTTGGGAGCAACACTGTATAGCCCAAGCTAGCTTATATGGTATTCCTATTAAGGTTTGTCAGGTACAAACTAATGGTAAAATAGACGAAGCTCATTTACGGGAATTAAGATATACTACCATAGCCCAACATGTGCCCAAAAATTCTCTTTTAATGTGTGCGCATCATTTAGATGATCAAATTGAAACTTTGTTATTTAGGTTATTTCGAGGGGATGGTTTTGATGGCTTAGCTGGAATTCATGATTTTTCTAAAATTTTTGGGTTAGAAGTTTATCGACCATTATTAACTTATTCTAAACAACAAATTATAGATTTAGCTACCAAATATACAGTTAAATATATAAATGATGAATCAAATTCTTCCATTAAATACTCTAGAAACTTTTTACGCAATGAAATAATACCTTTAATTGCCCAAAGGTGGCCGCAATATGGTGAAGCCATTACAAATGTTCGAAGTCAAATAATTAAGCATAAAGATTTTTTTGCTGTAAATATTAATAAATATTTACAGCAAATTGGGGCTTTGGCTAATTCTACTTTAGTAATTAAAGACTTAGAGCATGCATATTTTTCTAAATATGATCTGGTGCGCTTTTGGTTAAAATCAAATAAATTATATCCTAAAGATACAATACTTTGCCAAGTATTAACTCAAGTTGTGCAAGCAAAATCCGATAAAAATCCTATGGTACAAATTGGTAAATGGCAATTGCGTCGCTCTTTTGATAAATTATTTTTATTAGAATCAAGCCAGTTAAGTGCAGTAAACGTTGCGCAATATACCTGGCAGTCGCATCAAGTGCTAAAGACTAGCTCTAAACTCTATCCTCAAATTAGTTTTGCTAAATTAGTTCAAACTTTGCAAATGTCAGGGCAACAAAAAGATTTACAAAGCATTAAAGAGCTAATGCCAGACAATGTAGAATTAACTGTAAAATTTGGCATTTATTGTAAAAAAGCTAAAGAGCGTTTTCGAGCACTACAAGTGCCAACATGGAAGCGACACGAGTACCCATTAATTTATTATAAACACAAATTAATAGCCATTTTAGGATTAGAAGATCAAATTAGTTAATTTTCTAAATCCTCTTTAAGCTATTAAAAATCAAAGATATTGTTTTGTAAATTGAATAAATGCTGAGCTTTTGCTATCTTTGAGCTTTCAAATTGAGCCTTAAGATAAAATGTCAAAATTTGTGTTTGTAACTGGAGGGGTGGTTTCTTCTATAGGTAAAGGCGTTATTGCTGCTTCACTAGCTTCTTTATTAGAAGCTAGTGGTTTTAAAATAAATATTTTAAAATTAGACCCATATTTAAATGTTGATTGTGGAACCATGAATCCTAATCAGCATGGGGAAGTTTTTGTAACTGATGATGGCGCTGAGACTGATTTGGATTTAGGACATTATGAGCGTTTCACTAATAAAAAAATGCAAAGTTTGAATAATCTTACTGCCGGTCAAGCTTATGAAGCTGTAATTAATAAAGAGCGCAGTGGTGGCTATTTAGGAGCTACGGTGCAAATTATTCCGCATGTTACTGATGAAATTAAAGCTAGAATTTATACTTTGGCGCAAGATTGCGATATTTTATTTGTAGAAATTGGCGGCACCGTTGGGGATATTGAATCATTGCCGTTTCTAGAAGCTATTCGCCAATTTAGCCTAGAGGTAGGTTCTGACAATTTTATGTATTTACATATAACCTTAGTGCCTTATTTATCAATGGCTGGCGAAGTTAAAACTAAACCTACCCAACATTCAGTTAAAGAGCTGCGTTCTATAGGTATAAGTCCAGATATGCTTATATGCCGCAGTGAGCATGCAATTGATGTGATAACTTCTAACAAAATAGCTTTGTTTACTAATGTTGCCCCCAAAATGGTAATAAATTGTGTCGATGAAACTTCTATCTATAAAGTGCCACTTACTTTATATGCCAATGGGATTGTAACTAAGGTGGCAGAGCAATTAAAACTTACCATTCAAACTCAAAATCCGGCACTAAAGTGGCAAGATTTATTGCTAAAGTTATCCACTAAACAGCAGTTAATAACTGTGGCTTTAGTGGGTAAATATTTAAATTTAACTGATTCTTATAAATCCTTAGAAGAAGCATTACAACATTGCGGCAATGTTCATGCATGTGATGTTCACATAAAATATATAGATGCAGAAAAGCTAAACCAAGAAAATTGTGCATTAATGTTTAACGATTGTGCCGCTATTGTCGTGCCAGGAGGATTTGGTATTAGAGGAGTTGCGGGCAAAATTTTAGCTATAACTTATGCTCGCACCCAAAAAATTCCTTTACTTGGAATTTGTTTTGGTATGCAATTGATTGTGATAGAATATGCCCGTTATGTTTTAGGACTTAAAGATGCCTCTTCTACGGAAATAGATGCAACTAGTCCTAATCCAGTGGTGGCATTAGCTACCCAGTGGCTAGCTAATGATGGCACTCTTCAAACTCGCAATGCAGCAAATAATTTAGGTGGGAGCATGCGTTTGGGTAGCTATCCATGTGATTTACAAGCTAATACTTTGGCTCAAGCTTGTTATAATGAAGATATAATTTTTGAGCGCCATCGGCATCGCTATGAAATAAATAATCAGTATGCAGATAAATTGCAAGCAGCAGGACTTATTATTAGTGGCACTTCTACGTCTAATAAGCTTATTGAAATTGTAGAATTAAAAGATCATCCGTGGTTTTTAGGCTGTCAATTTCATCCAGAGTTTAAATCTAACCCTATCTTGGGGCATCCAATTTTTAATAATTTTATAAAAGCCGCAGCTTCATAGGAAACTTAAATTATGCAATTATGTGATTTTGTCGTAGGCGAAAATAAGCCTATATTTGTTATTGCAGGTCCTTGTGTTATAGAAAGTGAGGAACTAGCATTAAGCACAGCAACTAAACTTAAAGAAATATGTCAGCGCCTTGGAATAAATTTTATTTATAAATCTTCTTACGATAAAGCTAATCGTACAAGTTCTAAAAGCTTTAGAGGCTTAGGTATAGATAAAGGTTTACAAATTTTACAAAAGGTCAAACAGCAAGTAGGGGTTGCTGTTTTAACCGATGTACATGAGCAAACCCCCATGAACGAAGTGGCAAGTGTGGTGGATGTCTTACAGACCCCAGCATTGTTATGTCGGCAAACTGATTATATTCAAAAAGTTGCAGCTACCATGAAACCTATAAATATAAAAAAAGGTCAATTTTTAGCACCGCAAGATATGCTTAATGTGGTAGCTAAAGCCCGTGAAGTTGGAAATGAGCAAATAATGGTTTGTGAGCGCGGCTATAGTTTTGGTTATAATAATTTAGTCTCAGATATGCGCTCTTTAATTATAATGCGCGCAACTGATGCTCCTGTGATTTTTGATGCCACCCATTCGGTGCAATTGCCAGGAGGTTTAGGAGCAGCGTCTGGAGGACAGCGCGAATTTGTGCCAGCTTTAGCTAAAGCTGCTACCGCTGTGGGTGTGGCTGGTATATTTATGGAAACTCATCCAACTCCAGATACTGCCTTAAGTGATGGACCTAATTCTTGGCCTTTGGATAAAATGGAACAATTATTAGCGCAGCTAGTGGCTATTGATAAAATTGTTAAAGAAAATGGAGTCATTAATGCAAGTACGTGATAGCTGGAGTAGTAAATTAGGGTTTATTTTAGCTGCAATGGGCTCGGCTGTGGGTGTGGCTAACATTGTCAGATTTCCCTTTTTAGTAGGTGAGCACGGTGGCGCGGCTTTTATAATAGTCTATTTATTATGCCTACTTTTGTTAGGTGTGCCTTTAATTATTAGTGAAATTGCCATAGGGCGCGCCACCATGCTTAATCCGGTAGGAGCCTTTTTCTTAATAGGTAAAAGTTTTGCTTGGCGCCAAGCAGGAGTTTTTATAGTATTTACAGGATTGTTAATTTCTAGCTTTTACGGAGTATTATCCGGCTGGTTATTGGGGTATTTTATTGCAGCTTTAAATGGCTCTTTGCTTGAGATTAAGACGCCCGAGCAGGCGCAAAATTTTTATTATGGTATTGTTGCTAGCAAAAACATAAGCTTGAGTTTGTATGCAGGTTTTATGGGTGTGTGCTTTGCCATTTTATATTTAGGCGTTCGCAGAGGTATTGAATTTGCCAGTAAGTTGCTAATGCCAATCATGGTGGTTTTGCTATTAATGCTAGCTTACTATGGTTTATCTTTGCCAAATGCTAAGCATGCAATTAAATTTTTATTTACCCCCAATTGGCAACAATTAAACTTTAATTCAGTTTTATTAGCTTTAGGTCAGGCATTTTTTACCTTAAGTTTAGGGCAGGGTACAATGTTAACTTATGGTAGCTATTTATCTAAAGAAAATTCAATTTTTAAATGCTGCATTCCAGTTGTAATAGCTGACACCTTTATTTCCTTATTAGCTTCAGTGGTGATTTTTACTATTGTTTTTGCATCTAAAATGGCAGCTGATTCTGGTTTGGCATTAGTATTTAATACTCTACCATTAGTTTTTGCTAAAATGTCTTGGGCTTATCCAGTCTCCATAATGCTAACAGGCTTAATTTTGCTTGCAGCCTTGACGTCACAGTTGTCAGTGCTGCAGCCAGTTATTGCTTACTTTATTGATGAACTAGGTTGGCCACGTAGTAACGCAGTATTTTTGGCCTGTTCTATCTCAGTAATTTTAGGTATACCCAGCGCCCTATCATATCTTTGGCCAATAAAGTTAAATGTGTTGTATATAGTAGATAGGCTTTGTACCACAATGTTTATTCCTGTGGGCGGTATGCTAGTGGCTATATTGGCTGGCTGGAAATGGGGCATTAAAGATATGGTTAAAGAAATTAATTTCTCCAATAAAAGCTCTAAATTAATGAGACGTTATCAGCGATTGTATCTAGGATTTTCTATAAAATACTTTGCGCCTTTAGCTATTTCATTAATTATGTTTAAAAATTATTTTTCCTAAGAGGTTAACTATGATGCGTAAACTAACGCTGTTCTCTTTATACTTATGTGGCTTATTATTTTCAATGAATGTGCTTTGCCTGGAGCTTTATGGTAAGGCTAAGATAGACCCCACAGCCCTTTTTATTAAAGCTGTGACCGAGTGCACTCCTGGAGTTTATTTTGAGAAGAATTTATTGTATAAACATGTAGGCCCAAGCATGTTAAAACATGTTGTTAAAGAAAGTCATGCTAATCATTCTTGCTTAGTAATTATGAGTACCCCAGATGGCAAAAAAACTAAATGTAGCTTTGACTCTAAAGATTTAGAAGATATGGCTAATGATCTTTTAATTTCAGGTTTAGTAGAGTATAACATAGACAAGCCCAGCCCTGCTTCGGTTAAAGCTGAACTTATCTGGAGTGAAATTAAAACCAAAAATTGTGATTTTGATAAAGAGTAATATTTATGTTGGAAGAATTAGAGGGATCTACCTTAGAAGAATCGATGCAATGTTTTAAAAATTATTGTTGGCCATTTAAACATTCATCTAGTGTAGAATTGATGGATTCACATGTGCATCAATTGAATAAAAAACAAGATTTTTTTAAGGGATTGCTCTATGGCGAGGCATTAAATTTTTCAGATGTTGGACAAAGAATTAATGTTCAAATAATACTTGATAGGTATTTTGAAAATTTTGTTAATAATAATTCAGAGCTATGCTTTAGGCAGCTAGTCGATAATTTGGGGCTAGAGTGTTGTAAAGATGTTAATAGTTGGTTAAATGGAGTTAATAAAAATATTGAAAAAATTTATTTATTTTTACAAAAAAATATAATCGTATGGTGCAATCAATCTATATTATTGAGTGAAAAAAGGTTGAATTTAAATAAAAAGACCCGATCTTTAGAACATGATAATACTTTAATATTAAGATTTTCAAGCACACTGCAAGAGGGTGATAGTGATTTTGCGAAGCAGAGCAAATCTTTAAAAGAAAAATCTAAAACTATTGTAGATGAAAAAGAGAAGATAAATCATGAAATTCATGGTATTGAACGTAACATTAATGATTTAATCTTCATGATTTTTGATACATTAGCATTATTAGCTATAATTAATCAAAAGAAACAATTTAGTTTTTATCAAAATGTTGTCGCACCTAAAATTAATGATCAGGATTTGCCTCTATTAAATCTTTGTTTTTCTAAGGTTTATCGTTCATTTTTTAATAAATTTTTTGATTTTTATACTCCAATTAAGTATTGTTTTGATAAAAGCAAGAGCTTGAAAATTCTAACCAAGAAAAGTGATGCTGTTGAGGATTCTCTTGAAAAATATCTTTGTAAGGAAGATGTTTGTGAAGAAGTAGATATAACTTCTATGATTGTTGATTTGAATCTACCAAGTAATGTGATTTATTCCAACCTAGGTAGGTTATTTTTAATTACAAATGACCAGATTGAAGATATGTTTGATCTTGCTTTAGGGGACATGCGTAATCGCTTAAATGATACATTATTCCAAAATTCACACCAGTTAAATTCGGATGTTTGTTTTTGCTTAAATAATTTTTTTAAAATTTTTTTCATGGAAGACAAGGTTGTTAATGATGTTATATTTAATCTTTTGTATCAAGCTAAAAAATTAAAATATGGTGGAAAATATGTATTAAAATTAAGATATGGTGAAGAAAATGCATTATTTGATGTAGAGTTGGACTTTAGGGAGGTTTTAAAATTCTTTAAAACTTATCCAAAATCAGAAGTTTCTTCAATGCAAAGAACTGAATATGCTGATTATTTAATATTGCCAATAGACTCTTTGTTATCATTTTTTTCATTCATGCACCATCATGGACTTTTGCCTAAAGATAAGGCTGCGTTAGATGCGTCGCCTAGACCACTTTTTACGCCTAACCGTTAAGTGATTTATAGTATTTTTCTTAGATTTTTAAAAAGCTGCCATTAGTTACCATCTAAATTAGGTTTCTTGATTTAGACGGTAACTAGCCGTAATTGTTCTTGTATTAATTAATATTAGGTTATTATTTTATTTTAATAAATTAACCGCCTTACTATAGAAGTTATTGCAAGAGCTTACATAATTTAAATATGTTTATTAATGTGTTGCTGCCATATTTGGTGAGTCTTTTGATAAATAAGCTTAAACTTGTTATTATTAATAATAGATTTGGTTAATTTAGAGGAATGTTATGTCATTAGATAAGCTTATTGATTCTGCGCGAGAAGATTCAGATTTTTTGAATTATGTTGCAGATGATATTCAGCGTCGTCAAAAAAAAATACTATCTCAACAATTAACGCTATGGTCTTATAATTCAGACTATGCTCTGCAAGATGGTGCTTATTATGATTATGAAGCAGTATTTCACCAAGTAGTAAATTATTTATCTGATGAGATAAATAATATCAATGAACTTAATGCACTAACTGCTCAATTACCTTCTGATACTCCTATTTCTTGGCAACTTAAGACTAATAAAATGGTTGAAACTTTGCAGATGACTAAAGATTTATTAGAAAGTAATACTCCTGCAGATAACACCTCAGTTTTTAAAGGCAAATTTGAAGTTAACCCAAAATTATTAGAAGAGCCTTATCCATTATTAGCAACCCCTAGCTATTGGGGGAGCGAGCAACATTTAGTCTATGGTAGCGCACTACCACTTGCGGTAAATTTTGCTTTAACTGAAAATGATATGACAATTTGTCATGAGCATAATTTACGTAGTTTATCTAATTTTATACCATTACCTAAAGAGCTACAATTAGCAGATTTACATAGTAAATTCATTGTAAAGCTTGATGATACTATGTGCTTAGCTGATTTAACTGGTGGTTTTACCTTTGGAGGCCCCAGAGGATTAGGCCTTCATGCTGATAGTGCCCATGATGCTTCTAGCGCTCTAATGACATGGTCTTTGGCATACTTATATGGCATAGATACCATTGATACAGATAATTTAGTTTCTACAATGCACTTTGAGCAATTTGCGAACTTAAAACAAGATAAAGCATTGCCTGAAAATCTAGATACCAAAGTTATGGAATTTTTAGATTCTAGTTTTACCCCATTAGATAGTGTGCAAAATTTACAAGCTGGAGATTTATTAATTAAACGTGGAGAGGGCGGGGGACACGCTATGGTATATGCTACGAATGTAGATGACAAAGCCGTAGTAGCTTCTTGTTCGCGTATAATAGACCCAATCGAGCGCGAGAATAAATTTGTAGGCTTTGGCTATCAAATGGTTAACGCGCAAGATTTGACTATAGATGACAATGGCAATGAATCTAGGTTTTTGGGTTTTAGTTTGCAACAGCCAACAGAGCATGTAACTAACACCTTAGATACTAATGACGAGGCATCTCCAACGTCAAATTTAAAGGCAAAACTATAATTGATTTATTTAATTATAGTTTTGCATTTTTTAAAATGCTATTTGGTTAGTTTTTAACCAATTAAACTAAGAAAAGGAGACAGCTATAAAATTTTGCTAGGCTACCTAGTAAAATAAAATATTTACCAGCGATAAAGCAAACTAATTGGATTAGCAATTGTTAAAAATTATCTTTGATTATTTTTGTTATAGTTAAATCAATTAGTTTGCTGTTTGCACTATTAACACCTGCATCCTTTGCTATAAGATGATCAGCATATTCGATAGCTCCAATATCTTTTAGATAAGTTTCAGATGGGTGAATAACTGCAGGCTCATAAATTAAAGTTCCCATGCCATTAGAACCTACAAAACAAAGTCTATCTAGCACAGATAATTTACCTGAATTAATATGGTGTTTGATTAGGGGTCGGCCTAGTAATAATCGACTCAGCCATCAGGTAAGCTGTCATTAAAAACTCCAAATAAACCTTCAAAATTAAAATTGTCACCCTGCGATAACACCAGGCTTAAGTGGAAGTTTAAATTGAGACAAATTAAGCCCAGACTTTATAAATCTAGAGCCATATTCAAAGAATATTTTTCGCGTCTTTAATGCTAAACCACCTACAAATTTTTCCATGCATAGATTTATAGTAAACGTTGAAAACTTTTACAGAACTTAAATTTCACGTGCGACCTATTTTTCTAGATTTATCAATTAAAAGTTCATTAAGGGAAATTGATAATTTATCCTCATATTTGGTAAAGAGATTATCAAATTCATTTAGCTCATCAAGTACTAGAGCAATTTTAAGAAGAGATTCTAATGATATTTTCCCCTTTTGCTCAAATTTCTTTAATGCGCCATAACTTACCCCTGATTTTTCAGATAAAGTTTTTTGACTTAAGTTGAGTTTTAATCTTTTCTCTTTAGCTCTTTTGAAAATCTCCCCAAATTTATTCTTGTTTATAAGAGTTTTGTAGCTCGACTTTGAATATAAACTCTAAGGCACATAGAAAATTTGGCAAATTAAGAGCATAGGTAATTTATAAGGCTGATGATGATAAGCATAGACAATAAAATTTCGAATTGTCTTTGCAATTTTTATAATATTTATTTAGTCTATAACCTAAAAAAGCCACTGTAGTGGCCTTTTTAGGATTAGATATGTTATCGCTTTTATGGATATTGATGTTATAACTTATTTTAAGTTGTAAATATTGTATTTACGGTTTGGCTTATCTTGCCTTATTTTTATTATTAGTTGATCAATGAATAGTCTTTATAGTTGTATTATTAAAAAAATCAGCAACTAAATTATAAACTTCAGGTTTTGCTTTAGCTAAATCAATAGCACTCATTCCTGATAAGTCAACTATATCAAGCTCACATTTGTGTCTAAGTAATACTTTTACCGACTCTATATGATGATTTTTAATTGATTCATGAATTGGGGTGCTATTTGCTAAATCTTTAGCATTTACAATTGCTTTATTTTGCAATAATAATTCAATAAACTCAGCGTCGCCTTTGGATGCTGACCAATGCAAAGGAGTACATTTACCAGCATCTAATATATTTGGATCAGCGCCATAAGCAATTAATAATTTACCAATTTCAATATGGCCATATTTTGCAGCAATATGCAGTGGGGTCTTGTGACCTAAACTACATATGCTTTGAATAACTTCATTAACTGAAGTCATTTCTTGTTCATCATATACTTCATCTTTAATAGTCCGGGTATTTGGATCAAAGCCTGCAGCTAATAATTTATGCACGATATTGATGTTGTTTTTAAGTGTTGCCACATGCAAGGCACTCAAACCATTTTCATCCAAAGCTTCATCGTGGTTGCCATTTATTATTAGTTGCTCAGCTATTTTAAAATCATCTTCTAATAATGCTCTTAATATAGTTGTCATTTTAAGCTAACCTTTGTAACAATGCATATTAAAATGGTATAACAAATCTCCAGAGTATCAAGTTTTAAACTAATAAAACACTATAAAGAGCAGGAAAATGACAAATATTACTAACATACTAGCGCGAGAAATATTAGATTCACGCGGAAATCCCACTATAGAAGTTGAAGTGGTTCTTACAGATAATACTATAGGCCGTGCAAGTGTGCCTTCTGGCGCTTCAACTGGAAGCCGCGAAGCCATTGAGTTACGCGACCAAGAATTGCGTTTTGCAGGAAAAGGTGTCAATTATGCTTGTGAAAATGTAAGACACCGCATTAAGCCTTTATTATTAAATAAATCTTGCTTGGCTCAACGAGAACTTGATAATTTAATGCTAACATTAGATGCTAGCTCTAATAAAAGCAACTTAGGCGCCAATGCAATACTTGGGGTATCAATGGCAATAGCTACAGCTGCAGCTAAACATTGTGCCACCCCCTTGTATCAATATTTACATACAACCTATGGCGTAGCTTCAGAGCTAGTTATGCCAATGCCTATGTTTAATGTAATAAATGGCGGAGAACATGCTGATAATAATTTAAGTATACAAGAATTTATGATATGTCCTGTGGGGGCTCGTGATATAATGCAAGCTTTAGAAATGACTCATAATGTTATAAGCGCGCTTCGAAAAATTTTAAAGGACCAAAGATTAAACACTAATGTAGGTGATGAAGGTGGTTTTGCCCCCAATTTAAATTCAAATGCCCAAGCCATTGAAATGATTTTACAAGCCATTGAGCTTTGTGGCCTTGATAATAACCAAGTTAAAGTTTGTTTAGATGTGGCAGCTAGTGAATTTTTTATTAATGGCCAATATGAGCTAGCATGTGAACATAAAAGTATGAATAGCTCTGAATTTGTAGCTTACTTAAGCAAATTATGTGGCGATTATAATTTATTGTCTATTGAAGATCCTTTAGATGAAAATGATTGGCAAGGCTGGCAAGAGCTTACCCAAGCAATAGGCTCTGAAGTACAAATTGTAGGTGATGATTTATTTGTGACTAACAGTCAATTGTTGCAAAAAGGCATAGAGCTTAATGCTGCCAATGCCATTTTAATTAAAATGAATCAAATTGGCACCCTTAGTGAAACTATGGATACCATAGCTTTAGCTAATAAACATAAGTATAATTGTATAATTTCTCATCGCTCAGGAGAAACCGAAGACACCTTTATTGCAGACCTAGCTGTAGCTAGCGGAGTCGGTATGATTAAAACTGGCTCATTATGCAGAAGTGATAGGGTGGCAAAATATAATCAATTGCTTAGAATTTATGAGAGCCTTTACAAACAAGTGAAATTTTATAAATGAGTTATAAAGCTTTGCTAGTAATTCAATTAAGTGTAATATGTTTGCTATCTTACAAACTAGTTTTTGGAGTAAATAACTTGCGGCACACTAAAAAATTGCGCCAGCAGGTTAAAATTCAGCAAATTAAACTCTACAATAGCGAGCAGCAAAATTTACAGTTAAAGCAGAAAATAGCAGTGTTAAAGCAATCGCCCTATGCCCTGGAGGAATTTGCCCGCACTGAACTTGGAATGCTAAAAAAAAATGAACGCTATATACAGATATTCGATAATGTTCGATAATCTTATTTGATTGTTGAATGTTATCTTAGCTATAATGTTAGCATTAATACTTACTAAAATTAAGGCGCATAATGCAAATATTAATTTGTAACGATGATGGTGTGCACGCTGCTGGAATAAAAGCACTGTACACTGCAATATCAGCTTTTACTGCAGCCACCGTAGTGGCACCAGATAGCGAGCGTAGTGCTTCGAGTCATGCAATAACCATTAAAAATCCTATAAGTTACAAAGAGATGGATAATGGTTTTTATGCAGTGGATGGAACTCCGGCAGATTGCGTGTATCTAGGTCTTAAAGCAATAATGACCGCCCCCCCTAAAATGTTACTTTCAGGTATTAATCACGGTTCTAACCTAGGTGATGACACTATATATTCAGGCACGGTTGCCGCAGCCGTTGAGGCGCGCTATTTAGGGATCCCTTCAGTGGCTTTTTCTTTGGGAGGAGAATGTAAGCATTTTAATGATGCAGCCCAAATAGCAGCCCAGTTTGTAAAACATTTACTTCGCTATCCTCCTGCAGATGATATGATGTTTAATGTAAATATACCTGACTTACCTTTAAGCCAAATTAAAGGTTTTAAGGTTTGCAGATTAGGCCGGCGCCATCCTTCTCATAATATTATTGAACAAAAAACTCCAGGCGGTAAACAGGTTTTTTGGATAGGGGATGTTAGCCTAGAAGTAGATGGGGGTGAGGGCACTGATTTTGCAGCTGTTAAAGATGGCTATGTAAGTGTCACTCCCCTTGATCCTGATTTAACAAAATATTCATCTATTGAAGCAGTAGAACATTGGATGGTAAATATTGAAACTGAGTCAGTATGAATATAAAGGTTTTAGCAAATAAAATTATCAAGCTTGCAAGCAATAATAGAGCCAGAAGCTATCTATTTTGGGTTTGTGTGTTTGAAGCTTTTATTTTGCCTATACCGCCTGATTTAATGTTAATGCCAATGACGGCGGCCAGGCCTCAAGATAGTTATAATTTAACTAAAATTGCATTAACGGGGGCAGTTTTAGGTTCTATTGTGGGATATTGTATAGGGTTTTTTTTATTTAAAACTTTGTTTCAGCCAATTATCCAATATTATGGTTTTGAAGGCCCATACGCTATAGCCTTAACTTATTTTGAAAGATATGGTTTTTGGTCATTATTAGTTGCTGGCGCCACACCAATACCTTTAAAGTTATTTACAGTTACCGCGGGCATGCTAAAGCATAATTTTTTTTCATTTATCCTGGCAGTATTTTTAGGTCGAGGTTCGCGGTTTTTATTAGTAACTTCTATTGTAAGGTTTGGCCGCCGAAATTTATTTAAAGCAAATAGCTCTATGTTAAATAAAAGCCAAAGCTTAAAGCCATAATTTAAGGAAATGGTTAATTACATGTGTTTTAATGAAAAATTAGCCGGTGTTTTGGTAAAAAATACTACTTTAGTAAGATTGGTGGCGCTAATCTATGGAAGCTTGAATTTATCTGCTTGTCAGTTATATTCAGCCACAACACCTGCAACGCCTAAAAAAACAGCTAAAGCTGCCATAATAAAAGCTAAACCTGATTATGTTAAAGGCGAAAAAATTGTAAAACAGGATTTTAAATTTTTAGGTGAAAAACTGGACACTAAAAAAGACTTAAAAACTGAAAAACAAAAACACGACTCTACTAAAATTCATATAGTCCAACATGGTGAAACGTTGTATGGTATCGCTCGGTTATATGGGTGCAGCGTATCGAATCTGGCAAAATTAAATCATCTGGGGGCTGATTATAAAATTAGGCCTTATCAAAAATTAAAATTATTAAATGATGCTAATGTTGCCAAAATAGCTAATTTTGAGCAAAACTTGGAAGCTAAAATAGAGCCCAAGCCTTTAAAACCCCAAACGCAAACATTAACTACTCCTCGCAAAGCACCTGCCAAGCAGGCAAGCAATGCCAGCTCTTGGTTATGGCCTGTTGAGGGGCAGGTTATAGATAATTTTGGTGAGCGTAAGGGCTTGCATATTAAAAATGCCAAAGGCAGTAAAATTAAAGCTGCCCAAAATGGTGAAGTAGTCTATTCTGGCAATGCTCTAAAAGGCTATGGTAATTTGATAATTATCAAACATGCAGATAATTATTTAAGTGCTTATGCGCATAATGATAGTTTGCTTGTCGGCGAGGGCACTAAAGTTACACAAGGGCAAGTTATAGCTACTATGGGCAATACCAGCTCAGCTTATGATTGTTTGCATTTTGAAATACGTAAAAATGGTAAACCAATTAATCCATTATCAATATTACCTAAAACCAATCAAAAATTTAGTTAATTTTTTTAATTTATTTTTTTAATTTACTGTATAAAAATACAAAAAAAGCATATTTAATTGTAGATAAATAGAATCTTCTTATCTTAAAAAGCTCTAAACCTTACTTTGCATAGGTAGCTTTAGATATGATTATAAATAATACTAATCAAGAATTTTTTTTACACTCTAACCAAAATAATTATATTAATTCTTATACTAATGCAGCGGAGCATGCTAAGCATGCTGGATTTGAATGCATAAATATTTATTTAAAGGAAATAGCTTCGCAATCTTTGCTAGACAAAGAACAAGAGGTGCAATATGCAACTAAGTCCCTACAAGGCTGCAAGTACTCGCGGGAAAAAATGATTAAGGCTAATTTACGTTTAGTAGTTAAAATAGCTAGAAATTATCTACACCGTGGTTTGAGTTTTGCTGATTTAATTGAAGAGGGTAACTTAGGCCTAATTAAAGCTGTTGAAAAATTTAATCCAGATAAAGGTTTTAGGTTTTCTACTTATGCTACTTGGTGGATTAGACAAGCTATAGAATCCTATATAATGAGCCAAGCAAGGATTGTACGCTTGCCAGTGCATGTTTTAAAAAAAATGACTAAATGCTTAACTGCGCAAAGACAATTATTAGAAGAGCATAATGGAAAAAATCCGTCCATAGGAGATATAGCCCTAAAATTAGATGAGCCTTTAAATAAAATTAATAATATAATGCAATATTGGGAGAGCCCTATTTATTTAGATGGTATGAGTGCAGACTCTAACAACTTTCATATGGTAGATATTATAACTGAGGATAAATTGGTAAATCCACAAGATTTATATGTAAGTGACGAAGCGACAGTTAAAATCGAGCAAGTGATTGGCAAACTTCCAAAAGCCCAGCAAGATGTCTTGGTTCGCAGGTTTGGTTTATTAGGTTTTGAAGAGCAAACGTTAGAGACTGTAGGCAATGAGCTAGGTTTTACCCGCGAAAAAGTGCGCCATTTACAAATAGATGGCCTAAATAAACTGCAAACTATGCTTGGTAAATATAGAGCTGATTTTTATTAATATTGAATAAATTGGCGCTCCGGATAGGATTCGAACCTATGACCTTCCCCTTAGGAGGGGGACGCGCTATCCATCTGTGCCACCGGAGCTGCATATCAGCTAAATTGATATGCTAAAATCACTATTAATGATAAAACAAAAACAATTGCAAGTCGCTGTAAGATGCTTATTTTTTTCACTTTTTATACCCTTAACGCTAAGATGCTTTTAGTGTATCTATGTAGTTTGGTTATGCCATAGCGCAAATTTTTATGGAGTAAAGAGCTTATTTTTTCTTTAAAGCCCTCATGGGAGTGCATAGAAAGCTCATATATATCATGATCATCTTTTTTACTTACTATATAATCATCTGAAGTCATAAGTAAGTCACATAGTTTTTTGTCAAGAGCATCAGGGCCATACCAGGCTTCACCAGTTGCTACTTCTTCGATATCGAGCTTAGGACGATAATTTTTTACATGGGATTTAAATAGCGTATGTACTTCTTCTAGTTCCTCTTTAAATTTTTCGCGATCTTTATTAGTGTTTTTTCCAAGAGTAGTTAAAGTTCTTTTGTAGTCACCAGCGGTATGTAGCTCAATTTCTATATCATTTTTATTTAATAATTTATTTATATTTGGCACTTGGGCTAGGACTCCAATGGAGCCTAATACTGCAAATGGGGCTGCTATTATTTTATCAGCGACACATGCCATCATATAGCCTCCGCTAGCTGCGACCATATCTACTGCTACAGTAAGATTTAGTGGTTTGCTTTTAAATCTAGCTAGTTGAGATGCTGCAAAACCATAGTTGTGGACTAACCCGCCGGCACTATCTACAATTACTAGCACCTCATCGTGCTCATTGGCTACAGTTAAGGTGGCAGTTACTAATTCTTTTAAGCTAAAGCTTTCACTAGCTTCAACATCACCTTCAAAGCGAATAACATAGAGGCGTTTTTTTAGCTCTTCTTCTTCGTGCTTAAGTTTTTTGGCATTGCGTTTGTTTTCTAATTTTTCAGCTTTTTCTTTACGTTTTTTCTTTTTTTGAATAGCCTTAAATTCTGCTTTAGAATATATTTCAGCCTCAATACTATCTTTTAAATCGTCTATATAGTCATTTATATTTTCAACTTCAACATTTTTAGGGTGTTTTTCTTTGTTGTGAACAACATTTGCTATGCCAGTAATTGCCAGTACCATAGCTGCAAAAAAAGTTATAACTTTTGCGGCAAATAAACCATATTGAAATAAAAAATCTAACATTAGTGCTCCTTTATTAGCAAAACATTATATTAGATTAAACCTAAAAATAATATACGTTACCTAGATAACTTTTAAGGTGTTTGTTTTTAACATCTATCTCGTGCTAGCTTATCTATATGCTGTGCGTTAAAAATTTATCCATAACTTATGAAGAACACTGTGTAGTGCAAGGAGTTAGCTTTCAAGTTAGTCCCGGCCAGGCATTGCACTTATGTGGCGCTAATGGGAGCGGTAAAAGCTCTATTATTAAAGCTATAGTTGGTCTTTTAAATCATTATGAAGGGCAATGTAATGTTGTTAGTGATTTATGTTGTCATTTACATGAAACTGGATTACATCCAGATTTAACGGCATTAGAAAATCTTCTACAATGGGTTTATCTCACTAAAGATGGTAAACCAGCTAATGTCCGGGCCGCGTTATTGCGTTTGGGATGTGCAGCTTTTTATGAATTTAATATGGTTAAAAACTTGTCCAAAGGACAATTGCAGCGAGCCGCTCTTGCTAAATTTGTGCTAAGTTATACTAAGCTTTGGGTCTTAGATGAGCCTTTTACTAATTTAGATAGCTCCGGCATCCAATTGTTTAATCAAATTTGTCAAGAGCATATAGCAAATAAAGGGGCAATTATAATTGCCAGTCATCAGCCCTTAAGCTTTAGTGCAGACACTTATTATTTATGAAAATTATGCTTTATTTAGTATTTAAAAGATTACACAATATCATGAGTAATGCTCCGGCCCAATTATGTGCGCCATTAGTTTTTGGGGTAATGTTTTTAGCTATTTTGCCTTTAGCATTAGGTAGTGATATCAATATATTGGTTTCTAATGAAGTAAGTGTTGCTATATTATTTTTGTGTATGTCTATTATTGTTATGCATATGGCACAAAGCTTAATTAAAAATGACTTCGATTGTGGCTGGCTGGATTATGTGCTAGTCCACAATAAGTTGTTGCCCTATGTTTTTTGCTACAGTCTTGTGCTTAGTGGTTTGCTAACTATGACTGTGGGATTATTACTACCTATAGTTATGACCCTATATGCAATACAAGCTAGTATGTTGGCACTACTAGGTGCCATTAGCTTGGCAGTAATTAGCTTAACATTTATTGCTGTGGCTTTTAGCCTAATGTTAACCCCCCTAATGCAAGCTTCAGTTGTGATTTTATTATTACTAGCTTTTCCTAGTTTTTTACCAATTATTGTTATGGGGGTTCGTCTGTGCTCAGCTATGTTAACCGGCATAAATGTATTACCCCATTATGCTGTGTTACTTGCATTAATGTTAATTTTTATTATGATCATGCCAGTTGCTAGTGCTTTTGTATATAAACATAATTCGTAGGATTTTAAATGCCATTTTTAAGAAAATATGCCATTTTTTTAAAACCTGAAAAAATTTTCAGATTATCTGCAAAAATAACTAATTATTTAAAATTTTTAGCGCCTATGGTATTAATTATAAGCTTAATTGTGGCGCTATTTACAACTCCTAAAGATTTGGTGCAAGGTGATGTATATCGAATAATTTATATACATGTGCCTTGCGCTATGCTGTCTATGTCCATTTTTTTAATAATGACTATATGTTCGACAATTTATTTAATTTGGCGCATAAAACTTTATGACCATATCCAGCAAGCTTGCGCCGAGCTTGGAACTATGTTTACCTTGTTGGCATTAGTTACTGGAAGCATATGGGGCAAGCCTACGTGGGGCACTTGGTGGGTGTGGGATGCCAGGCTTAGCTCTGAGTTTATGCTGTTATGTATTTATTTAGGTATTATTTTATTGCGCAATTCAGTGCGGACTAAACGCCAAGCGGCTATTGTCTGCTCGGCAGTTACTATAATAGGTTCTATAGATATACCCATTATTCATTTTTCGGTTACCTGGTGGCATACGTTGCATCAAGGGGCAACGGTAACTAAACTTGCGATGCCATCGATAGATGCTAGCATGTTATATCCACTTATAGGCAGCATTTTTGCATTATATTTGGTCTTTATTTGGTTATTGTTAGAAAAACTGCAAAATATTATGTTAAGTAATCGCCTTGTAATTTAAATATAGGCAATTTTAAATTTTTAAATTAAATTGTAGCTAAATTAATTTTACTGATATAATGAAGCTAGCTAAAGGAGGGCAAGACGTAAATTATGGAAAATTTATTTTACCTTGTAACAGCTTATATGATTTTTGCATGTGCTCTTATATGGACAATATCTAGGACGTATTGTGCTAGAAATAAGTGGGTGCGCTTATTAAAATTACATGAAAATGACTAAAGTTAGATGGCAGCGCTTAGCCTTAGTGCTAATGCTTTTTTTAATTTGCTGTACTATTGTAGCTTTATTGCTGTACGCTTTACGGGCTAATGTTAATTATTATTATACTCCAAGTGAATTACCAGCTGAGTTGTTGCAACATACAATTAAGTTAGGTGGTATTGTTAAGCTTAACTCCTTAACTAGATATAAAGGATTAAGCATGCAATTTATAGTTACAGATAATATACAAGAGCTACCCGTAAAGTATACTGGAGTATTACCTGGTTTATTTGCACAAGGCAAAGGTGTTGTGGCCGTGGGACGGCTGTACAATCAAGATGGCAAAACATATTTGCAAGCCCATCAAATTTTAGCTAAGCATGATGAAAATTATGCGCCCCCTTTACCCCGTGTTAATTAGGATAATCAATGCTACCTGAGCTTGCAAACTTTGCTTTAATTCTTGCCGTTTTATTGCCGATATCTCAGTTGTTAATAGATAAGAGTTATCAAACAACATATCCTAACACCTATTTGTATGGCCAAAGTTTTTTTTTAGGCCTGGCTTTAATCATTTTAGCTTATTGTTTGGTAACAGATGATTTTTCAGTATTATACGTTGCCAATAACTCAAACTCTAGTTTGAGTACGGCTTATAAGATAACTGCTATTTGGGGTGCGCATGAGGGCTCTATGCTGCTCTGGTGTGCTAGCATGTCTGCTTGGGGCTTAGTTGCTAGCTATATATTAAAAGATCATTCTATAAAAGTGCGCAAACTTAGTGCTGCATATATAACCTATAGCGTAGCTTTATTTATTATAATAGTATTGTGCAGCTCCAATCCATTTGCTCGTTTGCTGCTAAGCATGCCCCTAGATGGTGCGGATTTAAATCCATTGTTGCAAGACATTGGTATGACTATTCACCCGCCTCTTTTATATGCCGGCTACGTTGGTAGTATAGCCCCTGTAGCTTACACTTTTGCTTGCATTTATTATAATAAATTAGATACAACTTGGGCTAAAACTTGTGTGTATCTTTTAAGTTATAATTTTGCATTTTTAACTATTGGCATAGCGCTTGGGAGCTGGTGGTCTTATTATGAGCTGGGCTGGGGTGGCTGGTGGGTTTGGGATCCGGTGGAAAATGCTTCTTTAATGCCATGGCTTGCTTATTTACTTAGTTTACATTTTCTTTCGATAGCCAAGGTTAGTGGCAAATTTATTAAGCTAAATATTGCTTTGCAACTATGCATTTTTGCTCTAAGTATTTTTGGTACCTTTATTTTACGCAGTGGTTTGGCAACTTCAGTCCATTCTTTTGCTTCAGACCCATTGCGCGGTTTCTTTATTGTGCTAGGTGGTGTTGGTGTGCTTTTACCTTATATATATTATGCATTTCATATGCATTATATATCTAACAAAACCAAAGTAGCACATCCTTTAGAGCGCTATATTAAAATTGGTATGTTGTTGGTTTTTATTATTTTAATTGTGGTTTTTGTTGGCACTATGTATCCTATCTTAGATATTAGAGTAAGTGTCCGTGCTAACTTTTTTAATTTAATTATAGTGCCATTGGTTTTGATGCTTATGAGCTTGATGCTAGTAGGTTTTAATAAATCTGCTCCAATTAAACCTGCTAAAGTTTTATATGTGGCTATATTTTCTATTTTAGCTATGTATTTATATTTTGGTTTTATTAAGATTTTGGCGTTGCTTGGAGTGTTTCTTGCAAATTTGATGATTTGCCAATTATTATTTGCTTCAAAAAGCAAACATTTTAAACTAGGTCATATAGGTTTTTGTATTACGGTTTTAGGCTTATCATTAAGTCCTAACTATGAAATAGAATTAGAGCGCTTGCTTGAAGTTGGTGATTCGGTAAATTTACATAAATACGTTATTAACTTTGTAGATATACAAACTCTTGCTCAAGCTAACAATATTGCTGATATTGCAAAATTTGATATATTCCAAGCAGGTAAGTTAATTAAAACATTATCGCCGCAAAGACGCATTTATGTAGCTCAAGAGCTTGTAACTGCAGAAACTGCCATTTGGTCAGGTATTTTTCAAGATGTATGTATTAGCATTAGTGAGGAGCTGGAAAATGGATGGGCTGTTAGGTTATGTTATAAGCCTTTTGTGCGTTTAATTTGGCTGGGGGGTATTGTTATGGCCACCGCAGCATTTAGTAAAAGGAAATTAAATGTTAAATAAAAACAATCTATTCCCATTAATTATTTTATTTATTTTAGGAGCTTATGTCTTTAAATTTCAGTATGTACCCCAGCATTATCAAGGATTAGATGTAAAAATTAAAAGTATCACCAAAAATGTAAAATGTTTAGATTGTAGTGGTGTGAGCGTGTATGACTCTAGAAGTGAATTTGCCAATATGATTAAACTTAAGGTTAAAGCAATGTTAGAGCAAGGTCTTTCTAGAGAAGCAATTTATGCCAAGCTGCAGCAAGCCCATGGAGATGATGTCCTTTATAATACAGTAGCATATAATCCTAGTGCGATTTTATGGGGGTTGCCGATATTGTTTGGCCTGATAAGCTTGATAGCTTATAGAAAAGGCTATCCACGCTAGTGTTGGCTATATTTGGTTTTGCTACCATCGTTATGCTGTATATAGCTAGTGGCTTTATGGCGCCAGTTAGTAAGATAAGCTCTAAGCTTGCTTTATTTGGTTTAGTTTTATTAGCTTATTTTGGTTACTTTATTATTGGAGATTTTGCGGCCTTAAAGCTTTATTATAGTGAAGGATTTGCTAATAAACTTAGTTTTTATAAGCAAATACGTCCTATTAATGCCAAATTAAACAAAGAGTTGTTAGTAAATAAAATAGCCTATGAGCGTGATTCTATGGCAACTGAGCCTTTATGGAAAATAGCTAGAATTTTAGAGGTTCAGCAACGCAATGCGCAATCTTTGAAAGTATATAAAGATTTGGCCGCATTAGATAAGAACTTTTATGTACAGCGTAAAATTTTAATGCTTGAAGCTAAATTAAATAATGGTGAGTTAGAGTCTAAGCAATTGGCTCTAGCTGAAGATTTAATTACACAACAGCCGCAAGATGTAGTGGTGTTAAATTTATTGGCAGTTCATTACTATCAACAACAGCAGTTTGATTTTGCCATTAAATATTGGAAGCAATTATTAGTAAATATCCCACTTTCTTTGGAATTTGAAACTCAAAGACAACATATAGTAGATATGTTGACTAGAGCTAAAGCGCAAAGCTCTTTAAAAAATAATAGGTCACAGGCTCCTATAGCTAATTATACGCTAAAAAAATAGCTTTTTTCCTATTGCGATGGTTATTAAAATTAGTTAACATGAAATCGTTTTAGTGTTAACGATACGGAGTATAAAAAATGGCAATTGGGAATAAAGCCAAAAAAACTAAAAAGTCTGTTAAAAAGAAGACGGTTAGTAAATCTGCAGTAGCAAAGCTTACAGGGAAAAAAACTGCTGCTAAGAAAAAAGTAGCAAAACCTTCTACTAAAGCTTTACCTAAAGCTTCTAATCCTTATACAAAAACGGAGTTGTTTACCGTTTTAGCTGAGCGCACAGACTTAACTAAAAAAGATGTTGCTGCAGTTTTTTCTGAGCTTACAAATGTTATTGAAGCTCATATGAAAAAAGGTGCAGTTGGCAAATTCACTATGCCTGGTTTGGTAAAGCTTACTGTTAAAAAAGTAGCTGCTAAAAAAGCCCGCAAAGGTGCTAATCCATTTACTGGTGAGCCTACTATTTTTAAAGCTAAACCAGCTTCTAGAAAGGTTAAAGCTACCCCACTTAAAGCGTTAAAAGATCTTGCTGATTAAATTGTAAAATTAAATAGTGCAATTAATTCAAAAGCCGGCCCTTGTGGTCGGCTTTTTTATGGGGTTGTTGCTTAGCTTGGCATGCTTGTTGCAGTCCATCAACTAACTACTTATATGTAAGGATTGGTTGGTGGCAAATGAATTACTAACACCAAATATAGTAACAGCCACTAATATTGTGGCAAGTATTCCATTTGGCATAATTATTATAGCTCCCAATGGCATAGTTCAAGATTGCAATGAAGCCGCCCAAGATATACTTGATGCCAAACTTCTAAATAAACCTTGGTCACAAATTGTCGCTATGATTAATAAACCAGGATCTGAGTATGGTTTATATTTAAAATTACAAAATGGTAAAATAATAGATGTTAAATCATCTAAATTAGCTCATGGATCTGGTGTTTTAATAACAATTCATGATGTAACTCATAGCAAAATTTTAGAAGACAGATTAAACAAGCAAAGCCGGCTAATGGAACTTGGCAAAATGGTGGCAACCTTAGCGCATCAAATTAAAACCCCTTTATCTAGCGCCATTATTTATGCACAACATTTAACTAATCAAGAGCTACCAAAGAATAAGCTAAAAAAGTTTTCACTTAAGGTTAATGAAAGATTACTTTATTTACAGCATTTATTAGAATCTATGTTAATTTTTGTTAAAGGTGATTTTCCTATAGCTAAACCTGTATGTATCTTTAAATTTTTAGATGATTTAAAAACTATGATAGCCTCATTAAAGCTGCAGTATTGCTTTGAATGCATTATTTTAAATGAAGTTGAAAATGCTAAAATTAATATAGATGATAATTCAATTATATGCGCTTTTTCTAATTTAATTATTAATAGCATAGAATCTAGCAATGCAGAGGCTAGTATTTTAATTCATGTGTATAAAGAAAACAATATAATTAAATTTTGTATATCAGATAAAGGTCTTGGCATTGAAGAGAAATTGCAAGCAAAAATTTTTGAACCTTTTTTTACAACTAAAGTAACCGGTACCGGTTTAGGGCTGGCTGTAGTTAAACAAATAATAACAAATTATGCTGGCAAAATATCGTGTCAAAGCTCTAATAAAAATGGCACTAAAATGTTGGTAGAGTTTGAGGAGATTGTCAATGCATAAGATTTTATTATTAGAAGATGATCAAAACTTACTTGATGCTATAGTTGACACTTTAGAAATTAGTGAATTTATAGTCGATGCCTTTACGCAGCCTGAGCCTGCATTAGATGCCGCCTTAGCTAATACTTATAGTATAATAATATCTGATATAAATTTAAATACTACTATAAGTGGTATGGATTTTTTACAAGTTATTATAGAAAAAGGCTTGTCTACTCCTGTTATAATGATTAGTGCTTATGGAGACATAAGTACAGCTGTTCAAGCAATGCAATTAGGAGCCAAAGATTATTTGCCAAAACCTTTTGTACCAGAGCAATTAATTTTTATTATTAAAAAGTATGCCCAGCTACCTACAAGCTCGCCCGCTACTAACAGCATAAATTATATTGCCCAAGATGCAGTAACTTTAGAGTTATTTAAAAAGGCCTCACAAGTGGCTCTTAAAAATATTAACTTATTAATTGAAGGCGAAAGTGGCACTGGAAAAGAGGTGGTAGCGCAATTTATACATGCTAATTCTAAATTTAAAGAAGGAGATTTTATAGCGGTAAATTGTGCAGCTATTCCTGAAAATATGTTAGAGGCTGTATTGTTTGGCTATGAAAGGGGAGCGTTTACTAATGCTTATAATAGTACAGCAGGCAAGTTTGAATTAGCAAATAATGGCACGATATTTTTAGATGAAATTGGAGACATGCCTTTGTCTTTACAAGTTAAAATATTACGTGTTATTCAAGAGCAAGAGGTTGAGCGTTTAGGATCTAAAAAAACTATTAAATTAAAACAAAATTTAATTTGTGCTACTAATAAAAATATAGCGCAAGAAGTTGCTAATGGAAAATTTAGAGAAGATTTATATTATCGTATTAATGTTTTTAATTTGTATGTTCAACCACTGCGTTATCGAGTACAAGATATTGTACCCTTAGCTAATTTTTTCTTGCAAAAACATTGTAAATTACAAGAGGTGGCGCCACATACTATTGCATCGACAGCCCTTGAGACATTGGAGCTTTATTCTTGGCCTGGAAATATTCGCGAATTAGAAAATGTAATTCAGCGAGCTTTGGTAGTTGCAAATAATGGTGTTATTGATAAGCATTCTCTTAATATAGATTTGCCTTTACCAGCATCGAATACATCAAAATTAAAAAATAATGAGTACCAAGAAATAATTGAAAGTTTAAAAAACAATGCTGGCAATCGCCAAAAAAGTGCGCAAGAGTTAGGGATTAGTTCTAGAACCTTACGTTATAAATTATCTAAAATGAAGCAGCTAGGCTTTAAAGTGCCCACCGCCAATTAATTGACTAGTCAAGGAGAAAGATATGTCAAAAATTAATATGATAGCGCAAAATCTTCAGAGTCTAGCTGCACAAGCTAGCGGCAACAAGCCAGAAGTCAAACAAAATAATGACCTAGCTAACTTTGGTACAGTTCTTGCTAACCATATAAATGATGTTAATACCGTAAAAATAGAGAGTAGCAATTTACAAGAGAGCTACGCTTTAGGGGATGATTCTGTAACTTTACCACAAGTCATGATTGCCTCGGAAAAAGCTGCAGTGCAAACAAGTTTTGTAGTAGCTGTAAGAGATAGAGCTTTAAATGCATACAATGAAATAATGAATATGACGCTATAGGGTATATTAATAAATGGCAATACTTTCTACCGGTGAAATAACAGGAGCTGCAGGGGCATTTTCTGTAATGTCTTTTAAACGGCAGGTGCTGGTATTGATAATGTTAGCTTCCAGTATTGCCGCAGGAGTTTATGTAGCTTTGTGGGCCAGGACACCTAATTTAGTGCCATTATATGCGCATTTAGAACCAGCAGAAAGCCAGCAAGTATTAGATGTGCTTGAAAAGTCTGATTTTTATTATAGATTTAGTGCCAAAACTGGCATTTTAGTTAAAATGCAAGAACTGCACGAAGCTAGAATGAAGTTAGCTTCAATGGGCTTGCCGCGTAATAATAATGGAATGGGCTATGAATTATTAGATAAATCCCAAGGATTTGGTACTAGTCAATTTATGGAAAATGTCCGCTATCGTAGGAGCATTGAAGGCGAACTTAGTAAAACTATTACAGCCTTAGATGCTGTCCAAAATGCTAGAGTCCATCTGGGCCTACCACGCCAGACATCTTTTTTAAAACGCAACAATGTATCTAGCGCTTCTGTGATGGTGGATTTATATGGTGGTAAAGAATTAAGTAGCGATCAAGTCATGGGAATTGTGTATTTAGTTTCATCCAGTGTTTCTGGATTAAACAGAACAGATATTACTGTGGTTGACCAAACTGGAAAGATGCTATCGTCTAATCAGAGTATTGCGCATATGAGTGCAGCTGTAGAAGAATCAAATTATACTAATAAAAAAGAAAAAGAATATTCTAGAAAAATTCATGAATTATTAGAACCTATTTTAGGCAGAAATAGTGTTAGAGCTGAAGTTTCAGCAATATATGATTTTACCCAAAGTGAAGAAACTTCAGAAACTTACGAAAATGATAAACCAAAATTGCGCTCCGAGGCCACAACTTTAGAGCAACAATCAAATGAATTTCCGCAAGGAGTACCCGGAGCTTTAAGTAATCAACCCCCTAATGTGGCCCAAGCCCCACAAGAAATAGGTGAGGCCACAGATAAAACTACAAATAAGAGTCATAATTCTGGACAATACAGGGATGTTAAAACTAAAAATTATGAGTTAGACCGTAAAGTACAGCATGTTCAAAAAAGCTCAGGTGCTTTGCAAAAATTATCCGTAGCTGTATTGTTAAATGATAAAATAACTGGCTATTCGCCAGAAGGGGTGCCAACTAGAATTGCCCTAACTGACGAAGAGCTTGAAAAAATAGAGGGCTTAGTTAAAGAGGCAATTGGCTATAATGCAGAACGAGGCGATAAAGTTAGAGTGGTAAACTCAAGCTTTGCTGCCGAACCACCACCACCACCGCCAATCCCTGGTATTTTTGATGATCCATCGCAAATTTTTAGTAAGCCTTGGTTTTTACCACTTTTAAAACACATAGCAGGTGCTCTAACGGTTATCTTCTTAATTTATGGTGTACTAAAACCTATGTTTAAATTTCTAGTAGAAACTCAGCCGAGTGAAAAAGAAGATGAAGATGAAGCTCCAGCAGGATTAAACTTACCAGCCCCAGATCTTTTAACTCAACAACGTATTGATCATGCTAAAAAATTAGCCCATGAAGATTCTAAACGTTCAGCCCAAGTTATTATGAATTGGGTAGGAGCTCAAGATGACTGATAAAAACAAAAAAGAAGATAAAAAAGAATTAGCTGTTGCTAGTAAAAAATCAGATTTGGTGGCTGCACAGACACCGTCTGCAGAGGAAAATTTTAAAATTTCTGATATTCAACCCTCTAAACGTGCAGCTATTTTTATGGTTAATCTACCCAAAGAAGATGCTGCGGCAATTTTAAAACATCTAACACCTAAGCAAGTGTCCAAGATAACTGAATCTATGGCTAAATTAAAAGAAGTTACGCGCCCGATGTTAGATTGTGTGCTTGATGATTTTATTGAACAAGTTGATACGGCCACTTCTTTGGGCATAGGCAATGATGAACATATTCGGCAAATGTTAATCGAGGCTATAGGCGAAGAAAAAGCTAACAATATGTTAGATAGGATTTTAAATAGTGATGACACTAAAGGTTTAGATAATTTAAAATGGGTTGAGCCTAAACAAGTTGCTGATATTATTCGTTTAGAGCATCCCCAAATTCAATCTATAATTTTAAGTTATTTAGACCCAGATCATGCTTCTGAGGTTTTAGCTTTTTTTGACCAAAGAACTAGGTTAGATTTAATTTTACGTATCTCTGATTTGGACACAGTGCATCCTGTGGCGCTGCGCGAACTTAATGATATTTTAGAGCGCCAATTTGTGGGTAATGCTCAATCATCTTCACGCCAGCTAGGTGGAGTTAAAATTGCAGCTGATATGATGAACTTTTTAGACTCTTCGATAGAGGCTGAGTTAATGACAGATTTAAAAGAGCGTGATCCTGAGCTTGGACAAACTATTCAAGACTTAATGTTTGTATTTGATAATTTAATAGATGTCGACGATCGAGGCATGCAAATGTTGCTAAGAGAAATATCTTCTGATGTGTTAATTACCGCGTTAAAAGGTGCTGACAATGATGTTAAAACCAAAGTATTTAAAAACATGTCAAAACGTGCTTCAGAATTATTACAAGATGATTTAGAAGCAAAAGGACCTGTCAAAGTTTCAGAAGTAGAAGGTGCGCAAAAAGAGATTATATCCATTGCCAGACGTATGGCCGAAGAGGGTAACATTTCATTAGGTAAAGGCGGCGAGGAAATGATTTAATGGGTGACATTATTGATGGTAAAGATGACATTAAATTACAATCTGTGGATAGATGGAAATTTCCAGACATTGCTCCACAAAAATCTCAAAGCATATGTTTTAAAAAACTTGAGCCTTTAGAGGAAAAAAAGTTAACTGAAGAGGTGCAAAAGCAGCGTGAACTTAAAAGGCAAGAAGCCATTGATAAAGGCTATAATGAAGGACTTGCGCGGGGGCGTAAAGAAGCTTTTGATCAAGAAATAGTAGCTTTTAATAAAAAAACTGCTGAACTATCTAAATTAATTTGTTCCATGCAAGAATGTATGCAAACTTTAGAAGAGCAACTTTCTGATACAGTTAAAGATTTAGCTTTAACTATAGTTAAAGCTGTTATTAAAGCTGAAATTGCCACTAACCCTGAGATAATTCAAAATACCGTTAAAGAAGCCTTAAAATCTCTGCCCAAAAATTCTAAAGATATTAATTTAAAAATTAATCCAAAGGATGCCGATTTTTTAAACTCAATTGAAGATGAGGAATTTAAAGAAACTATAAATAATGTGCAATTAACTTTGGATGAAACAATTGCACGCGGTGGCGTTAAAATAAACTCCGAAAACTCTTTTGTAGATGCCGAATTAGATACCAGGCTTGATGCGGTGCTAGCGAGATTAACCGATGGCTGACAAAATAATTAATGTGGACAAAATAAAAAGCAGGCTCCATGAGCTAAAAACTAGCGCAGAGCCCGAACATGCTATTTATGCTCAAGGAGTGCTCACTAAGTCGGTAGGCTTAACCTTGGAAGCTACTGGATTTCAAGCAGCAGTTGGCACTAAATGTTTTATTCATTCAAATTCAATTGGCACAGTTGAGGCCATTGTTACAGGTTTTTCAGAAAGTAAATTTTATTTAATGCCCCTGACTGATCTAAGTGGAGTAGAGCTTGGTTGTAAAGTCTCAACCTTAGGCCAAGCTGTTTCAATACCCGTATCTCCAACATTACTAGGTAGAGTATTAGACCCGTCCGGTAGAGCTTTAGATGGCAAAGCTGAAATAAATCAAACCCAGCTTTATCCTTTATGGTCTAAGCCTATGAATCCTTTAGCTAGGCAAAGAATAACCACCCCCATTGACATGGGAATTAAAGCTATAAATGGTTTACTAACTGTTGGCCGCGGCCAAAGAATTGGCTTATTTGCGGGCAGTGGTGTGGGTAAAAGTGTTTTGCTCGGAATGATTGCGCGCTTTGCTAAAGCTGATGTTATTGTGGTGGCTCTAATTGGCGAGCGTGGACGTGAAGTTAAAGAGTTTATAGAAGAAAATCTTGGAGCTCAAGGATTATCGCGCGCGGTCATTGTAGCCTCACCTGCAGATTACTCGCCAGTTCTTAGGTTCCAAGGAGCATTGGCAGCTATGAGCATTGCCGAATACTTTCGCGATCAAGGCAAACATGTATTATTGCTAATGGATTCTGTTACGCGTTTTTCTCAAGCACAACGCGAGATTGCTTTAGCTATGGGCGAGCCACCTGCCACCAAAGGCTATCCACCTTCAGTATTTAAATTTTTACCACAATTAATAGAAAGAGCAGGTATGGGGGTTGCAGGTCAAGGCTCTATAACTGGCATATTTACTGTATTAGCTGAAGGTGATGATCACAATGATCCCGTAGTTGATTCTGCGCGTGCCATTTTGGATGGACATATAGTGCTATCACGTCGGCTTGCAGATCAAGGTCATTTTCCCGCAATAGATGTAAATGCTTCTATCAGTAGGGTTATGACTAATATTATAGATACCACCCACAAAGAAGCTGCGCTTAAATTTAGAAAATACTATGCCAGTTATGAAGAAAATGTCGACCTTATTAATATTGGAGCCTATGCTAAAGGAGCTAACGAAGATTTAGATTTTGCGGTAGAAAATATTAAGCATTTTAAAGAATTTTTACATCAAGCAGTGGAGCAAAATATTAACTTACCCGATGCTATTAATCAGCTCAAGGGCGTAGTGCTTAGATGAATAAAAATAAGGTGAAGAGGTTGGCATTAATGCGTCGGTTATTAGAGCGCCAAGTTAATGAATCTTCGCGCAGCTATAGAACTATTTTGCATACTTATCAAGCTGAACAAGTAAAAACTAGTGAATTAGCTAAATATTGTACAGAATATTCTAAGTATGTAGATAACTTGTCTAATGAGCAAGTATCAGTTACCAAATATCAAGTAGGGTTAAAATTTCTTCAGCACGTGCAAACTTTGCAAGTTAAACAAATTGATTCTAAAGCGCGGATTAAATCTGAATTAGATGTGCAAAAAAAAGCTTGGATTGAATTGCAAAATCGCTATACAACTCTTGATAATTATATTAAAAAATTAGAAGCCAATATACGTTATGAAGCTGATTTAGCAGAGCAAAAACAAATGGACACATTAATTAATGACCTATATGCTCATAAGTTATTGCGAAACTAACCCAGACAATATAGTCTATACTACATTGTAAGGCTATAAATTTATGGAGAATTAAGGATGTCTGTCACCTCTACCGTGAGTGATGGTGTTTTAACTATTAGTGTGCAGGGCAGATTTGATTTTTCATCTCTGCAAGTTTTTCGTAATGCTTACGAAAAGATTGAACCTAAAGCTAAAGCCTATGTTGTTGACTTAAAAGAATCTGATTATTTAGATAGTAGTGCTTTGGGCATGTTACTTGCGTTGCGTGACTTTGCTGGCGGCGATGAAGCTGATATTAAAATAGCAAATTGTAATCCTGACGTGCGCAAAATTTTGATTATAACTAAGTTAGATGAACTGTTTAAAGTAGAGTGATTTAGCCTTTACCTTGTAAAAGCTATTAAACTATAATTTCAGCTAACCTTAAATATTTAGACCTATAGCTATTGATATGCTTTGATTGTTGTTGTAAACTTAAGCTGTCTTTGCGCTTTAGTGAGTATGGGGCTGTGATTAAACCTTCCATTACTTTTCATGAAAATTTACTTGAAAATTCTTTATTTAACCTTGCGGAAATTAAAAGTTCATTTGCTCAAGCTTTAAGCTTAGAGCATATAGTACATTTATCAATTAATATCATTAATCCGCATAATGAAATAATGTTTTTATCTTCTACACCTAACACCGGAATAAATGTTTGCGGCACCGACTTGTGGCATTATGATTCCTCGATTACGCCTGAAATCTTTATGAATAAAGATTCTTATTTTTGGGATGATTGTTATTCTAAATCAGCTTTTTTAGACTTAAAAAAGCAAAAAGAAATTAGAAATGGTATAAGCTGTGGATTTATTGCTGTTAAGCGCGTAAATGATTTTGTAGTTATGTATTCTTATGGTTTAGATAAGGATTCTCCTGAGTTTAGAAATGAACTACTATCTTTTAAAAAATATTTGCTAGAAATTGGAGACTCTTGCTTTAAAAAAATACATGGAGTTTACGCACGAGCCGCTGGAAGTAATAATATCTTGGAGATTCGGCATATTGAAGGCAAAACATTTTAAGCTGATTTATTCTACTTTGATTGGCAATACCATGGAATTTTATGATTTTATAGTATTTGCTTTTATGTCTAATTATCTTTCTAAATTATTTTTTACCTCAAGCAATAGCTCTGTGGGGTTATTATATACTTTTGGGGTTTTTGCCTCTGGCTACATGACAAGGCCTTTAGGCTCTTTATTTTTTGGCTATATCGGGGATAAGTACGGCCGAAAAATTTCTTTATTTTATTCAGTTTTATTAGTTACAATTTCAACCTTAGCAATAGGCTTTTTACCAGTTTATAGTTCCGTTGGTATTTTGGCGCCATGCTTGCTGGTGTTGTGTCGCCTTTTGCAAGGATTTTCAGTTTCTGGCGAAGAGGGTGGGGCAGCTGTTTATTTATATGAAATGCTAGATAAAGGTAGGGCTGGATTTGCCGGTAGTTTAGTACTTGGCAGTGCTTATTTTGGCGTATTACTTGGCAGCATCGTATGCTTGATTTTAAATAAGATTTTTACTCCACAAGAAATTCTTACTGTCGCTTGGCGTATACCATTTTTATTGTCCGTGGTTTTGGGAGTGCTTTCTTTAATTTTAAGAAGCAACTTACTAGAATCCAAAGAGTTTTTGCAAATAAAAAAACCTAGCAATCCTTTAGTTACAATGCTGCAAGAGCATAAACTTGATATATTTTTTCAAGTAATTATGCTGGCAGCTTTAGCTGTACCAATTTATGTATTTACTGTATTCATTCCTAGCTATTTAATAAATTATGTTAAAATGGATGCGGCTCTTAGCCAGTCTATAGCAACTATTGGTTTAGTTTTTTTAAGTTTGTGTGTACCATTATTTGGGATTATAGCGGATAAAATAGGCTATGGTGCTCTATTTATTTGGGGATGCCTTATTAATGCTTTTTGCGCCAAATTTGCATTTATCTTAATGTCTTCAGGAATTTTTTATAATGTTATTATAGGTTTTACTTTACTTGGCATTCCAGTTTTTGCTATTGCTTCTTCTACTTTTCCTTTGCTTATGCAAACCTATAATACTAGCGTGCGTTTTTCAGCAGTATCTATGGTATTTAATTCAACTATGACTATATTTGGTGGTGCCACTCCTATGTTATGTGTAGCTTTATTAAATAATACTAAAAATTTAACTGCTCCAGGAACTATAGTTTCTATTACTGGAATTGTGGGCTTAAGTTTATACTTTATTCAATATTATTTACGTGATAAATTTTCTCAGGAGGAAGCGTCTTATGATAGTGCAATTTCCACATAAATTATTAAAAGAAGTATCAAAGCCAATACCATTTAATGAGATTAATTCTAGTAGCACAAAACTTTTGGTGGCCAATTTATTTAAGCAGATGTATCAACACAATGGTCTTGGCTTAGCGGCAGTCCAAATTGGATTTGATAAAGCTGTATTTGTTTATGGATTTCAAGGTAAAAATCCAAGATATCCGGATTTAAAGCCCATAGAGCCAACGGTTGTTATAAATCCTAAAATAAAACATTTTAGTAATGAAAATAGTGATTATCAAGAAGGATGTTTGTCAATTAGGGGCGTTCGACTTAATATAAATCGTCCAGAATTAATTAATGTGGAATATTACGATATAAATGCTAATTTGCAAAGTAAACAGTTGTCAGGCTTTGAAGCTAGAATTTTTCAGCACGAATATGATCATACTCAAGGCATAACTATTAAAGATAGGGCGAAATTAGTTAATCCTGTGGCATTAAGTGTGGGACTTGGAATTTGATAATTCTTTATTTTTTCTTAAATGTTTAAGCATAATTTCTATACTCTTAATTTTGGCACTTAAGTCGCCTTTTATTTGAGAAATACTGTTATAAACTTCTATAAAGTCATCAATTACAAACGAGAAAGCTTTTTCATCATCAATATTTTCTTTCATTTCATCTTTTAAAGCCAAAAGTATTAATTTGGAAGACTCAGCACAAATTTTTTCAAGCTTTGGAGCATCTTTCTTTTTACCATAAAGTAGCCACCATGGATCACATTTTAACCACTCAGATATTTTATGTAATACACGAGTGTCAGGAATAGAGTTACCGCGCAGATATTTATTTGCCATTGTTCTAGATACGCCAACATTACTTGCCAGGGTACTGGCGTTAGGTGTAGCATTGCTTCTATTAGAGACGTAACCGTTTTCAACCATTATATTCGCTAGACGATTTGCAAAATCTTCCTTCACAACATATTTTCTTAAAAAACCAGTAAAAACTACCAATACAAATCATAATCTTTGCCATGTATTATGTCAACGGTATAAGCTTAGCCTCTGTCTTAAAATAAGCCTAAATTTAATTTAAAATTTAAGGGTTAAATTTAGCAGGATTTATCTTGCTAAAACCCTATATAAATCTTTTTACATTTAATTTTTTTACTTACTTATTTGCTTACTTATTATTTAAAATTAAGCTGCATCTATATTATTTAGTATAGTTAGCAAAATTTTTTTCAACACTAAAATAGATGGCAATTTAATATAAAGATAGCATAGCAATTATTTATTAATAAACCTTATGTATTTTAAATTTTTATTGGCCTTTATTGTAATAAGATCTAGGAATTGCAGCTCATTTTTTTAACTTGTTTGCATAACTTATCTTTTCAAGATTGTCGAGTAGTTATGCAATTAAAAATCCAAAGTATTGACAGATTGTAAACCAAAGTTTACTATTAATATAGCTTGATAGGAGGTGATTATGTTGTCAGTTGTTGATGAACAATATTTAATCAATAATTTCCTTAAAAAGTCGTATAAAAGTAGCACTATATACTGTCCTATTGCGGCTTTTGATAATCAAGATATAAAATTAGAAAACCAAATTTTAACCGACCCTTCTCCGGTTAGCTCCTTATTTAATATTTGTAAAGATAAACTATATAATTTTAATTTTAAAAATAATTTACGATTAGACTTTTCTTTTTTAAATAAGCCTAATATAAATAGCATGCAATACGCTAGTATCTTGCTAACTAGTTTTGTTAGTACTTTGGAAAACCTATCTTTTTTTGAATATATTCAAATGAATTTTCCACAAATAATTACTGATTTAAAAAATGTTTCAGAAGAATTAGTAAGTAAAACTAGGTTTGAGTTTTATTTATGCAAGAGTGAAGTGGATGTAATTTTAGCTAAATTATCTTATTTATACCATTGCAATTATTTATTTAGACATTATGTTGCATATATTGAAGTATCAGATGCTTCAGATTCAACCCACCCTAAAATAATATTAGAATTTAAGGAAAATTTCTTAAATGCTTCATTTGATGTACAAGAGCATATTTTATTAACTTTAAGCAATATAAGCAGTGAGATTTTTCCTTTTGCTTACAAAGTTAAAAATAGAATATTTTTATCTAATATATGTGCTGTGGTGCAAGGTCATCCTATTTTGCGTTTAGTTTTAGAAGCTTTACAAATGTTAGACTGCCATTATTCCCCCCAATGGCAGTGTGCCATTATGGCCAAATATGCTTACATATTAGGCTAGATTGTTTTGAACCTTGGCATGCTACTTGCCCCTAATTAATTGATAATTAATTAGGGAATTTGGCATGTCTGATATTAAAGTTAGAAACTCATCTACAAATTTTCATGCAGATAATAACAAGATGATGGCGGCCAATTACAATGGTTCTAGCAATAGCAGTGGCTTTAAAGACATGGTTAATGATTTTAAAGGGGCAGAATCTGATGCCAAGCCTAAAGAAATGCCCCCCAAAAAATCCACTAACATGCCAGATAAACCTGCCAAACATGACAAGGAGCAGACAAAAGTTGCCAAGGTGGACGACAAAATTGGTGATCACGATATAGAGGAAAGCGCTAAAATTAATTTATCAGAATTAGAGTTAAGCCAAATTGGAGAAAATTTATCCACGCCAGATGTATCTTTTGGAGATCTTGCTGAAGAGCTGTCTTTAAGTGCTGCACTAGAAGTAGAAGCTGAGATTGAAGCGCAAGAATTGAATATTGAAGTTTTAAATATCAGTGAAATTGTAGAAGAGTCTTTGGTCAAAGAGGAAAGTTTAGATATTGAAGATGAGAATATGCTTGAAGAGGCAGAGTCTATAGATGATGACATGATAGCTCCACTATATATACCTAATAGTCCTAATGAACCTAGCAATATTAGGCTAGAAGCAGTAGCTAGCGAAATTTCTATGGAATTAACAACTCATGATGTAGCAGAACATGTAATTGACCATGCGGATGAATTGTCCCAAAGCACTGCTATAGATTTAAAAAGCATAGAGGACTTTGAAGCCGCTAATTTTGACTCTAAAGCAATGGATTTACAAGAAGATGAAAATATTGATAACAAAATAGAAATAGAGTTTAGTGAATTACAAGAATCTTTAGATAATTATACGGTACAAGAAGCTAAGATAGCTAATGAGAACATACTTAACACACATAATATGTTGGATAATTTGGCGTCTATGAGTTCTAATCATAGTAATAATGCAGAAATAGATGTGCCAACTCCCGTCTCTTCTGCTAATTGGTCCAAAGATGTAGCTAATAAGATGCAAGTTTTATTAAAAGCCAATCAAAATATCCAATCAGCTAAAATTAATTTAAATCCTAGCGAATTAGGTCCTATAGAAGTAAAAATTAAAATTGATGATGAAAAATTGGAGTTACAATTTGATGCAAATAATCAGCACACCAAGCAAATGCTAGAAAATAAATCTACTGAGATTGTCCAGTCTTTAAATAACGATAATAATTTTTTAGATGTTAATATTAATTTTAGCTGGCAAGGCGACCAAACTGGAGATTCTAATTTAGCGGATAAAAATAAAAATACCTCTACAGATTTTACCTCAACTGCCGCCGATTCTGATGACATATCAGAGTCTGATGAAAAAGAGCACTCGAACTCTATGTCAAGCCTAAATATTATTGACATTAAAGTTTAGTAAATAGTGTCAAAAAACTAACAAAATTTTATAGTTTTTAATTAAAGTCTTTAAAATCAGTTCTTTACCTTTTGGCATAGCTTTTGCTTGTGTTAATAGTAAGAGGGGGAGTTATGACTGATAAAGACAAAGATGAGCAAAAAGCTGACAAAAATGAAGATGAAAAATTAGATAAAGACTTACAAGATAAAACCGAAACGGCCCCCAAAGCAATTTCCAAGCAATTGTTAATTATTTTGCTTAGTGCTTTTAGTTTGTTATTAATTATAACTATGATTTTATTGGTGCTTTTATTTAAATCAGACCCAGTGACACCTGCTGCGCCGCATAAATCTTCAGCAACATCAGATTCTGCAGCAATAAAAGAAGATGCAGCGCCTGAACCTAAAAATCCTGCAATGTTTTTTAAAATAGAGCCGGCTTTTATTGTTAATTTTGAAGGTTCCAGAAATATTAAATTTTTACAGGTAACAGTTGAAGTTATGACTAGAGATAAACCCACTTTAAAATATATAGAAGATAATCTACCTATTATTAAAAATGATTTAGTAACATTATTTAGTGCACAGCAATATAGCGATGTAAGCTTATCTTCAGGTAGAGAGAGTTTGCGTAAAAAAGCCTTACAAGTTATTGCTAATATCATTGAAAAAGAAGCTGGTTTTAATAAAGTTGAAGAAGTTTTATTCACAAGTTTTGTGATGCAATAGGAAAGCTGATGTCATTAAATCAAATTTTAGACCAAGAAGAAGTTGACGCTTTACTAAGTAATGGTGAAGAAAATCCTGGGGTAGATGATAAAGAGGGAAAATCTATTCCTTCTGAGTTTGATTTTTCTAATGATAGGATTATTCGCGGGCGAATGCCTACCTTAGAAATGGTGAATGAGCGTTTTGCTAGAAATGTAAGAGTTGGGTTATTTAATTTCCTAAGACGCTCCCCAGAAATTTCAAATTTAGGTGTTACTATTTATAAATACGGGGAATATGTTAATACTTTATTTTTACCTACAAGCTTAAACATAGTTAAAATGCGTCCTTTGCGTGGCCAAATGCTTTTTATTTTAGATGCAAAATTAGTATACATTTTAGTAGATAACTTTTTTGGTGGTGAGGGGAAATTTCATAATAGAATAGAAGGTCGAGATTTTACCCCTACTGAAAACAGGCTAATTATGCGATTTCTAGAAATTGCATTTAAAGATATGTCTGAAGCATGGAAAGCTGTTATTCAAATCGATTATGAATATCAAAATTCTGAAGTAAACCCTGCCATGGCTAATGTTGTAAGCCCCTCAGAAATGGTGGTAGTTAGTAAATTTAAAATAGAGCTAGATGGTGGTGCGGGCGAAATGCACGTAACCATACCTTATGGCGTTTTAGAACCCATTAGAGATTTGTTAGATTCTGGGGTTCAAAGTGATAAGGGTGATTCAGATGAAAGATGGACCTCTATGCTTCATTCTGAAATATATAAAGCTAAGCTTAACACTAAAGCTGTGGTTGCTGAAAAAAAATGCTCCCTAAAAGATATAATGAATATGAATCAAGGTGATATTATTGAGATTGATATGCCAGAAAAAGCCTTAGTTAAATGTAATAATGTTCCAGTTTTTTTGGCTAAGCTGGGACAAACTAATGAAAATTTTTCATTACAAGTAAGCGATTTACTAATTAGTGACAAGTAGCGAGATTAATTATGACTGAAAAAAACAATGAAGAGCAAAGTCCAGATAAAAATGAAAAAACCTCTACAGATAAGGTTGATTCATCTTCTAAAGAAAATTTTAAAAAGTCTGAAAAAGCTGATAAAGAAGCCGATGAAGCAAGGCTTGCAACTTTAGAAGAATTAACTGATAACCCTATTGATGTAGGTGATGGCTTAGACCACCCTAATTTAAGCACTATTTTAGAAATTCCAGTAAGTATGACTATGGAAGTTGGTAGTACTAATATTAGTATTCGTAATTTATTAAAATTAAGCCAAGGCTCTGTTATTGAATTAGATAGATATGCTGGCGATCCATTGGATGTTTTTGTTAATGGAACATTAATTGCGCATGGCGAAGTTGTTGTAGTCAATGAAAAGTTTGGAATAAGATTAACTGATGTTATAAGTCAAGCGGAAAGAATTATGAAGCTTGGAGATATTTGATGTCACCTAATACGGTTTATTTTTATAAAATGAGTATTAGTTTGCTATTTGTGGTTACTGTTATTTATTTGTTATCTTTAATTTTTAAAAAAGTAAATGGAATTAGCTTATATAATAAAGATATACATTTGGACTCTTCTATGTATATAGGCAATAAAGAAAGACTTATGATAGTTAACACTATGGGGAAAAAAATTCTTATAGGTGTTACGCAAAATGGAATCCAAACCTTGTATGTGGATGCGACTAATGATGCTAAAACTGAATAAATATAGCAAGTTATTTTTGGGTGTATTTTTCTTACTGTTGTCATTAAAATCATTTGCCGCCAGTCCCATGTCAGCTCTGACAATTACTGATGATTTAGGCAATAAAAACACTTATTCATTGTCTTTACAGATTCTAGCCTTCATGACGGCTATTTCTTTAATTCCAGGCGTATTATTATCAATGACTTCTTTTACTAGAGTTATCATTGTGTTGGGAATTTTGCGCCAAGCTATTGGGATGCCCCAAACGCCTAACAATCAAATACTGATAGGCATATCTTTATTTTTAACTTTTTTTATTATGGCGCCAGTTTTTAAAGAAGTTAATAGCGCAAGTATAGAGCCCTTTATTAATGAAGAAATATCTATGACCCAAGCTTTAACTGCAGCGCAAATGCCGGTAAAAGCTTTTATGATTAATCAAACTCGGGAAAATGATTTAATAGTATTTAAAGATATTGCCAAAGATGAATCTGTACAGGGTAAGGATGCTGATTTAGCTAATGAATTATCTTTTTCAGTATTATTACCAGCCTTTATTACTTCGGAGCTTAAAACTTCTTTTCAAATTGGATTTATGTTATTTATACCTTTTTTAGTTATAGACTTGGTTGTTGCTAGTGTATTAATGGCAATGGGTATGATGATGTTATCTCCTTTAATAATATCTCTACCTTTTAAGATAATGTTATTTATTTTAGTAGATGGCTGGACCTTGGTGGTAAGCACCTTAGCTTTGAGCTTTGGAGAATGATATGACTCCTGAGTCTATTATAGATTTATTTAGAACCACCTTGTTTACGGTGACTTCTTTAATTTTTGTAATAATAATGCCAGGTTTAATTGTTGGTTTGTTGGTAAGTATATTTCAAGCTGCAACCCAGATAAATGAACAGACCTTGAGTTTTGTGCCAAGATTGTTAGTCACTTTTTTATCTCTTATAATCTTTGGTCCATGGTTATTAGCTACTTTAATTGATTTTACTCATAAAATTATGAGTAACATTTCTGAGTTTTTAGTTTAATGGATATCTTAACTAGTCAGATAGAATCGGCTTTGAGTTTGATGTTATTTATTATTTCTAGGATATCTGGGGTTATAATCTCCACGCCTTTTATTGGTACTAAGATTTTAAATGCTAAAACTAAGGTTATATTAGCGTTGCTATTATCTTGGGCTATTTTTCCTAATGTTACTAATTATAGCAAGATAGATTTGTTAACTTTAGAGGCAGCATTAACTGTAATATCACAAATAATTATAGGTTTGGCTTTAGGGATAACAATATCTATTGCTTTTCAAATTTTTATTATGGTAGGTGAAATTGTAGCCATGCAAATGGGATTGAGCATGGCAGTTATGACAGACCCTACTTCTGGCTATTCTGTGCCGGTATTGTCTGAAATTTATTATATAATGCTAATATTACTATTTTTTACTTTAGATGGTCACCTACATCTAATAACTATAGCTAGTAAAAGTTTTGAAGTTATTCCTATTGGTCGCAATATTTTTGAAGTAGAATCTTTTAAACAAATAGCTATGTTAGCTAATTGGATGTATGTTAATGCATTTAAAATAGCTCTACCCATGATTACGGCTTTGTTAATTGTACAACTTTGTTTAGGTGTAATGACTAAGGCCTCACCCCAATTAAATATTTTTTCAATTGGTTTTCCAATAACCATGATTATTGGTATCTTTTTTGTGTTTTTAAATATAAATAGCGTCAGCTATCATTTTGTGCGCATATTTGATTATGCCACTGAATGGGTTACTTCAGAAATTTATGCAATGGAAGACATAAATGACTGATGATACCAATGAAAAAAGTGAAGAACCCTCCAAAAAGCGCCTAGAAGAGGCGCGCGAAAAAGGCCAGATTACACGTTCTAAGGAATTGAGCACTTTAATATTATTAATGGGTGGTAGCTTTTTAATTTATGCATACGGTCTTAGCATTTCTTCTAAAATGAAAATCATTTTTACAGAGTCTTTTAGCTTTGATGCTAATTTATTTAAAGATGACAATTGGTTTTTCAAGCATTTAGTTGATGTGTTAACAGAGACTATATATGCTTTGCTACCATTTTTTGTGGGAATAGTGATTTTTGCCATAATTGGGGGAGTGGCTGTTGGGGGATTAGGTTTTAGTTATGAAAACTTAAGTTTTAAATTAGATAGGCTAGACCCAATGCAGGGTTTAAAAAAAATGTTTTCTTTAAAATCATTAATAGAATTAATTAAATCTATTTTAAAATTTATTTTAATTGCAATTACTTTTTATTTAATAGTGAAATTAAAATTTAACCAAATTTTTTATATAGATCATATGGCAATCAATCCAGGCGTAGCTTTTAGTGTTAGTACCATTATTTGGTCAATGTTTATTTTAAGTCTACCTTTAGTTTTAATTAGTTTAATTGATGTGCCTTTTCAAATATGGAGCTTAAATCAGAAATTACGTATGACCAAACAAGAGGTTAAGGATGAATTTAAAAATAGTGAAGGCGATCCACATTTAAAATCTAAATTAAGAAAAATGCAAAATGCGTTACGTTCACAACAAATGATAAAAGATATACCTACGGCTGATGTTATTATCACAAACCCTGAACATTTTGCGGTTGCAATTAAATACGATGATACAAGTATGAGTACGCCGGTAGTGGTAGCTAAAGGCCTAGATAATGTTGCTGGATTAATAAAGCAGGTCGCAACGGCTAACACTATTCCAATAGTTGAAGCACCAGTAGTGGCACGAACCTTGTATTATAACGTAGAGATAGGGCACCCTATTCCCGAGCAATTATACACTGCTGTGGCTAGAGTTTTGACCTATATTTATGAGTTGAATTTATATAAAAGAGGTAAAGTTAATAGACCAAAATTAAACAATGATTTTAAAATCCCACCACAAATGGAGCGTTAACCTAGGATGCCTACTTTATTACAAATTAAAAATGCTTTCTCAAATTTTGGTTTTGGCGTACCTTTAGCCTTATTATTAATTATGGCAATGATGATTTTGCCTATACCACCTGTATTATTAGATTTGTTATTTACTTTTAGTATCACTTTATCCATGTTAGTACTATTGACAGGTATTTATGTGATGCGTCCTTTAGAGTTTGCCTCTTTCCCCACTGTTTTATTATTAGCAACTCTTACACGTTTAGCCTTAAATATTGCATCTACCAGGGTAGTCCTTTTGCACGGGCATCAAGGTACCGATGCTGCAGGCAAGGTTATTGAAGCCTTTGGCAATACCGTAATTGGTGGTAATTACGCTGTAGGGGTGGTGGTATTTTGTATTTTAGTTATCATAAATTTTGTGGTAGTAACCAAAGGTGGTGGGCGAATCTCTGAGGTTAGTGCCCGGTTTACCCTAGATTCACTCCCTGGTAAGCAAATGGCTATTGATGCTGATTTAAATTCTGGCTTAATTGATCAAGAAGAGGCCATGCATCGCCGTGAAGACCTATCCCAAGAAGCGGATTTTTATGGCTCAATGGATGGTGCGAGTAAGTTCGTTAGAGGTGATGCTATAGCTGGTATTTTAATTTTAGTTATTAATTTATTAGGTGGGATGTTCATTGGAATGTTTCAGCATGATTTATCGCTTAGCGCGGCGGCTCAAATTTATGCTTTGCTAACTATTGGTGATGGTTTAGTTGCACAAATTCCAGCATTAATATTATCTACCGCCGCTGCGATAATGGTAACTAGGGTTTCTAAATCTGAAGATATGTCCAACCAAGTTTATCTTCAGTTATTTTCAGAAAAGCCTTTGTTAGTGGCCGGCTTTATTATGATGGGGCTTGGGTTAATTCCTGGCATGCCACACAAAGCTTTTATCATCATAGGTTTTTTATCTAGCATTTCTAGTTTGTATCTTTTTAATGCTCCAGTGCGTGATTATATTAATAATAATCTAGGAGTTAAGTTAGTACTTGATTCATTTAAAGAAATTAGTGGCACTTTACCCACCCAAGTTAATGCAGAGCCTATAGAAGAGCCTAAGGAAAAAACTAAAGACACTGAAATTACTTGGGATGATGTGCCTAAAATTGACACTATAGGGATGGAAATTGGTTATCGCCTAATACCTATGGTAGATCAAGAGCAATCTGGCGAATTAATGAATAGAATTAAGGGAGTTAGGAAAAAAATCTCCCAAGAATTAGGCTTTTTAGTCCCGGCAATTCATATTAAAGATAATTTAGATTTAGTAGCAAACTCCTATAGAATAAGTATTTTAGGTGTGGTTGTAGGTGAAGATAAAATTCAAATTGAGCAAGACATGGCAATTAATCCTGGACAAAATTTAGGTAAATTAAATGGCATAGCCGCTAAAGAGCCAGCTTTTGGTTTAGATGCGTATTGGATAGATAAAAAAGAAAGGCAAAATGCCCAAACCTTAGGCTACACTGTAGTAGATTCATCCACGGTTATAGCTACTCATATAAGTCAAATAATACGCGATCATGCCCAACAATTAATTGGGCATCAAGAAGTGCAAAAAATGCTAGATTTACTAGCCCAAGACAATCCTCAATTAGTTGCCAATTTAGTGCCAGACACTTTATCTTTAGGGATTGTTGTTAAAACCTTACAGAATTTATTAGTCGAGCATATTCCATTAAGAGATATGCGCACTATAGTTGAGGTTTTATCTGAGTATGGCGACAAAATTAAAGATCCCTCTCATCTAACAGAGTTGGTGCGCAATTCTATGGGGCCTATGATAGTGCAGCAAATTTTTGGAATTTCTAAAGAAATTTCGGTAGCTACTTTATCGCAAGCTTTGGAACAATTATTGCATAAATCTTTACAGTCAACAGATGCTGGCCAATTTTCGATAGAGCCAGGACTGGCCGAACAAATTCAGGTAGGGGTAAATAACATTATTAGTAAATTTAATATGTTAGGTTTGCCAAATGTTTTGGTAGTTAGTAGCACTATTAGGCCCATGATGGCTAAATTATGCCGGGGCTGGTCATCTGGTTTAAATGTGATTTCTTATCAGGAAATTCCAGATGACAAAAAGATTAATGTAGTTGCAACTATTGGGAATTAATTAAATGCAAGTAAGAAAGATAGCTGCTAAAGATAATAAAACTGCTCTTAAAGAGGCAGTAAAATTATTTGGTGATAATGCTGTTATTCTTTCTTCCATAGACACTCCTGATGGGGTAGAAATTGTAGCTAGTGATGAATTGCCAGAGACTAACACCAGTTCGGCTAATTATTCTGGTTTACCTGAGTTTCCAAATGAAGTGCGCAATTTAAAAAGTGAAATAGCTAGTTTGCGTTCATTGTTTGAAGAGCAACTATCTAGTTTAATTTGGGATAGTAAAAAAAGAATGCAGCCTTTGCAAGCTCAGGTTATTCGCCATTTAATGAAAAATGGTTATTGTGGTGAGATTTGTGAGCAAGTAGCTAATGATTTAAATACTTATCAAGATATGGAAATTATAGGTTTTAATACTATTTGGAACAAAGTTATTGCGCAAATATGTAATTATTTTACTAGCAATTTTGAGTTGCCTCAAAAATTGTCCGGCAAATTTGTGATTCATGGGAATTCGGGTAGTGGTAAAACCTCAAGTATAGTTAAAATTGTAACGCAACATGCATTAAAATATGGAACCGAAGAAATTTCTTTTATTAGTTTAGATACTAATCGCGTTGGTCGTTTAGAAGAGTTACAAGTATTTGCGCGCATATTAGAGGTGCCTTTACTAAAAGCCAATAATGCCAATGAATTTAAGCTGCATTTAGATGATTTTAGGCGGGAAGTTTTATTTGTTGATACTCCGGCCAACACCGCTAAATTTTTTTTAGAAAATCAGATAAGTCAAGATTTAACTCATTTATTAGTGATTGATTGCTCCCAGCAATTAAATATTATTGAAAATACAATTAAATCTTACCATGGGTTGCGCCTTAGTGGTGTGATTTTAACTAAGGTTGATCAATGTGTAACCTTAGGTGAGGCTATATCAGTTTTAATCAAATACGATTTATTGCCATTATTTATGTCTAATGGCGAGGCTATACCGGATAATTTGCTAAAAGTTAATTTAGTACATTTAATTCGTAGTTCGTTAAACTTGGGCAGTTTTACCAATAAAGAAGAAATAGAATCTGAGGTTGCGCGTAAATATTCTAAGGTATATCTAGATGCAAATGATAAATTATAATTATAAGTCACAGCTTAAAGTTATTGCTGTTACTGGTGGGAAAGGTGGTACTGGCAAAACTAATGTAGCTATTAATTTAGCTTCTATGCTTGGGTCATATAAACAAAATGTCATCTTACTCGATGCCGATTTTGGTTTAGCAAATGTGGATATGTTATTAGGTTTTAGTCCACAAAAAACCCTAAGTGATGTCATTGCTGGAAGTGCAAGTTTAGACGAAGTATTAGTTAGAGGGCCTAACAATATTCGAATTCTACCCTCAAGTCGGGGCAACAGCCAAATGGCAAATTTATCTTTGCAGCATATTAGCGGTTTGATTCATGGTATGTCGGACTTAGAGGTGCCACCCAATATTTTAATTATTGACACCGCCGCTGGCATTCAAGATGCAGTTATAGGTTTAGCTATAGCTGCTACAGAAATTTTGGTAGTAGTTTGTAATGATCCGGCCTCCATTGCTGATGCTTATGCATTAATTAAGTTGCTGCATACGCGCTATAAGGTCAATAAGTTTCGTATTCTAACTAATAAAGTTGCTTCTAAAGAGGAAAGTTATGAGTTATTTGCTAAGCTGACTAAAGTGGTGGATAAATTTTTAACTGCCTCATTAGATAATGCAGGTTTTATACCTTATGACAAAATGTTAGAAAAAGCTGTAAGAAAACAACAAGCTGTTATTGAAGCGTACCCACATTCAAAAAGTGGGATAAGCTTTGGTCATTTAGCTAAAAGCGTATTAAATTGGCCATTGCGTTATGAGCATTCTGGGGGCTTATCCTTTGATATGGAAATTGCTGGAAATTAAGAGTGAATGTAACCATAAATGGCAAAGTAATGTATGAAAGTGATATCAATGTTGGTAGTGAGCAACTTGTAGTCAATTATGCAAGCTTAGTTAAAAGAATTGCATATCATATGATAGGGCGGCTACCACCTAGTGTCCAAATTGATGATTTAATTCAATCAGGGATGATAGGTTTGTTAGAAGCTTCAAAAAATTTTGATGATAACAAAGGGGCCAGTTTTGAAACTTATGCGGGTATTCGAATTCGTGGTTCAATGATTGATGAAATACGTAGAGGTGATTGGGCGCCTCGTTCGGTACATAAAAACGCCCGCATGATAGCGCAAGCTATTAAGAAAATTGAAAATGCAACCGGACGCGATGCGCGAGATCATGAAGTTGCAGCCTTTTTAGAGATAAGCTTAAATGATTACCATAAAATGCTACAAGACTCTGCTGGAACTAAAATTTTTGGGTTTGAGGATTTAAATGGCGCGGAAGATTTTATTGTAGAAAGTAGCACAGCTGCGACTTTTTTATCTCCATTTGAGGGGGTGCAAAACTCTAACTTTAAAAAAGAATTAGCCAATTGTATTAGCAAGCTACCAGAAAGAGAGCGCATGGTGTTGGCTCTATATTACAATGAAGAGTTAAACTTACGCGAAATTGGTGAGGTTTTAGAGGTTAGTGAGTCAAGGGTTAGTCAAATACACTCCCAGGCTATGTTACGCCTACAAGTTAGAATGAAAGATTGGCGGCAAGATGAATAAAGACTACCAAGATATAAAAATATTAATAGTTGATGATTTTGCTAGTATGCGCAAGCTTTTAAAAACTACTTTGCAAGAATTAGGCTTTAACCATATTAAAGAATCTGATGATGGGGTTAACGCGTTGCCACTATTACAAACTGGTGAATTTGATTTGTTGGTAACTGATTGGAATATGCCACAAATGCATGGAGTTGAATTGGTAAAAGCTGTGCGTGCCGATGAAAATTTAAAAGATTTGCTGGTATTAATGGTGACAGCTGAAGCTAAGGGTGAATATATAGCAAAAGCTGCCAATGCTGGGATAACTGATTACATTGTTAAGCCATTTAATAAAAGCACAATGAATGAGAAATTATTAAAAATATTTTCGAGAACTAAAACCTAAGGTGAGCATAATATGGATGCATTGAGTTTTATTGGGGTATTGTTGTCAATAGCCTCAATATTAATAGGGCAATATCTTGAAGGTGGCAGTTATTTGGCTTTAATTAATGGGCCTGCCTTTATTATTGTTATTGGGGGTACCTTAGGTGCTGTTTTGCTTGAAACCCCACTTAAAGTTTTTTATAAAAGTTTGTTATTGCTCAAACATGTTTTTTTACCGGTTAAAATTAATAATGAAGAATATATTGCTAAAGTGGTTTTTTGGTCTAATATAGCGCGTAAGCGCGGATTGCTTGAATTAGAAAATTCTATTGCTAAAGAAGATGAAGAGTTTAACAAAAAAGCTTTAAGTTTATTAGTCGATGGGCGGGATGCCACGTCAATTCGGGATATTTTGCAAAATGAAATAGATTTGAAATTACAGCATGATTTAAAGTCTGCCAAAGTTTATGAAAGTTTTGGGGGGTACTCACCCACTATTGGTATTATTGGAGCTGTGCTGGGTTTAATTCAAGTAATGAACAATTTGTCAGACCCATCCAAGCTGGGGCATGGCATTGCAGTGGCATTTGTAGCCACAATTTATGGGATTGGCGTGGCAAATATTTTTTGCTTGCCCGTAGCTAAAAAATTAAATTATTTATTACATAGTTATTCAGTTAAGCAAGAAATTGTTGCCGAAGGCGTATCCAGCATAGCTGATGGTGAAAACCCTAAATTAATTGAGGCTAAATTGCAAGGATTTTTATGAGAAGGCGCTCACAAAAAGGCCAAGCCCAAGAGCATGAAAATATTGAGCGCTGGGTGATTTCTTATGCTGACTTTATTACCTTGCTATTTGCATTTTTTGTGGTTATGTATGCCATGTCTTCAATTAACGAAGCCAAATACAAAGTTTTAGCTGAATCTATGAATCAAGCTTTTAAAGAAGTCACACATGAGGTTGAAGTCGTACAAATTGGTAATACCTTAAGATATAGTTCTGATTTTGATAAAGATAACGATAATTATGCAATTAACACTACAAAAAATAATCCTTTTGATGTAAATCCCTATTCAGAAGAAATTCCTTTAGAGCTGCTTGCTGAAAAAGCTAAAGTTGTATTTAAAGGCTTAATTAATGATGGCCGCGTAAAGTTGCGTCAAGAGCAGGATTGGTTAGAAATACAAATAGATTCATCATTATTATTTTACTCTGGCGGTAGTGAATTAAATGATCAAGCCCAGTCTTTATTAGTAGGTCTGGCCGATGTCATTAGCAAAATTTCTAATCCTATAACTGTTGAGGGTTTTACAGATGATGTACCTATAAAAAATCCATTGTATGCATCTAATTGGGAGCTATCAGCTTCAAGAGCCGGCGCAGTAGTTAGAGCTTTAATAGCTGGGGGGATTGCAGATATACGTTTGGCAGCTGCAGGATATGCGCACAATTTTCCTGTAGCTAGCAATACTACTGAGCGGGGGCGGGAGAAAAATCGCAGGGTAGTTATTTTAATAGAAAAAGATAATAAAAGGCGCGTAAGCTTAAGTAATCAAACGGCAAAAGAAGCTGATGAATTGCCAGTAAATTTACCAGTAGGGGATGATTCGGGCTATAAAATTCCTACAGAATTATTAGATAATGACACCCCTAATAGTAAAAAATAATTAGTTATGAACAGTAAAATTTAACATGGAGTTTAAAAAATTGTTGGAACAATATATATTAAATAATCTTGGACTATGGCTGGCAAGCTGGGTTTTGGTGCAGATTTGGTTGATATGGCGGGTATTAGCTTTAAAAAAACATTCTCTTCTAAGTAGTTCTAAATTACACCAAGAAAATGTTGGGTTACGCCAAGAAGTACTGGGGCTGCATGCAGCATTGCAAGCAAATGATGCTAAAATTTTAGCATTAGATGAAAAAATAATGGCAGTAGCTAATACTAAAGATGCCAATGAGCTTCGTACTGCGCCTGTTACCTCATATCGCCATGCTGCAAAAATGGTAGCTAAAGGCTGTGATGAAAGTGAGCTTGTGGCAAGCTTTGGGCTTAACACTGGCGAAGCCCAATTGCTTAAAATATTATATACAAAATAAACTTGCTAGGTGTTAGCTTGACAAGTTTTAAGCTTAACTTTAAAATTCGACCCGCAAGGAGGGATAATGGCAAAAAATAAATTTTCTGATGACTTTGTCGATGGGATGGCTTGTTGTGGGATCATCTTAATTATTGTGTGTGGTTTAGTGTATTATTTGTACGCGGTTTGATTCCAGGCACACGTCTACTAATCCAAGCATTGTCATGTTTGGTTTGAGGCTTACTTAGCAAAAATTTATTTATCTCACAGTTTAAAACATAAGCGGCTTCTTTTAACTTATCTATATCCATATTGCCTTGAGTTGTCATATTAGTAAACATATTGATTTGCTGCTTGATGGTATTAAGCATTTGCTCTCCTATTTATTTAAGGGCGTATTGTTCGTTATCAATTTAAGAAAATGTTACTTTTAATTTAATATGTTTTTTCTAAGCTTTCAATACAATCTAGATTTTTTTTTGTGCGATATTTTCCACATATTTAAGCACAAGCAGGACTGTTGTCATATGTAGGGTGAAATCTTGGCTTTTGCCAAATACTCCATTAAACTGAACTTAATAATAATTCTATATTAAATTTAATTTGGCCCCGACAGGGGCTTTGTTTTACCAATATGGTAGTATTTCATAAATTACAAAATTAGCCGCATTGCATTTTTAAATTATAAAAATGTGCTTAAATTAATTGTATAACTATATTAAATTTATCTTTGGGAGCCAAAATGAAAAACTCTTTTAAAATTATGTTAATAGATAACGATGTCGAAAATTCTACCAACTTATCAGAAGTTTTTGCTGATTTAAAATTAAAAGATGTTACTTATATAGATAGTGCAAATGCGGCTATTTTAGAGCATAAGCATCAAAATTATGACTTAACTTTTGTTAATTGTGATGTGCATAATCTTAATCAATTAGAAATTTTATCCCAAATAGCGTGCATAAAGCCCCGCCACTATGCCATAATGTGTAAATCTAATCCAGATAGAGATTTTATTAAAACTTCAATTAAACATGGAGCTACAGGATTTTTAACCGAGCCATATACAGCTAAAAAAATATTACATGAAATTGATAAATACATTATGTTTAATGAAGAAGATTTTGCGCAAGCTTAGCTTTAAGTTGTTAGGTGCTTTATGTTTGCTATAGCTAATTTTGAGCCAGTAGTTAATTGGGTTGCAGGGCATCCCAATTATGCCAGTGTGGTGGTATTTTTGGTCTCCTTGGCAGAGTCTTTAGTAGTGGTTGGCTTATTTATTCCCGGATTTTTATTTATGGGAGCTATAGGTAGCTTAATTCATCTTGGCGCCATTGGCATGCTAAGTACTATGCTAAGTGCCATATTGGGCGCTATATGTGGCGATAGCATAAGTTTTTGGGTAGGGCATAACTTTAAACGCCGCTTATATTTAAAGTGGCCATTTTATAAATTTCCCCAATGGTTGCGGCGTGGACGTTTATTTTTTATGCGCCATGGCGGTCTTAGTATAATTATTGGTAGATTTGTAGGGCCTGTGCGTCCTTTTATACCAGTGGTCGCTGGAATAATGTCAATGTCCCCCCGTAAATTTTTTGCAGCTAATGTGATATCAGCTGTGTGTTGGGCGCCAGTTTATATCTTACCAGGCTTTGCGCTAGCGCGCTTTATTTAATTGAAATTGCAAAACTATTAACGCCGCCGACTAAGTTGAATTGATGGTTTAGTCTTTGGTGCAATGCCAACTGCTTTTGCAGGCAACAAGGTGCCCGATTGTCTAGAATTAAAGTTAAAAGTTAATGTCGTAGAATATTTAGTTGAATTAATATTTCGTTGTCGATTAAAAGCTTGCAGGTGTAGTTTGCCCACATCTAAGTTAATTGCCCGCGGTAGGGGCTTAAGTTCTTGCAAGTTTTTAGGGGTTAATGCTAATTGCTCCTGGATTTTATCAGCGTCAATGTGGTGCAGACGTTTTAATATAGCAAGATGTTGCTTGGCAAATTTGGAGCTATTATTTATAGCATTTTCTAAAACATTAAAAAGACCCCATAATAACGGCTTTATCTCAGGCGCTGCTAAATCATAAAAAATGGGCGCGCTTATTTGGCATTTAGTTAATAATTGATTATAAAGTTGCATGTATAAATATAGCAAAATATATTCTTGAGTTGGGCCTGGCAATTTACTCAAAATATTACCCAAAATATCAAAATAGTCTTGCTTAGTGCAGCCATTAAAGGCAAGTTCAATACAAAATTTTAGAGCATAATCTTCATAGGTGCGATGCAGGATAGATCTATTAAAATGCGCAATAGATAAGCTGCATTTCATAATAATTTCTAGACCATCAAAATTTAAATTGCGCGCAGCTAAGCATAATTGTAAATTATGGAGATGGTTGGCAGATAATCGTCGGGCTTTTTTGCTTTGGCTAAATAGCGTTTGCAACAATTGCGTACTTAACTTGTATTCTAAAAGCTTTGCTGGCAATGCTTCAACTAAATTAGATGAAAAAATTTTATCAAATTTTGGATGAGTGAAAATTTGTAACAATACCTGCTCTTTAGATTTGGTTAAGGCAAAATCAAGCTGAGCATTTAAACTAGGATAAAAGCTTGGAAAATTTAACAAAGCTGCAACATAGCTTGGATTATCAAGCGTTAGGCTATATTGCCAAAGTAATTTTTTAACCGAGTTCTTTATATCTATAATTGTATATAAGCTAGACATTTGCCCAATAAGCTGAGGTTGGTCTAAATACAAGCTTAAAATTATAGGGTAGCTTAAATTAATTTTAGTGTATGCCGCAGGACCTAGGAGCTTGATAAGTTCAGCTAAAGTATCTGGGTCTCCTTGCTCTATAAGCTGCCATACAAAATCTTGTTGACATTTTTGATAGGTACATAAGCTAAGCTTAGTAAAGATATGGTTAATATTTTCAATCTCTTCATTTAAGCTTACTTGGCAACTATTAATTAATATATTGGCAAAATCGCTATTTAATAAAAAAACTAAGCAACGTATTGCCGGTTTTTGGCTTACAGGTCTAATTATAGAGCTTATTATTGTTGCCAAATCTTCATTTAATAATTTAGCAAATTTTGAATAACGCGCAAGAATGGCAAGTAGTACATGATTATCACTTTCAATAGCGCTTATTACTTGAACTTTGAATAAAATTTCTAAGTCTTGTTTTTTACAATGTGAATTGTATCTAATTAAAAATGAACTCATAAATGATTCTTGTAGCTCTATGTGTTAAAATTATAGACAGCTGGCGAGTGTTTTCCACAAATAAAGTATTGAGCATTTGCTAAAATATAAAAATAAGCTAAATCTAAAAAGTTAGTTCCCTAGAAAACTAAAATGTCGTTTTGCGTAATATTATGATAATATTGTTGTAAATAGGAGGCACCTTGAATCTTACAATTACCGATGAAGCTCAGCAACATTTTATGCGCTTAATTAAATCTGAGGCAGAAGAAAACCTGCATTTGCGCCTAAATGTAGAAAATCCTGGCACCGTAATGGCAGATCTTGGCATAACTTTTTGCAGTGAAGGTGAGCAAGAGGCAACTGATGTTCGGCTAGATTTTGATGATTTTGTAATGTTTGTAAGCCATAATTCAATTGCCGCTCTAGAAAATGCTATCATAGGATTTAATACTAACGAATTAGGTGGAGAATTAACTGTTAAAGCTCCTTATATTAAAGGGCGCGCTTTAGACCCCAATGCAAACTTATTTGAGCGGGTACAAATATTAATTGACGAGCAAGTTAACCCATTTTTAGCTAAACATGGAGGCTTGGTGCAATTAAAAGAAGTAACCAATGATAATAAAGTATTATTGGAATTTGGTGGGGGCTGTCAAGGATGTGGCATGGCTAAGGTTACTATGCAAAATAGTATTGAAAAAATCCTATTAGAGCATTGCCCCGATATAAGCCAAATTCAAGATATAACCGCCCATGCTGAAGGTGATAATCCCTATTATGCATAACCCATATCAAGGAAGAAATTATGTCCAAAGCTAAAAAAATTAAAAACTTTGTAAGTGATGTTGATCAATTCCTCAAAGAATTACGCGACAAAAATATTATTAAGTCAGAATCTGTACTTAATGAGGAGGCTAAATATCGTAAAGTTTTTGAGTTGCGCGATAATGCTTATCCTCATAAGCCTAGAGGCGAAATTTGGAAAGATTTCTAAGTGCAGTCGTCTTTAGATAAAATTGTAAATTATTGGAGCTATGCTTTACGTCTGCGCGAATTGTCATTTATTAAAGAAGAGCAAATCAAGCAACATTGTAGTTTGGTTCCAGCAGAGCAAGCCTTTAATGCACAAATTCTAGACGCAAAACTTATAAAGCAATTGCAAAAACAATCCGCGCTATTTGCAATAGGCTTGCAAGTGTTTAAGTCTGACAATAACCTAATTTGCCCATATTACTTAATAGCCTCTATAGATAAAGATGGTAAGCTAGTACCAGCACCAATTACTCTGCCAATTTTTGCGCGCAACTTACTAGAGCCATTTGCCACCACTGATTTTGTCTTAGGACATGCTAGTGATTTTGACAGCTATTTAGACTTTAAGTTACCAGAATGGATAATGGAAAAGCGCAAACCCTTATGGTCTGAACAAGTAAAATATGCAAGCATGGTTATTGATAATTTGTGTAAAAAACTGTGGCGCTGGCATCTGGATGATTATGGTTATAAGTTTATAGAAAATTATAGTGTGATAATTCCTATAGATTCTATAAATAAAGAAACTAAATTTAAATCAAGCAAACTAATTAAAGCTATCTTAGATGATAACTACCTGCCGCCTAGCATGCATACGCTATTACAAGAACCTAAGAGCGGCTATAGTCTGCAAGTTGCAGAGCGCAAGAGTGGTAAAAGCCACCAAATAGCTAAACTTATTTTAAATGAATGGATTAAATCTGCCGTAAATGCTAGGTCCTATCCCAAGTGCGTATGGGTGCGCTATACACTATCGCCGACGCAACTACGTTATGCTAATTTTATTGATTGCGTAAATCCTACCGAGCTAGTTTTAGACCCAGATTTACTCAATACAATTATTAACAATGAGCCAAATTTAAACTTTTCAACTAGAGAATGTATCGAAAACTTACTAAGTCATTGCTCTTATCACTTAAAACTTGACTGTGTATCAATAGATGCTGCTATGTTTGAGTTGCGTAAATTAATGCAGCAGCAACTAACATCCTATACTAGTGGGCGCAATTTATTTGAAGCTTATACTACCATGCAGCAACATATAATAACTAAATATAAGCCCTATAAAGGAATAAATGCCAGGGTTGCTCAGCTAAAGCAAGCAGCCAATAAAGCCAATAAAGAATTAATGCATGTGCAAGCACTTGGTATTGTATGGGAGCGGCAATTAACTTTAAGTAAAGGTTGTTTTACTAAGCTGCAAAAGTTTCCAGCTCTTAGGAATATTATTAATAAACGTTTATATAAGTTTTTTGCGCAAAATCTGCCTAATGAAGATGTGACTAAATTAAGCCGACAAGAGCTACAAGCTAATTTTAATGGTTTACTGCAAAGATTAAAAAAGCGTGAAGATTTTGTAAGAGATACTTTGCATCAGGTGCAAAATGAGCAAATCCAATTAGAATTAGTCAAAACCCGCTTATATACCTGGTATCGTGATTTAAATGGCCCAGGGGTTAAGAATGCGGTGGAAGATTTTGTCTATGAGGAGTTGTTTAATAAGCTGAAAATTAGCTCTTTACTATTTTTTCAATTAGAGCTTTTACAAGGTAATGTTTATGGCCAAGGGGGTGGGGAGCATTTAAGCTATTATAAACCTGCCAATTTTAATTTCGAGCAATCTAAACAGCTGTCAATTGATACTTTATTTGTTGAGCATGCCAATTTTATACCATTAGCTCAAATATTACCTTTAATTAATTTAAGTCATAAATTAATTGTGTATGGTGAAGATAAGTCTATAGATTTAAATCAACTAGCCACCATAACTGATTATACCATTACCAAGGAATTCTTATTAACTGAATATGAAACAGATTACGAAGATTTACAACTAAATGGTATCGCTCTTGCAACTAGTAGTTTGTGGCAATTATTTGCAAAAAAAATGCTTAATTCAATACAACCTATTAAAACTAAAATTAAAGCCAAAAAACCCACCTTAAAACAAATAGAAGTAAAAGGGGATAAAGAAGCTTACATGGGTAGCTATATAAATTTAGCTGAAATAGAAGCCCTACAAGAATTATTAACTTACATGTATGACAATGATCAATTAGATTTAGCCAATACAGCTATTTATACTACATTTCATGCACAACGCTTGGTATTACATGAGCACTTAAAAAATAGTCAATTTAGTATAATACCTATTTTTTTGTTGACAGATGTCAATTTAAAAACTTATTCTTGTTCAATTATAACTACTGTATATGAAGGGGAAGATAAAGCTAATTATGTTTTTGACGCCAATTCTACAATTTTAGAAAGCTTACTTGAAAACACCAAAGATAATTTATATATTGTGGGGGAAAAAAGTTTGTTTAAAAAAAATCGCAATGTAGCTAGCAGTAAATTTATTCAAGAACTGGCATAATAATTTACAAATATATAAGAATATTAACTAGAGTATAACTGTGGCAAATTTTATTGAAAAATTAGAAATTAAGCTGATGCACTATATGGCTAAAGCTATATCTGAATATAATATGATAGAAAAAGGTGATAAAGTATTAGTCTGTCTCTCTGGAGGTAAGGATTCACATACCTTATTAACTTTATTAAGGAAAATGCAAATACGCTCAAATTTTAAATTTGAAATGCAGGCGCTAACTCTTGATCAAGGCCAACCTGGTTGGAATGATACTGAATTGCGCGCATATCTTGATGGCACCTCTATACCATATGAAATAATTACAGAAGATACCTATAGTATTGTTAAAAACAAAATTCCAGAAAATAAAACTTACTGCTCTTTGTGTTCTAGATTGCGCCGAGGAATAATTTATTCATATGCACGCAAACATAATTTCAACAAAATAGCTTTAGGCCATCATCGAGATGACATAGTCCAGAGTCTTCTAATGAGTATCATGTATAATGGCGAAGTTAAAACTATGCCACCTAAATTGTTAACCGATGATCAACAATTCATTGTTATTCGTCCCATGGCTTTTTGCCAGGAAAAAGATATAACAGATTATAGTCAAAAAAAGCAGTTCCCAATAATTCCATGTAATCTTTGTGGCAACCAACAAAACCTTGCAAGAATGCGGATAAAACGTTTAATTAATGATTTAGCTTTAGAAAACTCCAAAATTCCTTCTAATATATTGCGTTCTAGCTCTAACGTGCGCCCAAGCCAGCTGCTTGACCAAAATTTATTTAATTTTAAAGAGTTGCAGATAAAGCATAATGCTGATCAACAATTATCTGATAAAGCTTTATGGTAATTATTTTTTTACAAAAATTAAATAAAGCAGCTTCTTTTATTTCCAGCTTTTAATTGAATAGTAGGGTTGGGGTGGGCCAAATGATTTGTTGAAGGCGCTTTTTGATTTATAGATTTTAAAAAAATTAGAGGCTTTTGTTGCTTGGTTGATTGAGTCATAGACCAAGCTAAGTCTTTACAATATGCCGCATCTACTTCTAATTGCTCTAAAGCCCTAAATTTATTAGTTATCCAAATTATAACTTGCTCTAAGATAGCTCGAGGAAAACAACCAATTATACTTAAACTTCTAAGAGATGACATTTGAGGTGCATCAATCTTAAAAGATTCAATTGTGTTAATCTTATTATAACTAAGATCTAGTGCAGCAATAGCACTATTAGGATTGGTGGTGGCAGTAAGCAATTTTGAAATTGTAGTTTTACTTAATGCATTATTTTGTAAGCTAATAGCGCCAATACGACCAGGTGTAGTTTCACATATTAAATTGGCTAACCAATAACCACAATTGTATTGTTCTAGCTTGTTACTATCTAAATATAGATTTTCAATATTTACTGAAGAAAACTTTAAAATATCAGCAAATAATTCAAAACCCTGGGTAAGACTGGCATTATATCTTGTAATTTGGGGTGGGTTTTTAACAATGGTTTCTCTTAATGAGATATGTTTAAGAGTATTGCCTGGATAAGTTAAAATAAGAGCTAAAATATGCAAGAATTTTTTTTGTAATAATTCATTACTATCTAAAATGAGCGTTTCTATTACGCTGCCATCCATTTGTAACAAAAAGCTAAAAGGCTTATTTACCTCTCCACAAATTTCATTATGACTTAAATCTAAAAATGTTAATGATTGATTACTTTTAATTTCAAATAATAAAATACCTAAAGACTTATTGGTTAAACAGCACCATGGCAAGCTTAAATTCTTGATTTTACTATATTTGGTTGTAAGGGAGCGGTTAATGCTGGCAAGTACAGCAGGAGTTAACCATACATTCTTAATTTTTATATTTTCTAACTTATGCCATGGAATAAGCCACAATAAGTGCCGCGCATAGCTATCAGGTTGCATATTTTCTAATACAAATTTTCGCTGGCCTAGAACCCTAATGTAAGCCCAGCTTTTTATTATATACAAGCCCCAGTAACATGAGCTTAAACTGTTTTTAGCAAAAGCTTTAAATAAATTAAAAACCTGCATATTTCGCGCACCAAAAGCCAAAGCTTTAAAAACTTTCCATTTCATAAAGATAAGCTAATAAACTTAAAAAGCAAATAAATAGAGTTTTTTTTATTTTATCTATTGACTCCAAATAAGTGATGTAAGATACTCAACGTAGGATTTATCCTAACTTAGGTCTATCGCTGAACACTAATAAAAGTGCTATTAATTTCTCTTATTAGTATCCAGTGGTAACATTTTTTTTTGAAAGTTTAAGGCGTAATATGTCACAGTCACAGCAAAACAAAATTTTTATTGGCAACCTATCTTATAGCGTTGATGAAGAAGCACTACGCACAGTATTTGAAGTTTGTGGAACAATTTCTGATATAGCTATCCCAAAAGATAGAGAAACCAAGAAAGCCAGAGGTTTTGCATTTGTAACTTTTGATAGCGAAGCTGCAGTAGCTCAAGCTTTAGCTATGAATGGCCAGGAAGTTGGTGGGCGCAATATCTCTGTAAAAGAGGCTGAAGCTAGAAATTAAATCTAGTCTCAACTGTATAAAAGTGGTAATTGACTTGTTAATTGCCACTTTTTTCTTTTTAAACTTGTCTTTTTCAGTTAAACTAATTTAAATTTATTACTAAGGAATAATTTAATTATGCGTTTTTCCAAAGCATTAGTTATTTTATTCTTATTAATCCCCATATCTTCTAGCGCGCAAGAATATACTTTGATGGTAGATAAGTTTTATTCACCACATGCCGGCGCTAGTTTCGCAACCTTTATTTTAGATGCATATAAAGAATTAACTCCCGAGCTTACAGAAAAAAAGTGGTACACCAGATTATTGGCGCTTACAGCTGAATCACAAGTATCATCTTTTATGATTATTATGCAGCATGAAGTATTTGGACATGGCTACCGCTTACGCTCAGGAGGCCCGTTTTTAATAGGATATCTTATTGAGCCGCCATATCGCGGGGCTACCTATTACATGCCCATCTTCTCAGATACTATTCCATTGATAGAGGAAATTACTATAGCCATGGGCGGTATGGAAGCTACCGAAACTTTAGCTGAATCAATAAAAGTAAATGCAATTAAACAACAAACCGTGGATTCTAGATCCAGCTCACTATATCTTAAGTCTAAACTAGATAAAATGTTATATATTCAATCCGAACAGGACAGCATTTTTATAGGAGGACATGATATTCAAAATTACACTAATCATGTTAATACCTGGCATGAAACAGAAGTTATAAATGTTAATCGGCTTAAAAAAAATTCTTGTCTAGAGTTGCTAGATCCCTTTATTTATCAATCTGTATATAGACAAATTGATTATCTATTTGGTGGCAGTAAACAAGCTAGGATGCCATTTATATATTATAAAAATTATACGGTACTACCTAGTGCTAGATTGAACTTAGCTCCATGGGGCATAGAGCAACAAATTGAAGCTTATGTGCTAGAGGACAATGAAAGATTATATAAACCCTCTATATCTTATGGTAAAAATAATTTGGTTAAATCTTTTGGGATAAATTTATCTATTGATCCAATCTATAAAGTTAAAGACTCAATTTTTAGTATGCGAATAAGCTTGTGGCGCCAACCTGATTTATTTCAAAAGGTGTTATCTAGCAATTATCTTAAAAAAACCGGTGGTGCGATATTCACTAAAGCAGAATACAAAGTTAGCTCTGCTGCAGGAATAGTTGCTGAAGTTGGCTACAAAAGTGAAGGCTATTTAATAGCCGAGCCTCTGTTGGCAGAAGCTATCTGGCGCATTGGTATTAAATTGTATATTTAAATTTAATTAGTAAAGGTTAACAATATAAAATTATTGTGTTACCTTATGCTGGTCTAGAGTAAGTACACCCTTAAAAATATGAATGTTAAATTTAAGCTTGGTAGGTTAACTAATATTTACTTGTTAACTTTTTTAATTTTGTTAAATGTTCCTGCTTGGTCTGTCCCTGACAATAATAATACGCCAGATTTATATTTAGTCGGTGGGGCAATACGCAACATGCTTTTAGGTCTAGAAGCCAATAACTATGATTTGGTATGTAGCTGCTCATTTAATGAATTAAACAATTATATTCAAAATAATCCAGAACTAATTCCACTAGTTGTCGATAAACAAAAAGAAATAATTAAAACCACTTATAAAAAACATAATGTTGACTTTAAAACTCTGCATGGAAGCGAGTATAATGATATGCTTGAAAGAGACTTCACAATGAATTCATTGTTTGCTCCAATTGCAGAATTACCTAAAATTCTCACTAAAATTGAAGATGGCGTTAAAATTATAGATTTTAATAATGGCTTGGATGATATTAAAAATAAAATTATTCGCTGCAATGGCGACACTTTAACCAGCTTCAAAACCAACCCTTCAAATATAATTAGAGCTATAAGGTTTTACTCAGTGCTAGGGTTTAATTTTGATTTCGATATTGAAGAGTTCTTTGATTCAGATAAAGTAAATCTAATAAAAGAGATAGATAAAGATGAGCTACAAAAGGAAATAAATAAAATAACTAGTACAAAAGAAGCCAATCTTAGATACCAAACCCTATTAAAAAATTACCCCATTTTAGAGCGCGCCTTAGAAACTTATTCCTAAATTTACTTTATTTTATCCCAACTATCTTTTAAACCAACCGTTTTATTAAAGACTAAATTTGAATCTATAGATTCTTGTTTATCTAATACAAAATAACCCAAACGTTCAAACTGAAAGGGTTGAGCTGCTTGCTCAAAACTATAGTCAGCCCAGCTTTTTTCAATAAAAGCTTGTGGAATAATTTTAATTGAATCAGAATTTATAAAAGATAATAGCTCATCCCAATCTTGTGCTTTATGTGGGTGGGACTCTTTAAATAACCTATCAAAAACATTTATCTGAGCTGATATATTATTTTTAGCACAAACCCAGTGTATTACACCCTTAACCTTTCTATCAGGGGGATTTTTACCCAAAGTAGTAGCGTCATGACTACAAATCAGCTCTTTAATTATACCATTAACATCTTTTATAATTTTTTCACATTTTATAATATAGGAATAACGTAACCTAACCTCAGTTCCATAACTTAAACGATGGAATTTCTTAGTTGGATGCTCCATAAAATCATTACGTTCTATATAAATTTGCCTAGAAAAGGAAATTTTACGCATACCAAGTTCTGGAATATTTTGATTTATTGCAGCCTTTAATTCAACTTCATAATCTGGTTCTAAATCATAAATAGTAACTAAAATAGGGTCTAAAACCGCCATAATTCTAGGAGCAGTATTATTTAATTCATCTCGCACAGCTTCTTCAAGTAAAGATAAATCTAAAATAGATTCGCTTTTAGACATTCCAGCTTGTGCACAAAAATTTTTAATAGCTTGAGCAGGATAACCGCGCCGGCGAACTCCAGATAAGGTGGGCATTCTTGGATCATCCCAAGCAGTAACTAAACCAGCATCTACCATTTTTTTTAAATTACGCTTGCTCATTAAAGTATGTGATAGCATTAGCTTAGAAAATTCAGTTTGTTCTGGATGTACACTTTCGTGTACAAGCTTTTGAACAAACCAATCATATAAAGGTCTATGATCTTGAAATTCTAAAGTGCATAGAGAATGAGTTATTTGCTCAATTGCATCCGAGAGGCAATGAGCAAAATCATACATTGGATAAATACACCATTTATCTCCTGTATGCGGATGTACTGCATGTAATATCCTATAAATAATTGGATCACGCATATTAATATTGCCTGCAGCCATATCTATTTTAGCGCGCAACACATGCTCACCTTCAGCAAATTCACCATTTCGCATTTTGGTAAATAATTCTAAATTTTCGCTAACTTTGCGGGTTCGATAAGGCGAGTCTTTACCTACGGTAATTAAAGTGCCACGATATTCTTTAATTTGTTCAGTGCTTAAGCTACACACATAAGCATCATTAGTTTTAATTAAATTTACTGCATATTCATATAATTGCTCAAAATATGCTGAAGTATGATGCAAAGCATTCCAGCTAAAGCCTAACCAAGTTACATCTTCTTTTATGGCATCAATATATTTTTGTTCTTCTGTAATAGGATTAGTGTCATCAAATCTTAAATTGCATTTACCAGAATATTTTTTAGCTAAACCAAAATTTAAGTAAATAGCCTTGGCATGACCTAAATGGAGAAAACCATTAGGCTCAGGAGGAAACCTGGTTTGAATTTCAGTAATTTTTTTTAACTTTAAATCAGTGTTAATTTTATGTTCAATAAAATTTTTATTATTTGTTGTCTCTTCATTACTCATATTATATTAAGCCAGGTAGTTAAATTTATTAATAGGTTGTTTTACTTGTAACCTAAGCTCTATAGTATATTTAATTAATTTAATATAGAAAATAGCTTTTATTAGAATATCACAATATAATTTACCCAAAGCAAGTTTAAAGGTGTTTTGATTGATTAAAAAAATAAAAAAAATACTTGCTATAGTTTTTTTATGGAGTGCTGGTTGGAAGATTGACTCAAAATTTCCTGCAGCCAAAAAACAAGTATTTATCGTAGGACCACATACCTCTAATTGGGATTATATCTATCTAATACTGGCCAGTATGTATTATGGTGTAAAATTAAGATGGGTTGGTAAAAAAGAATTATTTGAACTGCCATGGCCTATCTCAAAAATAATGTATGCTACCGGCGGCATTCCAGTTGATAGGACAAAAAAAAATAATATTGTAAAAAGCTTAAGTGATGAAATAAATAAATCCGAAGAATTTTATTTATGTATTCCCCCTGAGGGCTCAAGAAGCAAGCAAAAAGGATGGCGCACTGGTTTTTATTATATAGCTGTAGCCGCCCAAGTACCCATAAGCTGCGGATATTTGGATTATAAACTTAAAAGGATAGGGGTTAAAGATTCTTTTATGCCTAGTAAGGATATAGCTAAAGACTTTTTAAGGTTTAAAGAAATTTATGAGTTAATTACGCCTAAAAGAATAAGTGAAAAAACTCCAGTAGTAATTGCCTCTAGAGAAGATAAAAGCTAATTATAGCTTGATAAATTACTTAGCTAATAAGTAATTTATCATATAAGTAACGCAAGTGTTTACCTTTAGTTTGAATATATTCATTTTCTGGATTGTCTATATCAAAATATGGACTTTGATGTAGTATCAATGGAGCTTTTTTCATAGCAAGTATAGCTTTAGGATCATTTTGCAAATTAGCTATATGCTGCGCTGCTTTATCGAAATCATCAAAATTACCAATATCAATATAAGAATCAACATTAAAAATAGAAGCAGCGGCCACAGAGTCTCCCCAAAATATAGGAATAGCACCCGCATTATAAGCGGCTAACATCTTTTCAGTTATATATCCAGGTTTATTGGAATTTTCCATGGCAATAACAAAGTTGTGTTGTGAGTATATTGAACTTAAAGATGCATAGTTTCCTTTAGGAAATTGTTTTTGCGTATTGTTGCAGCATGGTCCATAAGCATATACTTGCTTAACTTTTTTTTCTAATTTTTTAAAAAAAGCATCTCTTTCTCGGGTGCAATGTCTGGATACATAGGCCACAGATTTATCTTGGTTTTTAGCCGTATATAAACGTTGCGGCTCCAGCCCACACCAAGATATAAATGGCACATAAATCTCGTTAGATTTTTTCGCGGCGGTAGCCACAACCTGTGCAAAAGGCGGGCCTTGACGTCGATAATTACGCAATGATAAAGGTTTTGGCTCTCCAGAAAAAGACACATAAGGCACATCGTTTTTTTTTAAAAGAGAGTTTTTCTTTTCTGTTTTAGTTATAGCTTGAGTTCTTATAATAAGGTCAGGCTTGCTAGCACTAGGAATAAATTCAACATTAAAATCAGAAAAAGCCGATCTTATCATATTTAGTAAAAAAACAGGTGGCTGCAACGAATGAGGCTCATAAGCTACAATAAAATTAGAGTTATCAGGTTTGGTGAAATTGTGACCTATTAACTTATGGCGTAATATAGGATAATAAACATATAAATATACGCTTAGTATTAAAGCTAATAAAACGAATGCGGCCTTGATTATTTTATTCACAAGCTTACCTTTAGTCATTACGCATGGTAGCATTTGCTATATTAATAAGGCAACACATATAAATACTTAGCTTACAAAAAATGGAACATAAGATATGGATTTTCAATGGACAGAAGATTTAATTAAAAGTAAATTACAACAGGGAACTTTAAATTTTAACTTAGATATTCACCAACAAGATGTAATTGGTTTTTTACTAAGAACTACGCCCACAAAGATAAGCTTAAAACTTATACCAGATGTATTTAACTCTCTAGAAAGCCTCGATGAAGCACAATTTCACAAGATTTTAGCTAAAGAAATAAAATTTTTATTTAAAATAATAAGACCAGAACTTGACCAAGTTAGGCTAGTTATTATTAAGTCTAGTATTTTTTCTAATGCCTTGAGCATAATTAGCGATTTGGAAAGTGAAACTAAAATTGAGAACAACTTTATATATAATTTATTAATTTATTACAAAAGCATGCTCACTTACCTAGATAGTATAACTTTTAATGAAGCTTTTGATACACTAGAAGGCAATATTGCAGTTAGTGCTTTAAATTATGATAAAAATGATTTATCAATACAGCAAAGTGTAAGTTTTTTTCAAAAAGAAATAATTCTTCAAGCAATAGCCAATCTTTCTTGCCTGTTTAACAAAAAAAACATTGATAATTCAACCGCAATTTTTTACCTTGTTAATTTAAAATATGACCATAGACAATGGATTAACTTGGTAGATATAAAACAGCAAGATAAAAATGACAATAATATTTTACAATATGCTGCAATTTGTGGATACAGAAAATTTTTATATGCTTATTTACAAGACCCCACAAACCCAATTGATGCCAAAACTCTTAATGATAGAAATAAGGCAGGGATGAATCTTGCTATGCTATGCGCAAAATTTGGATATGCGCCTGAATTGTGGCTAATAATTAACAATCCAAGCTTCGATCCAAACATAAAGGGCCCTACAGATGAAAACTATCAAAAATATATGTCTACTATCACTAAAGCTTATATTAAAGCTGCTAAAAGTGGGCGCGCTGCCAGCCAATATGTTACATCTATGCTAAGCTTTAGTAGCAAACCAACGGCACTATTAGATTTATCGCCTGCAGCCTTAGAAAAAGTGCCTTATACTCTTAGTTGATATTATTGGTAAAAGGCTCCAATAAAGTCGCAAGGAATATAGAATGCTGACCCAAAAATGGATAGAACAAAATAAAATTAAATTTATATTGGGGGTATTTTTATTACTAACAATTGCCGCTGGTAGTATATATCTGGGATTAATTTTAGCACTGCCTGCAGTTCCGGCTATCGCCCAAATTTCTTTTATAGCTGGAAGCACTTTTACCCCAGCAATTAGTCTAGCTTTAGGTGCCAGCGCCTTTAGCTTAGCTATAACGTCTATTATAAATGTTAAAAATACCGATTATTTATATAGTTTCACAGGATTAGCTAATTTATCTTTTAAAGCTGCATTTATGAGCTCTATAACTTTTGCTGGTGCTGCAGTTGGCGTTGTTTTGGCTGGAGCTCAGCTATCTATTGGAGTCTCATCAGCTATTATTGCAGGGGCCAATGTAATATCAGGAATTTTTTATGGTACAGCTCAGGCATTATTTAATCGAAAAGAGTTAGTAGCTAAAAGAAACTTAGATAAACTGAATACTTTAGCACCGAAGGCTCCTACTGAAACCCCAAATCCTGGCTCTCCAGAATCCTTTTATGGATTGTCTTTTTTAAAAAGAGGGGTGAATTATCTAGTTGGAGGTCAAATAGAAAATGCTGAAAATGTATTAAGTACAGTAGAGTCACTCACATTTTGGGCTAGAGCTTGCTTAGATACAGTTCAAAATATAGTTGGTCCCACAGATGATGCACCCAACAATGATGCAAAAAGACATAACAAAAAAGCAAATTAGTCTATATTTTAAAACTCCATAGGAAAAATAGCGCCTTTAGGTAATAAAGTCTCACTTGTAGCTGTTTCAAAAGATTCACAATCAAGGCTATGTGATTTACTTAATTTAATTATATTAAGAATTTTTTCTTTAATATTTTTTTTCATATTAGCTGCATCAGTTTTTAGTTCTTTATCTTTTTCAGAATTTTTTTCCTTAACTTCTATTTTTGTTTTAAAAGCCGGTGTTTTAGTGCCTAAAAAAAATAAGGCATCATTTACTTCTTGTTTAATTTGATTGTATGATTGTGCACTCGAATTTTGATTTAAATATATCTGGTATTTTTCAAGAGCATTGTTTAAATTTTTAAAGTAATCAAAGTAATTTTTATATGGCTTATTATGGCTGCGATTAGGGCTGGCCGGAGGAGTATTATCAGGGGTGTTATGGGCAGAAGAAGGCGGAGATAAAAAAGGATTATTACCGCTAACTATTATAGAGTCAGCTTCTCTAGAAAAAGGAATCAACATGCCTGACATAAAAATCCTCTATTATCTCAAGTTATAGTGTAGCTGCATTTTATTTAAAAAAATATACAACCAAAAAGTTATGCAATTCTAATTAAAAAAGAAACTTTTTTCTATAGGTTTAGTCAAAAAGATAAATATAATTTATTAAAAGTATAAAAGATTATATTGTATATGCAACTTAGGAGAAGCGCTATGCCTAGTAACTTATCAGAATTTATTCAAAGCCAGCCTCTATCCACTAGTGAAAAGAGAAGGCTAAAAGCCGTAGCTGGTTTGTGGTTTTTACTATTAACAGCTTTAGTTACTAGTGCAGCATTATTAATGATGATTGCTCTTCCAGCTTTATCTATATATGGGGTGTATATACCAATTGTTCAGTCATTATATGCATTAAACTTTTTAACTAAAACCTTAGGTATTAACTCTTTAGTTAGCAAAGGCGCTTCTTTAATTTCTCAAGTCTATCCTACAGCAAGTATTATAAATTATGTAAAAAATAACAATTTTATTTCAGAAAAAGTAGAAAAATTTAAAAATTTAAAAAATAATATCAAATTAGCTATAAATGATGTAATTGCCGACAGTGCTATTTATCAATTCCTCAACATCAAAGAACAACCTGATGCTTTAATTAAATGGATAGCAAAAAAAATAGTGATTGAACCTAATAAAACTGCAGCGCACTTTAGTGATTATAATTTCGAAGCCAGTGTAAGCTCTATATTAGTAACGGGAACTAGTGTAGGGCTGGTAATTGGGTTAACAGGTGGTATTGCAGCACTGCCCTTAGCAATAGTTGGTGCCACTTTTAGCTCCATACTATGCTATAAGTTAGCTTCATACGTAAGTCTAAAGCTAACTAAATGCGCAGATAGAATTATCCAAGAAAATCCAGTGGCATCTTCTGTCCCACCCAATGATAGGGCCGATGAGCAGGAGCCTGCTGCTTTCAGAACATCAAAGTTAATCGGTCTAGGACTAGCACGGACGGGCTCAGGTAATAGCCTTAGTAGCGCCAGTACCGAGGCCAGTACCGGTAGTAGCGCTACTACTATTATCGACTTTGGGAGTGAAGGTAGTAGTAGATATGACGATAAGCCCCCCACTGAAAATTGGGAGGGGGATAATAATACACATGATGGTGGTGATTCAAATTTTTGCTCAAGACCAGGCAGAGCTGTAACTATATAATATAAATTTTAAACTGTAGCTAATTTACAGATAAAATTTAACAGATAATTATTAGATTTTGTGTTAAATTATGTGAATGAAACATAATATATTTTATTTACTATTGGTAACCAACATGGCTATTTGCACACAATTAGAATGTCCGTCTTCTCCTAACTGTGTTTCTAGCATAAATGCAAATGATCAAAAACATTTTGTAAAGCCATTTGCAATAACAACCAAAAAAAATAAAAACCAAGTTTTAGATGAGATAGTTAAAAACTTATTAACTATGGATAGATTTTTCCTAGTAGAAAAATTAGATAATACGCTACATTTTACTGATAAAACCTTTTTAGGTTTTGTAGACGACATATATTTATATTACGATCAAAAACAAAATATTTTACATATAAAATCCAAGTCCAGATTAGGTTATTACGACTTTAATAAAAACAAAAAAAGATACCATGCAATTAAACGCAAACTTATTGAAGCAAATATAATTCAATCTTAAAGCAAAACTTAATCATGGTTTACTTTGTAAAACTACTTAAATAAAATAACTAAATACAGTTTTAATAAATCAGGATGCGCTAGCCTTAACACCAGGCTTAGAACTATTCTGCATCATTTTATAAATTTCATCACTAATATAAATAGGCACATCATCATTAGCTGCAGCTACTGTAGGGTTATCTGTTTTAGCTCTTTTTGTAGGTGGTCCTGAAAAAGATAGGCCAGCAGAAGAAGCTGTACTACTTGAGGGCGCACTAGATAATGCAGATTCTGTGCTTGCTGGAGAAGTTAGTACAGAATAATATGTTACATTCTCAAAAGAAACTTTTCCAGCTTCAGCTTTATCTAATTTAAAGCCATCTTTATCACAATATAAATGTAACGAAATACAATCAAGTGTTTCTTCCCTAGCTGCAGCTACTTGAGCAATAATCTCGCCATCTTTTTTCACCACATTGTAAAGCTCAGTGCCTGCAGGAAAAGGTATCGAAGTTTTAGCAGAAAAATCACCATTCTTTAATGATGCTTTAAAGGTTGGTGTATGATTTTCACCCAATTTTATTTGCGAAGCTTTACATACGCATCCCTTAGGATTTTTAACCCCATTAATGGGTTTGCCGATTATTACCTGAGTAATTCCCTTGTCTTTTAATTGCTTTAATGCTTCTTTAGCTTGCTCTTTATTTGCTATATTTATTTTGACTGGTGTCTTTGATGTAATGTTTTCAACATCATTAAGAGTGGTTATTACCTGCACGGTATCGAGAGCCGGCCGAATCTCTAAGGTTGAAAAATTATTAACTTCAGTAGTATACTTAAAGCCACCGATAGCTGCAGCTTTTAAGTATTCTTTAGGAGCTTGAGCATCTGGCTCATATATTAACTCCATATCTTCAGCTACCTGAACTAGTTCGCTGGACAAAGTAGCTACCGCACTAGCGCTAAAAATTCTAGAAGTTAACACGCTCTCTAAAAATATAGAAATAGCAAAATTAGCAGTGGTTAAGCAATGGGGCATGCCAGGACCCACATATGCGCCATCTGGAGCATAACTAAAAGCTTTATCTTTAGCAAACAAACTCAAGAAAAAATTTTTAAAATTTTCTTCATCTTGTTCGCTAATTTCTGGGTCTTGCTTAAGAGTTTGTTCAATTGCATCTTTAATCCATTGATTTTGGCTTAAATCTCCTAAATCTTCTAAAATATCTGGAATACATGCTGATATAAAACCATGACTTACTCCATCAACTTTTCTGTGTGTATGAGCCATAGTTATTTGAAACTCTTCATCAAGATTTGCGGACAATTCCTCTGAATTAGCAGGAATTAATAGGCTTGCCCCCAAATTGTTTGCTCTAAGTTTATCTTTAATAAGTACCCATGCTTGACGGATAGAATAAAAATCAGCATCAGCATTTTTATAAAGTTCATTATCATCAGATGGAATTTGTTCACTAAGGCTTATTTGACAATCTTCACCAAGCGCTAAAGTTCTTTGCTCTTCAACTGAAACATCTATAGCAGGTACATTAGCTATTTCAGAGCCAACGCCAATAACTAAATTGGTTTGCACCCAGGCTCTAGCTTTACCATCATCCCAACCGTCTTTATTTTTCAAATGGTTGTATGCAAGATTTGCCACTTCTTGGATTGACTTAGGACTCATTCCATCAGTTATATATATTTTATTACCTTTAAATTCATTTTTAAATAACACATCAATAGCTTGCGTTATATATTTTGCAGGGTCAGTATCTAAACGAATAGAAAAACTTCGCTTTATTAAATCCTGAATGTCCGGGTTGGCTTTGATTACTTCTTTTATAGCTAATATGGAATCATTAATGCCCCCTAAAGTCTCAACTGTATCAACTAAAACCGTAAGGGGTAAAGATTTAGTTTCATCTTGTATCTCTTTTAAAGCTTCTTTGTTTTTGCCAAGTATTTCATTAAAATATACTATAAAAGCTTGATAATCAGAAGATTCACTATCTTCGTTGGTTTTATGAAAATGTTGATGTACCTTGCCCGCTATTTGAAAGAATAAATGCGCTGTAGTCCCTACAACTGTTATATCTTCATGTGAGCAGCCTGAAATTGCAGCAGAAATTGATGCTCCACCGGCAGCACAAGCTAAAGCTGTCTCACCAGTTACACCTTCTTTGGGGGCTCTTCTTAGGGAAAAATTTGCCACAGGTAAAACAACTTTATCACCATCAAGAGTAACATTTTTACATTCCCTAGCAATTGTTGCTTGAGCAGATAGCTTAGCTAACTTAGCCTTAATAATTGGCTCTAAAAGTGTAACTAAAGTGGTATTGCCTTCTAAAGAAGCTAAAGGTGAATTTGGTTCAGCTGGATTAACTCCAATTTTAAATTTAATATCATTATCTTTTTCAAGCTCTGCAATAATACTTGAGATTTCTTTTTTCTTAGTTTGATCACTTAAGGTGTTTTCATGGTTTCTTAAAATTTCAATCAAGTACGCCTTAGAGTCTTTAATTAGAGCTTTTAAAACAACCTCACTGGCAGGTATTATTGGCTTATCACTTTTATTTAAAAAATGTACACTTTTATTTAAAAAATGTACACTTTTATTTATAGCACTTGATTTAGCTGCTTCTGCGGCTTTTGCAATAATACCTGTAGTAACACTATATGAGGCTGTACTCACTACTGGTATTTTGAAAGAAGGAGAAATAGAAGAGCTAGACATTGCGGTTTCCTTGGTTTGAAAGCCTATAAGTTATAATTAATTATAAGCTAAATTTAAGGGTTGAAGTAGTTTTTAATCTTAGTTTTTAAATTTTACTGAATAAAAAGCTAACTTAAATATAATTATATTTTTTTTAATTGCTTACCTTATATAATACTTCCGATAATAGAAATTATCGGAAGTATTAATTAATAGGTTTTTTATCAGGAATTAAACTAAGCAACTAAGATTAAGTCAATCCAAATTCTCTTAAGCAAATATATAAAATTAAAAGCATATTAATCTATTAACATGCTTATTAAACTTTTTTAATTTTTCTAGTTGAATTTTAAAACTTAAGTTTTAAAAAATACTGTTAGCTTTTTATCGTAAAGACATGTAATCATACATATTTAAGCTATCAGCTAATAATACCTTACTAACATAAAAGACCTACCCTATTTTAATTTATACATGAGCATTTAAGATTTAAAATTATTTATCGATAATTAAAAAAATTACTTGTCTTATTTTAAATACAAGATAACAAATAATATAAAAAAATAAATGTGCTTTTGCTGACTTAGCAAATAACTATATAATATAAAATACCAAAAAAAATAGTATTTTTAACTTTAACCCAATGACTCATCCTTATTTGCTGTTTTTATAAAATTTACTATCATAAAAATATCTCTTTATTATTTAGGCATATTAGTATGAGAAAAACTATGTTTTTTCAAGCAATAGCCGCAACAGTTAGTTCTGTTTTGGCAAAAAGTATTTATGCAGAAAGTAAAAATATTGATATGAAAACTGATGATATTTGCCTGGCTCCTAAAGGAGCTAGCTCAATATTTTATGACTCATCTAATGCTGTATGTCTTGCACCACATATAATACCAGAAGAAATCAATATAGATTTTAATCAAAATAATTTTAAAGAATTATTGGATTTAGAGGAAGAGGAATATGAATATGAATATGAATATGAATATGATGAAGACTTTTTAGATAATAGTGAATCTATTGATTATGCTGAAGAAAAAAAATTACCAGAAATTTCAGATTTAGATGGTTGTGATGCTGAGACAATAAAAACTGCAGCCAAAACTGGCAACAAAAAATCAACTAAAAAGAAATCATCAAAAAATGGAAGTTATTGTCTAGATTGGGGAAATAACTATGATGCCAAAGATGGAATCTTAAATTGCCCTGAATTGCCAAGCGCAGGCATTTGGGCTCTCCAACGATGCTCTTGGAAAAATGGCAGAATATTTAATGCCCCAAGTGAGCGCAAGGCTGGACGCAGTATGAACCCTAAAAATTTTCAAAACCTAGCTTTTGCTTTATTAGATAAGGACTTAGAAAAAGTAAAAATAATTGCTGAAAATCTTAATCTAAGATTTTGCAGAGTAAATGAGTATGACTCTCAAGGTAAATTAGAAGATAGCTATTTAGTTTTTGCAGCTAAAAATAATGTTAAAAATTATTCAGGACCAAACATCTTATTTAGGACTCATAATCCATCTAATATTGTATTACTTTCTTGGCATGACGGCTCAGATTTTACTAGCAAAAGCTCAAAAGAAGCCTTTAGACGCAGTAACGCCCTCATGTTAGCCTCAAATGGCCAAGCAAAAGGCAATGCTAGAATTAAATCTAAATGCGCCAGAAGAAAAGTATCAGATATAGCTCATTCAGGGAATAATTTTGCTAGCGTCTTTATGCGTGCAGTTTTAAATAGAATGCGAGAGTTGTCTGTATTAGAAATGCATGGTAAAAAAGGCGGAGGAATAATTGCTACCCCAGGTCTATCAAGAGAAATGGATAAAGAAACTCTTTTATATTCTTTTGCCCTAGCGGTTAGAACTAAATTTAATAATGCAGATGAAAACTTTTTAAATAAGCTAAGAACATGTGCAGACATAGTTGGTAGCCCTTTAAAAAGACATAGGTGTCGCCTAACCTCTACTTGGTATTATTCAAGATTTTTAACCGGCTCCAGAGCACCGGAATGCGTCAAAGGCAAAAAGAATATTAATAGGTATTTGGGAGTTGAGTTTGGGCAGAATATAGTAAGCAAACCAGCCTTGCTAGCTTTTTTCATTAAATACTTAGAAAATACTTTTTTAGCTTTAGAGCACACTAAAAATCCAACCCCTTATTTTGAGCCATTTTTTTTTAGCAGAGATGCTAAGCAGCAAGAATTATTGCAATTATACAATCGCACCGTTAATAGTCAAGTATCCTTTGAAGAAGCTATAAATAAAGGAGCCAAAATCACATAAACTGTAGAAGTTTAGAATAAATATGACACTCCTTTAAATACTTTTATTATACATCTTCTAGCTCTTCCCAGCGTTTATTTAAAGATTCTAGCTTAAAGTTAAGATTATTAAGTTTTTCTAATGTTGCAGTTTGATATTCTTTAGCATTATTATAAAAACTATTATCACTAATTTCTTGAAGTAAAGTTTTATGCTCTTTTTCTAGTTTATCTATGGTTGCCATTATTTCGTGCAATTCTTTTTTAATTTTAGAAGATTGTATAGTTTTATTATCTTTTTCTATTTTGCTATTGCTAGTTACTTTATCTTCTTTTTTATCTTTTTTATTAATAATTGGTATATCTTTAAAACTTCCAACATACTCATCAACTATACCTTCTCCTCTGAACACTATAGTACTAGTTGCAACTTGATCTACAAAAGTTCGATCATGGCTAACAAGTAAAATTGTTCCTTTATAATCAAGTAATATTTCTTCTAATAATTCCAAAGATTCTATATCTAAATCATTGGTAGGCTCATCTAATATGAGCAAGTTACTTGGCAAGCTAAATAATTTAGCTAACAATAAACGATTACATTCGCCACCGGAAAGCATTTTAACTGGTATACGCACCCTATCAGGACTAAATAAAAAATCTGATAAATAACTTATCACATGTTTTTCTTTACCATTAATAGTAACAAAATCGCGCCCACCTCCAACATTAGTAATAGCCGATTCTGTGTAATCTATACTAGCGCGCATTTGATCAAAATAGGCAATTTTTAAGTTAGTTCCAATTTGAATGCTGCCTGAAGATGGGGTTAATTGACCTAAAAATAATTTTAGCAAAGTACTTTTTCCCACACCATTAGGCCCTATTAAAGCTATTTTGTCGCCTTTATGGATCTCAATAGTAAAGTCATGTATCAATTTATTATTATTATAATTAAAGCTAATATTTTTAGCTTTAATTACTAAATCTCCTGAAATGCTGCCTTCATTAGCATTAAACTTGGGCTTACCTTGAAGCTCGCGTCTTTGACTTCTTTTTTCACGTAGCTTATCTAAAGCTCTAGCTCGTCCTTCATTACGAGTTCTGCGCGCTTTAATTCCTTGCCTAATCCAAGCTTCTTCTTTTGCAAGTTTTTTATCAAATTCATAATTTTGCTTAGACTCTACTTCTAAGCGATGTTCTTTATTAGTAATAAATGACTTAAAATCCCCTTGCCAGGAAATAATGTGACCGCGGTCAAGTTCTAAGATACGTTTACTTAATTTTTGCAAGAGTGTTCGATCATGCGTAATACATAATAAAGTTCCTGAATATTTAGCTAAAAAATCTTCTAGCCATTCAATTGCGGCAACATCTAAATGATTTGTGGGCTCATCTAAGACCAATAAATCTGGTTGTGCGACTAGAGCTTTGGCAAGGGAGGCTCTTCTTTTCCAGCCACCAGACAAGTCCCCTATTTTCTGATCAGCATTTAATTCTAAACGAGTTAAAACTATTTCTATATTTTTTTCATATTGCCAGCCATTTAATTGATCTAGCTTTTTTTGGGTTTCTCCCATTTCTTCTAACCAGGCCTCATCATGGTTAATTATTTCAGAGCTAGTTAAATTATGATATTTTTTTAACAAATCTCCAAGTTCTTGTAAACCAAGAGCCACATACTCATATACGCTACTATTTTCACAAGTTGGTAGGTCTTGAGAAAGCTCGGCAATTTTTAAGGTAGGTTCAATTTCAATTGTGCCAGCATCTAGTGCATAATGACCTGTTATTACTTTTAATAATGAAGATTTACCCATACCATTGCGACCGATTAAAAAGATTTTTTCACCGTGCTCAATTTGTAAGTTAACTTTATCTAACAATGGAATTGCACCGAATGAAAGGGTGGCATTCTCTAAACGAATTAATGACATAATATTTTACCCACTTGTAATGCCAATAAAGTAGCTTTTATGATAACTACTTAGATTGGTAGCAAATTTAGGCTTATATTAACAAATAACTGCCTTAAAGACTCAAATTAATTATTCTAAAAATATCTTAATTTGTAGTTATCTTTTTAACTTAAAATTAAATAGAAAGTTAAGCTGTAAAAAAAACATACTTTCACAATATTTCTAATAATTTATACTAGAGATATTGTGAAAGAGTTAATTTTTAATAAAATATTTTATATAATACTACTTGTCAAAATAATCTATTCTGCATAGATAAGACCAGTAGTTATTCCACAAGCTACTGAAGATAAAAACATAGCTATAGACTGATACATTGTGATTTCTAAAGGAATTGGCATATATGCATACAAGCTAAACTTACTAATGGCAAGTATTGAGCCAAGATAAGCCCCAAATCTTAAGCCTTCAGGCATGCCCTCGCCCTTATAAACATCTGTAAAAAACAAAACAAAAGCTATAGAAAATAAAACTTGCGTAACTAAAATTACATTTGAAACTTTATCAGTTTGTATTAGCCAAAGAGAAGGATCTTTTAAATATAAATCAGCTAATAAATATGAATTAAAAACAATATCAGACAACCATAAAACTACAAAAGAACCTACTATAGCCATCAACATTTTTAAATAATTATTCATCAGAACATCCTCTTTTAAATTGCATAGAAACTCATATTAACACAACTAAATTCAAATATGTAACGCATAAAAATAATATGACTGTTTTTTTCAGTTAAAAAAAACTATATAATTTTATCTAAGATCAATATGCTATATTTTATACCAATATAAATGTTAAAATTATAAATTTTAATTTTGTAAAATTGATATTAAATATATACTAAATGTTTTTAATTAATTAACCAGGAATTTTTAATAATATGCATTTTTTTTGATAAGCTGACAAGAATTTTTTCTTGGAAAAATATTTGAATTGCTTTAAAAAAGTATAATAAAAATATTGTTAGTTAGACTTAATTATTATCATTTTAACAAATAACAAAGCTAAAGATTATAGTTTACATATCTTTAATTAAAGCATTCCAGTATAACTTAAATAAGATCAAATTAAATTTATATTAAAAATCTTTGCTTTAATGCTGTTTTTAAATTAATTAAATATAAGTCAGTGATTTTTGGTGAAATATTGCAATTCAATAATTAATTTTGTGTAATTTATATTCATGATTTTTATTTTTTGGATGCAGTTAAAAAACGATCTAAAGAGTTAGCAAAAGCTTGCTTGTCTTTGTTGTTAATTGCATCCAGCCCGCCAGATATTTGATTAGAATTTCTAAGTTCTTCCATAAAATTTCTTGCAGATAAGATTTCTTTAATATTATCTTTAGTATAAAGCTTGCCCCTTGGATTTAAAGCAAAGCCACCGCGTTGAATTACCGCTGAAGCTAAAGGTATATCAGCAGTTATAACTAAATCCTCTTTGTTCAAACAGCTAACTATATAGTTATCCGCTACATCAGCACCTTTGTCAACTTTAATAAAACTTAAAAAATTTGATTTTGGAATATTCAACCATTGATTTGCAACTAAAAAAGTAGCTACTTTTGCTCTACTTGCTGCTTTAAATAGTATTTCTTTAATGACAGCCGGACAAGCATCAGCATCAACCCATATCTTCATTTCTGCCCTTTTGCAAACAATCTCATTAATATAATATAAATTAAATTTTAATTCAGCTTAACAATGAAGAAGTTAGGAGTTTAGTTAGTTTTTTTGCATCAACACACCACCAAAAAACTTAGTTAACTTTCATCTTTATTGCAAAATAATTATTTATCTAATAATTTAATATTTGTAAATTTTAAAAGAAATGAGCAAAAAAACCAGCTATAATAAAACGCTTTAACATATGTTACAATGTTAATTATGAAGAAAAAATCATTAAAAGCTAAATTTTTTTTGTTTGGTACTATAGCTATAGTAACAGCAAAAACAATAGGACTTGCCAGTAGCAGCTTAACGAACATTTGGCCAAGCCAAACAGCTTTTCAGCCTAAAAACTTATACGTGACTCTTGATTATTATGGCTTTAAAAAGCCAGAACAAAAAGAGGCGCTGCGCTATTTAATGAAAATATCTGGTATAAAAAATACCGATGAATTATTAACCAGAAAAATAAATAATTCTCATGAGCTCGTAGATAACCTTTTAAGCTTGGTTAGTGCAACTCAAGATAAATTTACAATTTTTTCTGGAAAGCAAGAGCGCTGGGATGTTAGAACCTCAGACTGGATGAAAGACAATAAAAATCAGTTTAAAGTAATTGAGGCGTTAAAAAGACTCAAAATGCTTGATAATGTTCCTCCTGAATTTAATACCACTAAAGCAATTTGCATCTTAGGGGCAAGCACCAATGCTATGATAACAAGATTTGAGTATCTCGAGTATTTAATTAATTTAAACATTTTGTCTTCTGACTGGCTTATACTGCTAGCTGGCGAACGTTATGCTACTCCAGATAGGAATGGAGATTTGATTGATGGGAAATTTAAAGACTTAACCTTATTAGCTAAAAACTTAGGTAAAGATGTTTCCCAATTAACCGAAACCGATTTAATATTTAATATATATAAAAACTCTAAGATATATAATAAAGTTGCAACACAAATTATTGACACACCGAAAAAAAAATTACCCAGGCCCACCACTGAAACAACTGTAATTGAACTAACTAAATGGTTGAAAAAACATCCTGAAGTTAATAGAATAAGCTTTATATCTAACCAACCATATGTAAAATATCAACAAGCTATAATAGCTCAAGTATTTGAACAAGAAAAAATTGATATAGAGTTTGAAGTTATTGGCCCAGAATATAAAGCCCCTATTCTCAACAATCAAGCCGCAGATAAAATTAAATATATTGTAGGAGCTTTAGGTGGTCACATTTGGGCATCTACCCCTGGAATAATTGATAAGCTAGCGGTAGATATTGAGCCAAGGCTTGTAGAACATCTACTTAGTATTTATGCAAAGCAACCTCTAATTTATAATAATCTAGAAAACAAATATAAAAAAAAATCTTAGCATTTTTTTAATTAAAAGTTAAAATAAATACCATTGTATAATAAGGTTAGGATATGACTGAAAAATTTATAGGAGTAACTTTTTCTGATAAAAAGAAAAAAATAGCATGGATTTTTATAAAACCTATTATAAAATCATATGGGTTTACTCCTGAAGTTATTACAGCGACCAGTAAAATTGATCTAAATAAATATATAGGATTTATTCTCTCAGGTGGCAGCAACTTAAACCCTAAACTTTATGGGGAGAAAATTTATAATACCAATAACGCCCAAGTAGAAAAAAAAGATGACAATAAATTTGATTGGGATATTTTTAAAAAATTTCATCTTGTTGAAAGTCTGTTGCATATAATTTTCGCACCTTTAATGATTTTAATTAAATTAATATACTTCAAAGATAACAATATATTAGATGACGATAGAGATAATTTTGAGTTAAAAGTAATTGCCCATGCAATTAGTAATAACAATCCCATACTTGGGATTTGCAGAGGTATGCAAATATTGAATGTATATTTTGGTGGAAATTTGCATCAAGATATTCAACCTTTGTGCAAAAACAATATAAATAAAAAATCAATTTTTCCTATTAAAAAAATTAATATTACGCCTAACACACATATACATACGATTTTTAAATCTCCAAATAGCTATGTAAATTCTTTGCATAAGCAAGCGGTTAAAAATTTAGGCAATAAACTTAAAGTTACAGCTATTGATCAAAACAAAATAGTATCTGCTATAGAATATGAAGGAAAACAATATATATTAGGAGTACAATGGCACCCAGAATATATGTTTAACATTGCTAACCAAAGAAAAGTTTTCGGAGATTTTCTAAGACATTGCACTGACATTAACAATGAGCAACCCACTTTTAAAAAGCTTGATGAGCCCAAAGTAAT